>WNFB01008952.1_pt1 | contig 10904 bp, 8 predicted proteins | sample 5400501 | NCBI WGS metagenome assembly WNFB01 (sample SAMN13153341, study PRJNA577476) | soil metagenome | isolation source: 200 cm saprolite under Douglas fir tree site 2 hole 1 | place: USA:California | collected 2015-04-18 | reverse complement strand
CACCGGGCTGAGGCGCTCGATCACTCCCTTGACCTTGCTCGACGCGAATGGTCGCCGGGTGATCGGCCTGACCGAAAAACATTGGTGGTATAGTTTCGTCGGTAATGTCCTTGGCTACTCCGGCATGCCGCTAGTGGGTGGACAGACCGCGTTCGTCTACGAAGCGGCCAGCTTCACGACCGACAATCCCGTGCCGATGTGGAAGCTCGGCTACGACGCCAACTACCAGCTGGACCCGACGGTCCCTGCAAGGACGTTCCGGCACGGCAACTACGATTACGTGACAAACAGCGTTCACTGGGATCCGGACGATTCGAATCACGGTCTTCCGGATTCCCTCTACCTTTCGTCCCGTCCTGCCTTCTTCGGGTCCCGTCCCTGGCCGTGGCTCGATCCGACGACCGGAGCCATCTACACGCTCCCGGCTCGAGTGCGTTTCGACGCGATCAAGCCCTAGTCGGCGCCGTATCCGGCCGCGCTACGCTCTTCCCTCTCCTCGAGGTCATCGGCGACGAGCGTCGCGCGCGATGGGCGCCTCGATGACGAGCACCCAGTCGTTCGCTCCGGCGCCATTGGCGCCCGGCGTCTCGAAAACGACTCCGGCCGAGCCGCGAAGGTTGCTCGATGCCGGAACCCACCCGCCCGTGCTCGGATCGTACCACCGCGCTCGGCCTGCGCCGCGCATCCGCGAAAGATCGAGTGCGAAGGTACGCGACCGGGTTCCGTCGGGTGGAAGGTACGCGACGAGGAGGTCCCCCGCGGAAGTCACGGCAGCTGCGATGTGCCCCTGGCCCGACCGTTGACCGGAGGTGACCAGCGCGGGGCCGCCCGAGGAGGTTCCCGCGGGTACCAGGCGGTGCCAGGGGAGGCCCTCGAAGAGCGCGTGGAAATGGAGCATCTCGAAGGTGCCGGGCGATTCGAGCTCGGCCGCCCACGACGAGACGGCGTGGTCCACGTCTCCGTAGTCCACGCGATGCGTGCCGCGCGCCGTCTCGCACAACCAGAGGAATGCATTGCTCCACAGGACGCCCGAGCCGCCCGAGAGCATCGCCCACCACCACCCCTTGCGGACCGGCTGCGTGTCACTCCCAGGATGCTCGTGCTCGTAGGTGCTCTCGAGGAGGAATACCGGCCGCGGCGGCTGCACGTCATACGCGCGGCCGGCATACCGGTACGGGCTGGCGTACTGGTACACGCCGTTCAAGGCCATCGCGTCCCGGAACCGCGCCTCGTCGGTCGAGATGCCACCCAGGTGATCGAAGTTCCAGTGGCCAGCCCAAGGCTGGGAAGCGCCCGCGGCGCGGATGCCATCGAGGATCTCCCGGTGGCGCGCCTCTCCTTCGGAGCCGGCCGGCGGCGCGAAGTCGCCTCCGGCGAGCCACAGCACGTTCTTCCTGTCCTTGAACCGTGCACCGAGGTAGCGGCCGAAGGCGGCGCAAACCGGGCGGGTGTTTCCCCGAGCATTGAGCGCCTCCCACCAGCCCTCGCGGCCGCCATCGAAACCGAGGTAGTCGGGGGCGATCAGGACCGCCATCCCGTGGGCCGCCGCGCGATCGACGAACGCGGCTGCCCGATCGAAGTAGGCGTCGTTCGGGGCCGAGAAGTCGCCTGCCCTGAGGAAGGGCTGCTCGCCGGCGCGGTTGGCCGGCGGCGTGGGACTCGGGCTCGAGGTGTAGTCGTGATTGGTCAGCATCACCTCGACGAGATTGAAGCCCTTCGCGCTGCGGTCGGCCAGGTACTGCTCCTGCTCAGCCTCGGTGAGGTTGACGAGCGCCAGCCATGCCGTCTCACCCTTGATGAGGAAGGGACTGCCGCGCTGGTCGACGAGGTGGCGCCCACCGGGGGCGACTTGGAGCGGGTACTGGTAGAAGCGGCCGGGCGCGCGGACGACGACGTCCACCGCGCGCCGATCGGTCTGCCGGGCCGCGGAGACCGTGAGCGCGACGGTACACGCGCCCGGCGCCGCTGCCGTCCACTCCGTGACGGCCGCGGCGGAGGCAGCGAAGCTGCCGCACTCCGGGGGCGTGGCGGTCCAGGAGAAGGTCACCGGCGCCGGTTGCCCGAGGGCGCGGCCCTGCAGGAGCATCCGGTCGCCCAGGAGGAGCGAGTTGCGGGGCGCGACGAGCGCGGCGACGAGCGCGCGCGCCGGCGGCGCCAGACCGCGAGCGCCGGCATCGGCCGCGACGGTGACGTCGACCTCCGCTGCTTCTCCTCGCGCCGCCGTGACGGTGGCCGTCGTTTCCCCCAGCCGGGCGCCTGCGGCATCGAACGCCTCGACGGTGACGGAGTGCGCGCCCGGGTGGACGGCGATCGCGCTGAACCAATCGCCCGCGTAAGCCCCGCCGCGCAACGGCGTTGCCCGCGATGCATCGGTCGAGGCGGTCACTCGTGCGACGCCCGCGGGCGGTGACACCCGCACCGTGAGGTCGATGAGAGCGCCGGGATAGGGCGGCGGCGGTGCTTGTCGGCAGCCAACCAGCACGCCCAGCACCGCCAGCGCGGCGCGGTTGAGGCGTTCCCCCCTCACGGGGTACCCTGTGCGCATGGGGGGCGATCCGAAGCCAGTCCGCATCAGCGGGCACCTGCCGGGCCTGGACGGCGTCCGCGGGCTCGCCATCTTGCTGGTGATGGCCGTCCACTTCGTGGGCAACTCCACGCCGCACAACTGGGGTGAGCGTCTGGCCGTGAGGCTGGGGGCCTCCGGCGTGCTCGGGGTGGATCTCTTCTTCGTCCTCTCCGGCTTCCTCATCACCGGCCTGCTCCTCGACTCGAAGGGTGGCCCCCACTACTTCCGCAACTTCTACGCGCGCCGTACCCTGCGCATCTTCCCGCTCTACTACGCGTTCCTGGCGCTGCTCTTCATCGCCCTACCGCGCGTGGCTGCGCTCCCGCCGCCGCTCGAGGAGGCGCGGCGGCACCAGGCTTGGCTGTGGACCTACACCGCCAACTTCTTCATCGCCGCGAAGGCCTCCTGGGCGCTGACGTATGTCAGCCACTTCTGGTCGCTCGCCATCGAGGAGCACTTCTACCTGATCTGGCCGCTGGTCGTGTTCAGCGTCCGCCGGGAGACGCTCGAGCGGATCTGTCTCGGCGCGATGGGCGTGGCGCTCGCGCTGCGGATCGCGCTCTCGGTGGGCGGAGTCAACGACCTCTCCATCTCGGTCCTGACTCCCTGCCGGGTCGACACGCTGTGCTTCGGTGCACTGCTCGCGGCGGTCGCGCGGCGCGAAGGTGGTGCGGGGCTCCTCGTCCAGCGCAGCGGGCTGGCCGCCCTCGCCCTCGCCGCGACCATCCTGGCGATCTCCGGATGGTGCGTGGCCACACGGATCGGCGTCCCCGTGTTCCATCCCGTCCGCGGCACCCTCTTCGCGATGTTCTTCGGCGCCCTGACCTTGATGAGCGTGCAGGACCGGAAGCAAAGTCTCGTCGCCCGCGTGTTCCAGAGCTCGTGGCTGCGTACCTTCGGCAAGTACAGCTACGGGCTGTACGTCTATCACGGCGTCCTGTCGCAACACATGCTGCACCTGCGCGCGGAGGACCGGCTGGGCGAGCTGCTCGGCAGCCACTCGCGCGGCGTCGTTGCACAGGCGGCGCTAGGCGTTGGCATCTCACTGGTGGTCGCGGCGACCAGTTACGAGCTGTTCGAGAAGCCCTTTCTCGGCCTGAAGAGGTTCTTCGAGGCGGAACCGGTGGCGGCCGCGGCGGGCTCGGGGCAGGCCGGGAGCACGACGGGGCAGCCCGGCGAGGCGGCGTGATGTGGTTATGACACCATCAAGCCTTCGGCGAAGCAGGTCACCTTCCACGTCAGCAACGGCCCCGAGCACCGGTTCCTGCTCGCGAGCCTGCTCAAGCGGAGCCGGTACTTCATCGCCAACCGCGCCCGCGCGAACGAGCCCGAGCTGACGCGCGGGCGCGACGAGATCGCCGGGCGCTTCTACGAGGGTGTCGCCTCGGGCGCCATCGTCATCGGCGACCCCCCGAAGACGGAGGAGTTCCGCAGGCGCTTCGACTGGCCAGACGCGGTGATCCCGATGCCGTTCGACGCGCCCGACGTGTCGAGGCGGATCGAGGAGCTCGACGCCGATCCGGCGCGCTAGGCGCGGATCCGCAAAGACAACGTCGCCAATGCGCTCCTGCGCCACGACTGGGTCCACCGCCTGCGGACGATGCTCGATGCGGTCGGCATGGCGCCTCCGGAGCGGATGCTGGCCCGGGAGGCCCGGCTCAGGTCGCTGGCGGACGAAGTCCGTCGGACGTAACCGCCAAGCTGGTCAGCGGCATGCCGAAATCAGGCCTGTCCCGCTCCCCGAGCACCCAGCGGTACACTTGGAAGATCTGCCCCGCCTTGACGCCCCAGGTGAACAGCGTCTCGACACGCTGGCGCGCCTTCCGCCCGACCAGCCGCGCGCGCTGCGGTGACGCGGCGAGGGCGTCAAGGACCTCCCGGAAGGCGGCGACGATCGAATCGCGCGGGCCGAGGGGGACGCGAAAGCCGGTCTCGTCGGTGACGAGTTCCCCCGGCCCTCCGTAGGCGACGACGACCGGTGCCAGGCCCAGGGCCATCGCCTCGAGGACTACTCCTCCGCCGAACTCACGGATGCTTGGGAAGGCGAAGACCTGCGACCGCGCCAGCAGCCTGACGACGTCGCGGTGGTCGACCCAGCCGTGGAACGTCACTCCTCGCTCGATCTGCTTCCAGGCGACCTGCCGCCGGAGCGAGGCCATCTCCGGCCCGTCTCCGATGACGTCCACGACCGCATCGCCGGAGCGGACCAGCGGCGCCACCGCGTCGATGAGCATGTCCGCGCCCTTGTAAGGGACAAGGCGGCCGACGAACGCCACCCGCAGAGGACCTCCAAGCCGCTCTGGCTTCGCCACGGCGAAGCGGCCAGGCTCTATCGCATTCTCCGGGAGGTAGACGCAGCGCTCGTGATGGCCCCTCATTTGCTCCCAGGCGCAGATCGAGCCGGTGATGAGCGCCGCGGCCGCGCTCCGCGTGGCCGCGTAGCCGGGAAGGAGTCGGTGCGCCTCGCGGACGTATGACAGCCATTCGCCCTCGCGGCGAAGCTCGGCGCGGAACTCCTTCGGCCAGGGTATCCCGCCGTTCATCGGGCCCCAAACGAAGGGCACGCGCGCCGCGCGGCAATGGCGGACGATGGGGCTTGGCGTCGCCGGGCTGACCGGCGTCACGCGATGGATGATGTCGAAGGCGCCGCTGCGGATCGCCTCGCCGAATCGCTGCCACACCAGGTGTTCATAGTAGTAGTACACGGCGGTCTCCAGCGCCGTCGTCCAGGTCCAGCCGAGCTTCGCCACCTTGCGGACCAGCCCTCCGAAGCCCCGGATCGGGGCCTCGAGGCGGCCCGGATCGATCGCCGTGTAGTCGCGGCCCTCGCGCCAGCCAGCCCTCTCCAGCGCATCGCGGTTGCGCACGTGGGTGACGACGTGTGCGTCGACGTGCTCGAGCAGCGCGCGGCTCAGGCTCCACCCGATGAGCGACACGCTCGACCATTCCGGATTCGCCGATTCGGCGAGCAGGAGGAGCTTGAAGCGCCGTTCTCGCATCGGATGCGCCCTAGACGCCGATCCAGACGACGATGGCTGCGAGCGCCGCGACCACCCAGCTCGACGGGTCGCGCAGGGCGAAAAGGAGCGGGTCGTCGTCGACCTTGCCTCGCCGCGCATGCAGCCACAGATCGCTCAGCCAATAGAGGACCAGCGGGCAGAGGAGCCAGAGCCAGCTCGGATGCGCGTAGAGACGGCGGACGTCCTGGCTCGAGATGTAGAGAGCGAGGACCAGCACCGCCAGGTAGCCGCTGGCGATGCCCATCGAGAAGACCGGCGCTAGATCGTCGGGGCGGTAGCCGCGGCCGGGGAGCGCCTCGGCGGCCCCCACCAGTTCGGCCGCGCGCTTGATGAACGCCAGGGAGAAGAAGAGGAACATGGCGAAGCTGGCGAGCCATTCGGAGACCGGCACCCCGGTCGCTGCGCCACCCGCGTAGACCCGCACCGTGTAGAGCCCCGCGAGGAGCGTCACGTCGAGGATGGGGCGCTTCTTGAGCCCGAGCGAGTAGCCGAGCGTCGTTAGCCAGTAGCCGGCGAGGAGGAAGCCGAATTCCCTGGGCAGCTGCAAGGCCACGGCGGCGCCTGTGACGAGCAGCGTCGGGACCAGCGCCTTGCCCACCCCGGCCGGCAGCTCGCCCGAGGCCAAGGGACGGAACCGCTTCCGCGGGTGGCGCCGGTCGGCCTCGAGATCGGACAGGTCGTTCAGCACGTAGACGCTAGAGGCGACCAGCCCGAAGGAGAGGAAGGCGAGCAAGGTGCGCACCCAGAGTACGTGATCGCCGAGCCGGTGCGCGGCGAGCAGGGGGATGAAGAGGAGCGCGTTCTTCGCCCACTGGTAGAGCCGGAGCTGCCGGACGAGGAGGCGAACCCAGCCCAGCGTCGCAACGCCGATCGTCACGGGCCTGTCAGCGATCCAATTCATCAGCGGCTCATGCGATCACGTCAGGGCGCGCGCGACCCGGGCCCGATCGCCAGCGCTCGCGGAGGGCGGCGTGGGCGCGCGAGACGAAATCGACGGCGAAGATGGCGAGCAGTGGATCGACGGGAAAGCGGAATCGCGGCTTGACGATTGTCGCCGCCGACGACAGGAGCACGAGGAGGAACGCCAGCGCGACGATGCGGGCTTCGGGAGCGTGGCGACCGACCCAGAGACCGGCCACTCCGAAGACGATCCAGGGGAACATTGCCCATGCCGACAGCGTCGCCCAGGGCCGATCGTGGAGCCCCCGGGTGCGGGGCTTGCCCACCGAATCGAGCACGGCCACTGCCCGCCCTACCGCCAGCTCGGCCCAGCGGACCGGGTGCTCGATGATCCATTGCCGGCCGGCGCGCGCCCAGGCGGCGTCGCGCGCGAGCTCCGTGCGGGCGGCCGACTCATCGATGGGATCGGGATCGATCCAGTTGCCGGAGCGGAACGTCGCGCGATCGTTGGCTCCCAGGGCAAGGTTGACACCTCCGTTGGTACCCAGCGTGGGAGCGCCGAGGACCAGCGCATTTCTCGTCGTCCAAGCGGCCGCGGGAAGCAGACCCACGACCACCAGGGCGACCGCGGCGCGGGCGCCGGCGCGTCGGTGGACGGCGAGCCCGGTCAGGACGGGCAGAGGCGCGAAGTAGGGCGTTGCGGCCCCGGCAACGCCCAGCGCCAGGCCTGCTGCCGCGGCCCGGACGATCCCGCCCCGCCAGGCGACCTCGACCGCAAGCCAGACGCCGAGCGCGAGCGCCGCAGCGGTGAGCGACGCGGGGTAGAGGCTTGCGCTCGCGTACGCCAGGCCGGGGTGCATGGCTGCGAGGGCTGCTGCGACCTCCGGGACGAAGGGGCGGGAGGTAGTCCTGCGCCCGATCGCCAGCACCGCCCATGGCACGGGCGCGAGCATCGCCGCTTGCGCCAGCTCAGCCACCAAGGGCCGGTGCCCGGCCAGCGCGTAGATCGCCGCGAGGAAGACGACCTGGCCTGGGGGGCGGAAGGCCGACGGCGAGCCGCGCAGGGAGAAGCCATGGCCGCCGAGAAGCGCGGTGGCGAGAGAGTCGTAATCGTACTCGTCCGCGAACGTGAACGTTCCCCTCCCGTGGAGGACCAGTGCGACGCGGATGGCCAAGCCGGCGCCGATCCAGCCGAGGAGCCAGAGGGGAGAGGTCACCGCACGCTGCAGGCGGGCGGCCGCGTCGTCGCGAGAGCTCATCGCCAGGCCGTGGGCCAGGCGCCGGTGGACACCGCCAACTTGCCCGTCACGGCCAGCGCCAGGCCGGTGAACACGCGGTACTGGGTGAAGGGCGCGCCGCCGTCGCCGTAGGCCTGCACGACGCAGAAGAGCACTGCGCACAGGGCGCACAGCGCGGTCGTGCGATGCTCGGGCAGCTGCGCGAGATGCACCGAGCGGATCGCCAGGAAGATGGTGACCGCGAAGAGCGCCCACATCCCGGTGAAGGCGAAGAGCCCGCCGAAGAGGAGGAGCCCGAGCACGGAGTTGTGCGGCCAGACGCGGTACTCGCGATATCCGGAGATGTCGTCGTTCTTCATGTGCTCGGTGTATTCCTTGCCCATGCCGATGCCGAAGAGCGGTCGCTCCCGCATCGACATGGAAATGTTCCAGTTCTCCACATCCCGCCACAAAGTGGATCGGTCCTTGCGGGTGTCGCTCAGGCTCCGCAGCGTCCGGACGGGACGGAACACGGCGCTGGTCGAGTTCCACCCCGCCGACAGGTAGAGGAACGCGATCGGGGCCGCAACGATCGCGAACCTCCTGACGGCGCGCTTCCACGGTCTCGGGGGGCCGAAGAAGTACAAGGTAAGCAGGCCCACGGCCACGTCGACGAAGGCGAGCCTGCGGTTGTTGGCGTAGGTGCCCCACAGGAGCAGGGGCAGGAGCACGGCGGTGAGGATCAGCCGCCGGCGATCGGTCCGTTCCGCGAGCTGCGCGAGGAGGATCACGATCGCCAGCGCGAAGAGGATCGAGTCGCCGTGGTTGGTGGCGTAGGCCAGATCTCCCCCCGTTAGCGTCACAGCTTGATGCTTGACCCAGGCCGCGAGACCGGCCTTCACTAGCGCCGAGAACACGATGATCCGTCCCAGCAGAACCTGGTCCTGCGGCCCGCGCAGCGTGGAACGGAAGAAGAAGAAGAACAGCGGCGTATGGAGCAGCTGTCGCACTTGCCAGATCGCCATCGAGCCGCCGGTCAGGAGCCCATTGGCAACGGCGAACGCCAGCGATGCCAGGTAGACCAGCACGAAATCGCCGAGCACGGCCGCCGTCTGGACCTCTCCGGGTCCGTCGATCTTCGAGCCGGTCGCCTTGCGGTAGATCCAGATGGCGAGGAGGAGGGCGAGGATGACCTCCAGCCCGGTCACCTTGAGCCCCGGCACCCCCACAGACAGGTCGACCGCGGTCCAGCGCAGCGGCACCCGGCAGACCAGGTAGAAGGCGCTGACCAGCAGGATGGGCGCCAGCGCGACGCCGAACCTGCCGTTTCCCGCGATCACGGCGATGACGGTCGCCGCGCCGACCGCGAAGATGATCAGGGCCAGCGACGCCTTCTCCCGTGCCGAAAGCTGCCCGGCGAGCGTCCCGCCCGTGGGGGCGGCCATCGTCATCTTCCGACCTCGGCCAACACGGGCAGGTCGAGCTGGCGCGCGATCTGCCAGCGCTCGATGATGACGCCCGAGCGGAGGTCGACTGCCGCGCAGGCGAAGAAGGCGAAGAAGACCGCGCCCACGAAGGAGGCCGCCAAGATGAGGAACCCGTTGGGCCGGACCGGGTTCCTCGGCATCAGCGGCGGCGTGATCACGCTGTAGCGGTACTTGAAGGCGGCCTGGGCGGTATTCATCTCGACCTGCGCCGCGTCGATCCTGTCGGTGAGGGTCGCGTACTGCCGGAAGAGCAGCCGCAGCTGGTTGCGCTCATACTCGAGACGCGGGTCGTCCGAGTCGAGCCGCAGCCGCACATCGCTGAATTCATCGCGCGTCAGCTCGGGTTGCGCGACCGCCGCTTCTCCGGGACGGCCGCCTTGCCGGATGATCTCCCGCTCCAGGTTGGTGATCTCGGCCCGCAGCCGTTCGATCTGCGGCGAAGGCCGGTTCAGCGCCTCGACGTTCTTCCGCGTGCCCGCCACTATCGGGTGCTGCTCGGCGAAGATCGTGAGCTGCTGCACCAGCTGCCCCTGCAGCTCCTCGAGGCGCCGCTGGCGGAATTCCTCTAGGTCGGTGAGCGCGCGCCTCCTCGACGCGAGCCGCGCCTGGAGCATCGCCACGTCCTCGACATTTGGGACCCGCAAGGAGGTCGCGGTCTGGCGGCGCGGAGGCTGGCCCTTCCGGGGCTGTCGCTCCTTTTGCTCGAGCTCGTCGAGCATCAGGACGATCTGGTTACGCGCCTTGGCGGCATGTGACTCGAGGATGGCGATCGTCTCGCTGACGCTGGAGGTCTCCGAAGCCTGGCGCGCCTCGAGGAAGTTCTGCAGGGCAGCCTCGACCAAGTCGTAGGTCAGGTCCCGGTCGGACCATTCGAACCCGATCTCCATCGTGCCCGCGTCGGCGCTCACCTGCACCCAGAGCCTCGATTCGACGGCGTCGACGAGCTCCTCGAACAACTGCTGGGCGGACCGCTGCTTGCCCAACTTCTCGAAGATCCAGGCGCGCGCGCGCGCCGCCGGGGAACGGCCCTCGAGGTGCCGCTCCACGAAACCGGTCTGCTTGAGGAGCGAGACGAGGTTCTCCCGCCGCAGTACGAGTTCCCTCGCCCCGCGAGTAGGAGAGTCCGCATCCCGGTTGAGGCCCGGGTTCGAGAGCATGCTCATTATCGGGTTGCGTTGGGCAAGGAGGGTCGCGGCGACCCGCCAGCGCTTCGGCAGCACCTGGAGCGCCAGCACCGCCAGCGAGACGACGGCGAAGAAGCAGGTTGCCGCGAGCAGCTTGTGCCTGCGCGGCGCTCGCCAGATGAAGCCCGCATAATCGCGCAGGAGCGCGTAGTCGAAGAGATCGGCGTTCTGGGCCGACGGGGGCGAAACCTGGGGAGTTTGCAGGATGGTCGTCAAGGATCTACCAGCGCTCCGGCGCGTAGAATGGCGCGTGCACCATCGTCACGTAGGCAAGGTACAGGGCGTTGAACACGAGGAGGAAGAACATCATCCTCCTCAGGGCGCGCTGACCGTTGGGATCCCGGGCAGCGATCGCCGGCACGACCGCGGTGGCGATGATGATCGATATCATCGCGAGCTTGTCCATGAACCCCCCATCTCCGATCCAGCATACATCCAGCGGCCCGGACCGCGATCAATCGAACGCCAGGACTGCTCCGGCGAGCCGGTTCCGTCCGACGATCTCGACCGTCTTCCGCGCCCTGGGAATG
>WNFB01005981.1_pt1 | contig 10904 bp, 13 predicted proteins | sample 5400501 | NCBI WGS metagenome assembly WNFB01 (sample SAMN13153341, study PRJNA577476) | soil metagenome | isolation source: 200 cm saprolite under Douglas fir tree site 2 hole 1 | place: USA:California | collected 2015-04-18 | reverse complement strand
GATGGAGGTGCTGCGGACGGGCGTGTCGGCCCTCTCGGCCTTCGATCCGGACGCCGCGGACAACTCGCGTGAGGCGACGGCGCGCAAGGCGGTGCGGCTCACGGCCCAGATGCCGACGCTGGTGGCGGCGTGGGAGCGGATCCGGCGCGGCAAGCCGCTGGTGGCGCCGAACCCGAAGCTATCGCTGGCGGCGAACTTTCTCGTGATGCTGCGCGGGGGCGCGGCGACGCCGCTGGAGGTGAAGACCTTCGACGTTGCGCTCATGCTCCACGCCGACCACGAGTTCAATGCCTCCACCTTCGCCGCGCGCGTGACGGCGGCGACCATGTCCGACCTGCACTCGGCGATCACCTCTGCGATCGGGGCCCTCAAGGGGCCGCTGCACGGGGGGGCCAACGAGCAGGTGATGCGGATGGTGGAGCAGATCGGGGCCCCGGAGCGGGCCGAGGGGTGGATTCGGAAGGCACTCGGCGACAAGGCGCGCGTCATGGGGTTTGGGCACCGGGTCTACCGCGTGGAGGACCCGCGGGCCAAACATCTGCGCCGGCTGGCGATGGAGCTGGGCCAGCAGGCGGGCAACACGCGGTACGTGGAGATCCTGAACACGGTGGCCCGCGTGGTGACCCAGGAGAAGCACATCTACCCGAACGTGGACCTCTACTCGGGGGCCGCGTACAAGTCGATGGGGATCCCGACGGACCAGTTCACGCCGATCTTCGCGATCAGCCGGGTCGCCGGGTGGGCCGCGCACGTCATGGAGCAGCACGCCAACAACCGGCTGATCCGGCCGCGCGCGGAGTACACCGGCCCGACACACGCCACGTACGTCCCGATCGATCGCCGCTAGCGGTGGATCGGAGCAACCGCCCTTCGAGCGCGGGCTTCGCCCGCGCCTCCCCCAGTGGGGGAGTTGGATGGGGGGCGAAGCCCCCCTCCGAGTCTCTTAGGGACGCCGTGCGCGCCGCACCGCGCGTGGGCCTCGTGATGTGCGTCTTCAACGGGCTCGAGGACACGCGGGCTTGTCTCGAGAGCCTCCGCGCCACGACCGAGCCGTTCCGGCTGGTCGTCATGGACAACGGCTCCACGGACGGGACGCCCGAGTTCTTCGAGCGCTTCCCGTACCCGTACCCGCTGACCTTCGCGCGGAGCCCGGCCAACGACGGCGTGATCGCGGCGCTCAACCGCGCCTGGCGGCTCGCCGACACGGAGGTCCTCTGCTTTCTCCACAACGACACGGAGCTGCTCGACCCGGCGTGGCTCTCACGGCTCCTCAGGGCCCTCGCAGAGCCCGGCGCCGGGCTCGCGGGCTTCTACGGCGCCAAGCGGCTGCGCGCCGACGGCCGGGCGGTAGGCCGGACCATCGTCCATAGCCTGGCGCCCGCGCCGACGGTCCGAGCGCCGTGGGAGGACGTGGCCTTCGTCGACTCGGTCTGCATGTGCCTGCCACGCGACCTCGTGGAGGCGATGGGCGGGTTCGACGAGGGCTACGGCTTCTACCACGGCCACGACCGCGACCTCTCGCTCGCGGTCCTGGAGCGCGGGCGGCGCTGCCTCGTGGTCCACGCACCGTTCCGCCACCACGGCGGAGGAACCCGGACGCGCGATTTCACCCGAGACCCGGCGCGGCAGCGGGCCGACCTCGCGATGCGGGACGCGGCGCTCGTGCGCTTCACGCAGAAGTGGCATCATCGCCTGCCGTGCGACGTGCGCTCCGCGCGCCAGCGGGTGGGCGATTGGTTTCGGACGAAGCTCGCGTGAGCCCGCTGCGCGTCGGGATCGTCGGGGCGCGCTTCGCCGCCGCGCTCCACGCCGTCAACTATCGGCCACTCGTGGGCGGGAAGGTCGAGCTGGCAGCCGTGTGCGCCCGCACGCGGTCCCAGGCCGAGGCGTTCGCCAAGCACCACGCTGTGGAGCGCGTGTTCACCGACTACCGCGAGCTGGTTGCGTCGCCGGACGTGGACGTCGTCGACATCTGCTCGACGACCGACACCCACCACGAGGTCGCGATCGCGGCGGCGCGCGCCGGCAAGCACGTGATCGTCGAGAAGCCGCTGACGGGCGCCTTCTGTGAGGCGACGGAGCCGCGCGAGACGATGCTCGCCGCCGCGCTCCGGAACTGCGACGCCGTGCTCGACGCCGTGACGAAGGCCGGCGTGACGCTCTGCTACGCGGAGGACTTCGTGTACGCGCCGCCTGTCGCGAAGCTCCGCCGGCTCCTCGACGCGTCGGACGGCGCCATCCTGGAGCTCCGCGCCGAGGAGAGCCACTCCGGCTCGCACGCGGCGTACGCCGCCCGCTGGAGGACCTCGGGCGGTGGCTCGCTGCTCCGGATGGGCTCCCATCCGGTGGGCGTCGTGCTCCACCTCAAGCACTACGAAGGAATGCGCCGGCGCGGGCGTCCGGTCCGGGCGCGCGCGGTCCTCGCCGACGTCGCCCAGCTCACCAGGCTCCCCGACCTGGTCGGCCGGCGGCTGTCCATGTCCACGCGGGCGGAGGACGTCGAGGACTGGGCGGTCGCCGTGATCACGTTCGAGGACGGCACGAAGGCGACGGTCCATTCCAACGACATCACGCTCGGCGGCGTCCGGAACGTCGTCACCGCGTACCTGACGAACGGCGTGGTCCACGCCAACATCAATCCCAACACGACCGTGGCGGCGTACGCGCCCGATGGCGCCGTGTGGGGCGACGAGTACATCACCGAAAAGGTCGAGACCAAGGCCGGCTGGCAGTTCCCGAGCCCTGACGAGGACTGGATGCGAGGCTACCCGCAGGAGCTCGCGGACTTCGTGGATGCGATCCGCGAGCGGCGCGAGCCCCTGTCGGGCGCGCGGCTCGCGCGGGACGTGGTGGAGGTGATCTACGCGGGGTACGTGTCCGCCGCGACCGGGCGGCGCGTGGAGCTCGGCCGCGGATGATCCGCTTCGCGAAGGGCCACGGGCTCGGCAACGACTACGTCGTGATCGACCAGACGGATCTGTCGGCGCCGCTCACGCCGACGATGATCCGTCGCCTCTGCGACAGGAACCGGGGTATCGGCTCCGACGGGATCCTCCTGCGCGTGCCCGCCTCGCGCGCCGACTTCGGCCTCCGCATCTTCAACCCCGACGGGAGCGAAGCGGAGAAGTCGGGCAACGGCCTCCGGATCTTCGCGAAGTACCTCTGGGACCACCGGCACGCGAAAACGGCAACCTTCACGGTGGAGACGAAGGGCGGCGTCGTCGAGTGTCAGTGCCACGTGCGGGACGGGCGCGTGAATTTCGTGACGGTGGAGATGGGCCGCGCGACGTTCCGAGCGCCGGAGATCCCGATGAGCGGGCCCGACCGCGAGGTCGTGGGTGTGCCGCTCCAGCTCTCGGACGGCACCACGCTCAGCGTGACCGCGGTCTCCGTCGGGAACCCGCACTGCGTGACCTTCGTGAACCGTCTCGACGACGCCGAGTGCCGGCGGCTCGGCCCGCTGATCGAGAACCATCCCGCCTTCCCCAACCGGACGAACGTCCAGTTCGCGCGACCCCACGCGCGCGACACGCTGGACATCTTAATCTGGGAGCGCGGCGCGGGCTTCACGCTCGCGTCCGGGTCGTCGTCCTGCGGTGCCGCCGCGGCGGCCGTGATGAACGGCCTGTGCGACCACGGGCGCGTCCGTGTGCGTATGCCGGGCGGCGAGCTTGTGATCGAGGTGCGGCCGGACTGGTCGCTCCGCCTCGAGGGGCCGGTGGAGGAGGTGTACCGCGGGACGCTCTCCGCCGAGTTCGCGGCGTCGCTCGAGGAATGAGCGCGCTCGGGGGGATGAGGCGGATCTGCGTCTTCTGCGGCTCGGCGTTGGGTTCGCGTCCAGCCTACCGCGATGCGGCGAAGCGGTTCGGCAGCGCGCTCGCCACGCGCGGGCTCGGGCTCGTCTACGGCGGCGGGTCGGTGGGCCTCATGGGCGTCCTTGCCGACGCCGTCCTCGCCGAGGGCGGCGAGGTGATCGGCGTGATCCCGGGGCCGCTCGCCACACGCGAGCTTGCCCACGCCGGGCTCACGGAGCTCTACGTGGTCGGCTCGATGCACGAGCGCAAGGCGACGATGGCCCAACTGTCCGACGGGTTCGTCGCGCTGCCCGGCGGCCTCGGCACCTTCGAGGAGACCCTCGAAGTCCTGACCTGGACGCAGCTCGGGATCCACACGAAGCCCGTCGGCGTGCTCAACGTCGAGGGCTACTGGGACGGGCTCCAGCGGATGCTTGCCCACGCCGTCCGCGAGGGCTTCGTGCGGGCGGAGTACGCCGCGCTGCTCCTCTTCGGGACGAGCGCGCCCGAACTGCTCGACCGCTTCGCCGCGTGGCGCGCCCCGGCCTTCCCGCGCGCCTGGCTCGACCCGGGCCAGATCTAGAATCGGAGGGGGCCTCGACGGCCCCGACCTTCTCCCCACTGGGGGAGGCGCCGGCGAAGCCGGCGCTCGAACGCAGTCACTCCGACCGGAGCCGGCGGCGCATCCGTGCCAGGACGGGCATCGCCTCGAGCTGCGCATCGGAGAGCTCCTCCCAGAGGATGCCCTTCGGCTTCAGGCGCCCGCGACGCGTCCGGATCACCCGCTCGGGAGTCGCGATCAGGTCGAGCGGGGCGTCGTGGTCCGTCATCGGAAGGGGCTCGTCGAAAATCTGGAGTTCGTGGACCGTCGTCGCCACCGGGGTGTCCTCGCCCACCGCGCCGACCTCGCGGGCCAGGGCGAACTCGAGGTCGCTGTAGCCCCCGCCCTTGCCGACGCGCGCGCCGTCCGGGCTCACCGCCACGCTGCCCACGACCACGAGGTCGAGCTTCCCGAGCGACTTCGGCAGAACCGGCTCACCGAGCTTGGCGGCGCCCGCAATCGTGGCGGCCTCGCCGAGCCTCCGGCCGAGCTTCGCCGGGTCGAGGCGGAGGAAGCAGCGCTCGTCGCGGAGCCGCGGCACGGCCATGAAGACCGTCTTGCCCGCGCGGAGCGCGTGGAGTCTGACGGGGCGCTGGGCAGCGTCGGGATTGCACTTGAGGCGCTTCGCGGCCTTCCACTCCGGAGTCTCGGCGAGCCTCTCCGCTGCGAGCTCGGCGCCCGCGAAGTTCGGAATGCGGTCGTGGAGCGGCAGCGGGAAGCGCGCCACGCGGCGCGCGGTCAGGAGCGCCCAGACCCGCTCGCGGAGCTCCTGTTTGTCACTCACGCGCGCCCGGCCTCCGTCGGTGCGCCCACGCGAGGAGCTCGGCGAGCGGCAGCGCATTGACGACCTGCGCGGGGCCGATCCAGGCGCGCCGGGCGATGCCGAGGCCCAGCTCGAGGTTGTCGAGGTTGGCGAGCCAGTGCGTGTCGCTCGAGATCGCGACCGGCACGCCAAGCTCCGCCGCCCGCCGCGCGTGGGCGTCGTTGAGGTCGAGGCGCTCGGGCGACGCGTTGATCTCGACCGCCTTACCGTGCGCGCGGGCCGCCTCGAGCACGGCGTCGAGGTCCACGTCGTACGGCTCGCGCGCGCCGATCAGGCGCCCGGTCGGGTGGGCGAGGACGTTGACGTACGGGTTCTTGAGCGCGCGGACGAGGCGCGTCGTCATCTCGTGCCGGGGCTGCGTGAAGCGCGAGTGCACGGCGGCGAGGACCACGTCGAGCTCCCGGAGTATCTCGTCGGGGAAGTCGAGCGTACCGTCGGCGAGGACGTCGCACTACGACGGTCGCGGACTTCGAGTGGTCGGAGACGACGACGTACTCGTAGCCGCGCGCCTGGGCTGCCTCGATCAGCTGCTCGAGGGGATGGTGACCGTCGGACCAGTCCGTGTGCGTGTGGAGGTCGCCGCGGATCGCCGCCCGTGTCGCGAGCGCGGGGAGGCGCCCGGCGCGCGCGGCCTCGATCTCGCCCGCATTCTCGCGGAGCTCGGGCGGGATCCACGGGAGCCCGAGCGCTCCGTACACGTCCTCCTCGGTCGTCCCGGCGACGCGGGCGCCCGTTTTCTCGTCGAAGACGCCATACTCGCTCACGGAGAGCGCTTGACGCCGCGCCAGCTCGCGGATCCTCACGTTGTGATCCTTCGAGCCCGTGAAGTACTGCAGCGCGGCGCCGAACGCGTCGGGCTCGACGACGCGCAGATCGATCTGGAGCCCCTCCTGGTGGAGCACGGAGGCTTTCGTGTCGCCCTTGGCCACGATCTCGAGGACGGACGGGAGCGTCACGAACGTCTTGATCACGCGCTGGGGCTCGATCGAGGTCACGAGGATATCGATGTCCTCCACGGTCTCGCGCATGCGGCGGAGGGAGCCGGCAACCTCGATCCGGTCGGCGCCGCCGCGGGCCGCGAGCGCCTCGGTGACCCGCGCCGCGACCGCGCGCGCCCGGGGGAGGGGCGTGCGCGCGCGCCCCGCCTTCCAGAGGGCGATCCCCCTCAGGATGTTCGCGCGCGTCTTCTCGCGGATGCCCGGCACGCGGAGGATCTCGCCCGACTCGGCGAGCGCCTCCAGCCGCTCGACGGAGTCCGCGCCGAGCCGGTCGTAGAGGAGCTTGGCCGTCTTGGGGCCGAGGCCGCGGATCTCGAGAAGAGTGAGGAGCGTCGGTGGGAGGCCCGTGCGCAGCTCCTCGAGCTGCGCGATGCGGCCCGTGACCAGGTACTCCCCGATCTTCGCCGCGAGGTCGCGCCCGATCCCCGGGAGCGTCCCGAGCTCGCCGCGCCCGGCGACGGCCTCGACGCTCTCGGCGAGCATCTCGAGCGTCTGCGCGGCGCGCTGGTACGCGCGCACGCGGAAGACGGAGCCGCTCTGCACCTCGAGGAGGCCCGCCATCTCATAGAAGAGGCGCGCGATCTCGAGGTTTTTCACCGGCTCATGATACACTCCGGCCGCAGTGATTGCCCCGTGGTGCTGGGAGCTGATCGAGCCGTACCTCAAGCGCAACCTGATCAATCGCGGCATCGAGCGACCGTCGCGCCGGCAGATCCTGGAAGAGTTCGCGCGCGTGTGGCCCGAGTTCACCGCGACGATCGGCGTCCAGGAACCGTTCGCCGGCACGATCCGCTTCAAGTGGCTCGTGCGCCTCGCCGCGGACGAGATGGCGCCGTTCCTCGAGGACCCGGCGGGCTGGATCGTCGCGCGCTACGGCGGCGGGAAGTTCAAGATGAACCTCCACCACGGGATGCACTTCGTGAGCACGAAGAACTTCAAGCCGGAGGGAGAGCCCCGCTGGTGGGAGACGCCCGAGCTCTCCCTCGAGTGAGGGGGGGTCGAAGGAGAACAGAGATGCCGAGTGAGGAAACCCGACGGGTGCTGAAGCTGTTCGGCGTGGCGGTGACGAATCTGGAAGACGCCATCGACCGCAAAGCGCCGCGGGACGAGATCATGAAGTGGGACGCGGAGGTCGCCGAGCGTACGCGCGAGACGCTGGCGCTTGTCGAACGCCTGCGGAGCCGGCGCATCGGGTGATGGCCGCGCTCGTCGACGCCTCCGGCGTCGAGCTCGTCCTCGACCGGCCGCCGCGTCGGATCGTCTCGCTGATCCCCTCGACGACCGAGACCCTCTGCGCCCTCGGGCTCGCCGATGCGCTCGTGGGGGTCACCGTGTACTGCCGCGAGCCCGTCGAGATCACGCGGACGAAGACGAAGATCGGCGGCGAGAAGAACCCGGACCTCGAGACGATCCGCGCGCTGGAGCCCGACCTCGTCGTCGCCAACGTCGAGGAGAACGTGCGCGCGCACATCGATCAGCTGCGCGCCTGGGCGATCCCGGTGTGGGTGACCTATCCGCGCACCGTCGCGGACGGCCTGCGCCTCATCCGCGAACTGGGGGAGGTCACAGGGACGCGGCAGCGCGCCGAGGAGATCCTTCGCCAGCTGGAACCCCTCTACGAACGGGTGCGCGCCGCGGCCGCGGGGCGCGCGCCGGTGGCGGTCTTCTATGCGATCTGGCGCGACCCGTACATGACGGTCGGCGCCGACACGTACGTCCACGACATGCTCACAGTCTGCGGCGGCAGGAACGTCTTCGGCGACCGTCCGGAGCGTTACCCGACGGTCACCCTCGATGAGGTCGCCGCGCGGCGGCCGGCGGTGATTCTCCTGCCCGACGAGCCGTTCCGGTTCCGGCGCGTCCACGTGAAGGACTTCGAGCGGTACGATGACGTGCCCGCCGTGCGTGCCGGGCGCATCCACCTCGTGGACGGCAAGCCTTTCTCGTGGCACGGGCCACGCATCGCCGAAGCCCTCCGCACGATTCCGCAGCTGCTCGGCGACTGAGAACGCTCCGCTACCGCTGCTTCTGACTGACGGGCAGGAGCCGGTCGAGCCACGGCGCCACCGCGCCGAGGAACATGCCCGGAATCGCGACTCCCGCGACGAGACCGAGGATCGAGAGGAAGGCGAGCGAGATGAGCGTGCTGAGCAGGTCGAGCAGCGATGCCATGGAGCCTCCGGTCATTCGACGTCGCTCGATTTTTGAATGTCCAGCATCGGCGGCAGCCCGGGACCGGCGTCGGTCCTCTCGATGCGCGTGATCCGCGCCATCCGGGCGACGATGTCGCGGATGCGCTGCGCCGCGGCGCTCGCCCGCTCAAGCCAGCGGCGCTCCTGGTGGTCGGGGGCGAGATGACGCGAGAGCAGCTCGAGCGAGCCGACGACGACGGTGAGGGGGTTGTTGATCTCGTGGGCGGCGGCGCTCGCCAGGAGCGCAACGGCGCGCAAATCGGTGGCCTCCCGCCGCGCGGCCTCGGCCGCCTCGCGCTCCGCCGACTCGCGGTAGATCACGATCTCGTAGTGCCGGCCGTGGTGGTCGACGATCCGACGTGTCGCGTCCACGCGGATCGTCTCACCCGAGGCGCAGCGGTAGGGGGTCCCGAAGGCGCGGGCGAAACCGTGGGTCCGGGCCTCGGCGGTCGTCGCCTCCCGCGGGGCCTGAAGCTCGGGCTGGTCGGGCCAGAAGTGGCGCACGTCGCGTCCGATCAGCGCCTCCCGCGAGTAGCCCGAGATCTCGCAATCTCGGCGGTTCACGTCGAGGATCTTGAACGTGTCGGGGTCGACGATGCGGATCGCGTCGGAGGCCTCGTCGATGATGCCCCGGAAGCGCGCGTGGGCGTCGGCGGCCTCGGTGCGCTCCACGACGTCGTAGAAGAGCCGCGCTACGAACCCGATGCCGACGACGAAGACGGCGAGGAGCGGGAACCAGACCTGCCCGAACAGGTCCAGGCCGCGGGCGCCGAGCAGGGCGAAGCTCACGAACGTCGTGAGGAAGACGACGACGCTCAGCGTGAGCGCGTGGCGGGGGCCGACCCCCCCGTCGCGGCGCGCCCAGGCGTGCGCGAGGCCGCCCGCCGCCGCTGCGGCGCCGAGCGAGAGCACACCCGCCCACGCGCCGCTGCCGCCGAGCCAGACGCGGTACGCCGCGGGCATCGTCGCGGCGACGACGGCCGTCGGCCATCCCTCGAAGAGCGCGATGAGTGCGATCGGGACGGTCCGCGCGTCGACGTAGATGCCGTCGGCGATCTCGATGCGCGCGGTCATGAGCACCACCGCAAGCCCGCCGAAGACGGCGCCGTTCAGCAGCGCGCGACGGCGGCGGTTCCCCGCCCTCGGCTCGAGCCGCTGATAGGTGTACGAGTAGAACAGCACGCCGAAGACCAGGACGCCGGCGACTTCGACGACGTGGTGTGGGTCGATGGCTACTCGACCTCGAGGACCATCTCGATCTCGACGGGGATGCCCATCGGCAGCTCGGCCATACCCACCGCCGAGCGGGCGTGCTTGCCGATCGCCTCGCCGAAGACCTCCACCATGAGGTCGGAGAACCCGTTGATCACCCGGGGCTGATCGCCGAAGCCGTCGGCCGAGTTGACCATGCCCAGCACCTTGACGACGCGCTTGACCTGGTCGAGGCTCCCGAGGCTCGCGCGGACCGTCGCGAGCATGGAGAGCCCGACCTCGCGCGCAACCTCGTAGCCCTGCTCGACCGTGAGCTCCCGACCCACCTTGCCCCTGGTCCTGGGCTTGCCGTCAGCCCGCACGGGCCCGTGGCCCGAGACGAAGAGCAGGGTGCCGACCCGCACCGCCCCGACGTAGTTCGCGACGGGCGTGGCCGGCTGCGGCAGCGTGATGTTCTTCTCTTTCAGACGCGTTTCTGCGCCCATGCGGGCCGGTCCTCCTCGAGCGTGATGACAGCGGCGCCGTCATCGTGGCACACTACGCCGTGCCCGTCAAACCAAGACCGGCCACGCCGGCCCACGCTGCGACGCTCGTCCTGCTGCGCGACCGCCCCGCTGGGGGGTTCGACGTCCTCCTGATACAGCGACACCGCGCCAGCAAGTTCGCCGCGGGCGATTTCGTCTTCCCGGGAGGCAAGATCGAAGCGGACGACGCCCCGGCCGACGCCGCGGCCTGGTGCGCCGGGCTCGGTCAGAAGGATGCGAGCCACGTGCTGGGTCTGGAGCACGCGCCCGAGACTGCGCTCGCGCACTGGATTGGCGCGATCCGCGAGACGTTCGAGGAGGCCGGGATCCTGCTTGCGCGCGGCGCGCTTGGGCCCGATCCCGCGCGGCTCGAGGCGTACCGCCGCGCCTGCCACTCGGACAAGCAGGCGTTTTGGACGATGCTCAGGACCGAACGGCTGACTCTGGCAACCGACCGGCTCGTCTACTTCGCACATTGGATCACGCCGGAGGAATCGCCGCTCCGCTTCGACACGCGTTTCTTCGCCGCCGAGATGCCGGAAGGGCAGGAGGCGAGTGTCGACGGCAACGAGGTCATCGCGATACGCTGGCTTCGGCCGCGTGAGGCGATCGACGCCGCGACGCGGGGCGAGATCTCGCTCCGCAACCCGACCGTCCGCAACCTTATGCTGTTCGAGGGCGCGGCGTCGGCAGCCGAGGCGCTCGGCCGCCTCGTCGGGCGCTCGGTGCCGACGATCCGGCCGCGCGTGCTCGAGGAGGG
>WNFB01005980.1_pt1 | contig 10905 bp, 14 predicted proteins | sample 5400501 | NCBI WGS metagenome assembly WNFB01 (sample SAMN13153341, study PRJNA577476) | soil metagenome | isolation source: 200 cm saprolite under Douglas fir tree site 2 hole 1 | place: USA:California | collected 2015-04-18 | reverse complement strand
AATATGATCCCCAAATCGATAAATTCCAGTGCCGTCAAACCCTGCCTTATTCAAACTGACCCACTACCCAGGATCGGATTAAGACGAGGCCGCCAAGTGAGCCGGCCTCCTAGTGGTTGAAGCGTGCAAAATATTGGCTGCTCAGCATCACAAAATAGAGCGTATCATGCGCGCATCACCGGCCGTGGAATTACAGGCACCGGTGGCCGAGAGACCGATCGCGCTCCCTAAGTTCGGACAGCACCTACTACCCAGCGAGGGCGCTATGACCGTAAGGATTAGCATATCCTGGGTTCGACAAACCGGTACGGTGGTCACGCCGAAGGGTGAAGTGTCCCTATGGAGGGTGAGCTTTCAACTCGACGGGGACTATTTTCTCGCCACTATGGTCACGATTGAGGTTGCCGGTCCGCAAGACGCATTAGGAGCGCAGCGAGAGGCACTTTCGATCTTTCATCGTTTCGCGCGGGAGATTGGCGGGGCTGCGGAGCATTTCCAGCCGTTTTCAAATTAGGCCACTGCCCAATTCCAAACCGGCCGCTAAGGGTCAATGTAGGCCAGCATCAAGGGGCCGATCGAGTCACCACGAAATGACGAGGCCGCCAACTGAGACGGCCCTTCAGTGGGGCTTCAGACCCTTCTGGGCCGCTCGCAGCAGGAAATTTACCTGCTCCATCCGCATCGCTAGTGCAAGCCAGGCTTTGGCCTTATTTAGGAACTTCCGTTTATGGCGCCGTGATCGGGCGGCTTTCTCAAAGTAGTGTGCGGCACGCGCTCGTTGCTCACTAACGATGTGCATGGCGGCGCCTCGACTACCCCGTTGGTTAGCACTTCATTCTTAAAGTGGGCCTAGGATTTCCGTCTGTTCAAAATTGAACACCGGCGCCCGAACGATAGGTTCGCTGAAACGTCACACCTGTATCGAGCCCGTCGATCGCCGCGCGCAAGCGGGCCGCGATCGGCGATGACGCCTCGACGATAGCGACGCTGATTAGCGCGCCGGATCGGCGGTAGACGAGCCAAATGAGGGAGGGCACCGGGGCGAGATCTCGCCGTCACCATGCACCAATCCGGTTATCGCGACCGGAGCGAGCGCAAGCGGCAACGGGACCGGTTCCCCGATGATGGTAGTGCTTAGTTCCCGTTCCGAGACGTCGACAAGCACTCGCTGCCGCAGCTTGAGACGCTCCAGATCTTCTGGATTGGCACGCAGCGTTTGCTGCGAGTAGGAACCTGCCTCCATATAGTCGAAAAAGGCGCGCGGCACCTTGCGTCGGGCGATCTCCCGCAGGTCCTCGATGCAGGTCATGTTCTTCATCGAAAAGAACTCTTCCGACGAGAGCGCTCGTCATCGCCTAACATAATCTCCGTTTCGGCAGAAATGAGGGCCTGGCGGAGACGTTCTTTCAACATGCAACTCCGATCATGCTTCTCGAACCAAGGCAGCTCTTTGATCAGCGACTCCATAACATCTGCTTGAGTATCTCCTCGACAGAGTGCGGGGAAATTCCAAGCCGTTCAAATCCGGGCATCTCCGGCGAGGACACGTTGTCGACCTGCATCAGTTCCACTTGATTCCGAGTGACGGGCGGACTCGGGAGCATTTCCGAGATCCATGCCAGTGCGTGCCAAGCGGCAAATGGGATTGGAATCAGCATGGGTTTAAGGCCGGCTTCATGTGCAACGGCTCTGAGAAATTCCTTGTAAGAGTAGACGCGAGGACCGCCGCACTCATACGTGATCGCATGCGTTTCCGTCCCCTGCAGCGCCCTTGCGACCGCCTCCGCCACATCTTCCACAAAGGCCGGCTGCAATCCCGTCAGGCCGCGGCCGAACATCGGATAAATTGGAAGCCGGCGGAGGAGCTTGAGGATGGTGGTGAGAAACGCGTCATCCGGCCCGAACATCACCGCCGGGCGGATGAGAAGAGCATCGGCGAACGCCGCCCGAACTGCCAGTTCGCCTTCGCCGCGCTTTCGGACGTAAAGGGATTGCGAGGCAGCATCAGCGCCGATTCCCGAAACGTGGGCGAGTCGTTCGACTCCGGCTCGATGCGCTTGAGCTGCTACCCGTTGGGCAGCCTCGACGTGCACGGAATGAAAAGTCTGCTGTCCGTGCTCGACGTAAAGACTGACCGCATTTACCACCCCGTAAGCGCCGGCAAGTGCATCGGCGACTGACCGCTCGTCGTGAATGTTGGCCTCGACCGATTGAAGTTGTGGATCATCAAGACCAAACAGCCTGTACCCCCGATCCGGATGCCTTGATGCAATCCGAACGTAAAATCTGTGTTTACGGAGATGCCGAACGACGCGGCGGCCGAGAAACCCGGTTCCGCCGAAAACGGTAACGGTGCGATCGTTCATGGCCGCCGAAGCTCAAATTCGTCAACTCACGCCGAAGCTGTCTCGACCGTACGGTTCCAGGTCACGTGAACGGCTTGCCTACTCTCGCCGCTATCCATGACGTGGGCTACGGCGTCGGATACCGCTTCAAGGAAACAGGGAGCCGGGCCCGACAGTAGCGGGGATTAAGCACGCCTTAAAATCCGCGGCGGGACCTCTTGCTGCTGTTTCAACCCAATTGCCGGTTGACACCCCTTTGGTCGGGGGCACCTAATAGCGCACGAACGGTCCCGGGCAGGGTGTCGTACCCGCCAGCGCTCGCGGCTCCCGCTGAGCTTCCGTGTTCGGCCCATTGGCACTCGGCTGTGACCGCGCCCTGGCGGGTCGTCGTGGAGGGGCACAATAATAAGGACTTCGGGCCATAACCACTGCGAAACCACGACCCACAATCGCGCCGGGCGAGACCCGGGCCTATCCGGTGTTGCCGCTGCGCGATATCGTGGTGTTCCCGCACGTGATCGTGCCGCTGTCCGTCGGCCGCGAGAAGTCGATCCGCGCGCTCGAAGAGGTGATGCGCAGCGACACCTTCATGCTGCTGGCGACCCAGAAGACCGCTTCGGACGACGATCCGGCGACCGACGCCATCTTCGAGGTCGGCACGCTCGCGAGCGTGCTGCAGCTGCTCAAGCTTCCGGACGGGACCGTCAAGGTCCTGGTCGAGGGCGCCGAGCGCGCCAAGATCCTCAAGTACACCGAGCGCACCGACTACTACGAGGCCGAGGCGGTCGTGCTCGCCGACACGATCGGCGACCGCGTCGAGGCCGAGGCGCTGACTCGCTCGGTCGTCACCGAGTTCGAGGGCTATGTGAAGCTCAACAAGAAGGTGTCGCCCGAGGTCGTCGGCGTCGTTCAGCAGATCACCGACTACGGCAAGATCGCCGACACGGTGGCCTCGCACCTCGCGGTGAAGATTTCCGACAAGCAGGCGATCCTGGAGACGACCGCGGTGTCCGAGCGGCTGGAGAGGGTGTTCGGCCTGATGGAGAGCGAGATCTCCGTGCTGCAGGTCGAGAAGCGTATCCGCACGCGCATGAAGCGGCAGATGGACAAGACGCAGCGCGAGTACTACCTCAACGAGCAGATGAAGGCGATCCAGAAGGAACTCAGCGACGAGGGGGGACGCGGCGAGCTCGGCGAGATCGAGGACAAGATCAAGAAGACGAAGCTCTCGAAGGAGGCCCGCGAGAAGGCTCAGCACGAACTCAAGAAGCTGCGCCAGATGTCGCCGATGTCGCCAGAATCCACCGTCGTGCGCAACTATCTCGACTGGCTGTTGTCGATCCCATGGGGCAGGGAGGCCAAGATCAAGAAGAGCCTCATGCTCGCCCAGGAGATTCTCGACAACGACCATTTCGACCTGGAAAAGGTCAAGGAGCGCATCGTCGAGTATCTCGCCGTCCAGCAGCGCGCCAACAAGCTGACCGGGCCGATCCTGTGCCTGGTCGGGCCGCCCGGGGTCGGCAAGACCTCGCTCGGCAAGTCGATCGCGCGCGCCACCGGCCGCGATTTCGTGCGCGTGTCGCTCGGCGGCGTGTCCGACGAGGCGGAGATCCGCGGCCATCGCCGCACCTATATCGGCTCGATGCCGGGCAAGATCATACAATCGATGCGCAAGGCCAAATCGACGAACCCCCTGTTCCTGCTCGACGAGGTCGACAAGATGAGCGCCGATTTCCGCGGGGATCCGTCCTCGGCCCTGCTCGAGGTGCTGGATGCGGACCAGAATCACACCTTCAACGACCATTACCTCGATGTCGACTACGATCTCTCCAAGGTGATGTTCGTGACGACGGCGAACACGCTCAACATTCCGCCGCCGCTGATGGACCGCATGGAGATCATCCGCATTGCCGGCTACACCGAGGACGAGAAGGTCGAGATCGCGCGCAAGCACCTGATCCCCAACGTGGTCACCAAGCACGGCCTCAACGCCAAGGAGTGGACGGTCGACGAGGAGGCGCTGCTCACCATCATCCGCCGCTACACCCGCGAGGCGGGCGTGCGCAATCTCGAGCGCGAGCTCTCGACCCTCATCCGCAAGGCGGTCAAGGAGCTCATGATCTCGAAGGAGCAGTCCGTGAAGGTGACCGCGGCGAATCTCTCCGACTATCTCGGCGTGCCGAAATTCCGCTACGGTGAAGTCGAGCCGAACGACCGGGTGGGCGTCGTCACCGGGCTCGCCTGGACCGAGATCGGCGGCGAGCTGCTGACCATCGAGGGCGTGATGGTGCCCGGCAAGGGCAAGATGACGGTGACCGGCAACTTGGGCGACGTAATGAAGGAATCGATCTCGGCGGCGGCGTCCTACGTGCGCTCGCGCGCGGTCGACTTCGGCATCGAGCCGCCGCTGTTCGACCGGCGCGACATCCACGTGCATGTGCCGGAGGGGGCAACCCCCAAGGACGGTCCGTCTGCGGGCGTCGCCATGGTGACCGCGATCGTCTCTGTGATGACCGGGATTCCCGGGCGCCGCGACGTGGCGATGACTGGCGAGATCACGCTGCGCGGTCGCGTGTGGCCGATCAGTGGCCTCAAGGAGAAGCTGCTGGCGGCGCTGCGCGGAGGAATCAAGACCGTGCTGATCCCGGAAGAGAATGCCAAGGATCTCGTCGAGATCTCGGACAGTGTCAAAAGAGGACTCGAGATCATTCCGGTGTCGCGCATGGACGAGGTGCTCGGCCACGCGCTGACCAGGAATCCGGTGCCGATCGTGTGGGACGAGGCGAGCGCCAAGCCGACCGTGAAGACGCCGGTCGAGGAGGAGTCCTCGGCGCGGATCGCGCACTGATCGGACACAACGCGACTTCAAAAGGCGGCGCCGTCGCCGGCGGCGGGGTCATACCTTGCCGGCGGGGTCCTCGACGGGCCGCTTGTCGATCACCTTGTCGACGATGCCGAAATCCTTGGCCATCTCCGCAGTCAGGAACGTATCGCGCTCGACCGCGTCCTCGATCTTGTTGAGCGGCTGACCAGTGTGCTTCACGTAGATGTCGTTGAGGCGCTTTCTCAAATTCAAAATCTCCTGGGCGTGGAGCATGATGTCGGTCGCCTGCCCCTGGAACTCGCCGGACGGCTGGTGCATCATGATGCGGGCGTTCGGCATAGCGAACCTCAGGTTCTTTGCTCCGGCCGCGAGCAGGAGTGAGCCCGTGGACGCCGCCCGTCCGATGCACAGCGTCGACACTGCCGGGCGGACGAACTGCATGGTGTCGTAGACCGCAAGCCCCGAGGTGACCGTACCCCCAGGTGAGTTGATGTACATGTTGATATCTTTCTTCGGGTTGTCGGCCTCGAGGAACAAGAGCTGTGCGACGACCAGGGTCGACACCTCGTCCTCGATCGGACCGGTGATGAAGACGATCCGCTCCTTGAGCAGCCGCGAATAGATGTCGTAGGCGCGCTCGCCGCGGTTGGTCTCCTCGACTACCATCGGGACGAGATAGTTCATATAAGTGTCGACGGGATCAGTCATCTCGCGCCTCGTCCGGCCCTTGCCCTCGACATGGCACCAATGAACTCCCACCGGCTCATGCGATCACCTCGTCGGCGCGGAGGAAGATCGGATGGGCAAAACCGCAAGCCCGAGCTTGCTCCCAGATGGCGATCCTCAGCATCATGGAGGCTCGCACCCGCTTTCGAGCGGGTTGGAAGTCTGTACGGCCGTAATAATAGTGAAAGCGGCTCTTCTCGCGGGGTCGTTTAAAGCGGTTAGGCATCTTGGTCCTTTTTGGATAGGCGCTCTATCAGCCGAGAGAGGGCTTCTTTTCCCGCCAAACCGGCCTTTTCCATAGACTGGAAAAAGACATGTGACCGCTCTATCGGCTGTCTTTTCCCGGGGCAGTAAATCTCCCATCTCCACGGCTTCGGAGGGAGAGCACGTTGCTTCACTACCACCGAATAGTCATCGGGATCGAAATTTGTGCCCATGCAAAAATATGCGCCCGACAGCCGTCAAAGGCTAGTAGCCGTCAAGGCAGGCGAACGACGAGGCGCTGCGGCTGTTCTACACGGCAATGTGGACTTCCTAGCTCTAAGAGGGTCGTGAAACTGGTGCTTTCCAATGCACAACACAGTAACAACCGAACGAAAATGCCCGTAACTTGCTCGCCAAGTCTGCTCGGCATCGCTATGGTATCCACGATGCGACCCAGGATAGGGTGGTCGCGCTAATTCGGAGACCTTTATGGGCCCGCGAACGCCTGATCTAGTCGACATCGAGGTCGGACAGCGCATCAAGATACAGCGGCTTGTCGCCGGACTGTCACAAACCGACCTTGGCGAAAACATTGGCGTAACGTTTCAACAGGTACAGAAGTACGAAAAGGGGGCGAACCGCGTCGGTATCGGTCGTCTGACGCGAATTGCACGCGCACTCAACGTGTCGGTGAATTCCTTCTTCGAAGGACGAGACACGATCGAACATGTCGCGCAAGAGGGGGTCGAGTCGCCGCTGTCGCTGTTGACGGATCCCCATGCGTTTCGATTACTGCAGGCTTATTCGAGGCTCACGGACGGAGAGATGCGGCGTTCGATCGTCGAGCTGGTCGACAGGGTTGCGGTGAAATCCGGCAGCCAGAACGCCCGGCGCAAGCGACGATATCGCCGCTGAGACAGCGCATGATCGACGACATGACCTTCCGCAACATGTCGCCGTAACCGTAACAACTCCATCAGTAGCCAAGGCTTTCGCTAGGTCCGTTAATGCCTGTCCCTACCAAAAACCTTATTTCGATCGCAGAAGCGGGGAATCGTGGCATGATGCGGTCAAATGATCGCGATCTTGTTACTGCTCCGGTCCCTCCTCGGCTCTCGGGGTGACCCTTCGCTGCCATTTCAATCGGTGAGCGCGCAGAGCCGGGCACCCGGGATCCCGCACTGAGCTTGAAACTCGGGCGAGGAAGTTGCCGCGATCTTGCCCTGCTTATGATCGAGGCGGTACGTTCGCTCGACCTCGCCGCGCGCTTCGTCTCCGGCTATCTGTACGTGGCGGATCGGGATGATCCGCAACACGTCGGCGGCGGGTCGACCCACGCGTTGTGCCAAGTCTACCTTCCCGACGCGGGCCGGGTCGAATTCGATCCTACCAACGGCATCGTCGGCAATCGCGACCTGATCCGCGTGGCGGTCGCACGCGATCCCAGCCAGGCCGTGCCGCTGTTCGGCAACTGGCGCGGCGCCGCCTCCGATTATCTCGACATGACGGTCGAGGTGAGAGTGACCTCGGAAGGCTCCTTTGCCCCGTTGCGCAAGACCGTCCACCAGCTGTGACGACCAGCGCTCGATCCGCCAATTGGCGACGTGCCCCAGTTCGGCATCGCGGTTGAGGGCGGACTGGCCCACGGGCCGGAAAGTCGCATGGCAATATGCTACGTTGAGGGGAGGGTCAGCCTTCTGTCCAACCCCAGCTCGCATGTCAGTCAATGCCTGTGCTCACAGTCTCCATCACGTGCGACTCGATGACGTCCAGTTCGAGCCGAGCCCGCTCCAACCCTGCGCGGCCTCTGTTGGGGTTGTTCGTGCGGTCGCTGTCGACTCGCCGCTCCGCCGCCTCCACGCGATCTCGTGCGCGCTCGAGGTCCGCAATGGTGTACTGGCGAGGCTCCGGCCGCGTGCGCTTCTTGCGCGGCCCCTTCGACGCCTTCCTGGCCTCCCCGTGCTGCTTCACCCGCGCGAGGATGGCCGCCTTGAGTTGCTTCCTAGTCGCCATTGCGCGAACCTTGATGGCGCTGGCAGACTTTTCTGCCAAAGCGCATAATGCCATTATGCCCAAAACTCATGACATCAGCCCAAAGGGAACCTTTAATTGCCCATATTGTGGATCGCTTTATACGGTCCGCTATACCCATTCGGCCGTCCGTGACACTGGCAGCGCCTATTGCAATGTCTGTAATCGAAAAATGAGCACATGGGATTCGACCGATCAGCCTTCCTATACCCTGACTAAACGGGTCCGCCCGAAATGACAGTTCACCTTTCTGTGAAAGGAATGCCGCTCCGCTTGTTTTCAAGACTGGCAGAAACACCTTTGGAACGCCGTAAAAGACGACAACATTGTGCGCGTCCGGTCCTGACATGGTGGGAACAATATAGGCTATCTCTCCGGGCCGCTTTTGCTCTGCCCGCCACTGTCGGTATAACTCATCGAACCCAAGCCGATAGCTTGCGTCGAACGAAATATCTGTGTGTTCCATGGAACTTATATCCGGGTGATTCGGGGGATCCACTTTCATACCACAATGCGCGGCCGGCCTTGAGTCGCCGGAGATTTGGATAGCACACGTTGAGCTCGGCGAAACTTGCAGGACCTGAGCGGACGCAGGACTGAGGGGCTCACGGGCGGACTACTCATCGATTCCTGGTTCGGGCGGTGGTTCGACTCCGCACGCCGAACGAAAGAAAAATCTCTTATGGTTTCAATGCTCCGACCCAGTCAGGGGCGGAATTGAACCACCGACATCGTGATTTTCAGTCACGTGCTCTACCAACTGAGCTACCTGGGCGCCGTGCCCGCGGAGAGCCACGACGAGCGGCTATTTGACTGAGACGTCGATTGGGTTCCGACGAGCCTTCCATCAGTCAAAGTGAAGCATGGCATCCGAGGCGACTTTTTATTTTCGCCGTGGCGCTTTCCGTTCTCTCTTCACCGCGACCCGGCGCGCCGCCGCCAGTGCCAATCGCGCCCATGTGACAAGCTCATCCGGTTCGTCAAACAACCGTTCCGGCGCGCGCCAAAAGGAGAGGTCTATGGTGTTGCCCTTCTTCTCGTAGCTCAGAGGCGGGAAGGACGCGGCTTGCTTGAACGCTGCCTGGTTGTGGTCATCAACCCGGAAGTAGAGCGTGTTGTCGGCCACTATCCCGAACATCAGCCCGTCGCAGAACATGCCGGTCTTGCCGAACATACGCCTCATTGCGATGCGGCCGAGCGGCGCGAGCTGCTCGCGCAGAAACTCGGCAAAGCCGGCGCTGGCAACCATCCTGCGTGCTCCGTCCTCGCAGTGTTGACGATTGCGGCCGCACGGTCGATCCCGTGCGGCTGCTCGGTCATCGTTTCCAGAATCCCTGGGATGGGATGCGGAAGGCCCGGTTGAATCGCGAGGACGCATTCTCCCACGCGATGATCATCGTCAGCTCCGCGATGGTGTCGTCGTCGTAGTGCCGTTGCAGGCGCGCGAACAGCTCGTCGTCAACGTCGCGGCGCGTGTCCGTGATCGCGTCGGCGTATTCGAGCGCCACCTTTTCCGCTTCGGTGAAGAGCGGGCTCTTTGCGTAGTCGTTGAGCGCGTCGATCTTCTCCGTCGGGACGCCTAGTCTGCTGCCCACGGCAGCATTGGCGTCCATTCAAAATTCGCAGCCGTTCCACCAGGCGACGCGGCGGTTGAGCAGCGCCCTGAGCGTACCCGGCACGCGCTTCGTGCCTTGCTGCAGGGCGGCCCACATCCCCTGCGCCGCGCGGAAGTACGCCGGGTTGCGCGCGTAGAAAAGGTACGGATGGAGCGGCGCACCGTAGGCCTTGCCCTGTTCCTCAAGTACTTTGCGCAGGTCGTCCGGGAGCGTCCCGATGTCGACCGGCGGGATGCGCGTTTTTCCCTGCAGCATCGCTACCTCCTGCACGTTCGGCTATGCGGCGGCCACGCCCGATCAAGAGCTATTCGCCGCATGGCCGCGATCTTACACCCGAAGCGGTTGGACGCGCGGATCAACACTTCGACGGCTATCGAAGCGTTTGCCATGCGGCGCGATCAGCGGTTTCTGCGGACGGCGGGTTCGGAAGCTTCGATCCCGAAGGTCTGCTGGAGCCCCGCGGCCCCCTCAGACCTTCGGCATCCGCGCTGAGGTGGACCTTCGGGCGGAATTTCGCTCGAAGCTTCCGAGGGTTGGCACGATGCATGCGCCAAACTGTCGCACCCGATTTACGTCCGGTGTCCGATCTGCGCATTTCGAAAATGCAGGAGCTGGCGGGACGATTTCATGGCCTTCCTCTCCGACATGAGGCCGCGCCCGCCCGGGCATTCGCTCGATCGGATCGACAACGACGCAGGCTGCACGCCGGAGAATTGCCGCTGGGCGACATGGTCCGTGCAGCAGCGAAACCGGGAGATGGTCCTGCGCGCGAATGGCATTATACGTGTCGGCAACCGGTGGCGTGCCTCAATCCACGTCAATGGCCGCCAGATTACTCTCGGTCACTTTGGAACCAAAGCTGAAGCGAGCCGCGTCTATCGCCAGGCGGCCGTACAGGCGCTCATTACCACCGAACTTGTCACCGGCGCGCTTGGCCCGCTGGCGCGGAACGACACGTGCGCGCAGTGCGGCGCAAATCTCGCTTGATCCACCGAGCCCGGCAGCACCCGCGACCGGGCCGTCGCATCGTCGGGCGGAACGGCGACGACGAGCAACCCGAGCGAAACCTCTCACCCAATACGCCTATTGGAGCGGGGTTGGGCCAGACCCGCCCTCTCGATCATTTCCCTAGTCATCTCGTGCTGCAGACGCCGAAGCG
>WNFB01005979.1_pt1 | contig 10905 bp, 11 predicted proteins | sample 5400501 | NCBI WGS metagenome assembly WNFB01 (sample SAMN13153341, study PRJNA577476) | soil metagenome | isolation source: 200 cm saprolite under Douglas fir tree site 2 hole 1 | place: USA:California | collected 2015-04-18 | reverse complement strand
GGCGGCCTTCGCCGACGCGGTCGCAGCGGAATCGGGCCGGCCTGACTAACCCGCGCCGGACCCGGTCGGTTTCATCCGCACGGTGGCCGCATAGGCGCACAGGGCGCGCTAGGTCAGGGACGATCTAGCCACCGGGCGGCCGGGGTGCTCGCCGCATCGACAGGCACCTCGGCCAGCCGACGGTGACCTCAGCTGACAGCCACGCCCCGCCGCCTGGCCGGGTCGGCGTGTCCAGCTTTCGGCGGTGCCAGTGCGCGTGCGGGGATGGATATGGCTAGTGCGCTCAATGACGGGGCGCGGACACAAGGTCATCTGCTCTGCCTGCCATTGGTGCCAGCTACGTGAGGGAACTGCCGCACGATGGTGAGGCTGCTGGCTTGGGTGACCAGGCGCGGACTGGGGCGGTGCGGGTCTCGATCTCGTGGATCCCGGGCCGGCGGTTGTGCTAAGGCCCGGGTCAGCCGATGACGTGCATGTCGCCCAGTGGATCATTGCTGTTTCTGATGGCGCCGATGGCAGTGCTGCTTGTTTCCGTGCGAGTTGCTCGCCGACGGGGTCGGGCTGGCGGAAGGCGTGCAGCTCGCCGACGGCGTCGGGCTGGCGGACGGCGAGCTGGACGGGGTCGGGCTCGCGGACGGCAAGCTGGACGGGGTCGGGCTCGCGGACGGCGGGCTGGCGCTCGGTGAGGACTTGCCACGATGCCCGGTGGGGGAGGTTGCCGAGCTGGAGTAACTGGGGCTCGCGACCGGGATCTGTGATCCAGTTCGCGGCGCTGCGGGGCCTGAGCTGCTCGCTACCGGGACGCGTCCGCCATCGGAACCGGGCGCGGAGCCATTGCTGGCGGAGGGCGCGAAGACCTGCGGCAGGGCGGTGATGGCCCAGGAGCCTGCCAGGACGACGAAGAGCCCGGTTGCCAGCGCGGCGGCCGGCCGCAGCCAGCGATACCAGCCGATGCCATCAGGGCCTGGCCGGAACCGCTGGACCACAGCGTGGAAGGCAGCCTGCGCAGCAATGCTGACCGGCAGCAGGTTACGCAGCACCGGGTTGCCGGGTCCGGCGGGTCCGGCCAGCTCGGCCATGTTCCAGCCGGAGGGCACCGGACGCCGGGCGCAGATCCGGGATCGGATCCGGTCCAGCCCGTCGGCTGCGGGCTCGACGGAGTCAGCGGCCGTGCGCAGCGCCCGGCGCAGCACGTCTTCCAGATCGCGCTGCCGGGGCTCAGGGCGGGGGTGGCTCATGACTCACGCTCCAGCACGGAACGGAGAGCGGCCATTGCCCGCGATGTATGGCTCTTGACGGCGCCGGGGGTGATCCCCATCGTGGCTGCGATCTGCGCCTCTGACAGGTCGCCGTAGTACCTCAGCACCACGGCCTCGCGCTGCCGGTCCGGCAGTGTGCGCAGGGCGGCCACGACCGCGGACCGCTCGAGCAGGGCGAGCGCGCCGTGCTCAGCGCTCGGCATGTCCGGTGCTGGCCTGGAGGCATTTCGGTCAACGACAACGCGGTGACGCAATACGGAGCGTGATCTGTTGACGACGGCCGCCCGTAGATAGGACAGTGCCTTCCCGTTGTCCCGCAGCCGGTACAGGCCGGCATGCATCGCCACGAACGAGTCCTGCACGACTTCCTCTGCGGTTGCGGTGTCATGGACCAGCAGGACGGCAAGGCGGACCAGGGAACGGTAATGGGCAGCGTACAGCTCGGTGACCGCAGCGTCGGCGTCGGTCATGTCGACGTGCGTCTCTGCCGGGACCGACCCCAGAACAGTGTCCGCTACCAGGATCTCGGTCCCGTTCAGGGGACGCCCGGACACGCCGCCATGTTCACTCGCTGTCATCACCAGTCGTATCGCGGGACCGGCGCGCACCGCCTCGCCTCATGATCCCACCGCCTTCAGATCCATCCCGACCCAACTTCGCCGCGGCCCGCGTGGAAAAGCACCCGCCGGGACACAGGCGGCAAGCGCCTGAGGCAACTGCAGGACACCGCCGACGCGCCGCGAACTCGCAGCGCACCGGGGGCTCGCAGTGGTGCCACCTTATCCGTCACCAGTCCGCAAAGTAGGGCACATGTCAGGATCGGCCCGGCCTGGCTGCCTATTCTGCGGAACCGCGGCTGGCGACGTACCGGCCACCTGAGTGCTCGAAATCATGCGCGCTCCAGCTCGGCAATCATGAGCCTGATCGTGCCGAATCCGCGATCAGGATCGCCGCGGCCGGGTCACCGCAGGTCAGGAGCGTGTACGAGGGGTCTTGAAACGCCAGGCAGTCATGGAGCGCTGACGGATCGGCCGGGATCTGGCCGTGGCATGGAGATCGGCGGCCGAGCGGCATTTTCCTGCGGCGGTCATGATCGAACGGCCGAGACAACATCTGAGACCGGCGCGCCTCCAGGACTTCTACCCCTGATCACGGAGCGTGTTCGGCATGTCCATATTGTTTGACACGCCGAGCCGCCGTTATGAGCGGACTTATGGTAAGCCAGCATGGTCACTCGCAGCGCACCCGAATGATCGTTCCGTGCGCAAGGATTCCTCGGCGCGCCAGGCACGGCACAGCGACGCTGAGGCTACGGCGCGCTTGCACATCCGCGGTTAGCGATGATCACAGAGCGGTTGAGCCTCCACCTGGCCCCTTCGCCGGAAGAGCTGATCGCGTGGGCCGACGGCGCCGACCGAGTCCTGGACAGCCGGAACACCGTAGAAGCCGCAGGCGCGCGCCTGGAAGAAGCCTTCCGGGCAGCCCTCGAGCCTGTAAGGGCTCTCGGCACACATCTTGCACGCACCATTGAGACTCTCGGCGCCTCCCGCTCAGTTGTGGCGACGGCCGGAGGAGCGTCCGGCCATCTCCACCGGATAGAAGCCGTCTCGCAGGCCATCAAGAAGAGACTGAAACAAGAGACTGAAACCGTTGTAGCATCGGGCCACGGCGCACGGCTCAGATGAGCAGTGCCACAGAGGGGGGTCCGACGATGACAACACTGATGGTGTTCCACGAGGTGGATGACGTCGACCACTGGCTTGCCTCACCGAAGCGGGAAGAGTTCTTCGGACCCATGGGCATGACGGCGCGCACGTTCATCGACCCAGAAAAGACCCACCGGGTCGGGCTGATCGTGGAAGTGCCCGACATGGACACCTTCCGACGGGCGCTGGAGTCCAAGGAAGCGGCCGAAGCCATGAAGCACGACGGGGTTCGTCCCGAAACGATTGTGACGCTCGTCGAGTCGTAGATCCCGCCGGGCTCCTGGCCAGTCGGCGGCCGGCAGCGAGCAACCGTCGCCAGGAATCAGCTTCAGAGTCCTGCGGAACCCTGATCAGCAGTGACGCGATGCTGGCCGATGCACGTGTAAGTCATCTGGTGGGGCTGCGGTGTCGGTCATCTACGGGGAGCGACAGGACAACCTGCGTGCCCGGGGTGGCTCAGCCGTCGAACCGATCGCAGTATGTGGTTGGTGGCGACGAGGTGAGCTCGGGTGCCGATGACCAGGGCGCGGTAGACCTGGCCACGAACGCCAGGAAACAGCGCGTAGGTCTGGGCGCGCAACTGCGTCGCCCCCTCCGCAACGTCGGTCAGTGCGAACGTGAGCATGTACCGGGAGAAGCGGTGACGCCCGACGAGCGTCAGGCTGTGGGTCGGCGCGCTCTCCAGGACTTCGAAGCCGGCGCGTGGTTCGGTGCCGAGCAGTCTCGCGATTGGGTTGCCTTCGGGGATGCGCAAGGACGTGGCGGCGTAGCGCTGTAGCGCGCTCCACACCAGTTCGCGCGACGCGGCGATCCTGATCGCGTGCTCGTCGACGTACGGCAGCTCATCGTGCGCAGGACTCATTCCGCGACCACCATCAGAACTGCGATGCCGAAGGTAGCGTCGCTCCTGGTCCTCATCATCAACCAAGCAGCCTTCCTGGGCGCGACATCATGTTGCGTGCGTTCGCTGGTGGGCGCTCGCTGTGATCATATTCCGAACCGGGCGGCTCATCGAGCACGTGCACCGGCAGGTGCGGGGTGAACCAGCGGGCCTCACCGACCCGGATCGTTGACGGCAAGTTCCGCCGTGTCGACGCTGGTCGTGAACGGGCAGCCGGGCGCAGCCTTCGCCCGCTCACGCACGAGAGTGGGGGCCTCACTGCACTGCGGCCAGCCGCTACGATGCGATGTGGCCGGATGAAGCTCCGGCGGGCTCTCGCCCGAACCGCCCCCCGTGGCTGATGGCTTCTACCGGGAGGACATCCTCCTGGCAGGAGCCGAGTGCTGGCTCCTGCCAGGACGTACTTGGTGGGAGCAGCGGTGAACATCTACTACGTGGCGGCTGTCTGGGTGGGCATGGCTCTGCAGGTACCATCGCAATCGCGCGGGACTGGGCGCGGGGCCACTTCGCATAGAGCAGGAACTCGCCGCCAGCGCGGTCGACGACGGATTGTTCAGGTTGACCACGGCCCAGTCGGGCCATCGACCCGTTCCTGCAATGCATTAACTGGCCCGGTCACTGGAGTTGTGGCGGCGGGCGTCATGCTGCTGCCTCCAGCGTGAGCAGGGTGCGCTTGGCCTCGATGCCGCCGAGGTAGCCGCCCATTCCGCCGTCTGCGCGCACGACGCGGTGGCAGGGCACGATGACCGGTAGCGGGTTAGTCGCGCAGGCCGTACCGACGGCGCGGACTGCCCTCGGGCTGCCTGCCAGCTGTGCGACAGCGGCGTAGCTGGCGGTGTGGCCGTAGCTGATCTCGGGCAGGTGACTCAGCACGGTGCGCCGGAATCCGGCCGACAGCCGCCAGTCTAGCGGCACGTCAAAGCTGCGTCGGCGACCGGCGAAGTACTCGTCCAACTCCCGCGCGGTGGTGTGCAGCCGGCCGGGGGCATTGAGGATACGCGGGCTGACCCTGTCAGCCAGGGCCTGCAGCACGGCGTCGTGGTCTTCGCTGGCGTAGGCGACGCGGATCAGGCCTTGCTCGGTCGCGGCCAGCAGCAGCGGGCCGACCGGGCTGTCAATGATGTGGTAGGCGACATCGAGGATGCCATTCTGTTGCGCTGCTGCAGCCAGCCGGTCGTGCAGGCGGCTCAGGTGGCCTGGAGGGTCAGTGAAGGCCCGCGTCAGGTCACGAGACAGATCGTCCGTGTTCATCGGGCTCTCCTTTCCATGCGGCGGCGCCCGTGTAAGAGCGCCGGAGGGTGGCGATGCCGTCAGCGGCTGCGCGCCGTGCGGCGTCGGTGCTGCCACCGATGATGGCGGCGACGCCGGCGTAGGGCAGTCCGGCGAGGTAGTGATACGCGATGGCCTGTTTCTGCTTGGCCGGCAGCCGGGCGAGGACCTCAGCGAGATCGTCGCCGACGTCCAGGTCGTGGCGGCCAGAGGGCTCGGTTATCGTGTCGGGTGGCTCGGCGACGGGGATCGCGCGGCGGGCTGCCGCGCGGGTGACATCGATGGCCTTGCGGTGGGCGATGGTGACCAGCCACGCCTCGACGTTGGCGTCGGCTGGCAGGCCGGGATAGGCCTTCATCGCGGACAGGAACGTTTCCGACCAGGCGTCGTCAGCGTCAGCGGGGCCGAGCACGGCCCGGCAGACGCGCAGCACAGTGCCTGCGTGCGCGGAGACGATTGCCTCGAACGGCTGTTTGCCTGTCATGCCCATGAAGACGTCCGGAGTCTGGATTTCGTGAGGTCACCTGTGGCCAATTCTCGACGTGCAAGCGGTTACCGGGGCTGCCCGGCATGCCCTTCGGTGAAACACAGAGAGGTGAGGGCAGGCCGTGGCGGGCATTTCCGCTCCGCCACGGCCTGCTAGGGTCGCGGCCGCGCGGCCGGGGATGACCGCGCGCCGCGGGGTGCGCGGGCTGGTCAGGCCTCGGTGATCAGGCCCAGCTGCCGCAGCACCGTGATGCCGTCGTCAAGGCCGACTTCCTGGGTGATGAGGCCGTTCTCGACCTTCAGGACCGTGGTGCCGGTGAAGCGCATCGTCTTGCCGGTGCCGGCCGGCAGGGAGCCGATCGGCATGTCGTCGAGCGCGTCGCCAGTCTGCGTGCCGCCGCCCTCCCACTGGCCGACGACATAGTCGCCGTCGGCGATCAGGGCGGCGGTCCCCCAGAAGTTGAGGTCGGGAAAAGCTGCCCGAAACTTCGTGGCGAACTGGCGGACTTCCTCGCGCCCGCGGCACGGCGCGTGCAGCGAGTATTCGAAGCGGATGTCGGGAGCGGCGAGCTCGTCGATGACAACGGGGTTGAAGTCCTTGCCCCAGAACTCGGTGAACCAGCGCGCGACAACGGCCTTGTTCTCCTCGATCGACATGAAATCGTTCCTTCCTGCAAGGGATTGTCAGTTGCTCCCGGTCCGGGTGCTCTCACCGGGAAGACGCCCGCAGTGGACGGGACGTGAGATAGCCGGAGCCAGCTTTTTCGGCCGCGGTCCGCGAGGCCGGTCACCTGGCCGGGCCGAAGGGACGCTCACTTGCGCATTCGTACTGGGCCGCAGGTGGGGGTGGGCGCGTTGCATCCCGGCATCGGCCAGCTCACCCAGGTGGTCCGGGACAGGCCGACGGGCCGCGCGTGCTGAGCAACGCGCTCGGTCCTGCTGGATCACGCGCGCAATTTCCGATTGGCGCTGAGCGACCTCACGAACCGCTAGGCCCGCACGTCTTCCAGGTACAGAGGATGTGACCGAAGGAGCAGACGATGATGACCGACACGGAGACGGTGACGGCAGAGCACACGGTCCTTTCCACCCGGCTGGGGGACCTGACAATCGTGCGGGACGATGATCATCTGACCGGACTGTACTTCCCGCACCACTGGCACATGCCCGACCCGGTCACGTTCGGCTCGCGGAACGATCGGGGATTCGAGGACGTCGCGAGCCAGCTTGAGGAGTACCTGGCGGGCACCCGGACATTCTTCGACCTGCCGATCGAGGCCCGGGGCACAGGGTTCCAGCTCCGCGTCTGGGAGCTGATCGCAGAGATCCCGTACGGGCATACGACCACCTACGGGGATCTTGCCCGGCGGCTTGGCGGCGAGGCGAACGCCCAGGAGGTCGGTGCCGCAGTGAGCCGCAATCCGCTGTGCATCCTGATCCCCTGCCACAGGGTCATCGGAAGCACTGGGAAGCTGACCGGCTATGCCGGCGGCCTGAAGCGCAAGCAGGGGCTCCTGGAGCTAGAGCGGCGGGGATGACGCGCGTGCTCCGCGCGCTCTGGCAAGCGTGCGCAGCGATCTGCTGGCCGTGATGCGACCGATGGAAGGCCACCTGACTGGGAGTTCCTGGCCATGATGAGCGGGCTGACCCATGCCATGCGGCAGGACCACGAGCTGGCCGCTCGCCCAGTGCGCCGGCCGCCGCCATCGTCAAGACCTCCCCTGCGGGGACGGCCTTCGGCCAGTCCTGACCCTGGCCGCTCAACCGGCGTGAATCTGGCCGCTACCGGCCAGGATGGGGGAACTGCCAGCGTTGACCTGACGCACCCACACGGGTAAGGCAGCAGGAAACGCGGCACTCAGGTCAGGGCCTCGATCCGGTCGGCGAGCTCAAGCGCGGTCGCTGGCCGCTCGCCGCGGTCCTCGCTGATCGCCGAGCTGATGACCTTCCGCGCGGGCTCGTCCAGCTGGGCGGCGATAGTCGCGGGCCGGGACATGACGCGGCGCATCGCAAGTATCGTGTTGTCGGTGGGCAGAACCCCGTACAGGCCTTCGCCGGTAAGCGCCCGGTGCAGCGTCACGCCGAGCGCGTACACGTCGCTCGCCCGCGACGGGGCTTCGCCGCGTATCAGCGCTGGGTCCAGGTACTCGACCGAAGCCGATGACCCAAGCCCGGTGACGGTTAGGCCGGGCGTGAGCTGCCGGCTCAGCCCGAGGTCGGCCAGCTTTCCGCCGCCCGCGTGCAGCAGGACGTTGCCGGGCTTGATGTCGTTGTGCGCGATCCCGGCCTCGTGCAGCGCGTGCGCGGCCCGGGCCGCGTGGGCCACGGCCGTGAGCGCCGTGCCCCTCTGCACCGGCTCGGCCGGGTGCGCTAGCGATCCGTCGGCCAGGTACTCCATCGAGTAGTACAGGTCTTCGCCCTCCTGACCGGCGTCGTAGAGGGTCACCAGATACGGCGAGCTGACCGCGGCGAACGCCGCCAGTTCCCGGACTGCCCGACGGAACGTGTCCTGGCTGCTGGCGCCCGAGAGCACCTTCACCGCCAAGAGTTCGGCGTCCGCCGGCAGCCGTTCGGGGCGGGGCGCGAGATAGAAGACGCCGTGGTTGCCGGTGCCGAGCACCTTGATGAAGCGGTAGTCGGCGATGCCTTTACGCGCGGCGGCCTGAGCGGAGTCGGTTCTGTTCACGGCGTAGGGCTCCCTTGCAGAGCCTCAACCCACTGATCCATGTCGTCGCTGCCTTCCTTGCTGCCCGCCAGCACCGCCAGGTGCGGGCCCCCGCCGTCTTTGGTGGCGACCGTATCTTCGGCGGCGGCGACCAGCAGGGCCCCGGCGGGCGTCGGCCCGTCGCTCGCCGCGAGCCCCCGCTTAGCCAGGTCGGCCGCCACGGAGGCGCGCCGGCCGCCACCCGGTGTGACCACGAGGTTGAGCCGATAGGCTACCGCCAGCTGCGTGCCGACCTGAAGCGCGGCATCACCGTGCGCGCCGCGCGCCCAGCGGACGGCAACCGCGGTCGGGGCGTCTGGCGGGTCGCGCAGCACCGTCACGATCTGGGTCGTCCCGTCGGCGCCAAGCTCCGGGCGCGGGACCCCATTCGAGCCAGCCACTATCGTGTCGGGCTCAGCGGCGGCCACGTAGCCTGGCAGCTCACCGGCGACGTCTTCGCTGAAGCGGGACTGAACGACCGCGTGCACCCCGCGTTCCGCGGCCCGCCCGGCCAGTGCCTGCAGCTGGCTCATCGTGCTGGTCATCTGCAGCAGCTCGCCGCCCAGCCCGGCGCCGACCTCCAGGCGCCGACCCGGACGGTGTGCCACCAGGTGGGAGAGAACGAGCTCACTGTGGGGCCGGCTGGCGGCCAAGCCGGCGCCGAGGTCGACCAGCGGCGCGGCGGTCCCGGGCTGGTCGACCAGCACCAGGATCCGGTGCGCGGCCGCCTTGCCGAGCGTGGCCCGGTCTGCCTCGGCCAGGTCGCGCTGCATGAGGCGATCCGGGTAGATGACCTTCAGCAGCGGCCCGGCCATCGCTGTCGTGGCAATCGCCATCACGATCATCAGGGAGTACAGCGACTTGTTCAGGATGTGAAGCTGCAGCCCGACGGAGAGGATCACGATCTCGGTGAGCCCCCGGGTGTTCATCAGCGCCGCGAGGACGCCCGCTGGCCGGCCGCGGACGCCGGAGAGCCGTCCGCCGACGAAGGCGCCGCCGAACTTCCCGGCCACGGCGACGACCATGATCAGGCCGAGCTCGGCCAGCCCGGAAAGCCCGATCGTCGAAAGGTCGACGTTCAGCCCCGACACCACGAAGAAAACAGGAAGCAGAACGAGGACGCTCACCTGCTCCAGGCGCTCGAGGATTTCCTCTCGCAGGGCGGCGAAGCCCTCGCGCGGCATGACGATGCCGAACAGGAAAGCGCCGAAGATGAATTTGAGACCCATCCACTCGGTGGCGTAGGAGGACAGGAAGAGCCCGACCAGCACCGCGGCGAGGACGGTCGGGGTTAGCCGGCCCTGCCGCTGGTACACCTCGCCGAGGCTGCGCAGCAGCGGCCGCACGAGCAGGAGCATCGCGGCCGCGTAGATCGGCGCAAGCGCGAGCCGGAGCTGGGGGCTGCCGGCCCCGGCGAGCGCGACCACCACGGCAAGCAGGGACCAGGCGAGCACGTCATCGATGGCGGCGCTGGCGAGCGCGAGTCCGCCAATCCGGGTGCGGTGCAGGCCGCGGTCGGTAAGGATGCGGGCCAGCACGGGGAATGCGGTCACCGACATCGCGGTGCCGAGGAACAGCACGAACGTCCCGACGTCATGAACGTGGTGGCGGCGAGCGAGCCAAATGCCAAGCCCGATTCCGAGCGTCATCGGGACGATGATCGAGCAGAGCGAGACGCTGGCGGCAACGCGCTCGCGCCGGCGGATCAGCCGCAGGTCCACCTCATAGCCGACGACAAACATGAACAGAACGAGTCCGAGGTTGGCCAGCGCGCTCAGCGGCACCCGCATCGTGGCCGGGAAGAGCACTGCGGTGATCTTTCCGTGGAACAGGGTCGGCCCGAGCAGCACCCCGGCGATGATCTCGCCGAGCACCGGCGGCTGGCCGACGCGCTTCGCAGCGGCGCCCAGCAGCCGCGCGAGGACAATGATGAGCGCCAGATCAAACAGCAGCAGCTGGATGTCGTGGTCGGTCATCGAGTGAGTCCTTCTGGCTAGGCCGGACGCAGCGCGCCGGGGAGGTTCAGCGGCCCCGATGTGACTCGTAGCGGAACCCGCGGCCGCCGCCCAGGTCGACCTGACTCCCGGGCAGGAGCACGGCGGGGACTCTCGGTGTCAGCGCCTGATCCGCATCCTGATCGGGCAGCCGGAAACGGGTTCCGTTGACCGAGCCGAGATCGGTCACCATGACCTGCCAGCCGTTCAGCTGGATCCGGGCGTGGACTCGGGACACGATTCCCGCGTTGTCAGTGACACGCAACGGGCGAGCTTCTCCGGACGCAACAGCGGCATCCAGCGTCGGCTCCCTGCCGATGACGTAGTCGGCGTCCAGCTGGAAGACGGCGCCTTCGTCGAGGACAAGCACGCCAAGCGGGGGACGCGGGCCGGGCCGGGGGACGAGGGTCAGCTGATTCATCGAGATGCCGCACACCGCGCAATACCGCGCATCCGGGTCGTCGAAGTGACCGTTCTTGCAGTACACGCCGGTAACGATCGGCGCGCCGGCTTCGGCGGCCGACCCGTTCTGCTCCTGGGCGGACGGCAGCGGCGGCCGCGCTTCGACCTGTTCAGGCCCGCCGCC
>WNFB01008955.1_pt1 | contig 10906 bp, 6 predicted proteins | sample 5400501 | NCBI WGS metagenome assembly WNFB01 (sample SAMN13153341, study PRJNA577476) | soil metagenome | isolation source: 200 cm saprolite under Douglas fir tree site 2 hole 1 | place: USA:California | collected 2015-04-18 | reverse complement strand
TTCCTTCGCCACCCATTTGCTCGAAGGGGGTGCCGACCTGCGGGCGGTGCAGGAGATGCTCGGGCACGCCGATCTCTCGACCACGCAGATCTACACCCACGTGGACCGCGAGTACCTCCGTTCGGTCCACAAGCAGTTCCACCCGCGAGCGTGAGACGTGCGCCGAGGCGTCATCTTGCTGGGGGTCGTCTGTGCGGCGCTCGGCTGCGCCCGCTACACGCCCGCGCCCCTCGACCCGGCTGGAACGGCCCAGGCCTATGCCGCCCGGCGGCTCGACGCGCCCGGGTTCGAAGATTGGCTCGCCGCCCATGGTGGAGCGGACAGTGCGTGGACCTCGGCCACATTGAGCCTCGCCGCACTGTACTTTCATCCGGCCGTCGCCCGCGCCCGCGCCGCGTGGGAGACGACCCGCGCCGCTGAGCGGACCGCGGGCGCCCGGCCGCAGCCGGATCTGCAGAGCGAGCTGGGATATGCCACCTCGAGCGCCGTCTTCGAGTCGAGGTGGCTCGCGGTTCTGAGTGCGGTTTTCACGGTGGAGCTGGGCGGAAAGCGGGGCGCGCGGGTGATCGCTGCGCGGGCGCGGACCGCGGTCGTCGAGACAGATCTCGAGGACACCGCCTGGCGGACGACGCGCGCGGTGCGCGCCGCCGCGGTGGAGCTCGCCGGTGCCAAGGAGCGGCGGGCCGACGCGGCGCTGGGATCGGACCGGGTGTCGGCCTTTGCCGCCCGGCTCCAGCGGCGCTATGACGAAGGCACACTCGGCCGGGCCGACCTCGCGGCGATCGAGGCGGAAGCAGCGGACGCGCGGGCGGGTGCGGCCCATGAACAGGCCGCCGTGGATGCTGCGCAGGTCGGGCTCGCCCGGGCGGCGGGGCTTCCACCGCCCGCCCTGGAGAACGTGCCTATCGGGCCGGAGTCTCTGCCTGCCTGCGTTGCGCGGTCGGGCGACAGCCTTCAGGCGCTCGCATTGCGCCGCCGGCCCGATGTCGGGCGGGCCCTGGCGGAGTACGCCGTGGCCGAAGGCGACCTGCGCGTCGCCGTCGCGGGATCGTATCCCGACGTGAGCCTGGGCCCCAGCTTCAATTGGGACCAGGGCATCGCCCGGTGGTCGCTGCTGCTCGGCCTGCCGCGGCTGCCGCTCAACGGCAACCGCGGGCCGATCGGCGAGGGCGTCGCGCGGCGGCGGGAAGCGGCGGCGCGATTCACCGAGCGGCAGGAAGCCGTGCTCGAAGAGGTGAGCGATGCGGTGGCGGGCTGCGGCGTCGCGCTGGCCGATGCCGAAGGGGCCGATTCGGTGCGCGAGGCGACGGAGCGCCGGGCAGAGTTGGCCCGGTCCGCCTATGAGCGTGGTGAGATCGGCGTCACCGATCTCGAGCCGCTCGAGCTGGCGGAGACTCGCGCGCTGCGCGACCTCCACGCCGCCCGGCAGCGGCTTGCGGCGGCCGGGCTCGCACTCGAGACGGCCACCGGCGCCTGGCCGCCGGGCGCGGTGCACTGGCCCGACCCGCGGGACCCGGTGAAGCCGGAGGAGGATTCGCGCTGATGCGGTGGACCGTGCGGCTGCTCGGCTTGGTCGTTCTCGCCGTGGTGGCGGGGCTGCTCGTGTGGACCTACCGTGAGCATCAGACCCGGCTCGCCGCCCAGGCGAGCCGGGCAGCGCCGGTCGTCACCCCAAGCCGCGTGAAGGATGTCGGCGGCGTGGCGATGGTAGTGCTGGACAGCGCTGACCTGGAGCGACTCGGGCTCGGCACCGCGGTGCTCAAGCGCGCCTCCGCGGCGCCGGTCCGTCGTCTCGCCGGCGAGCTGGTGGCCGAACCGGATCGGATCACGGCGGTGCGCGCGCCGATTGCGGGACGTCTCGCCCTCCCGGAGGTGGGCGCGCAGCCGGGGGAGATGGTGCAACCAGGCCAGCTCCTGCTCGAGGTGACGGACTACGACGAGCCGCTGGTGCGGGTGGCCTGGCCGGCGGATCTGTCGCGCCCGCCGGCGGAGATCGGCCTCTCGCTCGCCGCCGAGGGCGCGCGTGGAGTGCGGGCCCGGCTCCTGGGCGCGGCTCCGACCGCGGATCCGGTGACGCGTCTGCCCGCGTACCTGTTCCGGGCTGAGCGGGGTCTGGGCGGCGCGCGTCCGGGAGCCGCGGTCGTGGTCACGGTCGTGGAGCGCGGGGCGCCGGCGCATGGCGTCCTGGTGCCCGACCGCGCCGTGGTCCAGTGGCAAGGCCTCGCCTGGGCCTTCGTCGAGCATGGTGCCGGGCGCTTCGTCCGCGTACGGATCCCGACCGACCGCGCCGTACCCGGGGGTTTTCTCACGGCCGGCGGCCTCTCGGCCGGTGACACGGTCGTGGTGCAGGGGGCCGAGCAGCTGCTTTCCGAGGAGTTCCGCGCCCGCGTGACCGTGGGCGACGAGCCAGGCGAATAGCGCCGATGCTCGGCGCGCTCGTCCGGTTCTCGGTGCGGCACCGCGGGATCGTCGTCGGGCTCGCGCTCGCGCTGGTGATCTACGGGCTGCACGTCCTCGCCGGCGCCAAGCTCGACGTCTTCCCCGAGTTCGCCCCGCCGCAGGTCTCCATCCAGACCGAAGCTCCCGGCTTCTCGGCCGAGCAGGTGGAGATCCTCGTCACCAAGCCGATCGAAGATGCGATCAACGGCGTGAACGGCATCGCCGCCGTCCGCTCCCAATCCATTCAGGGGCTCTCGGTCATCACCGCCGTGCTGGCCGACGGCACCGACATCTATCGGGCGCGGCAATCGCTGGCCGAGCGCCTCGGCGAGGCGCAGGGCCGGTTGCCCCGCAGCGTGCCACCGCCGGTCATCAGTCCGCTCACGTCCTCGTCCAGCACGGTTCTGGTGATCGGTATCACCTCCCGCACCCGCTCGCTCATGGAGCAGCGGACGTTTGTGGACTGGACGCTCCGGCCTCGGCTGCTGGCGACCCGTGGTGTGGCCAAGGTCGCAGTCTTCGGCGGCGAGGTCCGCCAGCTTCAGGTCCAGCTCATCCCGGAGCGGCTCCGACTCTACCAGGTCGGCCTGTCCGAAGTGCTTGCCGCGGCGGGGCGGGCGACCGGCGTGCGCGGCGCCGGGGTGCTCGACACGCCGAACCAGCGGATCGTAGTCCGCACCGAGGGCCAGCTGCTCTCGCCCGACGCGCTGGCCCGCTCCGTGGTGCGGGAGAGGGCGGGGGCCGTGCTTCGGCTCGGCGACCTGGGGCGGGTGGTGGAAGCGCCGGAGACCCGCTTCGGGGAGGGCGGGGTGAACGGGGAGCGCGGGCTGGTGATCGTCGTCTCCGGCCAGCTGGGCGCCAACACCAAGGTGGTCGCCGCCGCGGTGGAAGAGGCGCTCCAGGCCCTCCGGCCGGCGATCGCCGCCGCCGGTCTCACCCTGCATCCCGCGCTGTTCCGACCCTCGGAGTTCATCGACCTCGCACTCCGCAACATCACGACGTCGCTGCTCCTCGGCGCGGCGCTCGTCGCCGTGGTGTTGTTCGTGTTTCTGGCGGACGCGGGTGCCGCCGCCATCTCCCTCACGGCGATCCCGCTCTCGCTCCTCGCCGCGATCATCGTGCTGGACCGGTTCGGGTTCGGGATCAACACCCTCACGTTGGGGGGCCTCGCCATCGCACTGGGCGAGGTGGTGGACGACGCGATCATCGACGTGGAGAACATCGCCCGGCGGCTGCGGGAGCATCGCGCCGCGGGCTCGCCCCGGAGCACGTCGGACGTGGTCCTCGAGGCCTCGCTCGAGGTACGCAGCAGCGTGGTCTACGCCACGTTCGTGGTGGCGTTGGTGTTCTTGCCCGTGCTGGCGTTGTCCGGTGTGCAAGGCGCCCTGTTCCGGCCCCTCGGCCTCGCCTACATCCTCGCGACGGTGGCCTCGCTGGCGGTGGCACTCACGGTCACCCCCGCGCTCACGCTCACCCTGCTGGGCCGTCGCTCGGGTGGAGCGCACGAGGCGCGCCTCCTCAGCTGGCTCAAGCAGCGGTATCGTAGGTGCCTCGAGTGGCTGTGCGACCGTCCGTACGCAGTGGGTGGTGCGGCCCTGCTCGCGTGCGTGGCCGCCGCGCTCACCTTGCCGTTCTTCGGCGCGACGTTCCTGCCGGAGTTCCGGGAAGGGCACTACTTGGTGCACATGTCGGCGGTGCCGGGCACCTCGCTCGACGAGACCTTCCGGCTGGGGCAGCAGGTGACGGCCGCGCTGCGGACCGATCCGCGGGTGCGCTCCGTCGCGCAGCGGATCGGCCGGGCCGAGCTGTCCGAGGACACGTGGGGCACACACTACACCGAGTTCGAGGTCGACCTCGTGCCCCTCACGGGCGAGGCCGCCGTCACCGTACAGGACGACCTGCGCCGCATCCTCGGGCGGTTTCCCGGGGTGAACTTCGCGATTCGCGGCTTCCTGGCGGAGCGGATCGAGGAAACGCTCACCGGCTCTACGGCGGAGGTCGTGGTCAAAGTGTTCGGCGACGATCTGGACAGTCTCGACGTTGCGGCCCGGCGGGTGGCCGAGCTGGTGCGGTCGGTGCCCGGCGCCTCGGACGTGCAGTACGACCCACCGCCGGTGACACCCGAGCTCGCCATCCGGCTCCGGCCCGCCGACCTGGCGCAGACCGGACTCGCCGCGGACGATGCGCTGGCCGCGATCGAGACGGCAACCCGCGGAGTGAAGGTGACCCAGACCTTCGAGGGCAACCGCGCGACCGACGTGGTCGTGATCCTGGACCCCGATGCCCGGGCCCGGCCTGAGGATCTCAGAAGCCTGCCCCTCATGTCGGCGGCGGGACGGATGGTGACGCTGTCCGATGTCGCTGCCGTTGCGCGGACGACGGGACGTTTCCTGATCTCGCATCAAGGGGCGCGGCGGGTGCAGACCGTCACGGCCGACGCGGGAGGCGACGAGGCCGGTTTTGCCGCGGAGCTCGGGCGGCGGCTTGCCGCAACCCGCCTGCCGGCCGGCGTCTACGCTGAGTTAGGGGGCACCGCCGCGGCCCAGCGGGACGCGCAGCGCGAGCTGCTGCTTCACGGCCTCCTCGCCGGGGCCGGGATCGTGATGCTGCTGACGCTGGCTTTCGGTAACGCGAGCCGGCTGCTGCTGGTGCTCGCGAATCTTCCGTTCGCCCTTGTGGGCGGCGTGCTCGCTGTGTTCGCCACCGGCGGGCTGCTCTCGCTCGGATCCCTGGTAGGGTTCGTCACGCTGTTCGGGATCGCCACCCGGAATGCGGTGATGCTCGTGTCCCACTACGAGCACCTGGTGGCGGTGGAGGGCGTGTCGTGGGGGCGGCCGACGGCGGTCCGCGGGGCGCTGGAGCGCCTGGGACCGATTCTCATGACCGCGCTGGTCACGGCGCTGGCCCTGGTTCCGCTGGCCGTCGGCAGCGGCGATCCGGGCCGGGAGATCGAGGGTCCCATGGCCATCGTGATTCTCGGCGGCCTGCTCACCTCCACCCTGCTGAGCCTCTTCGTCCTGCCGACGCTGGCCCTCCGATGGGGCCGGTTCGCCCCGGCCCCCGAGTAATCCGGTGCGCGTTACTTCACTCGCGTCACCCCGTACCGCGGCACCATCGACGCGGCCACGGCGGCGCCGGATGCTCCGGAGAAGCCAATGGTCACTGCCGGCGCGAACGGTGCCTGAATCACCCGGAGGTCGCGGCCCGATCCCTCCCGCAGCGTGCCCGAGTGGCTGTAGGCCGCGGTCAGGACGCTGTCCGGCTGCAGCGGATAGGTCCCCTGACTCGCAAAGGCGGCCGGAAGGTTCCAGCTCCTGTACCGAAGGCGCGCCGTGGGTTCGGTGAAGGTGGGCACCGAGGTGAGGTAGTTCGCCATCTGCCATTCGGAGACGAGCGTGGGGAAATCCACCCCGGTGACGCTCGCCGCGTTGGTGCTCCCCGTGAGAGTCGTGCCGGCGGGTGAGTCGGCGCCGTCGAGGGCACGGGTGAGGTTCGTGCCCAGGATCGAGTCGGTGGCGAAGTGGTCGGCGAGCCAGCGGACGAACAGCCAGTTCGCCCCGTTCTGCGGCAGGGTACCGTCGACGTTGCCGGCCTCGATCAGTGCGCTGCTCTCCAGCACGGCCTTGTTCAGGTAGGTGAATGCGTTCGTGATGTCGTCCGAGGGGTACTGGCTCATGCAGGTTGACGGCGCGCAGACCGAGTCGGGGATCTCGCGCCCGCCCAGCTCTTCCGCAAACCGTGAGAGCCCCTCGTCGAGCCAGTTGTCCTCCGCCGCTCCACGGCCGAGCACCACGTGGCGGCCGTAGCTGATCATGTGCTGGAGCTCGTGCAGAAACGTTGGGCCGATCGAGCTCAGCACGAAGGACCGGCTGACCGTGCATTGCGGGTTGTTCGGATCGGGCACCATGCCGTAGAAGATCTCGCCGTCGTTCGAGCCGGGGCTGCCCGGGATGAGATCATCCGGGAAGAAGAAGCCCAGGATCACGCTCTGGGTCGCGTTGCAGTTCCCGCTCAGTCGGTTGACCGCCGGGGTCAGCAGGATGATCACCGCGCCGTTGCCGTCCAGGTCGGTCTCCCGGCCGAACGACGTCGTGTCGATCGGATACACGAACCGATCGAAGCGCGAGCCCAGCCCGTCGAGATCGCTCTGGGTGAACCCGCCCGCCGGCGCCAGCGTGTCGACGTAGACCAGCCCGTGAGTCCCCTGGTGCTTGAGCGCGGCCGTCACCGTGGCGAAGCTGGTGCAGTTCGTGTTGGCGCAGATCTGGAAGGAGCGCTGGGTGGCCGGCACGACCGCGGCGAGGGTGGGCAGCCGGGTAACCGCGCGCTGGATCGCGGCCTCGTGGGCCAGCGCCCGGCCCTTGGCCCGGAGCATGTCATGGAACCGGGCCGCCGCAGAGATGCTGAGCTGGAGCCTGCTCTGCTCCGGGAGTGAGGCTACGGTGGCCGACACGCCGCCGCCGGGCTGGCCGGAAAGCGTGTAGGCCGTGCTGAGGCCGGTGTTCGTGACCTGGCCGCTGGTGGAAAGCGCGACGACCAGATGCTCCGCCCCGGCGGCGCCGGCCGCCGGCAGCACCAGACAGCCGCCGCTGGTGGCGGGGTCGAAGACCAGATGGACGTCGGCTCCCAGCTGGGTCGGGGCCGTGCCGCTGCAATTCAGTTGCCCGGACGTGGACGTCTTCGGCCCGGTCGAGTCGCCGCCGCACGCGGCCAGGACGGCGAGACCGGCGACCCAGGGTCTCCACACCCGCATGATCACACTCCCAGGTTCAGCCTGACCTGGAACGTCCGCGGCCGGCCGAACGTTGTCCCGCTGAAAAACGCGCCCTTTAGCAGGTAGAGCTTGTCGAACACGTTATCGACGTACACTTGGGGTCGAAGCAACACACCGCCCAAGGCGAACGTATAGCCGGCGCTCGCGTTAAGAATGAAGCTCGGATCGACCTTGAACTCCTTGTTGAAGTCGAAGAGGCCGGTTCCGAGCGATCCGGTCGAGGGCAGCGTGGCGTCGAAGCCCGCGACCCCAGGCGTGTTCGGTGTCAGCCCGTTGGTGAGGCCGCTGCCGTAGATCCCGGTCGCGGTGACCAGCAACCCCTGGCCGCTGTAAGTGAGGCCGGCCGTTGCCGAGAGCCGCTGGTCGTGATCCAGGTCGAAGGTCTGCGTCGGCGGTGCGACCGGGAAGAATCCCCCGCTCACGGCTCCGAAGCCGTAGGCGTGGGCGATCGCCAGATTGACGAAGCCGGTGATCGGACCGGGGGGGCGAATCTCCAGCACGGTCTCGAGCCCGGTGATCCGCACCTGCTCGATGTTCACGTCCGTGGTGATCGAGGTGCCCGGCACCTGGGTGTCGTCGATGCCGGGCGAGCTCCGCTTGTGATACGCGGACAGCTTGGCCACCAGCCCGAACGGGAAGCGGTGGGTGAGCCCCACCTCGAAGAAGTGGTCCCGCTCCGGCACCGTCGGCTCGGTCGCGACCCCGCCGGTCCCCGCGCTGGTGATGGCGCGCAGATCCTCGGTATTCGTGGGCAGGAACAGCCGCCCGTAGTACGCCCAGATCGTGGTGCTTGGATCCGGGAAGAACGTAAGCCGGACCCGGGGGCTGAACTGGTGCGCGCTCGCGTTCTGGGTGGGCGTGATGGGAAAGTTGTGATTGTCGAACCGAATGCCGGTCCGAAGCTCCCATTTTTCCGACGGCGCGATCTGGCTCTGGACGTAGACGCCGACGTCATTGCCGTTGAGCGGTGAATCCGAGGCGGGGCCGGGCGTGCCGCCCGCCGCGAACGACTGGAAGTTCTCGTGCCCCCGCACCAGGCTCGACTGGGTGCCGGCCTTGAAGGACAGCTGCTCGGACAGCCGCAGCAGATAGTCGAGCTTGACCCCGACGATATTGAAGCTGCGGTCCTCGCTGATGTTGTACAGCGTCGTGTCGGGCGCAAAAGCGAAGCTTGGCTGGTCGCTCGCCCCCGGGACGTAGGTGAGCGAGCCGTGCCGGTAGAAGGCCCCCGCGAACAGCTCCGAGCCTGCCGTGCGGCCGCTCGAGACCCGGTGTCGCCATCCCAGATTGACGAACCCGTTCACGTCCTGCTCCTCGTCGTTGATGATCGCGACGCTCGAGTCGAACGGGGTCTGGAAGCGGGACCGGGACCAGTTGACGTCGAGATTCACCACGTCGTGATCGGTGGGGGAGTACGTAGCTTTGCCGAACCCGAACAGGTCGTTGCCGTGGTTGGCGTAGTTCCGGATGGCCGTGATGTTGCCGGCCGCGTCAGTATCGGCCACGACCGACTCCCGGCGGAGATCGGTCGCCTGTCTGGTACCCGAGAAGAACAAGCCGAGCTTCCCGGAGTTGCCGCTCAAGGCGACCGTCTGACCGTTGCTCGCAAACGACCCGGCGTAGCTGGAGAGGTCTGCGTGGAAGGGGCCCGCCGGGACCCGGGTCGTGATGTTCACGATCGCGGCGTTCCGGAGCCCGTACTCGGCGTCCCAGCTGCCGGTCTGGAACGTGATCTGGTTGACGATCGACGGATCGAACAGCTCGTTCAAGCTGCCCGAGATGCCGGGCGGGACCGGAATCCCGTCCACGTAATAGGTAAACTCGGCGTGCTGACCGCGGATGTGTACCTCGCCGGTCGGGGCGCGGGCCGCCCCCGCAATGGCCTGCTGGACGATCTGCGAGGTGGTGAGCGTGGGCGAGCCCTGGAACTCGTCCTGCTTGAACACCTGATTACCGGTCCGCGTATCGACCGCCACCGGCGCCCCCGAGACTTCGATCGTCTGGAGCTGGACCGGCGCAGCGGTCATCTGGAACACCACCTCGACCTCGCCCCCACGCTGGGTGATTTCGATCTGCTTGGCCGCGGGCCGGAAGCCGATCAGCCGGACTTCGAGCTGGTACGTCCCGACCGCAAGGTCGTGGATCCGGTAGCGCCCGAAATCGTCGGTGGAGGTTCGCGCCACGAGCTGGCCGTTCTGGGAGAGCAACACGTCGGCGCCGGGGAGCGGCTTGCCGTTGGCGCTGTCGGTCACGGCGCCCGTGATGTCGCCGGCCGCGAGGGCCAGCGCGAGCAATGCAGCGAGCATGTGCACTCCGCACGTATGAGGGTAACCGCTCCCGAGGTGGGGGGACGGTCCTGCCTGACTCGTATGATTGAACGAGGGTGCTGCGGATCAGGCGCTGCGTGCGGGAGGGGCTCGGGAATCCTGGGGTGAGAAGAAACTGGTTGCGCGGGGCGGCGGCGCCGGAGACCTGAGCACCGCGACGGCCAGGCGCACGGGGACGACGAGCGGGACGAAGGTGGCGGACGCGGACGGCTGCACCCGGAGCAGCCAGCCGAGCGTGCACGCGTCGCTGTGGGTGTGGCGGGTGCCCTGAGGCTCGAGATGCGTGACCGGGTGGTCGGGGTGGGCCGCGTCGCGATGGTAGACGAGCGCATCCAGCACGGGCGCGCCCGCCCCGCCGCCGAGCATTCCGGCGATGAGCAGGAGAGCAGTAGCCCGGCTGGTCCACGATCGGAGCATGAAGCGGAAACTACTAAGTCCGCTCGCGACCGCGCAACGCCGGGGTTCGAAGCGAGACGTCATCGGAGGCCTGCACTGGTGACCAGGGCTTCGAACCGGGGATCCGCTCGCAGCGGGTCGAGCCGGGGCTCGAGCCGCCAGCTCGAGAGCAGATCGGAGCGCTCGGCCGCCGCCCGCCCCAGCCACGCGAAGGCGGAGTCGCGGTCGTCCAGGCCCTCGAAGACCCGCGCGACGTAGAACGCCGAGACATACCCGGTCCGCGCCCGTTCCAGCAGACGGTCCAGCGCGGACTGCGCCTCGGCCCGGCGCTCCGAGCGTGCCAGCACGTGGGCCACCTCGGCCTCGAACACCGGCGAGTCGGGCAAGAGGCGCGCGGCCCGCTCCAGCGTCGCCAAGGCCTGGTCGAAGCGGCCCGTCGCTTCGTAGGTGAGCCCCAGATAGTGGAGCGTCGACGCGTTGCCGGGGTCCATCTCCAGCGCGCTCGCCAACTGGGCCACGGCCCGCTCGAAGTCATGCGCGAAGTAATAGTGCCAGCCCAGATGCACGCTCATGACGAGATCGAGCGGCTCCAGCTCGATCGCCCGCCGGCTCTCGGCCAGGGACTCCTCCACCCGTCCCAGCGCGATCAGGCAGTGGGAGCGCCAGTGGTGCGCATGGGCGTAGCCCGGGGCGAGCCCCAGAGCCTGACGGAAGCCCCGGTCGGCCTCGGCGGGCCGCCAGTCGAATGCCAGGGTCGGCCAGGCAAGCGCGGCGTGCGCCTCCGCCAGCCCCGGCGCCAACGCCAGAGCGCGCTGTGCCGCGGCGGTGGCGTCGGCGTGCATCGGCCGCGGATCGATCACGCCGCTTTCGAGCGACAGACCGAGAGAGGTGTACGCGTCGGCCAGGCCGGCGAAGGCGCGGGCGTAGGTCGGGTCGTTGGCGATCGCCTCCCGGAAGCAGTCGATGGCCC
>WNFB01005978.1_pt1 | contig 10906 bp, 10 predicted proteins | sample 5400501 | NCBI WGS metagenome assembly WNFB01 (sample SAMN13153341, study PRJNA577476) | soil metagenome | isolation source: 200 cm saprolite under Douglas fir tree site 2 hole 1 | place: USA:California | collected 2015-04-18 | reverse complement strand
CGGACAAGGCAAATTTGTAATCCGCGCTCGACACCCTGCAAGGTCGTTGTCACCCTGAGCGAAGCGAAGGGTCTCGGCTTCACCCGAGATTCTTCGCCAGCGGCTTAGAGTGACAGCATTGGAAGTTCCTTTTGGGAATGTAACTCGGTATGAGTTCCCTCTTCACCGCCAAGCTGGATCTCGTGCTGACCTGGCTCTTGACCTCGGGAATCCGGCTGGTCTTCCTGCTCGTGGTCGCCTATCTGCTCCTACGCGCGCTCCGATTGCTGACCGACAAGTTCAACCGCATGCTGCTGGGCTTCACCCACTCCGTGGAGCGCCAGAAGCGTGCCCAGACTTTGAGTCAGATCGTCCAGGCGGTTGCCACCACCATTCTCTTCGTCATCACCACTATGTTCTTGCTCGAAGAGATAGGGATCAATATCGCGCCACTCTTGACGGCGGCTGGCATCGGCGGGCTGGCGGTCGGCTTTGGCGCGCAGAATCTGGTTCGCGATGTCATTACCGGTTTCTTTCTCCTGCTGGAAGACCAAATCCGCGTCGGCGACGTGGTCAAGGTGGGAGACAAGAGCGGACTGGTCGAAAATCTGAGTCTGCGCGTCCTCACGTTGCGAGACTGTGACGGCAGTGTGCACATGATTCCCAACGGCACTATTGCCACGGTCACGAACCTGACCAAGGATTTTTCCTACGCGGTGCTGCATATCGGGGTCAGTTATCGTGTCGCGGTGGACGAAGCCATCGCCGTGCTCACGCAAGTGGGAGCGGACTTGCGCCGAGATCCCCAATTCGCTCCGGATCTGCTCGAAGACTTGCAGGTCGTCGGTATCGATGACTTCGCCGATATGCAGGTGAAGCTCACGCTGCACATCAAGACGGCCCCGGGCAAGCAGTGGCAGGTCAGTCGTGAACTACGGCGGCGCATCAAGAAGGCGTTCGATGAGCATAACATCCAGATGCGCGAAGGCCTCCAACCACTACGCGTGGGATAGGATTTAGGTCAGCAATAGAAAGCCGACCAAGCTATTGCCACCAGTGGACACCGCGTTGGCAAAGAACGTCCAGAGCACCAGCCCTGCATAGGCGAAGAGCGGATAGGGAATCCCATCAGGCAGATCGTCACCAGAGGATATTCCGGCAACGAATACGCCGACATCCCTGTTGCCCCGGCGATCCCCTCAGGCGGCGCCATATTTCTTGAACCACTCCCGCAGCCGCTTCCAGCCGTCCTGGGCTTGTTCTTTACGGTAGCTCGGTCGGTAGTCGGCGTGAAAACCGTGCGGAGTATCGGGATAGAGCACAATCTGTGATGGATTCCCGGCGGTTTGCAGAGCCGCGCGCATCTGTTCCACCGTCTCGTTGGGAATACCTGAGTCAGCGCCGCCGTAGAGGCCCAGCACCGGGGCCTTCAGCGAGGACACCAGGTCAATCGGATACGTGGGCGTCAAGTCGGTCGTCTGTCCCACCAAGCGTCCGTACCACGCCACGCCAGCCTTCAACCGCGAGCTATGCGCCGCGTACAGCCACACGATGCGCCCGCCCCAGCAGAATCCGGTGATCCCCAGCTTGTTCACGTCGCCCTTGCCCGACTTCTCCGCCCAGCTCACCGCCGCATCGAGGTCCGCCATCACCTGCGCATCGGGAACCTTCGACACGACTTTGGCCATAATCTCTTGCATATCGGCGATCTGTGACACGTCTCCCTGGCGGGCGTACAGCTCAGGCGCGACGGCCAGGTGACCCAGCTTGGCAAAGCGGCGGCAGATATCCTTTATGTGCTCGTGGACGCCGAAAATTTCCTGTACGACCAGTACGACCGGGAACGGACCGCCGGCCGCGGGCATCGCCCGATAGGCAGGGGTCGTGCCATCGGCCACGGGAATCTCCACCTCTCCAGCTTCCAGGCCATCCGTATCGGTGGTGATGGTTTGAGCCGACACCGGCCGCACGGCCAGGGCAAAGCCCACGGCCAGGGCAGTCATGACAAACTCGCGTCGCGTGAAGGCAGTCTTCGGCAGCAAACTCCGCATCTCTTCGTCCATCGCCTTTCTCCTTTGCTCAGTTTCTCACCATACCTCACCACCTCCCTGCTATCAAGCCGACGCAAACTTGACAGCACACAATTGTGGGCGAGAAGCTCACCGCATATGAGATGGTGGCGTACGAGAGTACTAGATCATCGACCCTTTAGCGCGATTGCTGCCCGGCAACGAGAAGGGCAGCCGCATGGGACTGTTCCTACCATTTCCTTAACCACGGCACGCAAGCCGGACTATGTGTCCGTACCGCCATGCTCGTCGATGTGCCGGCGCAGAAGTACCTGCAAACGTTGCGCGCCACGGAACAGCAACGCCGCCAACGGGTCCCGTCCCGCCTGCACCGCGCGGCGGATGCGTATCTGGTCCGTCGCGGAGAAAGCAAGACCCTCGTCTCCTCGTAGTTTCTGAGATACACAAGGCAGTCCAGGCACTGGAGGAGGTGATCCTCGTAGCGAGCGTGCTCGTTGGGACCAAGGTCACCCGAACGGTAGGCGTCGAGAGACTCGATGAATTCACGACAGGTGAGGGCCATACTTCGTTTGATGCCTTATGCTCGTTTCGGTGTCACGACAGGCCGAACAATTTTACGTCAATGGCGACAGGCTGGAAGAAAAATCCCAGTATTTGGCAGGTTCATCCGCGTGAAGGAACACAACCAATGACATCGCGGGTTTGGCTGGGAAGCCTCTTGATTGGAGTTGCGCTATTGGTCAGCCTCGTTGTGACCAGGCCTGTGCGCGACCATTTCTTGTTCCTGCTGTCGCGGCACAGCGAGCCCGCAGCCGCCGTGCCTGCCGCAACCGTGGCCGTCACCGATAGCGGCAAGACGTTTCATGTGCCGGGATGTCTCCACCTCCATGGAAAGGAAAAACTGCTTGAGGCGCAGGAAGCCATCCGGGAAGGCTTCACCCCTTGCCTCCGTTGTCGGAAAGAAGCAGCGGCTCGTTCATTCCATCGGTGGCAAGCGACAGGCTTCGCAGAAAGAACACCGACACGGACGGGGTACGGGCGCGGTTCCCTACAAGGTGAAGACCCGGCTCACAGTGCCAGGCAAGCTTTGCGAACACTGCTGGAAAGGGAGTCAACTGCAGAGAGCAGCATGGGCACAGACCAGCTTTAACTCTAAGCACGTTCTGCATCGGGAGTTTAGTTTTGGCCGCTCCGACACCTACTCTTTCAGAAGGCCAGTTAATTTGCTCCACCGTCATAGAACTTTTTAAGAAGAAGAACAAAGGCAACTTCGATGAGGCGGGGTTTGTCCATAGTATTCTCAGTAGGGGCGAGCGACTCCACCTTTGCGCTTGAGTCCGAATCCCTTGAGATAGAGGTCTCTCGCATCCACACGTCCATCGCCCCGCAGGTAGAAGATGCCAAGCTCCATGAGTAGCTGCAGGAGTCCGTGGCCCGAAGACTCTGGAGGTTTCTCGGGGGCCCCATCCCAACCGATCGTGAGCAAGCGCTCAAAGTCCCACCGATCTATAGGAACTTGTGGGTGTGAAGTTAAGATTTTACTACGCACTGTTTTCATCCAGGGAAATTCTTCATCCTCTATTTCTTGGACGCGGCTGATTGACACCTCATCTACTGCCCCACGCAGAGAAGAGTGATGCAACAATCTGGGCCAGTCGGCCCTGTGATTCTTTAGCTCGATCCCAGCAGCGCTCTCAAAGAACCGCACCATCGAACGTGGAAGGACCCTGCCGTTTCCATCCTGCAGATGGTTGGGAATCCAAGTGAAGGACTTACCTTTTGTGGGTCCTGCTCCCATATATCTCCCACACATCCGTTCGATGAATCTACGATAATCCTCCTCTTTCGTAACAGTTGGATACCAGCCGAGTTCGCCTTGTTCTTCGCCTGCAGGCATGACAGACTCAAAGGACTGACGCAACAAAGGACTGTGATTAACCAGCCTCTTAGCAGACAAAGCGTAGAGATTACGGGTTGTCCAGACCAGTTCGACACGTTGGGCTGCTATTTTTGAAACGTCCGGACCGAATAGGGCAACGCGATCGAACAGATCGCGCCGGAGGAAGATTTTTGGCCGGATTCGCTTCCAGCGTCGCGCGTAACTGGACCAGAACTGGACAAGCCCGCGCAGGATTGTTCGAAGCTCGTTCCAATCGCCAGCACTCACTCGATCTAGTTCGTCATAGCTGACAAAGACCCATTCCGAAGCTTGAGCCAGGTTGGCATCCATTTTGTCCAATGCGCCAAAGCACGCTGCAAGATCGTCTTGAGTCACTGTAAACAGCGCCTTTAAATCAAGAGGGTCAGCAGTCAGTACGTCTTGTACAGGTACATCTGTAGCAAGCACGTGTGCGTGATAGAGACAACGTAGCAAAAGCCCAAGCCAGACGATCTGTAGATCAGCAGGCTGCTTTCCTCTAGAAAATTGTTGGAAAACTAGTTCTGGTGGATATTCAGTCCCTGAGCTGGAGTAGCCAACTAACCATTTACTCTTTGCGGGAACAGGGAGTTTTCCTCCTGTTCCCAACCGCTGGATCGCCTCTAGGCCAGCAGGAAACTGAATGGCCCGAAACAGCTCAGTCTTGCCCGCCCCTCGATCGCCAATTACTAGGATAACGTCTGGATCGAGAGCCCGAGCATGTTCTGGCAGGGGAAGATATCTTCGCAAAAAGTTTTGGTCAGGCTCCGACTCTGCTCTTCCATAGCTACCCATTTCAGAAATCTGCTGTAAGAGTGCTAAGGCATCATTTTTTGTGAGCTTTACCATCACAAGATCCTCCCTACTCTCTCGAGAATGTATGCCGAAAGAGCCCGGTATTCCCCCTCGCCGAGAAACTCAACCACGTTGGCCAGCACAGAATACCCTGCGACTCGGACATCCCAAGTGACCACTGCTGGAAAATGCGGGCTTTCAAGCGATTCCAGATCAGGTACAGGCCACTCGGCATCAGAATTGTCCGGCGAATCATAATAATTGTCACAGAATACCTGGAAGGAACGCTCCTTGAATGTACGAATCTCATCCTCCCTGGGGCCGCCTTGAGGGGACACCATCGCATGCACGACAGCACAGTCGCGTTGTGGCCGCCCCGAAAGAACCATCTCTTTCCCAAGGTGCGAGACAACAAGGGAAAGACCATCCCAGCTTTGCGAGGAACGCAAACCAAATAGGACCTGCAGGTGTGCAATCCCGCTGAGCGAAAGTCCCCCGAGATCGTGGAGCCCCGCTCGGGAGTCTACGAGGAAAATATCCGGCTTCAATTTGGCACGAAGAGTTTTGAGGAGGTCGTGGAGCGGCGAGTGGGGAGCCCCGTGCTCAGCAGCAGTTCGGTAGAGAAATTCGTAATTCACACGGGCCAATTTCTCTAGGTACCAATTGTCGAGTTTTCCAGATGGCACGACGTAAATTGGCTCGCCATCCTTCACAACTGCGCGGTCATCGCACAGGTGATAGAACTCGGTGATGTCGAGAGAACTCTTGGGAACAACTAGATATTCCAAGAGATAGTCCACGACGCCCAGGCTAGCCGGAATGCCAGACGAAGGGGCTAAGACGGAACCTGCTCCAGGTGCTTCAAGATCAAAATCAAGAGCGATGACCCTTTTGCCGGCTCGGGCCAGATTTGTTGCCAAGGCGACCAGAGCAGTCGTCCGGCCAACTCCGCCCTTGAACGAATAGAAGGAAATGACCGGTGGTGTATGCTCACTGAGCGGCCAGGGCGGATCAAAAGGGGCTCCAAACCAGGTGTCTTTCGAGAGTCGCCGATCAAGAACGAACATCTTAATTTGCCCCGGGGGCTCTGGTCTCGCTTGTTGCCACACCGTTTCAAACAGGGCCTTGTTTGCGGGGGTGGTGTTTGGCTCCTCAACCCAGATTTCGTTTTCCCAGAAGACATCCGCGGCCGAGCCAACAACCTCAGCCACTTTCTTCCGAACGACGTCAACTGCTGCCCCAGCGATAGGTTTCACAAGGACACGGCACTTACCTTGAAGGTCCACAATAAGACATGCCTTTTCAGCGAGTGCTGCGACATCACTATGACCCAAGGCCGCAAAGGCGTCCGTACGAGATTCGACAAAGTGCTTCATGGCATTTTTCGCTCCAGCCATCCAGAATCGCTTCCATGACGATTGCCCGATACGTTTGTTCTGCAGCTCGCAGCCAAGACTCTGCAGTCAAGCGTGTGACTTCACCGGTCGCCCGATAACGCATCTCGGGTGTCCAGTGTTTTACAAGATCATCGAAACCTGGGGATTGCGGAACGGGGTAACGACGCACGGAGGGCACCATCAGGCAGGCCAATAGTAAGGCGTCGCCGGATAGCGTGACCAACTCGGGTCCCAAAGGCTTTGGAGCTGTGCCAGCAGCTTGAACCAATTCAAAGAGCACTCCACCGCATATCCCGCCAGGTAAGCTGCGTTGTCAAATCGATTATCCAGAAACAACCTCTGAGCATCTTCCCAGTGGCGTGCCGCTGCCGAGGCAAAAGCATCACTCATTTTGCTCATTCCCCTCGAGGACTACACTGCTCTTGGCCCGGATGCGTATTGTCTCGATCCTGGTTTCCCAAATCTTCTCTCTCTCTTGAATCCATACCATGTTCAAACAGTCCGTCCAAAACCTCCACACGATTTTCACTTCGACCACAAGACGACAACAGCAAGGCCAGGATAATACGAGGATTGTGCAGGGTCACATCATTGCCGAGCGTCATCAGCAGCCCAAACGGTAAATTGTAGATGGTTTTCAGCTCTGCCTTCACCCTTCTGCTATATCAACGACGCCGCACTAAATCAGACCACATGACATTCGTACACTCAAGCAGCAAGTTGTGAGGTCTCCTCTTGTGGGGTTTCCGCCGCCCTAAGCGCCTGTACGGCGGCGGTCACTTCCGGAGTGTAGTAGAGGGCGGAGAGGGCATACGTCCACGGGCCATTGACGGCCAGATGCTGTTCGACGTCTCGCACCAGATACCACATCCGCTTGCGCGTATGGTTGCGGGTACATTTATCATGGACATCGCCAAAGGCCCGCTCGATCGGGTTGGCTTGGGGGCAGTAAGTGGGCAGGTAGAGCAGCTCGAAGCGAGGATGAGCTGCCAGCCACTTCTGGACCTCCCCCGCGTAATGAATCTTGGAGTTGTCGACGACGACGGCGAGCCGAGAAAATGCCGTAGCGGGGTACGCCCGGTCCAGCATGGCCAGCAGGTCCAGAAACAACCCTGTGGTTTTGCGATACCAGATACAGTGCTGGGTCGTGCCCGTCGCGCTATCGAGGGCGCCCGCCAAATAGCGCTTCTCGTTGGTGCCCGGCGTCAGCACCTCCACCTGCTCTCCTTTGGGCATCCATTGATACCCCACCTTGGGCAACAGGCTGAGGTCCAACTCGTCGGCAAAGAACAGGGCCGCGCCAGCCCGCAATTGTTCGAATCTGTAGCGAATGCGTGCCAATTTCGCCACCCGCTGGGGGTCGTCATCCTTGGCGATCAGCTTGGCCCGCTTCCATTCCCAGCCCAATGCATGCAGCCATCGCCGCACCGTCTCGGCCGACACCGCGACCCCCCGCCGGGCCCGCAACTCCAGGGCGACTGTGGCACAGCTCCAGCGGGTCCGACACCAGCCGCAGGCCCGCGGCGCGGCTTGAAGAATCGCGAGCACCGAGCGCCTGAGGGCGGGAGACAGCCCCGTCCGCCGCGCCAGGGGACTCCCCGCGCCTTCCTCCTCCTCCAGCCACTCCAAATCCCCGGCCCGGTAGGCCCTAACCACCCGGTAGACTGTGGAGCGCGAACAGAACAATACGGCAGCTATCTCGGTGGGGGTGCGACCGGCTGCACCCAGCAAGAGCAGGTGCAGGGCCAATAAGTATCCGTATCGCGCCCGGCGCAACTCGGCCAGCAGGCGGGCTTGCTCGGTAGCGGGCATTTCCACTATCGTCGTTCTCGGCACAGGAGGTCCTCGCTGATTACTCAAATGGTCTCACAACTCTTGATGTATCAGCGAGTGCGCCTCTGTGCCAATCTCCTGTGGTTCGATTTAGTCTCCGGGTTACGAGGCGTTTGGCAAGGAGGGGGTATGCTATTGGGCGATTGCGGATTGCGGATTATAAGGAGAGGATTTTGTTCCACAGAAGGGATTCTTTCGTGCGGACGATTACCATCTTTGCTCATACTGGTGTGGTCATCAGTCTGGCTGGCTTGTTTTTCGGTATCCTCGCCTGGGCCAATAACTCACCCTATGGTTTGCCGATGTCGCTCGGGAGTTTAGTTTTACTGGTCCTGAGTGGGGCGGTGGGCTGGTACTACGGCTTCAGCCCCATGTGGCAGCCGCGCGGCTGGGAAGAACAGGTCGAACAAGGAGGGCAGAAGTTCGTCGTCTCGACTCAGCAATACCCTCCTTATCTGTCGCTGAAAGCCCGGCGCCAGGGCGGCGCCCAGTTTGGCACGGCCGTCTATCCCGTGCCTGGAGGAGAAGAAGTCGCTGAAGACGCGCAGGCCCTCTATGGCATGCAGTGGCGGGCGCAGGACGATGCCGAGGAGGGCCATCGCTGGGTGGTCCAGCTCCTCCGCGAAGGAAAGCAGGAGGAGTTGGAGGACTTCCGTACGCAGCCGGAACAGACGTAACTTGCCTACGTCGAGTATGCAGCCAGTCACCGCCCGGAGTTGATGAAATTCAATAAAATACTCCGTCCACCGCCCGTCGACGTCGCAGGACGAACGGCAGTCGTGGCAGGAAGTGTACGAGTTATTTTCTCAAACTTCATGATTGTCGGGCGGTGCGGGCTCGCTTTTCGCCAGACCACAAATCCGTCTGACTACATCACCACCACGCTGCGCGCGACCTCGCCCTTCTCCAAAGCGGTCATCGCTTCGTTCACTTCATCAAGCGAGTAAGTCCGGGTCACCAGCTCATCAATCTTGAGCTTCTTGTTCATGTACAAATCAATCAGCTTGGGCATATCTACACGCGGCCGGGCCGAGCCGTACAGCGAGCCTTTGATCACCTTCTCAGTCAGCAGGCTCGAAGCGGGAATCGTCACCGTGTCTTCACGCGACGGCGCGCCGACGACAATGGTCGTTCCTCCTTGGCGAGCACAGGCGTATGCCTGTTCGATGGTTTTGCCGAGGCCAATCACTTCGAAGGCATAATCCGCACCTCGCCCTTCCGTCAGGCCACGCACGGTTTTCACCAGTTCCTGCCGACTAGGGTTGACCGTGTGCGTCGCGCCAAACTGTTTGGCGTACTCCAATTTGTTATCCATCAAATCCACGGCGACAATGATCCCGGCGCCGGCCAGAGCGCACCCCTGGATCACGTTGAGGCCCACGCCACCACAGCCGATCACGACCGTGCTGCTGCCGGGCTCAACCTTCGCAGTATTGATCGCCGCCCCCACGCCGGTCATGACTCCACAACCCACCAGACAGGCTTTGTCAAGCGGCACGTTATCGGCAATCTTGATGCATGCCGTCTCGTCCACCACCGCATACTGCGCGAAGCTGGAGAGCCCAGCCATATGGTGAATCGGTTTGCCGTTCTTCTTGAGCCGGCACGTGCCATCGAGCAACGTGCCTTTACCCATGGTTATGCGCATGTTGTCGCATAGAACCGGACGACCGATTGAGCAGTAGTAGCAGCGTCCACAGTAGGGAGCAAAGGAAAGTACGACATGATCTCCTGTCTTCACCAGGCTCACGTCTGGTCCAACCTCTTCGACAATGCCAGCTCCTTCGTGACCAAGCACCACCGGTAGCGGCGAGCGCAGCACGCCGTGGATTACGGAGTAGTCGCTATGGCATACGCCATTGGCGGCAATCTTGACGCGCACCTCTCTAGCCTTAGGGTTGTCGAGATCGACGTCTTCAACTTTCAGTAGGGTTTTGAGTTCGTAGAGCACTGCGGCTTTCATAGTTTTTCCCTCCTTACAAGCGGAATGGATAATTCTACCAATCTTCGCTTTGCGTTTTTACGTTTTACGCTCCATTCCTCAGAAATTCGCTACTGAGGATCTTGGCCGAAGCCGTATGCGGATCAACTTTGCCCTCGCTCACTTCCTCGATCAACCGTGTCAGGACCGGGTCAGTACCGACTTTGGCAGTCAGACGACGACGCACTTCGTACTCTACCCGTGAGAGTAGCTCTTCGCGACGCCGGGTCTTGCGCCGACGGTCGAGTTCGCCGGTCTCTATGAGAAACCGATGGTGGTCCTCAATCGCCTGAAATAGTTCGGTCATGCCGACATTATTCACCGCCTGAGCCGCCAGAACCGGGATTCTCCACTGCGGTTGCGAGACCTCACCAGGAGCCCTGCCACTATACTTCAGTTCCAGCATCAGGTTCAGCTCGGTCAGCATGCGCTGGGCGCCGTCGCGGTCGGCTTTGTTGACCACGAAGATGTCAGCAATTTCCATCAGGCCGGCCTTCATGATCTGCACGCCGTCGCCGGCTTCCGGCACCAGGGTAACGATCACCGTATCGGTCGTGCCCATCACATCTAGTTCGGTCTGGCCTACTCCTACCGTCTCAACCAATACATAGTCCCGGCCAAAGGCGTCGAGCAATTTGATGACATCCTTGGTTGCCCGCGCCAGGCCGCCGTGACTGCCGCGGGTCGCCATACTGCGGATAAACACGCCCTTGTCGAGGTAGTGCTGGGTCATGCGGATGCGATCGCCCAACAGCGCGCCACCGGAGAAAGGGCTTGAAGGGTCAATCGCCACCACGCCTACAGTCTTGCCGGCCTTACGCATGAGGGCGGCGAGGCGATCGACCACGCTCGACTTCCCCGCCCCCGGCGGCCCGGTGATGCCGATGGTGAAAGCGTTACCCAGTTTGGGCGCAATGGTTTCGAGAATCGGACCGACTTCGCTGCCGTCGCGCTCGACCAAGGTCATGAGACG
>WNFB01005977.1_pt1 | contig 10906 bp, 12 predicted proteins | sample 5400501 | NCBI WGS metagenome assembly WNFB01 (sample SAMN13153341, study PRJNA577476) | soil metagenome | isolation source: 200 cm saprolite under Douglas fir tree site 2 hole 1 | place: USA:California | collected 2015-04-18 | reverse complement strand
GTCGATGAGTTGTGCCACTTCTTCCTGGCTCAGGATCGTGGGAAGGTGAATTCCCTTCTTCGGATAAGGAGTCTCGGCGATGCTCCAGGCCTTCTGGAGAGTCTGGAGGTAGAAGAACCGCAGAGCCACCAAACGTTGCGCCACGGTGTTGGAGGACAACTTCCGCTTCTGGAACAGTTCGGCTTGGTAGACGCGAATGTGCTCAGGACCCAAGCGATCCGGAGGACGGTGGAAGTGTCGAGAGAAATCCTCGACTGTGCGAAGGTAACAGCGTGTAGTAGCCTCAGAGTAATGACGACGCTGGAGTTCCTCCAGCATCATTTTTCTGAGATGGGTCACAGGGACCTCCTTGTGACCCAAACTTATCTCAGCCGCCAGGCAATGCCTGCTCCATTTACCTCACGCGTAGCGTCCGCCGCGCGGGCGGCTTAGTTCAAACGGGATTCTCGGAATGTGGGAATCCTCCCTGTTCGCCCCAAGGGCCACATTCCGAGAAGCCGACTTATCGGGCAGTGGGAAAGCCGGGCAGGTATCACCAAGGAAGCCAACAGGCGGCCCTGGTTCAGTTTGGAAACTCGTGCAGTAGGTCATCAGTGTGGAAGCTTGGCTCGGATGTCCTCCTAAGACGTGCATTCCGCGATACAACGACAGGCGTCTTGACGACAATTGGTCAAGCATTTCCGGCCCGGCTGCCATTGAGCCCGAGGTACGTCACACTGGTCCGTTTTGGTACGGTTGCACTCGCAAGGGTGCTCACTCTTCATGTCGTTGTTGCACATATCAGGCTGCGGCTTTCCAGTAATCGGGTCGTGGAAATGCCCGTCGGTGCCGCGCCCGTCAGGCGAACCGTGCCGCCCGCCCTCGGGCAAGCCGGGGCGGTGCTGGGGTAACGCGGCCAGCGAAGAGGCTATGAGAAAATAAACGGACAGAATGAGCAGCCTTTTCGTCATGATATCCTCGATTCTCCGGACAACTACCAACCGGGATCCTTGTCGGGCCGGGCCATACATGCCAGTACAGCGGACAGGTCGTTGAGGCCAGTTACGTCCGACGTTATCTTGCCGCGCCCAAGCGCGAGGTAACGCCGCGCCTTGTCCCGCAACACAATGCTCAACGCCATGATCGCGGCGCGCTGTTCATCGGTGTACACGGGCGGATTTTCCGCGAGACGTGAAAGAGTGCGCCTTGCGCTCTCCGGAATAATCGGCCTGCTGTCGGTGGGGACTGGAGGAATATGACACTCCCGAGGACAGTTAGCAAGGGATGTCCGATAGCAGCCGCACAACGTCCGGGATATTTTTCTTGTCACAGGGAATACGTGACGCTGGGCTGTACTGGACCGGCGCGTTGTGTCCCATGCAAACCTGTGGGCCAACCTTGTCACACGGCGGAATTAGCCGCGCCGACTCTCTGGCCATCTCTTCCACGATTGGCAACAGGTTACGCGCCCGGTCCGCCTTGAGGTGGAAGACCATCTCGTTGACTCGATGGCTTTCGCGGGCCTCTGGGAGAATCTTCTTAAAACGGTCTGTCGTCACGGCTTGCTCTTATCCAACATGCTTGGGGTCCCTCGACTTGAGTGGGCCGACGCCACACGCCGCGCCAGTGTCCTGGCCAGCGATTTCGAGCATTTCTTGGGCTAGGTCGCACAGTTCCTCGGCCGTTGCACCGCTTCCGCAATGGCTTCGGCATCCAGGAAGTCACTCTTGTTGGTCTGCACGTAAGGCTTCACGTATTGCGCCGGCATCAAGCGCACCTGGTGCCCTTGCTCGCGCAAGGCCCGCCCGAGAAAGTGCGATCCACTGCAGGACTCCTTGCCGATCAAGTCCACCTCCAAATTCGCGGTGAAGGCCAACAGTTGGGTACGAGAACATCTCTTGCGGATCACCACCCTACCGGTTGAATCCAGTCCCACCAAATGGAAGATCGTCTTGCCTAAATCAATCCCCAGCACGTGTAGTTTCATGGGATGCCTCCTTGCCTTCGCACTCTACAACTTTTACAGATCCGCGGCAGACCATCCCATTAACTGGTCCAACGCCTCTGCCTTGTGTTCCTTGACTTTGCCGCGGGCCGCTGTCTAGACTCGGAATTCCTGCGCAGAGGGAAAACTCCGGCAGAGGTAAGGCGCCCCGAATGAGTCCGAGCCGCATCCGCACGGTCCTCGAGATGATTAAGTTTGAGCATTCCGTGTTTGCGCTGCCGTTTGCCTTGACCGGGGCGCTGCTGGCCGCGCGGTACCCAACCGAGCCAGGCGCGGCGGCGGGATGGCCGTCTTGGCGGCAACTGCTATGGATCGTCGTGGCGATGGTGGGAGCGCGTTCCGCTGGGATGACCATGAACCGCATCGTCGATGTGCGGTACGACCGGGAAAATCCACGCACGAAAACGCGGCCCCTGGCCACTGGGGCGCTCTCGCTCGGATTCGCCTGGGGCTTTACGGTGGCAGCCGCGGTGGTGCTGGTGATTGCGGCGTGGCAGTTGAACCGGCTCGCGCTCGAACTCTCGCCGGTCGCGCTGGCGGTGCTGTTTTTCTATTCCTACACCAAGCGGTTCACCGCGTGGTCTCATGTTGTGATTGGGTTTTGTCTGGGGATGTCGCCTGCGGCCGCGTGGATCGCGATCGCAGGCTCTCTCGACGCGCGCATGCTGATCCTGTGCGGGGCGGTGACGCTGTGGGTGGGGGGCTTCGACGTGCTCTACGCGTGCCAGGACATCGAGTTCGACAAGTCGGCGGGCTTGTACTCGTTTCCGAAACGTTTCGGGATTGCGCGGTCGCTCGCGCTTGCGCGCGCCATGCACGTCGTGATGATCGGACTGCTGGCGTGGCTGGCGTGGAGTTTTCATCTGGCGTGGCCCGCGTGGGTGGGGATCGCGGTGGTTGCCGCGCTGCTCGCCTACGAGCATTCCCTGGTTTCCGCTGATGACTTGAGCCGGATGAATGCTGCGTTTTTTACAGTGAACGGTTATATTAGTCTATTGTTTTTGCTGTTCTGGGGCGCGGCAGTGGCCGTCGCGCACCCGTAGTAGAAGGTAGCGCCGGCATCTTGCCGGCAATTTTTGGAGAATTTGAGGACGGAATCGCGCCGCTGGGCGCTAGTTATGTCATGATGTTTACTTGGAGAGCTAGTTATGGGCAAACCGCTATTCGCAAGCACTTGCCTTACTTATTTTGAGAGGGAGCGCCGCCGCACGTGGGGCGTAGAGAACCTCGACCAACTTGAGGCGCGATGGAATCGAATCTGTGACGCCATGGAGCTAAATGCCGCGCTACATCCGAACTGGAGCTCTGAAAAGCGGGTCTGGCGTAGAGGTGTCGCTAGAAGCGTCAGGAGATTCGTTCAGCAGGAGTGCTCTTGGACGAGACTTGCGATCCAAACATTACAAGCATGATGACTAGAAATCTTGTTTTGAACGGCGTAAGTCTGAGTCCTATCGCGGACAAGGTGCTCGCAGGCGAGCGCCTAAACCTCGACGACGGCATTGCGCTCTATCGCTCTCCCGACCTGCTAGCCGTGGGCTGGCTCGCCAACTACGTCCGCGAGAAGCGCTTCGGAAACGCGTGCTTCTTCAATGTGAACCGCCACATCAATCCCACCAATGTGTGCGTGGCGCATTGCCGGCTGTGCGCCTTTGGCCGCGACCCGAACGCGCCTGGCGCCTACACCTTCGCGCTCGAGGAAATCTGGCAGCGCGCCGAAGAGGGCGTGGGCGAGGGCGCGACCGAATTCCACCTGGTCGGCGGGCTCCACCCGGATTTGCCCTTCGAGTATTTCCTGGACCTGATGCGCGGCCTGAAGAAGCGCTGCCCCAGCGTGCACCTGAAAGCGTTCACCATGGTCGAGGTCGGCTACTTCGCGCGCATTGCCAAGCTTTCCATCCGCGACACGCTCCTGGCGCTGAAGGAATCAGGCGTGGACTCGCTGCCCGGCGGCGGCGCGGAGATTTTTCACCCGCGCGTGCGGAAAATCATTTGCGATCACAAGGTCAGCGGCCAGCAGTGGCTCAACATTGCGCGGACGGCGCACGAGGTTGGCCTGCGCTCGAACGCCACGATGCTTTACGGCCACATCGAAACAGAGGAAGAACGCGTGGACCATCTGCTGGCGCTGCGCGCGCTGCAAGATGAGACGCGCGGGTTTGTGGCGTTCATCCCGCTGGCGTTTCACCCCGCGAATACGGCGCTGTCGCACCTGCCCCCAACTTCCGGCTACCTGGACCTCAAGTCCATTGCAGTGTCGCGGCTCTTGCTCGACAATTTCGACCACATCAAAGCGTACTGGATCATGCTGACCCCGTCGATCGCGCAAATCGCGCTGCGCTTTGGCGCCGACGACATTGACGGCACGGTTGTCGAAGAGAAGATCTACCACGATGCCGGCGCCACCACGGCGCAGTTCACGCCGCGCGCCGAACTCGAGCGGTTGATCCGCGAAGCGGGCCGCGTGCCCGTCGAGCGCGACACGCTCTACCGCCCCGTGGACCGCTCGAAAATGCCTCCGCCGCCCGGCCCCCGCCCCGACGTCACGCTTTCCATTAACGTCTAGAAGCCATACTAAATAAATGAATGGTTCGGCAGCGGCTCCACCAAAATGACTAGCGAGGTGGGCAGGTTCCAGCAATGACCGCTTACCACACCACGCCCCTCGTGCGCTATGCAAGTGTTTAGACTGCGGTGTCTCATTTTGACTTGGGACCTACGATCCGCTTCCTAATCCAATGGAGAAAAGACGCGACCGCGCCGACGGTCGCCATGCCGGCCCAGAAAGGCCAATGCTCTTCCACGTAAGAGCCAGGACCAAGGAATCCGTAGCGTGTAAAGAAGTGGATTTTGGCTCCGATATAGAGCAGGCCGAAGACGACCAATAGAAAAACGTTGGTCCTGTCGAACCACTTCTCCATGGCCGTTAGTCTACCAGAGCGACAACTCCCGCAAGAGACCGCGTGTGAAAGGAAATGACCGCGGCCATCTGGACCGGTTAACTGACATAGCTTATTCTTTCATTGATACTCTTGAATTGCTGTCCACACCGTTCACTCCTGCTCGAAGCGCCAGGAGGATTGCTATGCGAAAGGTGATTCTCTATCCTGGCGAAGATGGCTATTGGGTGGCAGAGTGCCCCAGCTTGCCTGGTTGCATAAGTCAGGGGAAAACGAAGGCTGAGGCTGCAGCCAACGTCCGCGAAGCTATCGAAGGCTATGAGGCAGCATTACAAGGCGTGGAATCAGACCCAGGGTTCGTGAAAATGATGAAACAAACAGAAGCAGACATCCGAGCTGGGCGCGTTCTTACGCAGGCCGAAGTCGAACGACAGCTGCGCCGAAAAAAGAAACGCCGCTAGGGGACAACATCGGGCGAGTCAATTGTCCGTTTCTGCCGCAAAATCTCCCAACCAAGCAGCGCGTAAAACGGCGCGTAGGTCAGCCATTGAAAGAAAAGATCGAAGTGCCAGTTGCCGAGCGCGCGGTAATTGATGAAAATCTTATACGATAGAAATTGCAGAATCGTGAGCAGCAACCACGCGGCGCTCGGATAGAAGCACAGCAGCGGCACGATCCACGTGAAGTACCACGAGTAGCCGTTGGGCGCGAGCAGCAGCACCGTGCCGATCAGCAGAAACGCTGCGCGCACCGGCTCGGCGCGCCGCGCCGCCAGCCACAGCGCAAGGCCCACCACGACGCCCTCGCCAATGCCACCGGCCAATTCATACGACCCGGAGAATCGCAGCAAAACAGGGTAGATGCTCGAATTATAATTTCGCCAGATGACCTGGTAATAGTGCAGCATTTGTAGGAATTCGCGCCAAGCCTTGTAGTAGGGCAAGGTGCACAGGGCGGCGACTCCCGCGCAGCCCGCTACCGCCAGCCACCCGCGCAGCCGGCGCGGCCAGCCCGCTCGAAACAGCGCCAGCGGCAGCAGGACCACCGGAAACGCCTTGGCGAGCGCCCCGGCGGTCAGCGTGAGCGTTGACACCACCGGATAGCGCCGTATAATCAGCAGCGTAGCGACGACGCTGGCGATGGCCAGCGCGTCGTTGTGGCCGCTCGAGGCGAACTCGACCACCACCAGCGGATTCCAGGCGTAAATCGCCACCTGGAAGTTCCGTCCCCCAGCCCGGCGAATCCATCCTGCGAGCATGGCCACGACGGCAAGGTCGGCCAGCAGAAAAGGCAGCTTGAAGCCGACCGGATCGGGCAACACGCGCCACGTCGCGCGAAACACAAGTTCCGACAACGGCGGGTACATCGTCGGAATCTCCGGCGCGGGCATAACGGCCCAGCCGGGATCGCGCAACGCCGCCAAGCGCGGGTCAGTCGGCGCCACGGCGTAGGGGTTCCAGCCGGCGCTTTGGACGTGGCCGTCCCAGCGGTAGCGGTGCACGTCGGTCGAAAGCGACGGCGGGTAGGGAAACAGCGTCAAGCGGAAAGCGAGCGCTCCGAGCAGGACCAGCCACAGCGCGGCGCGGTGGTCTCGCGTGTGCTCGAGCGCGTAGAGCGCGATGACGTACAGCACGCCCGCGCCGAGTGCGAGCGCTACGAACTCCGGGATGTGAGCCGTCAGGTCGCCCAGCCGCGCCATCGCGGCGAACAGTGCTTCGAGGGCGACGGCGGCAATCAGCGCGACCAGCCCCTGCGCGGCGAGACGAGGTGTTGGGGCGGGGGGCGGCGCGGGCGCGCTCAACATAGGTTTTTTCGCAAAGGAGTTCTTCGCGTGGGAGGAACTTGGTCTTGATCTTGGCGCAACATTTTGTGCGTCTTGCAGCAGCGGGAGGGCAAATTCCGCTCGCGCATTTCTGGTCGAAGTTCACCGACGCGAGCCGGAATCCCTTCCGCGGGCTCTACCACCTGAACGCCTTCGATCTCTCCATCGTCCTCCCATACTTCATCGTGCTGGTAATTCTGGCCTCGTACGGCTTGCACCGATACTGGCTGGTGTACACGTATTTCAAGAACCGCGCCAATGTCCCCGGCCCGCCGCCGGCTCTGGCCGAGTGGCCCAAGGTTACCATACAGCTTCCCATCTACAACGAGCGGTACGTCACCGAGCGGCTGATTGACGCGGTCGCGCATTTCGACTACCCGCGCGAGCTGCTCGACGTCCAGGTGCTCGACGACTCAACCGACGAGACGCAGCAGGTGGCGCGCGCGTGCGTCGAGCGCTATCAGGCGCTGGGCCTGCCGATCCGGTATCTGCATCGCAACAACCGCACCGGGTACAAGGCCGGGGCGCTTGCCGCGGGCCTCGAGTCCGCCACCGGCGAGTTCGTCGCCATCTTCGACGCTGATTTCCTCCCGTCGCCGGATTTCCTGCGCCGCACCCTGCCCTACTTCGCCGACCCGAAGATCGCCATGGCCCAGACGCGCTGGACCTACTTGAACCGCCACTACTCCGCGCTGACCGAGGTCGAGGCCATCTTGCTCGACGGGCATTTCGTGATGGAGCATGGGGCGCGGGCGCGCAGCGGCAGCTTCTTCAACTTCAACGGCACGGCGGGCGTCTGGCGGCGGCGCGCCATTGATGACGCGGGCGGCTGGCAGCACGACACGCTCACTGAGGACACCGATCTTTCCTACCGCGCGCAGCTCCGCGGCTGGAAATTTCTGTACCTGCCGGAAATCGAGTGCGCCTCCGAGCTGCCGGTGGAGATGAACGCCTTCAAGGCGCAGCAGGCGCGCTGGGCCAAGGGCCTGATGCAAACGGCGAAGAAAATTTTGCCGCGCGTGCTGCGCTCGGACCAGCCCTCCAACGTCAAGGCCGAAGCCGTCTTCCACCTCACCGCCAACATCAGCTATCCGTTCATGGTGGTGCTCTCGACGCTGCTGCTGCCCGCGATGATTGTGCGGTTCTATCAGGGCTGGGTCCAGATGCTGGTCATAGACCTGCCGCTGTTCCTCGCGTCAAGCTGCTCGATTTCGGGCTTCTACTTGGCCTCGCAGCGCGCCCTGTATCCCCGCACGTGGATGCGCTCGATCCTGTATATGCCGTTCGTGATGGCTGTCGGCATCGGGCTTTCGGTGCGCAACGCCAAGGCTGTGCTGGAAGCGGTGTTTGGGGTGAAATCTGCATTTGTGCGCACTCCAAAGTTTCGCATCGAAGGCCAGTCCGGAACGTGGCGCAAGAAGCTCTACCGCAACCGCGCCGGATGGATGCCGTACTTTGAGATCGCGCTGGGTCTTTATTTCGCGCTGACCGTCGTCTATTCCATCCAGAACGAAAACTACGCCACCGCGCCCTTCCTGCTGCTTTTTGTCTGGGGTTTTCTCTACACCGGGCTCATGTCCATTGCGCAGGGCTGGATCGAGCGCCTGCGCCTTGGGCCCCGCACCGCACCGTCCCCCGAGCCCCGCGCCGCCGCCTCCGGCGCACCTGGGTTCTGACCCAAGGGTAATGGGCCCTCAGTTTTCGATTGGGGCGTTATACGTCCATGAGATATTGATGTGGCAGCCATTGAGTTCGCGCCTGGCTCAATCTGGCCCACCGTGCCATAGCTCTTGTATGAGGTTGAACTCGGGCTGCCTCTGCTTGCGCGCAATCGTCCGACTGGTTTCCCAAGCAACCGCGTCACTGTCGCTCTCGTCGCTCCCCCGCTCGCGGATGTCACCGGAACGGTTCATCCACCGGACTCGGCTCTGGACCGAGTGAATGCCCGAATTGCTATGACACCCGCGGCAACTCTCCAGGATGACGGCCTGTCCATCCAACGGAGTCGCGGACTCGAAGGCGTCGGTGCCGTGCGTACTGAATGTAGGGTACTCCATCTCTCCGGGATGCACAGGGACCAGACCGCCGTTCCGGCCCGCGAACAGCCCCGGCAGGCTCATCCGAAATTCAAAGAAATCCTGGTCGTGCCTCGATGCGTCGCCAAAATAGTTCATGTACGGTGTTCCGGGAGTGATGGTGTGGTAGACGCGCAGTTGAACGCTCTCGGTCAGAGCGGTCGCAACCAAATTGCCTTTGATGTCGATTACGATCAACTGCCGCACGAGCGCTACCTCAGTCCCTACAGGGATCTGCGGCAATGCCAGGTTCAGCAGGGGCCGCCCGGATTCGCTCAGGATCATCGGCGGCTCGGACGAAGACCTCAGCTTACGGATGTATGCGAGCGTCGCATCGCGTCCCCCAGGTAGCCGCATGAAGATGAGGAAACGCGAACGCCCGGAAAAATGCCCTCTAGCGGTCGGCTGCTCGGAATAGGCGCTGAGACAGACCCACGGGCCACCAGAACGAAACAACTCCGGCGGCAGGAACGGCTGCTGCGGATTGTGCGGATCGTACGCCGTTGCGAACTGCTGTGCTGCCACCGCAGCGGCGTAGGTGTCGGGCAGTGCACGAATCTGTTCCGGCGTGAGTGCCACGCGACGGACGGCTTGCGCCAACCGGGTCTCCAGTTCCAGCCTCTGTTCTGGCAGATCATCCCCCCGAGCCGCCCAGTCGAAGACCGCCCACAGGCCGCGCTGCAGGATGGTACGCTTTAGCGGATCTTGCACGGCGCGCTCGGCATGGCTGAGCAGAAATTCGTCAAGGCACGCGAGCGCACTGCGATGCGAATCATCGGTCAGCAGGTGCCGCGTCTCATGCCAGAGCAGCGGATCGAGGTCTTCCGCGCCGTGCTCCGTCCCGTCGGCGCTCTGCCGCACAAGGAGGCAACCGTAGGTCCGGTTCCAGATGTGATTCGGATCAGAATCGAAAATTGTCACCGCAGCGAGCCGATTTTGCGCCGCGACAGGAGGCCACGCACCGCATAGGGCTGCAGCCGAAATCAAGACAGCAAATATCGGCAAACTTCGATTGGTTGTGAATCGAGGTGTGCATTGAAGCCAACACTGGCTAGTGCGGAGACGGTAATGCGTGCTTCTTCGCATACTAGGCGACACTCTAGAACTGTCAGCGAAGGCTTCGGTTGGCTGAGTTGTGTACCTCTCTTACTTAACCGGGAGGAACCTCTGCACGCGCTCGCCGGCGAACACTTCACCCGTGTAGATGATCCCTTTGGAGTCCACGGAGATCATGTGCAGGCCGAAGAACTGGCCGCTGTTTTCGCCCATGCTGCTCAGCTGGCCCACGACCTTGCCATCCTCGCGGTTGAGGAACCAGATATGGTTATTCGTGAGATCGGAAATATACAAGAACCGCTGCCCCTTGTCCGGCGAGAACATCACGCCCCCGGTGGAACCGCCCACGCCCGTCATAGGGGCCAGGATGAATTCCTTCACGAACTTGCCTTGCTTGGTGGTGACATCGATGCGGTCGGCCATGCGATCCGCGGCGTAGACCAGTCCATCGTTCGAGACGTTCAGCGTAAGGTGGCCCCGGAACTCCTTGGGCATCGGCCCGCCGGGAGTATACGCGCGGTCAGCGTCATTGGTGGTGATTTCCGACAGTGCGTGTCCATAGGCGCCCCAGCCCCGCTTGAACGCAAAGGTGTCCATGTCGAACACCATCACGCGCCCGCCCAGGTAATTGTCGGCGGCGTAAAGCTCGTGGGCTGGTTCGTCCAGCCGCACCTCTTCGATTCCTCCCACGATCATCGGCGTCGTCGGGGGATACTTGGCGCGGAAGGCTGCTGTCGCCGCCGCTCGAGCGGCCTGCGCTGCGGGATCGGGTTGAGGGCGCCCGCCAGGTGGCGTGAGAAATCCCGCCACTGGCCCGCGGCTGCCACGGCCCGGAACGTGGGGAGTCGGAGGAGCGGCATCACCTCCGCCACCGCCGGGCGGCATCTCCGGCGCGTGAGGCAATTCGGCGAGAAGGTTACCAGTCTTCGGATCGTATTTACGGACGTTGCCCGTCCCGCCGACAGTGTTCCCGAGGTAGACGAATCCTTTGCTGTCCACCGCCATGCCGTGCCCTTGTGGCGGGTCGAAGGACCCCATGACGGTACCTTCCTTGTCGATGAATTGCCTCACG
>WNFB01005976.1_pt1 | contig 10907 bp, 8 predicted proteins | sample 5400501 | NCBI WGS metagenome assembly WNFB01 (sample SAMN13153341, study PRJNA577476) | soil metagenome | isolation source: 200 cm saprolite under Douglas fir tree site 2 hole 1 | place: USA:California | collected 2015-04-18 | reverse complement strand
TCCGTATATCTCATACTCGGTATCCCTCTCCTCCTAGCGGAGGTGATCCAAGCCGATAGCCAGAGAAAGCGAGACTTTTGGCTTGTCTGCACCACAATCTCCTGTGCCGGTATCTTTCTCACTCAGAGTCGCGTTGGACTCCTGTCTCTGCTGGTAACCGGAGCGGTCTTCCTTTCTCGTCGCCCGCGCTATACTCTCGCTTTTTTCACAATCGTCCTATTCTGCTTCCTGTTTGCCATGTCACTGGGAGCCTCTCGCTTTTCTCCAGTACGGTTCGGCGAGGAAGTGGCAGCGTGGGCTCAGAAAATGACCCCGGTCCTGCAAACCGTTTCCACGAGACGGTGGTTCATTGGTGGGGTGGTGAGGATGGACCCGCCTAGTGGGGGAGTGGGTTCAGACTCTCCCCTTGGTATCGCCTTCGCACCCCACCAGGGTCCGCTCTCACCGGAAGAGCACGAGATCGAGATTGCCAACATGCACATATCACTAGTTCTAGAGTATGGCATTGTGGGCTGGCTCATTATCATGTGGCTCATTTTTTCCTCGCTGTGGGCCATGAAACAGGCCCATGATCGCACCAAAGACCAGCGACCCAAATACACATTGTGGGCAATCATCTCGTCTATCTTAGGTTTCTTGATCTCAATGAATGGGATGAACACCTTTCACAATCTGACTCTGCAGATCTTTTTCTGGAGTTTGATCGGGATCGGTCTGGGCATCGTGATTCACCTGAACGGGCACCGGCGCCACAACCTGATCTGGCGGTTCTCGGTGATCGGAGCCGGAGGGGATTGACATCTTAACTGAGCAAACCATGTTCCTCGTGCAACAACGATACCGTAGAGCACGCCCCCTCACGGTGTTGGCTCTCATCTTTGTTTTTCTGTTTTCGCCCTGCGGGCTTTCCGCTTCCTATGAAGGTTTCGGCTCCGCCACACCAGGCGGAAACCAAGGAGCGGCAGTCGCGGTGACCTCTCTCGAAGATTCCGGACCTGGAACGTTACGCGAAGCGCTGCGGAAGGGAAACTCTCCCCGTCACATCATCTTTCGAGTCGGCGGCACCATCAAGCTGCAACGCCCCCTGAAAATCAAGGAGCAATCCTTCATCACTATCGATGGATCGACGGCTCCAGCGCCTGGGATTACCTTGGAAGGTTACACGCTACACATTCAGGATTCTCACGATGTCATCGTCACCCATATCAGAGTGCGGCAGCCAAAAGCTGATGGTCTTACGATAAGAGGCTCCCACCATATCGTCATCGATCACTGCTCCTTAACCGACGCGGGCGACGAAAATATCGGTCTTACGCAGGATTGCTATGACGTGACAGTTTCCTGGTGTATCCTCGGCGACACTCGGGCCACTCCCGATTTGAGGCCCAAGGGTATGCTCATCGCCAATTTCGACAAGCCTGCAGTGACGAATGTATCCCTGCATCATAACCTCTTCACTCATGAGTCACAGCGGAATCCCGAGGTTTCAACGGTAGGACTGTTCGATATACGGAACAATGTGATTGGGCAGTGGCAATCGTATGGGATTCGTATGCGACGTGGGGCCCAAGGCAACATCATCAACAACGTCTTCAAAACGGAGACGAATGCCAAGAGAGCTATCCTACTGACAGAAAATCCGGGACCAGTCTACATCGGGGGGAATCAGGGGCCGGGAGACTTCGATGTGAACCGGCTGAGCACTGCCAGCACCCCCTTTGCCGTCGCTGCGGTCCCCACAGATCCGGTGGCAGAGGTAGAACAGCAGGTGTTACAGAAGGCAGGCGCGTTTCCGCGGGACGCTGTAGATCGTGCCTTAGTGAGCCGCACTTCCTCAACCCCGGCTGATCAGCGACAAGACGCACGAAATCTGCCAGACCAGCCACAGCAGGGCGGGAAGGAAGAGACTGCGGTGAGCAAACCGGCAGAGGAAGGCCCCGAGGGCACTGGCCACCCAGTCCAAGAGAGTGCTCCGTGAGCCTCCCCCATGTCCTGAACCTTGCTACGCTTCTGACTCTTACCGCGACTCTTCTCTTGGTTGCGGCAACCAACCTCGCTGCTCTCGTTTTTCTTGTGCCCTTTCCATCCTGAGTGGAGAAAAGGAGAGAGCGACTGACTGTGATTCTCCTAGACAATCCTTCCTGCGAAGCCCGCCAAAATATTACGGCCGAGCGAAATGTGCAATAAGGTGAAGCGGCACAATTCCAGCTGCCTTCGTTGCGTCTGTGCTGGCAGCAGAACTTAAACAAGTGATTGGCAAAGAGCCAAGCGATCTGGTGAGAACCTTGACACTGAGACGAACTATGGCAGGGATGTTAGCAAAGGCATGGATACGTTGGAAAGTCATAGCAGGCATCATAGGCAATTTTCAGGCACGCTTGCTCCTTCTCATCTTCTATTTCACCATCGTTCCCCCCTTTGCCCTCATCGTCAAACTGCTCAAGGATCCCCTCATGTTGCGACCACCTTCGGGCAAGAGCCTCTGGGTCGAAGGGCCGAGCACCGACTCTTCTTTGCCGGCAGCAAGAAGACAATCCTAACAATGTACATACTTGGTATCTCCTGCTTCTTTCACGACGCGGCCGCCGCGCTGCTCAGGGATGGCGTGTTGGTAGCGGCGGCAGAGGAAGAACGGTTCACGCGAAAAAAACACGACTTCGAGTTTCCGCTCCAGGCGATTCGCTATGTACTTGAGGCCGAGGGAATCACCGCCGCTGACCTCGAATACGTTGCTTTCTTCGAAAAGCCCTTCGTCAAGTTCGAGCGCATTTTGCTGACCTCGCTCCGGATGTTCCCCCGTGCGATGAAGGTGTTTCGCGAAGCGATGGTCACCTGGCTCCTCGATAAGCTGTGGGTGAGCGCGCTCATCACCGAGCAGCTTGGCGTGCCGCGCGAGAAAATCTTGTTCTCGCGCCATCATTTATCGCATGCGGCCAGCGCGTTCTTTTGCTCACCTTTTGACAGTGCGGCCATCCTGACCGTGGATGGGGTCGGTGAATGGGCGACAGCAACAATGGGATGGGCGAAAGGCAACGAACTCCATCTCCCCCGGGAGATTCGCTTCCCCCATTCCATCGGTCTGCTCTATTCTACGTTCACTGCCTTCCTCGGTTTCGCAGTCAATGAAGGTGAGTATAAAGTGATGGGGATGGCGCCGTACGGCCGTCCGCGGTACGTCGACAAAGTCCATAAGCTTCTCAAAATGTTCCCCGACGGCAGCTTTTGGCTCGATATGGATTACTTTACATTTCATCACTCGACACGTATCCCATACAGCCGAAAATTTCTTCAATTGTTCGGCGACCCACGCCCAGCGGACGACAAGTTCTTTACGGCAGACTCGGGATGGCCGTCGTATTTCGGTTCGCCGCCTGCTCATTATGACGCCGAGGCGCGACGTAACCAGCATTATGCGGATACCGCCGCCAGCATCCAGGCAGTAACGGAAGAGCTACTTCTGAACATGGCACACGCGGTGCAGCGCGAGACCGGAGAGTCCCGGCTTTGCATTGCGGGCGGAGTCGGTCTGAATAGCGTGGCGAACTGGAAGATTCTCCGCGATGTCGGCTTTGAAGAAATCTACATTCATCCCGCTGCGGGCGATTCCGGTGGCGCGGTCGGTGCGGCACTCTACGCCTACCACACGCTCCTCGGCAAGCCGCGGACTTTCGTCATGGAACATGCCTTCTGGGGAGCGGGGTATGCCGAATCCGCCGTCCGCGCGTTCCTTGATGGGGAAGGAATCAGATACGAACGCCTCGACGACGACCGATTGCTTGACCGCACGGTCGCGGCATTAGTAAAGGGGCAGGTGATCGGGTGGTTTCAGGACCGATTCGAATGGGGGCCTCGTGCTTTGGGACACCGCTCGATTCTGGCCGATCCGCGTCGCGCCGATATGAAAGATATCGTCAACACGAAGATCAAGTTCCGCGAACCATACCGGCCCTTCGCCCCTTCCGTCCTCAACGAGCACGTGCACGAATACTTCGACGCTCCTGGCATCGAACGTCAATACCCAGCGCGTTTCATGTTACTAGTGGTAGATGTGAAGCCGACAAAGCGTGACGTGATCCCGGCTGTCACACATGTGGACGGGACAGGTAGGCTCCAGACTGTCGTGCGGGACGGGAACCCACGCTATTATGAGTTGATCCGCCGCTTCGGCGACGCGACGGGGGTGCCGGTGGTGCTCAATACCTCATTCAATCTCCGCGGCGAACCGATCGTGAACACACCGCGCGAGGCGTATTTAACCTTCATGCGAAGCGGGATGGATATGCTCGTGTTGGGCAACTGTATGATCCGAAAGGATGGAAAGACCGATGGCTAAAGGGATTCGTGCCGCCGGTCGTCGGGCCGGTATTATAGGAGAACTCCTTGTGTTTCTCTGGGAGCGAAAATTGTGGTGGATGCTCCCGATGGTGTCCGTGCTCCTGCTGCTAGGCATTCTCCTCATATTTGCCCAGTCTTCCGCGATTGCACCTTTTATCTATACGTTATTCTAGAGTGCGGATCGCATGCTGTTTAACTCTTACCCTTTCATTTTCGCCTTCTTGCCGATCACACTGTTGGGATTCTTTCTGATCGGCGGCGGGGTTCGCCGCCGGTTCGCAATCGCTTGGTTAGTGTTCACCTCACTCTTTTTCTATGGGTGGTGGGAGCCTGCGTATCTGTGGATCATCACCACCACGATGTTTTTCAACTATGGCGCCGCCCTCGCCCTCAGCAGCCAGCGCTGGCATCCGCCGTACAAGAGAGCTTTTCTGTTCGCTTGTATCTCCCTCAACCTCCTCAGGCTTGGATACTTCAAATATGCAAACTTCTTTGTCACCAATGTGAACCAATTTACCGGCACGAACTTCCACCTCGACCCGATCGTTCTGCCACTCGGGATATCCTTCTTCACTTTTGTGGAGATCGCCTATTTGGTCGATGCCTATCGGGGTGAAGTCTCAGACTACAACTTCCTCGATTATTGTCTCTTTATCACGTTCTTTCCTCATCTCCTTGCTGGCCCTATCGTCCACCATAAGGAGATGCTTCCTCAGTTTGCCAACCCGCGTATTTACCGTTTCAATGCCAGGAATATGGCGATAGGAATTACGATTTTCTCCCTGGGACTGTTCAAGAAAGCCGTATTAGCTGATAACGTCGCGGTCTATGCCAACTCGGTGTTTGGCGCCGCCGCTCGCGGTGTGCAATTGACCTTCCTCGAATCCTGGGGAGGAGCGTTGGCGTATACCTTTCAACTCTACTTCGATTTTTCCGGCTACTCTGATATGGCGATCGGCCTAGGCATGATGTTCGGAATTAAATGGCCACTCAATTTTTACTCTCCCTACAAATCCGTAAACATCATCGAATTCTGGAGACGGTGGCATATGACCTTATCCCGCTTTCTGCGGGACTATCTCTATTTCTCTCTCGGCGGCAATCGCAGAGGACCAGTCCGACGGTACCTCAACTTGACGCTCACTATGCTCCTGGGGGGCCTGTGGCACGGCGCAGGGTGGACCTTCGTAATCTGGGGAGGCTTGCACGGGGGGTATTTAGTCATCAATCATGCTTGGCAGGCCCTTCGCCAGCAATTTGGACTGACGCGCAGTCGCTGGTGGACTCGCGAACTGTCGCGCGGGCTGACCTTCCTGGCTGTCGTTGTAGGCTGGGTGTTTTTTCGCGCCAACACTGTCGACACGGCGCTCAGCATACTGCAAGCCATGGGAGGGAGTCACGGCCTTCCCTTTGTGGCATCGACAGTGGCACCCTTTGGCAATGAGGTCTCTACTCTCGCGCGGCACGAAGCCGCTGTCGCCGCAATTCTTAGTCCGACCGTTTTCGGTGATCCCCTCTTGGGTATGGCGTGGATCTTCGGTCTGCTGCTGGTTGCACGGTTTTTGCCAAACACGTACGAGTTCACACGCCGCTTCAAACCAACCTGTAACGATTACCGCGATCCGACGATCGAGACACCCGCCTGGCTGCGGTGGAAGCCCACGCCATCATGGGCGGTCGTGCTCGCAGGCATGTTGCTGCTGGCAGTTTTTCAGCTCGCCGAAAACACCGAGTTTCTCTACTTCCAGTTTTAGGCCGCCTCTCATGCGCTTATTTGTCACGTATCTCAAAATCAACGCCATTATCCTCTCTGCCGGCCTGTCGTTTCTCTTGTTGTGCAACCTGATTATTGACCCGGAAGGACGTTTCTCGCTCGTCGATATCCTTGGCGTCAACCATGAAAAGACCGAGGTAATGGCGATTGGAGGACGCACGGTAAAGGCACGTACCCTCGAACAAGGTACTTACGACACTATCTTCTTGGGCACCTCGCGGGTCAACTTCGGGCTAAACCCACGCTCCCTCCCCCTGGGAACGCGACGGGCGTACAACGCTGCCCTACCCGGTACCAGTCTGCCCGAACTCGCTCAGATCTTCGCGTTCGCCCGGACCACCAACCGGATCAAGACCGTTGTCCTCGGGCTGGATTTCACGCTGTTCTCCGACAAACGGGCCATAGGAAGCGATTTCATGGACTCACCGTTCGCCGGAACAAACTCTTGGCTGAGCGACCTCAAATACTTGGCGTCCTTCCAGACCTTCCTTTCATCCGTGACAACCGCACGCGACAACCGTAAAGGTCGGAAAGCGACTGACACAGAGTCCGGCCTGGCAGATCACCCACCGCGTGCTGAAAGCGGCCAGATCGATCATCGTGCTTTGTTCATCAGAGTGCTGACCCGCCATTACATGGTGAAGGAAGAAACATATGGCGGCTTCTCTTACAGTCTTGACCGGCTGGATCTGTTGCACTCAATTATAGAGCAGTGTCGGGCGGACGGGATAGAGCTGTATTTGTTCATTCCTCCAGTGCACGCCCGCGATTTGGAAACACTACGGGCCTTGGGCCTGTATCCACTCTTCGAGCAATGGCAGCGAGACCTGGTCGCCATTCTCGCCGCCGACGCAGCAGCCCATCCTGAAGAGAAGCGGATTCCCCTTTGGGACTTCACGGGGTATACCAGTATCACGACTGAGGACGTCCCTTCAGCAGGAGAAAAGGGGAAACAGATGCAGTGGTATTGGGAATCCTCGCATTTCAAAAAAGAGCTAGGGGATCTTGTGCTGGATCGTATCTTTGATTACCGCGAGCCGGGACATATAGTGCCCGAGGATTTCGGGATACAAATCACGACCGCAAACCTCGAAGCGCATCTCGCCTGGATCCGCGAACAGCGAACGCGCTACCATCAGATCCATCCCCAAGAAGTCACCGAGGTCGAGTATCTGGCAAAGATCACTGAACGTTTTCGTGCTCATCCGTCCGATGTTGACGGACACGCAAGAAAAGAGCGGTAGGGCGGAGCAACAGTCGCAAAAGTCCCAGGGAAAGCAGAGGGGCCTCTTTACTGGCACGGGCAGGGCGCGGGATGGGGACTGCGGCCAGTAGTTTTGCCTCCCGCTCTCTTGGGCGGGTTGCCTTTATCGAGTGACGGTTCTTCCTTCCATATATAACTATTGGCGATAAACAAGAACAATGTAGGAACCATAAGAGAGATCTTGAGGAGGTGTCATGCGCGGAGAACAAGAAGATGAATTAGCATTCGGGCAAGGGTTGAAACGCAAAATTGTTGATCGCTCTGCTCACCTGGGAGTGATCGGGCTAGGGTATGTGGGGCTTCCTCTCACTTTGGAGATGGCCCGAGAAGGATTTCTTGTCACCGGCATCGACATTGATAAAGAGAGGATCGAGTCCATTAACGCTGGTATTTCGTACGTATTGGACGCCCCAAGCGATGTTCTTCGGACTTTTATCGGCACGGGAAAACTGCGGGCGACGCACGCGCTGGCGGCCATCAAAGATTTAGATAGCGTCAGTATCTGCGTACCGACCCCGCTCAGAAAAACTAAGGACCCGGATCTTTCATATGTCGTTGCTGCGGCTGAAGCAGTGAGCGACCACTTAAAGCCAGGACAGCTTGTGATCTTGGAAAGCACGACGTATCCGGGAACCACCGAAGGAGTAGTACTCCCGATCCTAGAAAAATCGGGCCTGCGGGTCGGGAAAGATTTTTTTCTGGCTTACTCCCCCGAGCGTGTCGACCCCGGGAACAAGATGCACACAACCCGGAATATCCCCAAGGTGGTCGGTGGCATCACTCCCCTCTGTACAGAACTGGCAGGGTTGCTCTATCAGCAATTCGTCGAACGAGTCGTCCTCGTCTCTTCGCCAAGTGCCGCAGAAATAGTGAAGCTCTTAGAGAATACCTTTCGCAGTGTGAATATTGCCCTGGCTAATGAGATGGCACTGATGTGCCACACCTTAGGGCTCAATGTCTGGGAGGTGATTAATGCGGCCAAAACCAAGCCCTTTGGGTTCATGGCTTTTTATCCGGGCCCAGGGCTGGGCGGTCACTGCATTCCGGTCGATCCATACTACTTGACCTGGAAGGCGAAGATGACGGGCTTTGAACCCCGACTCATCGAAGTAGCGGGACAAATTAATAACCAGATGCCTACCTTCTTGGTCAGTCGGATCGCTGATGCCTTAAACGACCGGCAAAAGAGCCTGAAGGGCTCAAAGATCTTGGGTCTGGGAGTGGCCTACAAGCGCGACGTTAACGACATCCGCGAGTCTCCTGCCCTGGAGGTGCTGCACAGACTCCACGAAAAGGGAGCCCTGATATTCTATTCCGATCCCCACGTCCCGCGGCTTGAACTCGCCGATCAGCAGCTGTACTCTCTGGAATTGACGCCCGCAACCCTGCGCTCCATGGACTGCATCGCCGTGCTGACGGACCATTCGACCTTTGACTATGCCATGATCGCTGCTCATAGTCCGCTAGTGATAGACAGCCGCAATGCGCTGAGAGAGTTTTCAGGCTCCCATATTCTGTCTTTTTAGGAGAACCGGTGAAGAAGCCATCTCGCTTGGCTGCTTGGGTGGATCGCTTCTCAAGCGTCCGGGTTTTGGTCATTGGCGACCTCATGCTTGATCACTACATCTGGGGGCAGGTGGAGCGTATCTCTCCAGAAGCGCCAGTACCGGTAGTGCGGGTCACACGGGAGAGCGTGCATGCTGGAGGCGCCGGCAACGTCGTGGCCAACGTCCGGGCCTTGGGTGGGAGTGTGACCGCATGTGGGATCGTGGGCCGAGATCAAGCCGGTCGGCGACTGCTGCAGGAACTTTCTCGCATTGGCGCGGGGATCGCTGGGGTGGTTGCTAGCCAGACGGCAACCACGATTAGCAAGACTCGTATCATCGCCTATACTCAGCACCAAAGTCAGCAACAAATGGTGCGCCTCGACCGTGAACAGAGCGATGCGCCTGATGGCCGTGTACAGGCACGGGTACGTGCGATTGTTCAGCAGCAGTTGGATAACTGCAATGTATTGGTTGTCTCCGACTACGGGAAAGGGGCAATTGATGCCGAGTTATTGACCCTTCTTGCCGCCCGGCGCCAACGCAATTCCTTCATCTACCTGATCGATCCCAAGCGGCGCAACTTCTCTCACTATCGCGGAGCCAGCCTGGTCAAGCCAAACAAGGAAGAGGCTGGGCTGGCTACAGGGATAGAGATCCGCGATGAAACCGGGCTTCGCCAGGCTGGCGACCGTCTTCTAGACTTGTGGCAAGCCGAGGCCGTGTTGGTCTCGCGAGGAGCAGAAGGGATGAGTCTGTTTAAGCGTCATGGAAGGGCTCAACATTTCTCGACAATGGCTCGTGAAGTCTTTGATGTGACCGGAGCGGGAGACACCGTGCTTGCTACATGTGCACTCGCGTTGGGCGCAGGTGCCACGCTGGAAGAAGCGACAATCTTGGCCAACCACGCAGCCGGCATCGCTGTAGGAAAAGTGGGAACAGCAACGGTGAGCCCGGTGGAACTTACAACGGCGCTACAAGAGAGGAAACCATGAGGAGCATGACCGGATACGGTAGTGGCAGCGCCCCATTCCCAGGCGGCCGGGCGAGTGTCGAATTGCGCGCGGTCAATCACCGTTTTTTAGAGATCAAGATGATGCTACCCCGCGAATTCCTCCCCTGGGAACAGGAGTGGCGGGGGATGATCGAAGCCCAAGTCAAACGTGGCAGGATTGATCTGACGCTCACTTTCTCTGGCAGACCAGTTCGTCCCTACGCGGTAAACCTCAACCTGGATCTGGCACGAGCGTATCGCGAGGCGATTGCTCGCCTGCAACGAGACTTAGGGATCAAGGGAGAACTCGACGTGTCTTTTCTTGTCTCCCGGCCAGAGTTGTTCCAGGTAACGGAAAAACCACAACCCACGCAAGCCGAGATTCTAGCTGCAGGACGGGCACTGCAACAGGCGCTTGCCACCCTGGAGCGGCAGCGGAGACGAGAAGGCATGGTTCTCGCGCATGACTTGCGTGCACGGATTCTTGTCCTGGACAAAGCCCGACAAGCCATTCAAAAGCGTAGTCCTGTAGCACAAGGGGCGCTACGCAAGAGACTGAGAGAACAGGTAACCAGTTCGCTTCAAGGAGTGGCGCTCGACCAGAGTCGCCTCCTCCAAGAGGTCGTGACTCTCACCCAGAAGGGCGACATTACCGAGGAACTCGTCCGCCTACAAAGTCACCTGGGAGCCTTAACTGAGACCCTGCGCAGCCATGATCCCGTCGGGAAGCGCATTGACTTCCTCCTGCAGGAGGTGCAGCGCGAAATCAACACCGTCGGAGCAAAGGCGGATGATACCGCCATTCGTCATCTGGTGGTCGCGGCCAAAGAGGAGGTAGAAAAACTGCGGGAACAAGTGCAGAATGTAGAGTAAATTTTATGTCGGACGAAGCCGATCAACCCTTTGCCTTCTTACGGCGGGGTATTCTTTTCATTATTTCCGCTCCGTCTGGGGCGGGCAAAACCACACTGTCGCGCCAGATCCTCGACTTGGTAC
>WNFB01005973.1_pt1 | contig 10909 bp, 9 predicted proteins | sample 5400501 | NCBI WGS metagenome assembly WNFB01 (sample SAMN13153341, study PRJNA577476) | soil metagenome | isolation source: 200 cm saprolite under Douglas fir tree site 2 hole 1 | place: USA:California | collected 2015-04-18 | reverse complement strand
CAGGTAATCTGGATAGCGAGACGGCCCAGGATATTCTGGATTTGATCTGCCGCCTGAACCGCGAGAACGGGCAGACGTTCGTGCTGGTGACTCATGCACTTGAGGTGGGGAAATTGGCGAATCGTATTATCACGATGCGCGATGGTCAAATTGTGTGATCGAGATGCCAGTTCCTATTCGGGACATGATTAAACATACGATCGCCTCCATAAATATTGCGCATTTTGAATGGGGCTGGCGTTGAGGCTAATAACCATGCCCGCTTGCTCACCCTCTCATAGAGAAACCAGGGGTCAGTTAAAATATAGCACTTTTGACCTGTCCATCCAGGAAACGGCAAGCCCTCCTGCCAGCAGAGCCACTCTACCATCGCTGCACAGAAAGCGGCCCAGCGTTGCGTCTCTGGCGTTGTAGCCTGAAGTATTGGCGTTTCAATCAATTCACGTCTATGTTCAACAGCAAAAAACCACCAATCGTTCAAGAAGTTTCCGATGGCTACCCAGGGCGTTTGATTATTACAAATTCCCTCAAAGACTTCGGCAACAGAATGCCAGCGATATGAAGATGTAGTCATAGCTTGTTTCCTCTATGAACTATGGTTCAAAAAGTTCCTCTATCTCTTCTAGCGCTTCTCCTGATATATATTCCCCTGGAATGTAGCTCGTCTCCAACTAACCGCAAATACTTCTCTATGTCTTGCTTATTCACACTAATTGTTCCTTACACTCATTTGTTCTTGTTTGGATGCTGAAAAGCTTGTTTAATGGCTATGCGCATCTCAGAAGTCACCAATTGCTCTGGTATATATTTTGTGATGAGAGCAAGCATGTCTTGAGCATTTGTCAGGTGAAGTTTATCAGCTAACATTGTAATATCGTCAATCTCATAAGGATTGCTAGCAGTAGCAACTTTCATGGCAAACAAATAATCAGGCGGAGATAGGTAGATACGTAAGCCTGGATATTCTATCCATTCTTCATGAAACGGTGACGTAAAGAAAATTGCTTTAATTGCATCGTTTAACCAACTAGCCGCCAGATGTTCCTGGTTTGCAATATTCATTGCCGCTTCTCGAATAGCTAAGCCACTCTCCTTAAAATAGACACTAATATTCTTCTGTCTCTCAAAAGCAGGGTTATCTCCCCTAAGGTGGGCCATGTAGGCATCAATATCTGGTTCTTCTGGCTTCCTTACATCAAGTAATATGACTACACCATCAGCTACAAGAATCTCGCATGTAAGCTGTTTCTTTTGCAATTCTTGTCCAAGCATCTGCAAGTACTTTTTACTATCTTCTCTGTTCACTTGCTATGCTCCCCGTAAATCGCTTCGACTCATTGAAGCTGTACAGCCCCGGTGTGTAGAACAGGTGTATTCGCTGTTCTCAAGAGCTAGTATAGTCGAGAAAGGCAGCTATGGCAAGGGGAATACATGCTCAGAGGAAGGCAAGCGGTGTTGGCATCCTACAGGATGCCAACACCGCTTGCCTTCCTCTGAGCATGCGAATGTTAATGTGCCAGTTCGTAACCTTTTGATGTGGTACGAACCAGGTCGCGTACTACTTCTTTGAGGTGGGAAGATGAGATGCCGTAGAGCTCTTTGAGAATGGAGGGGGCACCGTGTTCTACGGCTTTGTCGGGGCAGCCGATCAGGCGCACGTCAATGTCGTGCAAGCCACGGCTTTCGAGCAATTCCAGCACGGCACTGCCGAAGCCACCCGCGATGACATGGTCTTCAACTGTCACCAGACGACGGGTGCCCTTTGCGAGGCGGGTGATCAGTTCCTCGTCAAGGGGCTTGGCCCAACGGGCATTGACTACCGCGACGGAGATACCCTCGGCTGCCAACTCTTGCGCTGCCTGCTCAGCCTGGGCAACGGTTGAGCCGTAGGCGAGAATGGCGCAATCCTGCTGTTCCGCCAGTTCCATGGTAGAAGGGCTGAGCAGTTCGGCTTTGCCAACTTCCAGGGCCTGGATTTCGGCATCCAGGGGGACGCCAACGCCCTTGCCACGGGGATAGCGCAAGCTTACCGGTCCATCCATATAGATGGCGGTGTAGAGCATGTGACGCAGCTCGTTTTCGTCTTTGGGTGCCATCACTTTCATGTGAGGGATCATGCGCATAAAGGCGATATCGTAGATACCATGCTGTGTTGGGCCATCTTCGCCGACGATACCGGCACGATCCATGGCAAAGACAACGTGCAGGTCTTGCACACAGATATCGTGGATAACCTGGTCAATGGCACGCTGCATGAAGGTTGAATAAATGGCAACTACGGGGCGTATCCCGGCGACGGCAAGGCCGCCCGCGAAGGTAACGGCATGCTGCTCGGCTATGCCGACATCGAAGTATCGCTCAGGGAAGCGTTGGTGCATCTTCTTGAGGCCGGTGCCTTCGGCCATGGCAGCAGTGATGCCTACGATAGAGGTATCTTTTTCGGCCAGTTCTACTAAGGTATTGGCAAAGACTTCGGTATAGGTTGGTGGGTCATCGGCATTTTTCTTTATGGTACCGGTGGTAAAGTCATACGCGCCGGGGCCATGCCACTTCGTCGAATCTTCTTCGGCAAACTCCCAGCCTCTGCCCTTCTTTGTGATCACCTGCACTATGACAGGTCCTTCGATATGTTTGATGTTCTCAAAGACATCCAACATCAGGGGCAGATCATGTCCATCGAATGGGCCAAAGAACTTGAAGCCCAACTCCTCAAAAATGGTTCCGCTTTTACTGTGCAAAACAAAGTGTTTGAAGCTTCCCTCGGCCCTGCCAGCCGCTTCTCGTGCTTTGTCACCAAGCACTGGAAGTTTCTCAATCGAGCCTTTTGCCATCTCGCGCAGCCTTTGGTAGCTTTTGGAGGTCTGCAACCGGCGAGCTTTCCCAAGGTAATGGTGCAAAGCACCGACATTATCTGAGATGGATTTTTCATTATCGTTGAGTACAATGATGAGATTTTTCTTCAAACTACCGGCATTATTGATGGCCTCCAGGGCCATGCCACCGGTCAGGGCACCGTCGCCGATGATCGCGACGACTTTGAAATGCTCACCCTTTAGATCGCGGGCCACAGCGAGGCCAAGGGCCGCCGAGATGGAGGTGCTGGCATGACTGGCACCAAAGACATCATAGGGGCTTTCCGCGCGCCGCAGATAGCCGGATAGGCCACCGAACTGGCGAATGGTATGGAAACGATCACGACGACCGGTTAAAAGTTTATGTACATATGCCTGGTGCCCAATATCCCAGACCAGGAGATCTTTCGGGGTATCGAAGACATAGTGTAGTGCCATTGTCAACTCAACCACGCCCAGGTTGGGAGCCAGGTGGCCGCCCTTCACCGAGACTTTTTCGATGATCTCACGACGAATCTCCTCTGCCAACTGCCGCATTTGTGCGATTGTTAAGGTACGTAACTGCGCCGGACTATCAATACTATCAAGTATTCTTGTCAATGATTTCTGCCTTTCAAGGAAATATGGGTACTGACTCCATAAAGTAATACGTTTATTATGAGATGTTGAGATAGAAGACAAAGGGTATGAATGCTGACTCACATCGTATTATAGTGATGTTTGTTCCTCTTAAGCAAACGCTCTGGTTCAAAAATTCATGCACCTGGGGGCTTGACAGCCTCTGGCCTTGCTCCACAGGCCGGTCTAGAGGCTCATAAACCGCCTTGACAGGTTGTTGCATTCTTTTTATGATGGTCACATACAGAGATACTGTGCTAAAACGGGCTAGTATCCAGGACAGAACACAAATATGCGTTATGTGATGCAGTGTAGTAGCACATTCATGGAAGCTTCGGGCTTCAGTATTGTGCATAACTGATATGTCCAACACACTGGGCATGCAGAAATGAAAGGAGGAGCGGTGCCTCCACCCCAATTCATTGGACAGAAAGAAAAAAGGGTTGGGGAATATTTGAAGCCGGGCTTTTGCAGCTTAGCTTCGACTATGGAGTACCGCAAAGCTGACCAATGACACGGAAAGATAGCGAGAAAGACTCAGAAAGACCACGTTACTATTCTCAATTTTGGCTTGATGTGGCAGCCGGACGCAGAATAATTGGTGTGCCTAAAACAAACGATGATACGGATATGCTTGAAGCCGACGCGGACCTGGAGCCTGTCATACTGCGAAAACCAGGACGCAATAGCGGTACAGCCTACTCTGACGGCTATCAAGAAACGATTTCACATCCTGAGGTTGAGCCTGAGTACGAAGATGAAGAGGAGCTTGTTGAGCCTGAACCCGACGAGTTGGATTTGGAAAACGAGCTAGACGATGAGGACATTCCCAATATTGTGGTAGAGGAGACGGAGATTCCTGATATGGATCTCGCGGTTGAGGAGGAAGTTCCCGTCGAGGAAGTTCCCGTCGAGGAAATTCCTATCGATGAGGTCGAAGAAGAAGACTTTTTCGAGGACGAGGACGAAGATGATCTTAATTGGACTGCTGGACGTGGACGGAAGAAACCAAAGCCTGGTCAGGCAGCCAAGTTGCCGGTGAAGAAAGCTAAGAAGCGCGAACCACGTCGTGGATTTTAGGCAGAGAAGTTGTATGCCAACAAAAGAGCTTGCACCACATGTGATGCAAGCTCTTTTGTTGGCATACAACTTCTCTGCCTGAGAGAAGGGCTAGGGGTAGATACCACGAATTTGTGTGGCTTCCGCAACCCGTGCGATTGCCAGCATATTGGCAGCCAGGCGCATGTCACAGGAAAATAGGTCGGCTTTTTCAGCCACGGCGGCGAAGGATCGATTCATAATCACTTCCAGTTTCTGGGTAATCTCTTCGACGCCCCAGAAGAAGCTTTGAATATCTTGCACCCACTCAAAATAACTGACGGTGACGCCTCCGGCATTGGCCAGAATGTCAGGAATGACCACAATGCCCTTCTTGAAGAGAATTACGTCTGCTTCAGGAGTAGTTGGGCCATTGGCAGCCTCGGCAACAATGCGAGCCTGCACGCGATCAGCATTTGCAGCTGTGATGACCCCTTCAGTCGCCGCAGGGATCAAAATGTCACAGGGAACCTCCAACACATCATGCACGCCTATATTCTGAGCACGAGGGAAATTTATCACGCTCCCCTGCTCCTGCTTGTGGCGCAGCACAATAGCAGGATCGAGGCCGGACTCGTTATAGATACCGCCGCGTGTGTCACTTACGGCAACGATCTTACAGCCTTCGTTGTGGAAGAGGCGGGCAGCAATGGAACCGGCATTTCCATAGCCCTGGATGCTCACACGAACACCTTGCAAGGGCATGCCGAGACGTTTGGCGGCCTGGCGCGTCACAAATAGTACGCCTGTGGCCGTGGCATCATTCCGTCCTTCGCTACCCCCTATGGAGAGCGGCTTGCCAGTGACCACTGCCGGACTGGAGAAGCCTTCGTGCATGGAATAGGTATCCATAATCCAGGCCATTACCTGTGAGTTCGTATTGACATCTGGGGCGGGAATATCGCTGCGAGGTCCAATAATGATGGATATCTCGGTGGCATAGCGGCGGGTCAACCGCTCTAGCTCAGCCGGGCTCATGTTTTTGGGGTCGCAAATGACGCCGCCTTTTGCACCTCCAAAAGGGATACCGACGACAGCCGTTTTCCAGGCCATCCACATCGCCAGGGCCTTAACCTCATCAAGCGTCACATCCGGGCTGTAGCGGATACCGCCCTTGGCGGGGCCGCGATTGACATTGTGCTGAACACGGTAGCCTGTAAAGGTTTTGATACGACCGCTGTCGAGTCGTACCGGAAAGTTGACGGTTAGTTCGCGTTTGGGCTGTCGCAGAATCTCCCGCATATCCTCAGAGAGGTTTAGCTTGTCAGCGGCTAACTCAAACTGCTGAACTGCCATGTGGTAGGGATTTATTGCGGCAGACGACACATCTTCGTGCATTTGTCTGCGTCTCCTTGTCTAGTTCGAGACCTCTCTTTAGGCAGAGGGAGCCTCGTCCAGTCTTGATTTTAAGAGTTTTTGTACGATATCGGCCCTTGCCTGGCCGCGAGTTTGCTTCATGACTTGACCGACCAGTGATTGCAAGGCATTGGTCTTGCCGCCACGGTAGTCGTTTGCTGCTTTGGAATTGTTAGCTATCACCTCCTCTATAATTCGCTCTAGCTCACCCTGGTCACTTATCGGGGGCTTGATGCCTTTTTTCGCTACAATGGCCTCCGGCATTTCACCAGAAGCAAAAGCCTCATCCAGGACATCCTTAGCTTGTTTACCTGTGATCTGCTCGTTGTCGAGCAGATCAAGCAGATTGACTAAGGCAGATGGAGAGAGGGGACAGGATTGTATCGAAATGGTGCTGGCCTTCAACAGACGCACAACTTCACTAAGCAGCCAGTTACTGGCTGCTTTCGCTCGCGCCTTGCGGTCACTGACATGCGAAGCGGCCATGACCTGCTCAAAGTAGTCCCCAAGTGATTTATCTTCAGTCAATACATTGGCATCCTGGGCAGAAAGTCCGTACTCTGTGCGATAACGGGCGCGGCGAGCGTCAGGCAATTCCGGCAGTTCTGCACGCAGTGCTTCAACCCAGGTCCGGCTAATCAACAGCGGGGGCAGGTCAGGCTCAGGAAAGTAGCGATAGTCATGGGCCTGCTCTTTGCTGCGTTGTGGCACCGTGATGCCCTTTGTCTCAACCCAGCCGCGAGTCTCTTGATGAATGGTCTCACCGGCACATGCCATAGCTATCTGGCGTTGCACTTCGTATTCGAGGGCACGCTCGACCGAACGGAAACTATTCATGTTCTTGATCTCTGTTTTAACACCGAGAGCTTGCTGCCCGCGTGGACGGATCGAGATGTTGGCATCACAACGCAGGCTCCCCTCTTCCATACGTCCAGAGGATACACCCAGATATACCAGGATTTCACGCAGCTTTTGCATGTAGAGTCGAGCTTCCTCGGGAGAGCGCATATCCGGCTCACTGACGATCTCCATGAGAGGTGTGCCTGAACGATTGATGTCCACCAGGCTATAGCCGCCGTGGTGCAGGAGGCGGGCAGTATCCTCTTCGAGGTGTACGCGCGTGATACCTACTTTGCGCATTTGCCCATGATATTCGATCATCAAGTATCCATCCCGGCTGAGTGGCACATCATATTGCGAGATTTGATAGCCTTTCATCAAATCGGGATAGGGATAGTTCTTGCGGTCAAACTTGGAGTACTCTGGAATGGAACAGTTCAAGGCAAGGGCGGTCATGATTGTATAGGCGACGGCTTGCCGGTTAATCACCGGCAGGACGCCGGGCATCCCCATACAGATCGGGCATACATGGGTATTGGGGGCAGCATTGGCATAGTCGGTGCTACACGAACAGAACATTTTGCTTCTGGTCAGGAGTTGTGAATGAACTTCCAGGCCGATTACAATCTCAAAGTCGGTGTCGATATGAGTTTCTTGGGTACCTGCTGTCATGCTACTTCGTTACCTCACCTTATCAATCTATCGATGACACGAATATATGTGCGATGTTTTGCCGTAAGTCTAGTCCTTTCTCAATCATTCGTCAATGGGCATTTGACCTCTTTCAGGAGAAGCTTTGTTGGAAATGGCCTGAGAAGTGGCACCGTCCGTAAGGGCTGGGGTTGGGTTTGGAGTGGTGAAGCTCTTTCTTTCATAAATGATATACTATCATGTTGTGTTGGCAAATCATGCCAGACGCACAATCAGCCGCGAGATGTATGTGATTGAGATGAAAGGTAGGACACGATGTCTTCGACCTTATCCGAAGAGTTTCTATCTAAGCTCGTTGCCGAACTGGACAATGATGCAGTTAGGGCTATTATCTTGCACGGAAGCTATGTTCGCGGGGATGCAACTCCTCCATATAGCGATGTCGATCTGGCCCGAATCGTACAAGAAACACCGGATCGAACTGAGCATAAACAATATACCTATCGTGACGGCTATCTCATAAGTATCTCTACCCGACCACTCTCTATCTATCAGGAGCGGTTAACTGTGCCAGAGAAGGCTGTTTTCACCGTGTCAGGCATTCAAGAAGCTCGAATTCTACTGGATAAAGATGGGACGTTCAGCGTTATCCAACAAGAAGCGAGAGCGTTTCGATGGGAATTGCTGCAAGCGGCAGCTGATAATTATGCAACTCAACTGATGATGGAGCAGACCGAAATCGTCCTTAAAACTCTCAGGGCACTTCTGTGGCGGGATGCGGTTTTGCTCTCAGAGGTGATTATTGATCTTGCATCGGCAGTCACAGAGGCCATCGCTGTTCAGCGCGGTGTGCTTGTGATAAGTGGAAATACCTACTTTCGGCAGGTGCAGGAGGCAGTTGGGTTCGACTCAGCCTGGGCAGACTACCATAGATGTGCTGTGGGAATTGGAACAAAAATTGTGCCTATCCCCACTATTGAGAATAGAGGTTTTGCTTCCCTCCGTTTGTACCAGGAAACAGTTCATTTACTGCGACCTCATCTCAATCCACGGCATAGTGAGGTGATAGAGCAAGTAGTAGGGATCATTGATCAGGCGCTAGACCATAAATAACTCACCTAAACTTGTTACCCGTTTCTCTCTACCCCACTGGCTCTGCATCTGCGCAAATACTTCAAGCGATTCACGATAACGTCTCTCGCTCCCTAGTACCAGAGACGCTTTGATGGCTGCCTCAAGGTAATCACAAGCTTGTTCCATATTCCTTAACGCAATAAATGTTGCGGCTTGATAAATCAAAAATGCAATGCGAACTTTTTCCGATACCTTGATTTTTGGTTGTAGTCCATCAACCAGAGCGAAGGATTTTGCTGCTTCATCAAACTGAGCAAGATCAAGGCGTGTGAGTCCAGCCCATAACAGCAATGTAAAGTGTTCACAATCTGCGTAAAGAAAGTTCGGATCACCTTCAGGTTTTTCAGGAAAGTTCTCGTAGGCTATAGATAAGCAACTCAGTGCCTCTTGCTTCAGTCCAGATTGCGCATAAGCATCAGACAAACCGACATACATACGAGTACCTAAGTGAGGTGATACCTCGTTGAGGTGCGGAATTATCTGTTGATACGTCTGTATCGCTCTATGAGGATGCTTCTGGTAATCAAATGTCAAGGCAAGTTGTGTCAGTGCAGCAACTTGCAGATTGCGGTCTTGTGCGAGACCGGCAAAGAGTAATGCTTGTTCACTGTAATACTGTCTTGCTTTGAGATCATTGTGGTGGCCTGCAAGCGAGGCTGCAAGAAGATAGCCTGGTGAAACGATCCTTGCTACTGCATGTTGCTGTTGAGATGGGGGAAGTGCGAGTGACACCATCTTTGGAAGATACGCCGAGAGAATGCGCCCTGCTGTATCGAGGTCATGACCCTTGCTCAGATGCCAGCATATTTCCGTGAGCTTTTCGAAGAAGTCCAGCGTCTCTCTATCTGTATCTAAAAAGGTTACTCGCTCAGAGAGGTGCTCCCCCACAAGAGCCTTCAGAGAAGTTTGAGCAGTAGTAAAGAGAGAAAGGCCGACAGCATCCGTTCTTTGGGCCGCTTCGGGGCTATTTAGAGACTCATTGCTTTTTGTATCTAGAATCGAAACTGTGAATTCAACCTGCCTCGGCTCATTAAAAAGACGTTGAGCAAACGCATCGGTCGCGGGTGAAAGTCGCAAACCATCCTGTTTGAAGCGTTTGTTTGTTTCCTCAAAACAGCGTCGCGCCTGTTGTGTCATGCCCTGCCGGTGCAACAGACTCATTAAGCGGCACAGGACATCTTCGTCAAGCGGGTTGTCCTCTAAGAGTTGGCTGTACTGCATTTCTGCCTGCCCGGCCAGCCCTTGCTGCTCATAGGCCTCCGCTAACCAGAGCTGGCAACGATAGCGCAAACGCTCAAACACTCCACGTTTTGCATGACACCATAACCCTGCCTCACCCTCCAACACCTCCCCTCTTGCAAAGTGCGCTTGCGCCTGTTCCAGTAAGCGCACGGCAGGGGCAGAGGTGCGCCCGATGTGCTCAACTTCTGTCATCAGGGCGGTGCATTCATCCACGTCCGTCCAGATGCGTGACTGGTCCGCCAGTTGATAGCCGCTGGCATGACCGAACGTCTGCAACAGACCTGGAGTACCTAACACTTTTCGTAGATGATAGGAAGCATCGTTGAGATAGCGCTCGACCAACTCAGGATGTTCGGGGTCGGGCCACAGGTCGTCGATCAGCGTGCCTCGCTGTGCTCTTCTGCTGCTAGCACACAGCAGTCGTTTGAAGAGTGGGCGGGCGTAGCTTTTTTCCCATTTGGTCTTGTCGAGCGTTTCCCAGGTGCCATTTTCTGTACGGCGTTGTACCTGAAACGCTCCAAGCAGACAGACGCGAACTAGAACGGATGGGCTATTGCCGTCAATCATCTCCCAACTCCTTGCGTGTTGAGCCGCACTGCCGGATAAGCGTATTCTTGCTGTACTTGTATGGTCTCTCCGCAATTGTACCATAGTCCTTTTTCTATGAATAGTCCTGTGTTTATCACATGAAAACGAGCGCATATGTGTGTTCCTATGCGATCATCTCTTTGATTCGCAACATGTTTGATCTCTGCTATGCTCTTTTCTGGGGCAAAAGATGTTGCAGAGATTTATTAAGGTAAGGGAGAATACTATGCAGGGTAATCAAAGCGAAGTCGCTCGCCTCCTTCAACAAATCACACTGGAGTATGAAGCGGCAACCCATGGTCTGACTGGTTTAGCACAGGGGACCTCTCAGCACGCCTTTATCACCGCCAAAATGGAGAACATGTCATGCTTGCGCGAAGAGTTAGCTACTCATGTTGGCGAGACGACCGCCACCCGGCTGATGTGCGAACACTGTTTTGGCGAAGACATAGCCAACCTACCTGCGTAATCTGTCTGTGCTGCTGGAGATGATACAGCCGTTTCTCACCAACCACAAGGCGGGCAGTGTC
>WNFB01007627.1_pt1 | contig 10910 bp, 6 predicted proteins | sample 5400501 | NCBI WGS metagenome assembly WNFB01 (sample SAMN13153341, study PRJNA577476) | soil metagenome | isolation source: 200 cm saprolite under Douglas fir tree site 2 hole 1 | place: USA:California | collected 2015-04-18 | reverse complement strand
ATTAAAATGTCCGGTTTTTCGAGCACGTGATCTGTCCGGTTTAAGTTAATCATTCGGCGCCGCCGTGGCTGTGGGAAAGTGGGAAACCCGGAGGGTTTTCCAAGGGCGCGCAGCGCCCGTCTTTTCCACAGCCTTCCGCCGCCGACTTTTCACGGCTTCCAGCAACGGCCAGCCCTGTGCGTTGTATCGCCCGAGCAGGTGCGGCCCGTAGGTGACGGTCAGCGTGCCATCCAGCTGTTCGTGCACGGTGACTCGGCAACCCGCCAGGGTAGCGCGCCAACCGGTCGCTTCGATCTGCAGCCAGCGGTCGCCGAGCGCGACCGTGTTGTCACGCGCGACCGTGCGCACCTGCTGGATCGAGAAGACCCGGTCCAGATCCCGCCCCCGGCAGGGCAGGAACGCACTGCCCGGTTGCGCCGACGCGACCCGGAAGCGTCGGTTGAACTCGGCGATGTACTCCTCGCGCAGGAAACGGTTGGCCTCCTCCACCGTCCGGATCCCCCGCAGGCGCAGCTCCTGCGGCAACCGCCCCTGCCAGGTGCCGAAGTTCCTCTCTGAGCGCCCCCGCGCTTGGGGCGAGTACGCCGGAATCATCTGAATCCCCAACTCCTTCAGTGCCCGGCCCACCTGGGTGAGCCGCTCGGGATCAATCCGCCCGCCCGCCTTGGGGGTTTCGAAGAAATGGCTGGCCCGATCGCTGTAGAGCGCGCAGAACAGCCCCTTCCGCTCGATCACTTCGCGCAGCGCCGCCATCACCGTCCGGGTCGACTCCTGCTCGACCAGTTGGGCGTAGTAAATCTCACTGTTGGCATCGTCCAGCACGACCAACAAGTCGTACCAGCGATCGTCCTGAAACCAGCGGTGTCGGCTCCCATCCAGGTGCAGCAGCATCCCCGCCAACGGCCGCCGCAGACGCCGACGGCGATGCACACCTCGCTGCCGCCCCTTCGGCACCAGACCGGCTCCTTGCAACGCCAGCTTCACCCAGGTGTAACTGAGCCGGATGGCATGCTCTTCCCGCAGCTTCTCGCAAAAGTGCCGCACGTTCAGATCGAAGTACTTCTCCCGGTACAGACCCAACACCCGCTCGACCGTCTCGACCGGCACCCGCTTGGGACTCGGTCGACCCAACCGTCGGTCATAGAGCCCGTCATAGCCAAACTCCTGGTAGCGCCGGTACCAGCGACCTTCATCGCCCGCTCCACGGCGGACTCGGGGTAGTAGACCATGCCTGCCTCCAGGCATGCATCTGTATCCCAAGCCGTCCTTAAAAAGCGGACATTTCATGTGCTATCTCGACCGGACATAACATGTGCTAACGACACGATCTCGGCGAAACCTTGACAGCCGGAAGGGTCGGTGCTAGCGTGCGCTCATCTTGTTGATTGCAACGGCGTTTTAATAGCCGAAATTCAGCGTGCGGCACCATTTTTGCTCAAACCAGCGGGCTGGCGACTGCCGAGCGGGAGGATACACATGAGCCGAACCTTTGGTTTGGGTTTGTTCTGCGTGCTTCTTTGTTCCGAGCTTGCCCAGGCGCAAGGCCTAGGTAGCATCGTAGGCACGGTCAGCGATCCTTCTGGGGCCGTAGTCGCCTCCGCCAAAGTCACGGCTGCGGAAGCGGGCACGGGCTTCTCGCGCACCGCCACGACCGATTCCCAGGGGTACTACGTGATCCCATCGCTTCGCCCGGCGCAATACAACCTGAGCGTCGAGGCCGCCGGCTTTCGCACATTCCATGGGACCGGAATTACGTTGCTCGCCGACCAGGCACTCACCGTGAATGTGAAGCTGGAGCTAGGCACGCCGACGGAAGTCGTTACGGTAGAGGGGGGTGACGTCCAAGTCGATACCTCGACAGCGACGCTGAAGCAAGTCATTGAAGGGTCGCGCATCCTGGAACTGCCCCTGAACGGCCGGAATGCCGCCGAGCTCACCTTGCTCGTCGCGGGGGCGGTCGGCGCGCCGTCTGGAGGCGCTGACCAAGGCACCACCAAGACCTTCCCCGGTGCGGTGACCATTTCCACCAACGGCTCGCGGCAGAATCAAATCAGTTATCTACTCGACGGCGGCAACAACGTAGACGAGTACACCAACGTCAATCAGCCGTTCCCCTTCCCCGATGCGCTCCAGGAATTCAGCGTGCAAACCAGCAACTACAGCGCCCAGTACGGCCAGAACGCGGGCGGCGTGGTGAACATCGTCACCAAGTCCGGCACCAACAGTTTTCACGGGGATCTCTTTGAGTTTAACCGAAACGCGGTCTTCAACGCCCGCAATGCTTTTGCTTTCAAGCGAGATCAGCTCAAGCGTAACCAGTTTGGCGGCACCATCGGCGGTCCCGTCGTCCTGCCGGGATATAATGGGCGAAATCGCACATTCTTCTTCGCCGGGTATCAAGGCACTCGGCTCCGCAATATCGAGGAAGGGCGCAAATCAACTGTGCCCACTCAGGCCCAGATTAGCGCTGCCGGCTTTGCGATAAACCGCGCATCCCAGAACCTGCTCAACTCTCTGCCGCTGCAGTTCGCTGACGCTACCGGCTCGGTAACTTTCAACCGGCCGGACTCTCGGAATTTCGACGAAGTCATCAGCAAGGTAGATCATTCCTTGAGACCGAGCGACCGGCTCACATTTCGCTACTATTACGCCCGCTTTCACAAAGAGCCGGTCTTCGACCCCGCCAACATCCTGACCTACCAGGACGGCTCGACAATCACTTCGCAGAACTACTTGATCCACGAGAGTCACGTCTTCAACCCTAACCTGCTCAACGATTTTCGTTTCAGCTTCTCGCGCGAGAAAGCGGCGCGCGGTCCGGCCGACAATGTGCCCAGCGTGCGCGACCTGGGCGTGAACATCCCCTTTCAGCCCCCGAGAAACGCGATTCAACAGATCCGGATCAGCGGTGGGTTTAATTTCGGAGATAATCCCGATGCGCAATTTGTGCGCAACAATTTCACCTGGAGCGATGACGTGAGCTGGGTGAAAGGCCGTCACCGCCTCGGCTTTGGAGGAAGCATTGAACGCAGCCGCGTGGACATAGACAATCTGTTTTTTCAACCGGCTGAGTTTAGTTTTGCTTCTGTCGCGGATTTTCTGATTGGCAGGCTCGGTCGCTTCAGTAACAACCTGCCTTTCCGTCAGGGGGCCGGAGAGTTCAAGAACAATCGCAATATCTTCGCCGGCGTGTACATCCTGGACGATTTTCGCGTTTCTCGCCGCCTGACGCTGGATTTTGGCCTCCGCTACGAGCCATTTCTTCCCTGGCGCGAAGTCAAGGGTCGTGTCGAACAGTTTCGAATGGCGGACTTTTTCGCCGGTGTTAAATCCCGGCAGTTCGTTAACGCTCCTCCAGGACTATACTTCCCCGGCGATCCGGGCGTTCCCGATAATGGCACGCTGGGCAGCTCCAACAATCCTGCGCCCCGTGTCGGTTTTGCGTACGACGTGTTCGGTGACGGCAAGACCAGCGTCCGAGGCGGAGCCGGGATCTTTTACGACACGCGCCAAGTCGGCATTATTAATAACCGCTTTGTGGATGTCACCCCCTTCAGTCCGCAACTCACACCCGACGCCAGCCAACTTGGCCCCTTCAGTGATCCTTTACGCGGCATTCCCAGCCCCTTCCCCGCTCCTTTTCCACCGCCACCTAACTCCGCCTTCCCCACGCCTGTGCTCGTGGTCACTTACGACCCTTCAACCAAATACAAGGTCCCAACTCTATACAACTGGAACCTGGCCATCGAGCGCGAAGTTTCCTCTGGCTGGCTCGTGCGCGCAGCTTACGTCGGCTCTCATGGCAGCCACATCAAAGAAACGGTTGAGTTGAACCCGGCACCGGCGCTTGCGGGAAGCAGTCCGACCACTACTCCCCTCATCCAGCGCCGCAGACTCAACGCGGTTTTTCCCGGCGTCTTGTTTGACAGCGTGACCATGGACCAGCAAGACGTCAACTCCTCGTACCACGCGTTACAGTTGTCACTCGAGAGGCGCCTCTCTCGCGGACTAACCATCCTCGGCAATTACACCTATTCCAAGAGCATCGACAGCCTTCCCGTGGGCGGAGGGGTCACCGATGTTGGCGCCGATGTTCCCTCCACGCTGCCGTGGGATGACCCCAACCGAAAACCGTTCGACCGTGGACCTTCGGATTTCGACCACACCCACCGCTTCGTGGTTTCGTACGTTTGGCAATTGCCCAGTTTGGCGCATTCGCCCTCACTGGTGCGCCACGTCCTGGGCGATTGGGCGCTCAGCGGTCTGCTTACGGCGCAAACCGGAAGGCCGTTCACAGTCCTGCTGGGGTCGGATAGGTCTCAGACAGGACTTGGCCGCGACCGCGCCCTCATCGTGGGCGACCCGTTTGGCCCAGGTGCATGCGCGGGCGTGGATCTTTCAAAGAATCGCTGCTCGGATTTCCTCAACAAAAGCTCGTTTCCCAACAACCCCCCGTTGGGCACGTTCGGCAGTGTCGGCAAGGGAAGTTTGCGCTGGCCCGGCTCGTTCAATTGGGACATGGGCTTCTTCAAGAACATTCCCGTTACGGAACGCTGGAGGATTCAGTTCCGCGCCGAGTTCTTTAACATCTTCAATCGCGTGAATTTCAGAAGCAACGACACCACGATTAACAACGCCACAACACGGAGCTCGGGCAGCTTCGGCAGCGTTCGCGACGCCGAGGACCCGCGCATCGGGCAACTCGCGCTTAAGGTTGTTTTCTAGCTTCTCGGCGTGCAGAAGATGGGGTATCGCTTGCTGTGGCATGGGGCACAAGGAGCGGGATACAGTCACACTGAGTCTTGGGACACAGGACTTCAGGAAATGCGAGAAAAGAAATCCGAACTCACCGCATCGGTGCATAAGCGGGATGGAGGCAACTCATGTCGGTGGAGAATCATTCTCGACGAACGTTCATGAAAATTACGGGCGCCGGAGTGGTCGGCGCGGCGCTCGGCTCGAGCGCGGCAAGCTACGCGGGCATCCTGGGCGCGAATGATCGCGTTCGGGTCGGCGTGGTTGGTTTTTCCGATCGCTCGCGTTCCAGTTTGATTCTCGCGTTCCTGAAGCATGCGGAGGAGCTCAATTTCGAAATCGCAGCCCTTTCCGACGTGTGGAAACTGCGGCGGGAAGAGGGGGCGGCTTACCTGGAGAAGCACACCGGAAAGCCGGTGGCGCTGGCGCGCAACAACGAGGAGTTGTACGACCGCAAGGATGTGGACGCCGTGATCATCGGGACGGCCGACTTCCAGCACGCCATGCACGGTGTGGAAGCCGTGCGTGCCGGCCGCGACGCCTACGTCGAGAAGCCGCTGGCCAACACGATGGCCGATGCGCGCGCGATCCGGCAGGCGGTGCGCGAGACGGGGAAGATCGTGCAGGTCGGAACCCAGCGCCGCAGCAGTCGCGTGTATCAGCGCGCGTATGAGTTCATCAAGTCGGGCCGGTTTGGCGACCTTGTCGCGGTCGAGATGACTTGGAACGTCAACCAGCCGGGCCGGTGGCGCCGTCCCAAACTCGTCGCACAAATGCGCCAGCAGGACACGGATTGGAAGAGGTTCCTCATCAACCGGCCGCCCGAACCGTTTGACCCCAGGAAGTACGTCGAGTTTCGCCTGTTCTGGCCCTACTCCTCCGGCATTCCCGACCAGTGGATGGTCCACCAGATCGACACGGTGCACTGGTTCACTGGCCTGCCGCGGCCGCGCAGCGTCGTGGCGAACGGGGGCATTTACCTGTGGCGCGACGGGCGCAGGAACTGGGACACCATGACCGCGGTCTTCGACTACGGCCCGTTCGATGATCGCTCAAAAGGGTTCCAGGCCGTTTACGCGTCGCGACAGACAAACTCCGTCGGCGGCATCAAAGAACTGTATTACTCGAATGCGGGCATGCTGGATCTCGAAAAGCAGCGGGTCACCTCCGACGGTGGCTTGCAGGAGCGCTACGCTAAGGAAATGGGCATGCGGCCGAACCTCGTACAGCCTATTGTGCTTGCGGAGGTCGCTGCCAACGTGGAAACGGGCGCAGATACCGGAGCCGACGATGCCACAACGGCCAATGTGCGGAACTGGATGGAGTGCGTGCGCAGCCGCAAGAAACCCAACGCGGACATCGAAGCAGGCTATAGCCACTCCGTGGCGCTGTGCATGACCATCGCGGCCATCCAGACGGGCCAGCGGGTCACGTTTGACGATACCAAGCAGGAAGTGGTTGTGGGGGCTTAGACCAGTGGGCGTGCCTAATCGAATCGGCGCATGGTTCGTGGCCGTGGGCATGGTCGGAGTGGCGGTGGCCGCCGGCAATTCATGCAGCAACGCGCAGAACGCCGGTGTTCGCGTGGTTTCCGACCAGGCGAACCGTCGGGTGGACATCTTCGTGGATGGCCAGCCTTTCACCTCCTACATTTATCCGAACACGTTGAAGAAGCCCGTGCTGTACCCGCTGCGGACGGCAAGAGGCACGGTGGTCACACGGGGATATCCGCTCGACCTGCGCCCGGGCGAGCGCGTGGACCATCCGCACCACGTCGGCCTGTGGCTCAACTACGGAAATGTGAACGGCTTTGACTTCTGGAACAATTCCGACGCAATCAAGCCGGAAGCAGCGGGCCACATGGGCACCATCGTCCACCGGTCCGTGGTGACTGCCAGGAGCGGCCCGGATAAAGGGGAGCTGGATGTGGAGATGGACTGGTTGGTGCCCGATGGCAGGCCGCTGCTTCGGGAACACACGCGGTTTGTCTTCCGCGGTGGTCCGGGATACCGGAGCATCGATCGGATCACCACGCTTACCGCGCTCGACCGCAAAGTGGTGTTCACAGACGACAAGGAAGGCGTCCTCGGCCTGCGGGTCAGGCGCGAATTGGAGTCGCCATCCGAGAAGGCCGAAATGTTCACCGATGCAAGCGGCCGGCCCACCAAAGTGGCGAAGATGGATATTGCCGGCGTCAATGGCGTGTACCTGAGCAGCGACGGCAAAAAGGCCGGCGACGTCTGGGGAACGCGCGGGCGGTGGTGCATCCTGACCGGCAACGTCGGCACAGAGCCGGTTACGATCGCCATCTTCGACCATCCGAAGAACCCGGGCTATCCCACCTACTGGCACGCTCGCGGCTACGGATTGTTTGCAGCGAATCCGCTCGGGCAGAAGGTTTTCAGCAATGGGAAGGAAGAGTTGAACTTTTCCCTGGCGCCGCACGCAAGCGCTACATTGCGGTACCGCGTTCTGATCCTGTCGGAGGCCGCTGCTCCCCAGCGCGTCGAAGCTGCCTTTCGGGAGTTCCTCTCGACATACCCGTAAGCGCGCTCTGACTCAGCGTGCGGTTGTGCCCGTTCACATCGGCGTCATCGAAGCCGGCAAGACCGGGCGACACCCGTGCGCTCGCGCGACCCGAGCTGTTTGGTTGACTAACCCCAAACAGTGCACGCGGGCCGCTGTGAGGCTGGCGGCGTTGTGCAATCAGGGTCAAATTTGCGTAGCCCCGCTTGATCGTGTATCTTCCAATCGGGAGAACCTGAGTAAGATGGCCGCTCTGCTCGCACCCTGTTGGCCGGTGGCGCGAGATCGCGGCGGAAACGGGAATCGTACCAGGGGAACACCCCAAGGAGCCCCAAGGCCTGTTAGAATGCAAGCGGGTAAAAATGCGACCCCGCACGATGTATGAAAAAATCTGGGACGCCCATGTGGTCCACGAGGCGCCCGGACAGCCCGCGCTCATCTACATTGACCGCCATCTCATCCACGAAGGCACTTCCCCGCAGGCCTTTGCCGGCTTGAAGGCTGCGGGGCGGAAGGTGCGCCGCCCGGACCTGACCTTCGCGGTGATGGACCATTCGGTTCCCACCAAAGACCGCCACCTGCCCATCCTGGATAAGGACGCCGCCAGCCAGTTTGAAGCGCTGGCGCGCAACTGCCGGGAAACCGGCGTGCGCCTGTTCGACATGAACAGCCGCAACCAGGGCATTGTCCACATCATCGGGCCGGAGCTGGGCATCACGCAGCCCGGGCAGACCATCGTCTGCGGCGACAGTCACACTTCCACGCACGGCGCCTTCGGCACGCTCGCCTTCGGCATCGGCACCAGCGAAGTCGAGCACGTGCTGGCCACGCAGTGCCTCTCGCAGTTCCGCTCGAAGACGATGCACATCATCGTCAACGGGAAGCGGCCGCGCGGCATCACCGCGAAAGACATCATCCTGGCCATCATCGGCAAGATCGGCGTGGCCGGGGGTACGGGGCACGTCTTCGAGTACGGCGGCGAAGCGATCCGCGCGCTTTCCATGGAAGGCCGCATGACCGTTTGCAACATGTCCATCGAAGGTGGCGCCCGCGCGGGGATGATCGCGCCGGACGACACCACTTTCGCCTATATGGAGCGTCGGCCGTTTGTGCCGCGCGGCAAGGAGTTTCAGGAAGCGGTCGAGCGCTGGAAAGCGATGGTCACCGACCCCGACGCCCGGTTCGATGGGACCGTCGAGCTCCATGCTGCGCAGCTCGCTCCGCAAGTCACTTGGGGCACCAACCCCGGCATGGTGACCAGCGTGACCGGACGCGTGCCCGACCCCGGCGCGTTCCGCGACTCGGACGAACAGAAAGCCACGGCGCGCGCGCTGGAGTACATGGCCCTCAAGCCGGGCACCGCCATCATTGACATTCCGCTCGACCGCGTCTTCATCGGGTCGTGCACGAACTCGCGTATCGAAGATCTGCGCGCCGCAGCGCGAGTGGTGGCGGGAAAGCAAGTAGCGCGCACGCTCAAGGGCGCGCTCGTGGTGCCCGGCTCGCGCGTGGTGAAGGCCGCGGCGGAGGAAGAAGGCTTGGACAAGGTTTTCCGCGACGCCGGCTTTGAATGGCGCGACGCCGGGTGCAGCATGTGCATCGGCATGAACCCCGACGTGCTGCCCTCGGGCGAGCGCTGCGCCAGCACGTCAAACCGCAACTTTGAAGGGCGCCAAGGCAAGGGCGGGCGCACGCACCTGGTCAGCCCGATTATGGCCGCCGCAGCGGCCATCGCCGGCCACTTCGTGGACGTCCGCGAGTGGGATGTAGACACGGTGGAATAGACCGATGCAGCCCTTTGCCACACACACCGGACTTGTAGCGCTGCTCGACCGCGTCAACGTAGATACCGACCAGATGGTGCCGAAACAATTCCTCAAGCTGCTCACGCGGGAAGGCTACGGCCGCTTTCTCTTCTTTGACTGGCGCTACCTGCCCGGCGAAGTTCCCAACCCCGGTTTTGTGCTCAATTGGCCGCGTTATCGAGGGGCCTCCGTCCTTCTGACGCGCGCCAACTTCGGCTGCGGCTCGAGCCGCGAGCATGCGCCCTGGGCCGTGCTGGACTACGGTTTCCGCGTGCTGATCGGGCCGAGCTTCGCCGACATCTTCTATAACAACTGCTTCAAAAACGGCATCCTGCCCGTCGTGCTGCCCGATGCGCAGGTGGATGAACTCTTCCGCTGCGCCGAGCAAAACATCGGCTACCGCTTGGCTGTGGACTTGCCCAATCAGACCGTTACCGATGAGCTCGGCCTCAAGCTTTCTTTCGAGATTGACCCGTTCCGCAAGGAAACCCTGCTGAAAGGTCTGGACGAGATCGGGCTGAGCCTGCAGCACGAGCCCGAAATCGCTGCCTACGAGAAGAAGCGCCAGCCCTCGGCCGCGATGTCCTCGCCCGTGGACATCATCATCTCCCAGCCGGCGAAGTAAGCCACCGCGAACCCCGCGTTTTCGAGGGGGTCGGGCCTCGAATCGCAAAGACGTGTGCGTTTCCCGCCTGAGCTCTCGTGGGGTTTGGCTTCCTGTTTTTTGTCTAAAGGAACCGGCCTGCGCCCCAACGCACGAACGTGACCGGTTTCCGAGCCATTCCGAGGAGTCCCGGCCTGGCCGGGACGACGAGGAATCTCACCCGAGCTATGCGGCAGCGGTGAGATTCCTCGCCCCGATAAAAACCATCGCGGCTCGGAATGACCGGGCGGGCCCCCCGAAAGGACAGCCTCTGCGTAGAATATGAGAACGAGGCCAGCAGGCGATGAGAACCTTTTACGTGTACATCCTTTCCAACGCGTCGCGCGTCCCAACTCACAAACTTGACCGGTTTCGGAGTCATTCCGAGGGAGCGAAGCGACCGAGGAATCTCAGCCGAGCTATACGGCAGCGCTGAGATTCCGCGCCCCGATAAAAACCATCGCGGCTCGGAATGACCGGGCGAGGCCCCCGAAAGGACAGCATCTGCGTAGAATATGAGAACGAGGCCAGCAAGCGATGAGAACCTTTTACGTATACATCCTGTCCAACGCGTCGCGCGCCCCAACTCACAAACTTGACCGGTTTCGGAGTCATTCCGAGGGAGCGAAGCGACCGAGGAATCTCACCCGCGCCATGCGGCAGCGGTGAGATTCCGCGCCCCGATAAGAACCATCGCGGCTCGGAATAGCACCGGCAAACTCTGTCTCGGCAACCTATTAGGAATCGGACGCCGGGGATTCGGCCACCGGGCCTGGCGACTCGGCGGCGGCCTGCGTGGGGCCTTTCAACTCGGCCAGCAGGATGCCGGCCAGGATCAGCGCAGCGCCGAGGAGCCCGCGGCGACCCAGGCGCTCGCGCACAACGATATACGAGGTGAGCGCGGCGAATACGGGCTCGAGGCTGAACAGGATGGCCGTGTGCGCAGGCGTGGTGTACTTTTGCGACCACACCTGCACCGAGAACGCCACCGCGGTGGCTAGCACCGCAGTGATCAGCACGGCGACCACCAACTCGGCGGTCCAATCGAGCCGCAACGGCTCCCACCCCGTGACGGCCACCACAGGCAGGGCCACGAGCGTCAGCGCCGCCGTAGTAGCCACCTGAAGAAAACTCAGCGCGCCCACGGAATGATGCAGGCTGTAGCGGCCGACAAAGATGTT
>WNFB01006891.1_pt1 | contig 10910 bp, 10 predicted proteins | sample 5400501 | NCBI WGS metagenome assembly WNFB01 (sample SAMN13153341, study PRJNA577476) | soil metagenome | isolation source: 200 cm saprolite under Douglas fir tree site 2 hole 1 | place: USA:California | collected 2015-04-18 | reverse complement strand
GGCGGCGCGCGAGCTCCGGATGGTGGATCAGGGCGAGGAAGGGCCCGCGCACCTCGCCGCGCGGGCCGGCGGCGATCTCGGCGGCCGCCTCGCGCTGCGCAGCGGTCATTTCCTCTGGCGCGAGGCGCGGAAACCGGGTAAGTATTTTTGCCATCCGCTTATGATCGCCGACGCCCTTCTCGCCATCCACTTTTGTATCGCAGCCTTCATAGTAATGGGGTTGCCGGCGGTGTGGCTCGGCGCGGCTCTCGGCTACGGCTGGGTGAGAAATCCCTGGTTCCGCTACCTGCATCTGGGCGCCATCGCCTTCGTCGCCGCCGAAGCGCTGCTCGGCGTCGCCTGCCCCCTCACGGCATGGGAAGGCCTGCTGCGCGGCGGGGTCAGGCCCGAGTCCTTCATGGGGCACTGGACGCACCGGCTGCTCTATTACCAGGCGCCGGAATGGGTGTTCACGGCCGCCTATGTCGCCTGGGTGCTCGCTACGCTGCTCACGCTTCGCTTCCTTCCGCCTCGCTCCCTCAACCGCGCAGCGCCTTCATGACGTTTTCGTCTTCGAGCGCCTGCTCCGGCTTGCCCTCGAAGATGATCTCGCCGCGGTCGATCGCGTAGAGCCGGTCCGCGATGCGCGCCGCGTTGACGAGGTTCGACTCGGCGATCAGGAGCGCGATGCCCATGTCCTCGATCTTGAGCACGGCATCACGAAATCGCTTGACCACGACCGGGGCGAGCCCCTCGAACGCCTCGTCCAGAAGCAACAGCGTCGGGGCGAGCGCGATGCCGCGTGCGATGGCGACCATCTTGCGCTGGCCGCCGCTCAGGTTCATCCCCTGGCGGCCCATCAGCTCTCGCACCTCAGGAAACACTGCCAACGCGCGCTCCTCGATGTCCCCGCCGGCGAGCGCCCCCGGCCTGCGTCGCGCTTTCGCGGACATCCAGCGGCTGATCATCATGTTCTCAGCCACCGTGAGCTCGGGGAAGATCTCGCATCCTTCGGGCGCGTATCCCATGCCGCGCAGCGCCCGCTGGTGTACCGGCAATGAAGTCACCTCCTCGCCGTGAAACAGGATCTGGCCGGACTTGAGCGGCAGAAAACCCATGATGCTTTCCATGGTCGTGGTCTTGCCGGCGCCGTTGCGTCCGACCAGGCATACCACTTCGCGTTCGCGAACGCTCAACGAGATTCCCCGCAGCACATGCGCCGGGCCGCGGAAAGCATCGATGTTTCTCACTTCAAGCATGATCAAACGTCAGTCCCGAGCAGATACTTCGCCACCTCGCTGTTTTGGCGGATCTCCTCGGGTGGGCCGTCGGCCAGGAACCTGCCTTCGTGCATGACGACGACGCGATCGGAGTACTTGAACACCACGTCCATGTCGTGCTCGATGACGACGGCCGTGACCCCGCCGCCACGCACCACCGAAGACACCGTGTCCATGATCTGCGCCTTGTCGCGCGTGCTGACGCCGCTGGTCGGCTCGTCGAGGAACAACAGCTTGGGGCGCAGCGCATAAGCGACCGCCACGTCGAGAAGCTTGCGCTCGCCCTGCGCGAGCCCGCCGGCGTAGGCCTCCGCCTTGCCGCCGAGGCCGAACCGAGCGAGCAAATCGGACGCTTCTTCCGCGACCTTGGTATCACGCTCCGCAAGCGCGAAGATCCGTTTCGTCTTGCGCTCGCGCGCGAAGATCGCAAGCGCCACGTTGTCGAGCACCGTCATATCGTCGAACAGGTTCACGAGCTGGAAGCTGCGCGCGATGCCCGCCCGGATCCGCTCGTCCACCGGAGAATGGGTGATGTCGCGATCGCCGATGAAGATCCTGCCGCTGTCGGGCAGCAGGAATGCGCTGATCAGGTTGACGAGCGTGGTCTTGCCCGCGCCGTTGGTGCCGACGAGCGAAAGAAACTCGCCTTCGTTGACGGTGAAATCGACCCCGTCCACGGCGCGCGTTTCACCGAAGTGCTTCTTGAGGCCCTGCGTGCGCAACAAGCTCATGCCGACGCGCTCTTCCTGCGCTTGAGCCTCGCGCCCAGCCGCACCGCCGAGCCCACGATACCCGCGGGCAGGAAGGTCACCAGGACGATCAGAATCGCCCCGAGCGTGATCTGCCAGTATTCGGTGGCCGCGATCGCGTAGACCTCGAGGTAGTTGAAGATCACCGCCCCGACGATCGGGCCGGAGAAGTTGCGGAACCCGCCAAGCACGGCAAAGAACACGATCTTGCCCGACTGCGGCCAGTACAGGATGTCGGGGGTGGTGAGCCCGTTGAGCGGCACCCAGAGGACGCCCGCGAGACCGGTGAAGGTCCCCGACACGAGGAACGCGAGCCAACGGTAGCGCCAGATGCGCACGCCGAGAAAGCGGGCCCGGGTCTCGTTGTCGCGGATCGCCTGCAGGGTCTTGCCGAAGGGGGAGTGCACGATCAGCCACATCAGCGCCACGCACAGGCAGAACACGACCAGCACATAGTAGTAATAGCAGGTGATGAACCTCCCGAACGCGTCGCCACCCGGGAAATCGACGAGACCCCCCAGCAAAGTAAGCTTCGCGAACGGCACGCGCAGCCCGTCCGTGCCGCCGGTGATCCAGAAGAACTTGTAGGCGAGCGTCCACAGCACCTGCGAAAGCGCGAGCGTCAGGATGGCGAAGAAGATCCGGGTATGGCGCACGCACACCACCCCGAACAGCGCCGCGACCGCGGCCGAGAACGCGACCCCGCCGAGGATGAAGAGCTCCATCGACGCGACGCCGAGGTAGCGCATCATCAGCGCCACAGCGTAGGCGCCGGCGCCGAAGTAGGCGGAATGCCCGAACGAGAGCAGCCCGGTGTAGCCGAGCAGGAGGTTGAACCCGAGCGCGGCGATCGCCAGGGTGAGGCCGTAGGTGAGGAGCTGAGTCTGATAGGTGCCCGAGAACATTGGCACGAGGGCGAGGACGAAGAGGACAAACGCGGCGAGCGCGGCCCGGCGCGCGTTCACGCTTTCCTCCCGAACAGTCCCGTCGGCCGGATCAGCAGCACGATCGCGGCGATCAGATAGAGCGCAGCCAGCTCGAACTCCTCCCAGAACTGGATGGTGATCGTTCTCAGGGCGCTTACGATCAGCGCGCCCACCAGGGCGCCCTCGAGGCTACCCAAGCCGCCGATCACGACCACGACGAACGAGATCACCAGCACTTCCACTCCCATGCCGAGCACCGCGGCCTGAGTCGGAACGACGATCGCACCCCCGAGCCCGGCCATGAAACAGCCCAGGCCGAAGGCCAGCACGTAGATGCGTCCGACGTCGATGCCGAGCGCCGCGGCCATGCGCCGGTCCTGCGCGGTGGCGCGCAGCAGCACGCCAAATTTCGTTCGATAGACGAATGCCCATAACGCAAGCGCCGCGACAATGCCGACTCCGATCATCAACAGGTTGTAGATGGGATACGGCAGGCCTCCAATCGAAATCAGCCCGAAGGAATCCACGAGCCGGCTCGCGGTCAGCGGCGTGCCGCCCCACACGATCCGGATGACATCATCGAGGACCAGCAGCAGGCCGAAGGTCACGAGCAGCTGATACTCCTCCGGCCGCCGGTAGAACGGCCGGATCAAGGTGGGCTCGATCGCGAGCCCGATCACCGCCACGGCGATGGGGCCGATGATGAGGAAGACGAAGAGAAGCGCCGGTGGCAGCACGGCCGCCGCCGCCGCCACCGACCAGGCGGTGACGTAGGCGCCGAGCGCGTAGAAGCTGCCGTGCGCCATGTTGACGATCCCCATCACCCCGAAGATCAGGCTGAGCCCGGCGGCAATGAGGAACAGCACCGCGGCGTAAGACAGCGAATTCAGAACCTGCAGCGCGACGATTTCCATCGCTTTTTTCTTCTTGCGTGCACCGCCGGAGCAGCCTCGCCTTGCGATGGCGAGGCCGCCCTGGCGCCCCGTCGAGGGCTAGCGCGTCACGCCTTCGCTGTCGGCCAGGTCTTCTTGATCCAGTCGGCCGCAGCCGTGGACTCGTTGTGCCCCTGGCCGGGCTTGGGCCAGTTAGGCGGCGCGGTGATGCTGCGGATCGGGATCGAGACGATGCTCGCCGGGTCCCAGACCGGGAAATCGTATCCCGGCAGGTTCTTGCTCAGACCCGTCACCGCGTCCTTGTAGCCCTGGTGATTGTCCGGGCGGATATAGACGTAGCCGGCCGGCGAATCGATTCCCATGCCCTCGAGCATCGCGATGATCGCATCGTCGTCGGGCCAGCCACCGACGAGCTGGTTCGCCTTTTCCACCGCCGCCTTGTAGAGATAAAGCGAGGTGTAGGCGCCGTCGGACTCGAAGCTCGGGTACTCATTCCAGCGCTTGTGGTAGCGCTCGACGAAGCGCTGGTTGATCGGCCAGCGCTCGGCCGATGGATAGAGGAAGTGATAGTTCGCGTGCACGCCGGCAAGCACGCCCTCGGGGTGATCCTTCCCGATGGCGTGCGGGTAGCCGCCGAAGGCGAGCGTGGTGGCGACCTTCATCTTGTCGAACAACCCATAGCGAAGCGCCTGCTTGTAGAACGCGACGTAATCGCCGCCCCACACCCCGGCAATCAGCAGATCGGGCTTGGCCGAGAGGATCTTCGTGATGTGCGAGGTGAAATCCGTGGTGCCCAGCTTCGGCCAGGATTCAGACACCACCTCTATTCCGGGCAGCAGCTTGCCCAGCGCAAGCACGAAGTGCTCGAAAACATTGCGCCCGTAGCTGTAGTCCGGCTGGATCGACGCGATGCGCCGCACCTTGGGCCAGTGCGTCGCGGCGCCGATGGCAGCCGTGACGCCATCCGCGGATTGGATGTTGGTCACCCGGAAGGCGTATTTCGGGTTGGGAACCGCCTTGTCGAACAGGAAGTCGGTGCAGCCGTCGTTGAACAGCGTGAGCACCTTCAGTTCCTCCGCCACCGGCCCGAGGGCGGGGGTGTTGCCGCTCGAAATGACTCCCGTGAAGAGATCGATCTTCTCCGCGAGCTTCATGCGCCGCAGTTCCTTCACATTGGCGTCGGTGCCGGCGGCTTCGTCAGCGAAAATCGTCTCGATCTTGCGCTTGCCGAGCAGGCCGCCCTGCGCATTGATCTCCTCTTGAGCGAGGATATGTCCGTGCTGGCCCGGGCCGCCCAGAAGCTCTGCCGCGCCGGTAAGAAACGTGGTGTGACCGACCTTGATCGGCCTGTCGGGGATCTTGCCCTTGGGTTGTACCGCTGCATTCGCAGCGCGCGTCCCGAGCCCTGCAGCCCCAAGACCCGCGGCGCCCAGCGTTGCGCCGAACTGCTTCAGAAAGCCGCGGCGCTCCTTCATTTCCTCGCTCATAAACCCTCCTCCGTCAGTACTGTCGTCACTATCGCATGGCCACGCCAGTCTACGCCGTTCTAATGATCCCACGGCACGATCCTGATCGGCGCATTGGCGGCATTGCCCTCGAGCACGGAGGTGACCACGAGCCGGTAGCCGGGCCGCCCCGCGGCGCGCCTGAATTCGAGACGGCAGACGCCCGTGCCGCCGGCGCTCACCGCACCTGCGGCCGCCACCGCGCCGTCCGGACCGACAAGCAGGTAGCGGCATACCGGCGCCGGCAGCGCGCCCGCGCCCGTGAGCCGCTCGGCGAGCTTGGCTGCGAAGGAGCCGCGCACGATGCGCACCTCGCGTCCGAGGCGCTCGAGCCATTCGGTTTCGGTTTGAGCCTCCGCGCCGTAGCCACGCTGCTCGATTCGCGTCACGTAGGCCTTGAGCGGCACGGCGTAGGCGTTGAAGCCGCCGAGTCCCTTCGGATAGCTCGGATCGCGGAACGCGCCGAGCACCGCCTTCGTCCCGTCCCATCGGTCGAGCAGGTATGGGCCGTTGGTGACGAGCCAATGACCGTGCGCCGCGTGGAACTCGCGCAGCCGCCGGTAGCGGGCGCGAGCTTCTTGTGCATTCACATGAAATACCAATGCAGGTGGAACGTACGCGCGCTCCTCGAGCTCGCGCGCGAGCTCGGCGAGCCGGCGCACGAGCGCCGCGTCACGTACCGGATCGAACTTCGAAAGCATGAAATAGCCGCGGCGCGCTCCCTCCTCAAACAGCGCGAGCAGATGCCAGGGCAACGTGGTCCACGGCGGCGCTACGGTAGCCGCATCGGCTTCGGATCCGGCGTCGAGGTAGACCTCGATCACCGGCACTTCGTAACTCAGCTTGTCTTCGCCGAATGCGAGGATCTCGGTCTCCACGCGCACAAGGCGCACGCCCTTCAGGTGCTCGCGCGCGAGCGCAGTGGCCTGGGCGACACCCGGATCCGCCGCGCCGCCGGCACCCCACGCCGCCGCAAAGGCATAGGCATAGAAGAGGTCCGCGACCGACATGGGCGTGCCGTCGTGGAACGCCGAGTTGCGCACGCGGTAGACGATGCGCGCCGCGGCCGTCTTGCCGCGTCCCGCGCTCACGAGTCGTCCGCTGCCCGGCTCGGGAAGCAACGCGTCTTCGGGCACCGCAAGCGGCACCGAGGGCTTCGCTACCGACGCGCTCACGCGATTCTCGATCCAGCCGCCGCCGTGCGGCGAAGGCAAGAACGCGGGGTCGGCGAGCGCCCACCACACGAGGCGGCCGAACGCATCGCCGAAACCGCCGACGACGGGATTCCACGCGCTGGAGGGCGGCGCCGGCGCCGCCGCATTGAGCCAGCCGTTCCAGGGAAAATCGCGCAGCTTGACGGTGCGCGGAAAAATCGCCGAGGCCAAACCTTCGAGCGCGTCGTAACCCACGTTCTCTACCCCTTGCGAATAGTCCGCGCCATAGCGCTCGCGCCGCACGGTATAGCCGAGCACGACGCGCTCGCAGCCGCTCTGCAGAAGCTCGACGAGGCTGCGCTCAAGGTCGACGCGTTCTTCGAGGCTGCGAAAATTACCGCGCATGAGGCGCCGCGCCGTATCCTCGATGCGCGCGCGCGTGGCGTCTTCGCTCACCGTGGCCGCGAGCAAAAGATAAGCGTGAAACCAGCCCTGTCTCACCCACGGCGGCCCGGACCAGCCGTTGTAGCGTAGGCTCGCCTTGGCCATCAGCGCGCTCACGTCCACAATCTCGATTTGAACTTTTGTTTGTTTTTTATCTGCCCCGGCCGCAGTTCGCGCGGCTTCGGCGCGATCGGCGTGATGGAGATAGTCGGCGTGAAAGGGGGTGATTGCATAGGGATGCCAGATCTGGCCCTCGCCGAGCGCGTCCTTCAGGCCGCGCACGCTTGCGCAGCGCGCAGAACGGTCAGCGAACGCCGGATCGCGGCGGTCGAACGTCGCGACGACATAGCCGCCGAGCGAGGTGACGCTGCCGGTCTTCCCTGCATCGGTCTGCGCGGCGATCTCGCCTCCCGCGTAAGCGTGCAGCGTCCCCTTCGCCAGCCGTTGCGCGGCCGCGCGCGCATCGAGCGCTTCGACCGTGATCTCCTGCGGATAGAACGACGGATAAAACGGAAACTCGTGGCCGGCGTGGGCGACGCCGAGGAGCGCGACACCCGCTCCGAGAATGAAGTATTTCATCGGCGAGGTCATGCTACGATCGCGCGGTGCTGGCAGCAAGGATCGTCGCGGCTGTCATCGCGCTCGGCGCGTGCCTCGCGTTACCGGTCCTCTCCGGCGCCGAAAGCCCGCAAGCCACCACCCGCACATTCGAGCTTCGCATCGCGCTGCGCCGCGTGCCGCCGGCGCAACGCGTGTTGCGCGCAACCGAGGGCGAGCGCGTCGAGCTGCGCTGGAGCGCCGACGAGCCGCTCGTCCTGCACCTCCACGGTTACGAGATCGAGACGCGCGTCGAGCCCGGCAAGCCCGCCATCACGGCGTTCGCGGCGCGGCTGACGGGCCGCTTTCCCGTAGCGATCCATGGCGAAGGCGGGCAGCGCCACGGCACGCTCCTTCATGTCGAGATTTACCCGCGCTAGCTTTGCTGCGCTCGCGGCTGCGCCTGCCGAAGCCGCGGCGCACGCCTTCGGCGCGCGCTATGACCTGCCGCTGCCGCTTGACCTGTGGCTCGCCGCCGCGGGGCTGGCGGTCGCGCTTTCGTTCGCGGTCTTCGCCCTTACGCTGCGGCGCGGCGCCCGCGGCGCTTCCTACCCGCGGCTCGTTCTGCTGCGTCTACACCCGCTCGCGCGCGCGGCGCTGCGCGCCGTATCGGTGTGCGTCTTTTTCGTTCTCATAGCCGCCGGGCTCGTCGGCACCCAGGATCCTTTCCGCAATCTCGCGCCCGCCTTCGTCTGGATCGTGTGGTGGATCGGGTTCACCTATCTGACCGCGCTGGTGGGCGATCTCTGGACAGTGCTCAATCCCTGGAAGACGCTCTACCCCGCAGGGCGTTTCGGGCTGCGCCGCCAGCTTCCGGCCGCAGTCGGCGTGTGGCCGGCGGTGCTATTGCTGCTCGCTTTCGGCTGGATCGAAATCGTCTGGGAAGGCAACGCGGTTCCGGCCAACATCGCGTGGCTCGCGTTCGGCTACTCCGTGCTCACCTGGAGCGGCATGTTTGTTTTCGGGCGCGAGGCGTGGCTGGAAAGCGGCGAAGTCTTCGCGCTGTACTTTGGCTTGATCGCGCGGCTCGCGCCGGGCGAAATACGCGTGGGCAATGCAGCCGCTTGCGAATGGGGCCTGCGCCCGCCCGCAGCCGGACTGCTCGATGCGCGGCCTGTCTCCACGTCGGCCGCGGCTTTCGTAATCGTCATGCTCGCCACCGTCACCTTCGACGGCTTGCGGGAGACGCCGCTCTGGGCGGTCGACGATTCGGCGTGGGCGGTGGCAGCGACGGCCGGACTGCTGCTCGCTCCTTGCGTCTTCGCTTTGGTCATCCTGGGCGCGAGCGCCTTGATGGCGTGGCTCACGCGCGGCGATGCGAGTCGCGCTTCGACGGGGGAGCTCGCGCGCCTGTTCGTGCCGACCCTGCTGCCCATCGCTCTTGCCTACCACGTCGCGCATTACCTCTCGTATCTGCTGGTGGCGGGCCAAGTGGTGATTCCGCTCGCCTCCGACCCTTTGGGCCGCGGCTGGGATCTCTTCGGCACCGCGCACTACAAGATCGCGGTGGACATCGTCGGCGCGCGCTTCGCCTGGTACACGTCGGTCACCGTCATCGTGGCTGGCCACGTGCTCGCCATGTACATCGCGCACCGCCTGGCGCTCGGACGCTTTTCCGCTCCGCGAACAGCGCGCCGCAGCCAATACCCGCTCGCCACACTGATGGTGACCTACACGATGCTGAGCCTCTGGATCCTCGCGCAGCCCATAGTGGAAAACGTAAAATGAAGCCTACATGCGCTGGGCGAGCGAGATACTGCGGGGAGCGTGGACGGCATTGGCCGCCCATCCCGGTGTCTTCGCGTCGGTGACGCTCGCCGTCGCCGCGCTCAACGTTCTCGCGCCCGTCGCGATCCTGTCGGCAGTGCGCAGGCCGCTCGACTTCTACAGTTTCAATCCGTGGCTGAAGCGCCTGCCTGAATACCTCGCTTCCGATGAGGCGACGCTCGGGGAGAAGCTCGCGAAGCTTCCGGACCTGGCGCTCTTCTGGTTCTCGGCCGGCAGCAGCTACGGCGGCGCCGAGTGGGGTTTCGCCGTGGACGTTGCCGACGTCGGGCGCATCCTCCTCGTTTCGGCGCTGTTCGGGCTGTACTTCGCGCTCTGGCGCCGATATCGCGATCTCGCCCTCGGCGGTACCGCGCAGACACTGCGCCGCGGAGGTCTCGCGGGCGCCGCGGCGACGGTGTTCGGTGTCTCTACCGGTGCATGCAGCGTCTCGGGCTGCGGCGCCCCGGTGATTCCCGTGCTCGGGCTCGCGTTCGTCGGGCTCGAAAGCGGCACGCTGCACTTTCTCGCCCAGGCCTCGCGCGTCGCGACGCCCGCGCTCTTCGCCGTGCTCGTCCTCGCCGTCGGCTATCTCGGGTTCAGGATCAGCTCAGGGCTCGCGCCGCCCACGCGAAGAGTTGCCTGAATACTTCCTCGCGGATCTCGCCGCGAGAAAGGACGAGGCGCGCCAGTCGAGCACGATGTCGGCCGCGTCGGAATGCATCGACAGCACCGGGCAGCCTAGCGCCAGCCCGGCGTGCACTTTGGCCTGCGCGTCGCTGATCGCGCCGATCCAGCCGCAATACAGCGGGAAGCCCCTGAGCGGCTTCAACCGCGTATCGAACTCCCATTCCTCGAGCAACGCCTGGGTGTAGTTCGGCGCGAAGGGCTCGGGCCGGTTGACGAACGGAAACAACCTGCCGAGCGCGGCAGCGAGGTGCAGCTGCGGCCGCCGCCAGGCGGGTACCCGCCACTCGAAGAAAGCGCTGTTCAGCCACAGCGCCTTCACCTCGTCGCGCCGCCCGCCCTCGTGCGCGTACAGCGAGCAGATCAGCCCGCCGGTCGAATGCCCGGCGAGCAGCACCGGCGCGCCGATGGCTTCGATCGCCTGCGTGATGTCGTCGTAGTACTCGGCGATGCTCTTGCAGAAATTCGGATGCTGGTGCGGTTTAAGCGAGCGGCCGTGCTTGCGCAGGTCGAGCGCATGGAAAGCGAAGCCCTCCAGGCCGAAGCGCTCTGCCATGTGGCGCTGGAAGAAATAGTCGCTGAAGCCGTGCACGTACAGCACGGCGCCGCGCGGCGCCTGCGGCACCGGCAGGCGCACCAGCGTCGCGACCACCGCGCCGTCGTAGTCGCCGGGAAATTCGAGCTCGAGCGCCTCGAAGCCGGCGAGCAGCGCGTCAGGCTGCCAAGCGCTCATGCCTCGCCAGGGCCCATGCCACGTGCTCTCGTACCAGGGCGGACGGATGATCTTTCCTTGAAAGAAGTGCCTTGACCACTTCAGACGACGTCGGTGCGTTGCCGAGGCCGACGGCGAGGTTTCTCAGCCAGCGCTCGTAGCCGATGCGCCGGATCGGCGAGCCGCGCATGCGCTCGTCGAATTCGCTCTCACTCCACGA
>WNFB01005968.1_pt1 | contig 10913 bp, 9 predicted proteins | sample 5400501 | NCBI WGS metagenome assembly WNFB01 (sample SAMN13153341, study PRJNA577476) | soil metagenome | isolation source: 200 cm saprolite under Douglas fir tree site 2 hole 1 | place: USA:California | collected 2015-04-18 | reverse complement strand
ATTCTCGATTCAAAACAATCTGACTCCCCCCGCGGCGTTTTACAAGCAGGACGGCAACTTTGAATTCACCGTTCCCGACGGCGCCGAGGTTTCGCAGGTATCCGCGTTCGGCCCCTCCGGCATGCCCGTTGTCCAGGGCACGATCGATAAGGGCAATGGGCGCTACGCGATTGCCTATGCCTTTCAGCCGGGGCAAAACGGCGTGCGGGTTTCCTATGAATTGCCCTACGCAGGGAATCATGCTTCGATCCGCGAGAAATTCGGCTACGACGCACAGCGCGCACTGCTGGTGATTCCTCCCACGATGCAGCTTTCGAGCGCGGGTTTCAATCCCGCCGGCACCGAACAGGGCTTCAACGTATTCACGCGGGATGGGGTAAAGGCCGGCACGGGCATTGATATCGCGATTTCCGGGACTGCCCCGCCACCTTCTGATAACGCCGGTGGCGGAGGTGGCGGCGCTGGCGGAGCTGGCGGAGCGGATCAAGTCAACGGACGCGACTCGGGCTTGACAGTGCAAACCGCACCGGCGCGCCTTGACGACGAAAAGTGGATACTGCTCGGTGGACTGGCTGCTATCTTCGCGGTGGGTGTAGGGCTGTTGCTCCGCCGGCCCACCCCCGAGTTGGCCACCGCCCCGGCGCAAGCGCGTGACACAGGGCCCGGACCCAGGAAGCGCAAGGCGCAACGCCCAGCGCCGGAGAAACCCGCGCCGCCCGCGCGCGTGGTTCAACAAGTGAACCAAGAGGTGAACACCAACCTCGACTCGCTCAAAGACATGCTCCTTCGGCTGGAATTGCGCCGCCAAGCGGGTAATATCTCCGAAGAGGAGTATGTCCGGGAGCGGGGCCGCGCCGAACAATTGCTGCGCGAACTGGTCCAGGGCTGAACCGCCGCGCGTGCGTACGCCGCCAGCATCTTTCCCAAATTCAGGCTTGCGAGTGAGTTTCCGCGATGTGGAGAAGCGCTACGGCATGCGCTTGGCCCTCCGCGGGATTTCGCTGGAGCTGGGAGCAGGGGAGTGCGTCGCCTTGCTCGGCCCCAACGGTTCGGGCAAGACTACGCTGCTTAAAATTGCGGCGCAGCTCGCGCGCCCTTCGCGCGGAAAGATTTCCTTCTACACCGGCGCAACGGAACTGTCTCCGGACGCCGTGAAAGTTCGCGTGGGGATGGTGGCGCACCATACGCTCGTGTACGATGAACTGACGGCCGAGGAAAACCTGGTCTTTTTTGCCAAGCTGCTTCAATTGCGAAACGCCGCCGAGCGGGCGCGGCAGTCGCTCGCACCGGTGGGGCTCGCGCAACGCGCCGGCGATTTGGTGAGGACATTCTCGCGCGGAATGCGGCAGCGGTTGGCGATCGCCCGAGCCTTGCTGGCGTCGCCGGAGTTGATATTGCTGGACGAACCCGCGGCGGGCCTTGACCCGGAAGGGCAGCAGTGGCTCGGCGGGACTCTCGCGAGGCTGCATGCCTCCGGCTGCACGATCCTGATGAGCACTCACGGGCGAAACGAAGCGCACGCCTCGGTCACGCGCGCCATCCGCCTTGAGAATGGCGCCATCACGCACGATTCAGGACCGGATGGAAATCCCCAGAATCTGTTGGCGATCGCGGCGGTGCGCGAGGAGGGTGGTGACTCCGAATGAGCCTCGTACACGCCACCGCGACGATCCTCGCCAAGGAGTTGAGGACCGAATTTCGCTCGCGCGAGTTGCTGGGGACGACGGTTGTCTTCGTGCTGATTGTCCTCGTGTTGTTCAGCTTCACGTTCGACCCAACCACCAGCGAGTCGCGCCGCTTCGGGCCCGGCCTGCTTTGGCTGGCGTTCCTGTTCGCGGGCTCCCTGATGCTCCAGCCCTCCTTCCTGCGGGAGCAAGTGAACGACACGTTGTCTGCCCTGCGGCTCGCTCCCATTGATCCGTTCAGCATCCTGGCGGGGAAGATGGCGGCCAATTTTCTTTTTCTCCTCCTCGTCGAATTAATTCTGCTGCCGGTATTCGCCGTGTTGTACAACCTGGCGATCCTGCCGGTGCTGGGGCAGCTCATCCTGATCCTCGTGCTGGGAACGTTGGGGGTCACGACCACAGGCACGGTGTTTGCCGCCGTTTCGGCGCAGGCGCGCCTGCGAGAGTTGCTGCTTCCGCTACTGCTATTACCGGTGCTTGCGCCCCTGCTGGTCGGGAGCGCCGAAGCCACCATGAGGCTCCTGCGTGATCCTTCGGAATTATCGGAGGTCTGGCTTGTGTTCTTAGCCGCGTTTGACGTGGTATTTTTGACCGCGGCGTGGCTGTTCGGGGCATACTTGCTGGAGGAATGACATGAGCACCGAAGCGCAACCAGGAGCTCGTTCGCGGACGGTGATCTCCATCCCCGTTGTTCTGGGAGTATTCCTCCTCTTAAGCGCAGCCAGCTATTTCGCATTGATCTGGGCGCCCGAGGAAGCCACCATGGGGCTCGTTCAGCGGATTTTCTACTTCCATGTGCCGAGCGCGTGGACCGGGTTTGTAGCCTTCTTTTTGGTCTTGGTCGGAAGCATCGCCTACCTCCGCACTCGTTCGATGAAATGGGACTGGCTCAGCGTGGCCTCCGCGGAGGTGGGAGTTGCCTTTTTCACGGTCGTCTTGCTCACGGGGCCCATCTGGGCGAAACCGGTCTGGGGAATTTGGTGGACCTGGGACGCGCGGCTGACCTCTTCGTTCTTGCTGTGGGTCCTGTACGTGAGCTATCTCGTGCTGCGAACGCTGGTGGACGAACCGGAGCGCCGCGCGCTGGTGGCGGCCGTATTCGGAATCTTTGCGTCGCTGGATATTCCGCTGGTTTATTTCTCCATCTGGTGGTTTCGCACGCAGCACCCGCAGCCGGTGATCGGGGACGGCGGGGCTCTGGATCCCCGGATGGGGCGCGTGCTGCTGTTGTGCTGGTTCGCGATGCTCGGTGTGATGACGCTTCTGATCCGCGTACGGTACCGCCTGGAAGCGCTGCGCGCGGAAGTGGACGGCATCCGCCTGGAAGCGGCACGCAAGGCAAATTGAATTGGGGCAAGGAATTGGTCTTCCGCCGCATGTTATGAACGGAGACTTGGGATGAAGAACCTGAACTTCCTGGTGGCTGCTTATATCGTAGTCTGGGCGGTGTTTTGCGGCTACCTATTTTCCGTTGCGCGTCGCATGGCGCGTTTGCAGAGCGATATCACGCGGTTGAAACAGGGCGGAAAGTAGCTTATGGCTCCACAGCTTGCCGGGGGAAGAGCGGGGAAGCAGGAATTCGAGAGTGAGCGGTAAGAAAAAGGTCGGCGTTGTTTTATTCCAACTGGGAGGGCCGGACTCCTCCGCTGCGGTCGAGCCGTTCCTTTACAATCTGTTCTGCGATCCGGACATCATTGATTTCTTCGGGGCCTGGTTTGCGCGGCGGCCTTTGGCGCGATGGATCGCGCGGAAACGCGCCGGCGTGGTTGGGGCGCATTACGACGCCATCGGCGGCCATTCGCCCATTCGGGCGCTTACCGAACGCCAGGCGCGCGCGCTCGAAGCGGCGCTGGCGCCCGAGTGCAACGCGCGATGCTTCATCGCCATGCGCTACTGGAACCCGCTGACCAAACATGCTGCCGCCGCCGTGAACGCCTGGGGCGCGCAGGAGCTCGTTCTTCTACCTCTCTATCCCCAGTATTCGTTTGCGACGACTTCCAGCAGCTTGAAGGAATGGAACCGGCTCTATCATCCGAATGGAACGGCTCCGGCGGTGCACAAGATCGAGCACTTCTTCGATCACCCTTTTTATTTGCAGGCCGTTGCGGAGAAAATCGCTCTGGCGCTGGCGCACTTCGACGAGCCGGACCGCGCCCACATCCTGTTCAGCGCGCACGGATTGCCGCTCAGCTTGATCGAGCGGGGCGACCCCTACGCACAGCACGTGGAGGCCACGGTCCGGGGCGTCATGGAGTGCGGAGGGTGGAAGAACGCCCACACACTCTGCTACCAAAGCAAAGTGGGGCGCCGCAAATGGCTTTCTCCGTCGTTGACCGAGACGATTGACCGGCTGGCGCGTGCGGGTGAGAAGGAACTGCTCGTCGTGCCCATCGCCTTCGTCACCGAGCACATCGAGACGCTTCACGAGATCAACATCGAAGCGCGTGAGCAGGCATTGCACCTCGGAGTAAAGCAATTCGAGATGATGCCCGCCGTGGGCGATTCCCCCACCTTCATCGCAGCCCTCGCGGACCTCGTGCGCCGCGCCATCAGCGCTTCATAAGCCGCTACGCGATTCGCTCTCATTTCCAACAGGAATTTTGTGCTGTGTAACGCCCAGTCTTCCCAAGCCGCCATTGACCGTGGCGAGCCTGAGTGCGATTATCAAAGCGCGAAACTGGGGAAACTGCCCTTCCTTATTTTCAGTCGCCGCGATTTGCCGATTGAAAGGAGCGCTCCATGAACAACGCAAATCCACGCCACGCAGTTTGGGGCTCCTTATTCGCCGGAGTTTTTCTCTTATTGGTAGGGCTTCATCCGGCGCGGGCAAACGCCGCGTCGTGCGAAAGCCTGGCTACTCTTGCCCTGCCCGACACGACGATTACCTCAGCAAGCCCTGTTGCCGCAGGTGAATTTTCCTTGCCGGGAGGTGCCGGGGCCGCGACGGCAACGAACCCATTCGTTGATTTGCCTGCATTTTGCCGGGTGACCGCGAGCCTTCACCCCACCAGCGACTCGGACATCCGAGTCGAAGTTTGGCTGCCGACCGCTGGTTGGAACGGCAAGTATCAGGCCGTGGGTAACGGCGGCTGGGCCGGAGTGATCACCTATCCGGCGATGGCTCAGGCGGTCCGGCACGGCTACGCGACTTCCTCGACAGATACGGGGCACGTCGGAAATCGCGGAACGTTTGCGTTGGGACACCCGGAAAAGGTTACGGATTTCGGGTATCGCGCGGTTCATGAAATGACGGCAAAGGCCAAGGCGGTCATCGAAGCGTTTTACGGAAATGGTCCGCGGCTCTCCTACTGGAACGGCTGCTCGACCGGTGGACGCCAAGGCCTAAAAGAAGCGCAGCGCTACCCATTCGACTTCAATGGCATCATCGCCGGAGCCGCCGCCAACCCACGGATTCACTTGGGGACCTGGGACATTTGGATTGGCCACGTGGTCCTCAAGGATAAGGCGAGCTACATCGCCCCGAGCAAGTACGCGATGATCCATAAGGCCGTCCTGGATGCGTGCGACGCCCTCGACGGGATCAAAGATGGCCTGATCAGCGATCCCCCTCGCTGCCGCTTCAACCCCCGGGTCCTTCTTTGCAAGGGGCCCGAAACCCCAACGTGCCTCACCGCCGCGCAAGTAGAAGCCGCGCGCAAGCTGTACGGCCCTGTCAAGAATCCGCGCACAGGCTCGGAAATCTTTCCGCCGTATGAACCGGGAAGCGAACTCGGCTGGGCAGTTCTGGCCAAAGGGCCCGACCCGAATGTTTACGCGCTGGACCAATTCAAATACGTCGTGTTCCAGGATCCGAACTGGGATTGGAGGACGTTCAACTTCGACAGCGACGTGGCGCTGGCCGAAAAGGTGGACAACAACACCCAGGACGCCTCTGATCCCAATCTCAAGGATTTCGCCGGGCACGGTGGCAAGCTTCTCATGTATCACGGATGGAGCGATCCGCAAGTCGCGCCGCTGGCCAGCGTGAATTATTACAACAGCGTCGTGGAAACGATGGGCGGTTCCGCCAAGACCTCAAGCTGGATCCGTTTATTCATGGCGCCAGGAATGGGGCATTGCCGCGGCGGAGAAGGGCCCGACGTGTTCGACACCATGAGCGCGATGGAGCAGTGGGTGGAGGTAGGGAAGGCTCCCGACCAACTCCTCGCGTCACACAGCGCCAACGGCGTTGTGGACCGCACACGGCCTCTGTGCCCCTACCCGCAGACCGCGCAGTATAAGGGAAGCGGCAGCACAGATGACGCGGCGAACTTCGTGTGCAAACTGAGGTAGCGGGCTGGCCCGGCCAAGAACGGAACTTGAGATGGGAATACGTCTTGACACAAGTGCGGCGCGCGGAATATAAAAAAGGGTTGTTTGCGTGTCGTGAAATCACTAATTCATATTTTCTTTTGAGAGGTTGACGCGCTCTCATATGGCTGACCCAGTCGAAGGCACCACCCCGGCGCCGCCACCGTCCAAGGCGGTTGCCGCTCCAGCAGCGCCCGCATCCGCAGCGGCCAAACCGGCGGCAAAAAGCTCCAAAGGCGATAGCGCAGGACCCCCGGATAAGATGCGCCGGCGCGTGATTTGGGGCATGATTTACGGCTACCTGGGAATCAATTTCCTGATGTTCCTGCGGTTTTTCTTCCCGCGCGCGCTGTACGAACCCAACACCGTTTTCAATATCGGGTATCCATCGGATTTCGGGATCGGGATTGACCAGCGCTTCTTGATGACCAACCGCGTCTGGGTCGTGCGCGAGCCGGACCGCATCTTTGTCATATTCGCGCGGTGTACCCATCTGGGCTGCACGCCGGAATGGAAGGCTTCGGAAAACAAGTTCAAGTGCCCGTGTCATGGCAGCGGCTATGACAGCGAGGGCGTGAATTTCGAGGGACCTGCGCCGCGTCCGATGGATCGCGCGCACATTGCCAATGACCCCACGGGGAAGTTGATCGTGGACACCAGCAAGCTTTATATGGACGACCCGCGTGCCGGCGTGAACCAGTTCAACGATTCGGGCGCGTATTTGGCCGTTTAGGGCAGCAGCAAGTTAGGCGCTCCAGGACAACCTGAGTCAGGGACGAGTTCAGGGGGCAAGGGATGGCCGAAGATAACGGGGAGAAGAAGGGAACGGGACTGCTCGACCGTTTCCGGCAAGACGTTCAAGACCTGCGGGAAGTTATCAAGGAAAAAGGGAAGGACGAGCTGGAGGGGCTGAAAGAGCCTGAAAAGACTCAGGTTTTTCGCTCTATCTTCCGCGTCAAGCACGATGAGACGGCGCGCAATCGCGCCCTGTCGGTCCTCTCCAACGTTTTCTTCCACCTGCATCCCGCGAAGGTGAATCGCGACGCCGTCAAGTACAAGTACACCTGGGGAATGGGCGGCATTACGTTCTACCTGTTCATCGTCTTGACCTTCACCGGCGTGCTTTTGATGTTTTATTACCACCCGTCCAAGGTGCAGGCCTTCCGCGACATTTTGTATTTAGAAAACGACGTCCCGTTCGGCAAGCTTCTGCGCAACATGCACCGGTGGGCCGCGCACTTGATGATTGTTGCGGTCTGGTTGCATATGTTCCGGGTTTTCCTGACGGGCTCCTACAAACGGCCGCGCGAATTCAACTGGTGCATCGGCGTCCTATTGATGGTGTTGACGTTGTTGCTGTCGTTCACGGGTTACTTGCTTCCGGACGACCAGTTGGGGTTCTGGGCGGTGACGGTGGGCACGAATATGGCTCGGGCCACGCCGTTGTTGGGCCATGAAGGGCCATTTGGCGCGATGCTGGGGATGACTCCCTACAACGACGTGCGCTTCGCTCTGCTGGGCGGCTCGATTGTGGACGCCAATGCGCTGCTGCGCGCCTACATCTGGCATTGCATCGCGATTCCGCTGATCGCCTCCGTGTTCATGGGCCTGCATTTCTGGCGCGTCCGCAAGGATGGCGGGATTTCCGGCCCAGCGCCCATCATGCTCGAATCGGAGATCAAGGAAGAAAAGGGGCCACGGCCGGTGATTCTGCGGCCGAGCGGAATGCAGTAGGGAAGCGCCCGGCATACTTGGCCGGGCGGACGGCAAGCTGAGAATCTAGAAATTTCAGGCACGGGTTCTGAGGGTTCTATGAACTTCCACCAGATTTGGGAGATTGCTTCCGCACCAGATAACATCCCCATCGTTGCGCTGTTGTTTTTGGTGCCATTTTACTGCTGGTATGCCTTCCGTCAGGCGTTCGCCAACGACCGTCTGATTGAGAAGCTTTCGTCCGACCCGAAGCTGGCCAAGTCGGAATATCGGAAGACAGAGCCGTGGAACCCGAAATGGGAGCGGGAAATTCACACCTGGCCTTACTTGATGCGAATGGAGCTGGTCGCGGCGATCCTGGTGACCGCGCTTTTGATGGTGTGGTCCATCACGTTGAACGCGCCGCTCGAGGAGCCCTCCAATCCGAATGTCACGATGAACCCAGCGAAGGCCCCTTGGTACTTCCTCGGCTTGCAGGAGATGCTGGTTTACTTTGACCCCTGGATTGCGGGCGTGGTGATGCCGACACTCATCATTGTGGGGCTGATGGTGATTCCCTATATTGACGCGAACCCGCTCGGAAACGGTTATTACACCTACAAACAGCGGCGCTTTGCGATCTGGACATTCTGCATCGGATTTATTGGCCTTTGGGTGGTGATGATCTCCATCGGAACGTTTATTCGCGGGCCTGGCTGGATGTGGTTCTGGCCGGGGCAGACCTGGGACGCCGGGCGGATTGAATTCACCGTCAATCGAAATTTGGACCAAATTTTTGGGATTAACGGAGCCTGGCTGGTGCACCTGATGCCGTCAGCGAACGCCGGCTACGCGCCCATCCTGGCGCGCATCATCTTCGGCGTTTTTCCCGTGGCTTTGTACTTTCTCGTCGCCGGCTATTTCTGCCACCGCTTGCTGCTGCTGACGGAATTCAGCCGCAAGATTTTCAAGCGCATGACGCTGATGCAAATGCTCACGACGGAACTGTTTTTGATCCTGATGTTGAGTTTGCCGGTGAAGATGTTGGCTCGGCTATTGTTCCGCATCAAGTACGTGTGGGTGACGCCGTGGTTCAGCATTTGATGGCGAATATTGAATTCTCCAAGGAGGACTGGGGTGCCTGAGATCCCTCCTGATGATCCCGTAACAAACCGGCCGCTGGCGGGTCTGGTGCTCATTTCCGCATTTGTGCTGATGTTGACGGTCGCTTGGTCGCTCTATGACGAGTTCTACGGGCTGAGGCCGTGGCGCAGCTATCAGCGGGAGTTTTCCTCGGCCTACTCGACCTACCTGGATAGGCAATACCAGCAGCGCAAGACCGATGAGCAGAAGCTTTCCGCCAATCCGCAGTATCAGAAGCTGCTGGCCGATTTGAAAGCGGCGACCGATGCGGCCAGACCCTTGGACCGACAAATTGCAGGGCAAACGGACCTGCTCGACCGCCAGCGCGCCGCCATGACGGATGCCTTCCAAACAGCGCGAGGCCAGGTGGGCGCGCTGACCTACCAGTTGGAACAAATCGACGAAAGAAACAAAAGCGGGAAGGCTTCCAAGCTGAAAGAGCTGAACGATGCGAAGGCCATCACGTATGAAGTCCTTTGGCCTGTGAATGGCGGAAAGCAGGAAATCAAGAAATTCGATTACCAGCTCCTGACCGACACCTTCACTTCCATCATGGCCGAAAAGGCAAAACTGGTCGCACAGAAGGGGAAAGCCGACCAAGCGGCCAAAGAAGCACAGGACAAACTGGATGAATACGTGAAGGAGCAATTGCCGGGGCTGAAGTCTGGTGACCTTGCCACGCTCGATCAGAGCGTGAAGAACCTCGACATTCGGTTGCGGCAAATCAACGTCAATCCGTCCGGGGCGAGCATCAACTACTTGGGCGGGGCGGGCCTAGTGGACCGGTGCCCATCGTGCCATCTGGGGACCGACCCGCTGCTCATGCCCGTCACGATGACGGTGACGAAGGCTGACCTTGGCTTGGCCAAAAGTAAGGATGCTCCCTTCGCCAGCCACCCGGATGCCGACTTGCTGAAAATTCATACGCCCGAAAAATTTGGCTGTTCACCCTGCCACGGCGGAAATGGCCGGGCGCTTGACACGGTGGAGAGGGCGCATGGCCGGTACGAACACTGGCTCTGGCCGCTCAACTACCCCGAGAATTACGAGGCCGGCTGCCAGCAGTGCCACTCCGCGGACATGAGGACGGAGCATGCGCCGGTCCTCAGCCGCGCCAAGCAACTCTACCGCACGAAGGGTTGCATCGGCTGCCACCGCTTCCAAGGCTTTGATAATCAGGACGAGCAGTTGGTCAGCGCACAGCAGGCGATTGCGCAACTCGAGAGTCAGAAGAAGGACGACCAGCTCCAAATTACAGAATTGAACAAGAAGGGCGACAACGCGACCGACAACGACACCGCCAACCGCTACTACACGCGGGCGACGAACCTGACCGTCACGATTTCCGGCATGGATGCGCAGGTGGAGCAGCTCGACCAGCGCTCCCACAATCTCCTGCAGGAAATCAAGAAGGTCGGCCCGGACTTAAAAGAAGTCCGGATGAAAATCCATAAGGAATGGATTCCATATTGGCTCAAGCACACGCACGAATTCCGTCCCACCACCAAGATGCCCCAATTCCGGTTGCAGGATGACGAAATTCAAGCTATCGCCGCCTACGTCTGGCAATCCGGGCTGACCAGCCCTGCACTACCCAAGCAGACTCCAGGCAACGCAGGGCATGGCAAGGAACTTTTTGAAGAGCGCGGCTGCATGGCCTGCCACTCCATGGGCGAGGGACCGAACCTGGTGGGAGGAGATTTCGCCGCCAACTTGTCCCGCGTCGGAGAAAAAGACAATTACGACTACCTGGTTCGTTGGGTCTTGAACCCGCGCACACGGACGCGCCCGTATTGTCCATACGAGAAGAAGGACTTGGGCCCGGAGGATTACGCGAAGCATAACCTGCCCTACGTCTTTGACCTCGACCACTCGCGCTGCCCGAACGATGGCCATGAGCTGGTCATCCAGCAGATGACGGTCATGCCTAGCTTGCGCCTTACGGTCGAGGACGCGCGCGACATCGCCAGTTACCTGACCGCGCAAAAACACACGGATGCAAGTTATGACCCGGCGCCCTTCATGGACGACCCGAAGTTGAAGGATCACGGGAAAGAATTGATTCAGCATTATGGCTGCGCC
>WNFB01005967.1_pt1 | contig 10914 bp, 6 predicted proteins | sample 5400501 | NCBI WGS metagenome assembly WNFB01 (sample SAMN13153341, study PRJNA577476) | soil metagenome | isolation source: 200 cm saprolite under Douglas fir tree site 2 hole 1 | place: USA:California | collected 2015-04-18 | reverse complement strand
ATCAGGTCCTGCTCGCGCCGGGAGAGCTGCTCGTAGGGGACGTCGAGATCGATCCGGAATGCGCGCGAGAGCTGTTCCACGAAGTCGGCAGTCCACCCCTCCCCGCGGTGCATGCCACTGGCCCAAGGCTCCACCGCGCCCTGGCGGATGGTGCGGGTCCGGTCGGGGACGATCAGGTCGGGGTCCATCTCCGGTCGGGTGCCGAGACCGTTGCAGTCCTGGCACATCCCGAGGGGGTTGTTGAAGGAGAAGGATGCGGGGGAGAGCTCGCCGAAGGACAGCCCGCAGGCGTGGCAGGCGTTGAGCTCGCTCATCACCCGGTCCGAGCCGTGGGCGCCTAACTCGTCGGTGAGGACAAGGACGCCTCGACCCTCCTTCAGCGCAGTCTCCACCGAATCGGTCAGGCGGTTCTTGATTTCCGGCTTGAGCACCATCCGGTCAATCACCAGCTCGATGTCGTGCTTGGACTTCTTATCCAGCTCGATTCGCTCCTCGAGGGATTTCACTTTTCCATCGACGCGCGCTCTGGAGAATCCCCGCTTCTGGGCCTCGCTGATTAAATCCTTGTGCTCGCCCTTGCGATTCTGAACCAGCGGAGCCAGGAGCATGAACTTGGAGCCGCTGGGGAGCTTCAGGATTTCATCCACGATTTGTTGGGCGCTCTGCTTGCCTACGCGCTTGCCGCAATTGGGGCAGTGCTGGATGCCGATCGAAGCAAAAAGGACGCGCAGGTAGTCATGGACCTCGGTGACGGTGCCAACCGTCGAACGCGGATTGTTGGACGCCGCCTTCTGCTCGATGGAGATGGTGGGCGAGAGCCCCCGGAGGGTGTCGTACTTGGGCTTCTCCATCTGCCCGAGAAACTGGCGGGCGTACGCGGAAAGCGACTCCACGTAACGGCGCTGGCCCTCGGCGTAGAGGGTATCGAACGCCAAAGAGCTCTTGCCGGATCCCGAAACGCCGGTGAAGACCACCAGCTTCTTCTTCGGGATGTCCAGCGAGACGTTCTTGAGGTTGTGCTCCTTGGCGCCGCGAATGGAGATGAAGTCGGGTTCAGACATGGCCGTTCTAGACGAAGAGGGCGGGTATAACCGATCGCGCGGGGGGTCGCCGCTTCATCTAATTATCTGCTCTTTCGAACTGCGATGCGCATTGAATTGCCCTAACCTGCGCGGGCATGGCTGTCCTCCACAATCAGTCCAAGAACCTGCGATTTTTTCTGGAGCTGGTCGACCGGGAAGTGCCGCCCTTGATGCCGGGCCAACCCCGGCCCCCAGCCGATTCCGCCCGTATTCTCGCAACAGCGGGCGTGGAGTTCTACGATCGTCGGGATCAAGCCTTCTGGCCGTTTATCCGGCTGCCGGTTCTTTATCTAGAGGGGTCCGATGGCGGTGCACTGGTCGACTCCATTCGCGAATTCTGCAGCCTGCGGATTCCCGGGTTCGCGTTTCGCACTGGCGCTCAGCGCGAAATCGCGTTGCAGCTAGGTCGAGAGGAAAGTGGCTCTCTCCTCGTCGAGGTGGGGATAGACTTGGCCCCCTACCTCCTGGAAACGACGGGCGGGCTGGGGGAACCTGGCCGCGAGCTCGCAATGTTCCGCTATTACACGACCACCGCCGAGCTGGTCACTTTCGCCGATCAGATCGTGCAGGAAGTGGCAAGGCTCCCACCGCTGCGTCCACTGTCCCCGTGAGCGCCGAGCCCGTTTTTAGCGCCATCGATTTGGTCCCCCTGGAGAGCAGCGCTCAGACGTTACCCATTCCAACGGTGACTTAAGTAGCTGTATTTGCTGTGAAAAGGCTTGGACGCATCCTCCTACTTGGACGCATCCTCTTGGACGCATCCTCTTACCGAGCAGGATAGATCACGACTTTCTCATCTCGAGCGTTTGAATGCCGGCGCTGGCGGCGGGGCTGGATCACACCATGGCCGCGGGTATAACGACGAGCGTCTGAAGGCCGAAATAAGCCAGTATTTGGGGAGGAATTTATGATTCGAGCGCTTAATGTCCGCCTACTTACCGCACGACTCGTCGTCATTGTCCCGTTCGCTGCGCTTCTTGCGATGGGGTGCAGCCCCCAAACGGACCAGCCGCACCAGTTGATGCCTGGTGTGAGGTCAGAAGTAGAGAAAGCCCACGCAGTGACGGGCGCGCCATCGCTCGGTACGGCGGAGAGCTTCGCGGTCCTGGCTGGCTCGACGGTGACCAATACTGGCCCGACCACCGTCATTGGAAATCTGGGTGTCAGCCCAGGTACTGCGGTCGTTGGCTTTCCACCGGGAGAGGTGTTCGGAGAAATTCACGCAGGTGATGACGTCGCACTTCGCGCTCAAGATGATGTCACTACCGCGTACAATGACCTGGCAGGCCGGCCGTGCGATAGAGACTTGAGCGGTACGGATCTGGGCGATCTCGGCACGCTCACGCCAGGCGTCTACTGCTTTTCCTCGTCGGCTCAGTTGACCGGCACACTCACTCTCGACGCACAGGGCAGCTCAGATTCGGTTTTCATTTTCCAGATCGGAAGCGCCCTGACGACCGCATCGAGCTCGTCCGTTCTCCTGATCAATGGCGGTCTAGGTTACGGGGTGTTTTGGCAGGTCGGTAGCTCCGCGACTCTCGGTACAACCACTGCGTTCAGAGGGAGCATTGTCGCGCTCACGAGCATCACCCTGAATACCGACGCAACCATTCACTGCGGCAGAGCCTTAGCTCGAAATGGTGCGGTGACGCTGGATACCAACGAAGTCACCATCTTCCCCCGCGGCTGCGGCTGCCCATGATCCGTCACAAGCAGCTAGGGCATTGAAGGAGTGGAAGTAGCGGAATTGGGGGGTGGCGAGAGGACGGCGCGAGCGTTCTCTAGCGACGCTAGTTGATCAGGTAGAGGAAAGTTGATCTTCGACAACCTCTCGGCGACGGCAACGTTTCGGGTTCCTGCCCCCCGTTCAACGCACCATTGACCATGGCGGACCGCCAAGGACATCGCGTATGCATGACCCAAAGCCATTGCAAATGCGCGAGCGCCAGCCTCTAGCGCCCCCGGGTTAGATGCGGCGGTGGCCTGAAACCAACTCGCAGCGCGCTGCGCGATATCCACGGCGGTTTTTGCCACGGGAATCAACCTCGGATGCTTGGCAGCAGACGCACAAGATTCCAGGTCCGCAAGCAGCGCTGCTAGCGATTGCGGATTGGCCAGCGCTCGCAAGCTGTCCAATGCGAGGACGTTGGTGGTCCCTTCCCAGATCGGGAGGACTTGAGCATCTCGAAGCAGGACCGGCAGACCGGTGTCCTCGATGTATCCGGCGCCGCCGAACGCTTCGAGAGCTTCGCTCGCTGCGGCCACCGCCTCCTTCGCCGTGAGCAGCTTTGCGATCGGTTGCAGCGCTCGAAGCATCAGGCGTTCCGATTCGCTCGCTTCGCCCGTCTCCTCCCGGCCAAGAAGCTCCACCGCGCGAAAAGCGAGGAGAAAGGCGGCCTCGTATCGCGCCTGGAGATCCGCCAGCGTCTGAACGTGGAGCGGCTTCTCTGAGAGGGGCGCACCGAACGCAACCCGGCGGGCGGCATAATCCTTGACGAGCGCGCAGCCTCTGCGCATCGATGCCACCGAGCAGATAGCGTTCCAGGTGCGGGTGATCTGGAGCATCGGGGCGATGGCCTTGACGCCATCGGATAGTCCGGCGACAGGCGTTGCCCGAGCGCCTGCCAGCTCCAATTCGGCCGTCGGCAGCATGCGGGTCCCCAGCTTGTCCTTCAGACGATGAATGCGGATGCCGTTGATGGCACCGTCCGCATCCCGAAGCTCCAGGTAGAACAGCGCCAATCCCTTGCCGCCAGCGGGGTTCCCTCGCGGACGCGCGAGCGTGAGGCTCATCTCGGCGGTGGTGGCGGAAGTAAACCACTTGGTGCCGAACAGCCGCCAGTCGGCTCCTTCTTGTCTGGCCTCTGTTTGGGTCAATCCAACGTCCGAGCCGCCGGTGCGTTCCGTCATCCACTGTCCACTGGTCCAGGCTTGCGCCGGATTTCGGCTGATCAATCGCGGAACGGCACGGTCGATCAGCGCGGCGTTGCCGTGGGACTGAAGCGTCCGCACCGCGCCATCGCTCATCGCCAGCGGGCAGGTGTAGACCGCGGAGGAGGGGGCGAAGAGGTAGACCATGGCGAACTGGTGGATGCGGGAGTAGACGCCCTGCCGCCCCTCGTAGGGGATGCCGACCAGACCCTGCTCGCTGGCGATCCGCGCCAGGGTTCGCCAAGCTTCCGGCGTTCGAATCTCGTCGATCCGACGTCCCCACGGGTCGAACTCGACGAGCTGAGGCTCTTCCTTGCGTGCGAGCCTTGTCAGCTCTAGCAGGAGGCCGGCGGCGAGCGCGCCCATCGAGCGCAATTCATCGGTACAGGCGCGAAACACCTCCCGCGGTAGCACCCTTTCGAGGTATTCGCGCAGCAGAGCATCTTGATCGAATTGATTTCCAAGCTGCGGCGCTTTTTGGAAAAAGCTCATCCGGAAACCTCCGCCGGCAATCTAGCTCGGATGCCATCGGAATCTCGCCACCTATCGCGCCGCCTGTCAGTGCTGTGGTATCGACCGAGAGCCGTGCGCATCCTCATTATTCACCCGGGATTTCTTGGCGACGCTCTGTTCTTGGGCCCAGCCATCCGCGCGCTCAAGCTCCAGTGGCCGAGTTCCCGGATCGCGCTGTGTCTCACGCCTCGGGGAGCTCCCGTTGGAAGGTTGTTGCCCGGCGCAGACCAGGTGATCGTCTATGACAAGCGCGGCGCGGATCGGGGACCGCTGGGACTGATAAGGATCGGTCGCTCTCTAAGGGCGTTTCAACCCGATGTGGCCTTGATCAGCCATCGATCTTTACGCAGTGGCGTGCTCGGGTGGCTGTCTCGCGCTTCCAGGCGAATCGGTTACGCGCCCCTTTGTACCGAAAGGGTTCCGTTCCCGGCTGGGACCTTTCCCGACCGCCTACTGAACTGCGCGGCGCGATTGGGCGTCGCCACGGATGATCGCGGTCTTGGCCTCCTCCCTCCAGAGGACCAGGTCGCCTACCTGGAGGCGGCCCTCGGCGGCGCCGGGTCTCCGCTGGTGGCGCTGGTTCCCGGTGCCGAGCATGCCACCAAGCGTTGGGGAGCCAGCCATTTCGGCCAGCTCGCGGGTCGGCTTGCCCGGCGGGGCGTGAGCGTGGTGCTTTTGGGAGGGCCGGCGGAGAGGCTCTTGGCGAGGGAGGTGCGAAACGCCGCCGGGCCAGGCGCAATCTGGGACCTGGTCGGCAACACATTGGAGGAGGCGATCGCGGTCATCTCCCGCTGCGACGTGGTGATCGGAGGCGATACTGGATTGGTGCACTGTGCGCGAGCATTGGGGAAAAGAGCGCTGATCCTCTTTGGGCCGACGCCGCCGGCCCGGCACGTCATGGCGAAGACCGACCGGGTTGTTCATCTCTCGCTCGACTGCCAACCGTGTCATCGCAGCGGGCAACCCAAGTGTCCGCTGGGACATCATCGCTGCATGGTGGATTTGTCCGTCGGTCTGGTGGAGCTGGCCCTACGCGAGCACTGTCCGGAGCTTGCTCTATAGGGCGCTGCCGCGGGCTCCCGGCTAGCCTTTCAGCATTTTCAGGAGCTTCTTCAGCTCCCTGGCTTCGATGACCCGGGCCTTCTTCTCCATCCAATGCGCGTGGTGGCGCAAAGCGTCGGTCGCGATCCGAAGTGCCTCGATTCGCCCGTACCACTTGTGCTCTGCCGCCACCAGCTGCCAGCGCGCAAGCCGGGTGTTGGTCTTCCTGAACAGCTCATCGGTCGCGGCCACGTAGTCGTTCCACTTTCGGCGGGCTCGCACGTCCGCCTCGCCGATCTTCCAGTGCTTGTACGGGTCTTTCAGCCGCGCCTCGAACCGCTTCAGCTGTTCGCGCTTGCTGATCGCCATGAATATTTTCACCACGTCGATCCCGTCGTTGACCAGCATCGCTTCGTACTCGTTGATTTCGCCGTAAGCCCGCTGCCATGCTTTCTTGGAGCACAAGCCGTCGATCCGCTCCACCAGCACACGGCCGTACCAGGTCCGGTCGAAGACGGTGATCATCCCGGGGCGTGGGAGCTCTCGCCAAAAGCGATAAAGCCAGTGCCTCCCCTGTTCCTCCGGGAGCGGTGGCCCGATCGGCACCACCTTGAACCCCCGCGGGTCCAACCCTTCGGTGATCCGGCGAATTGCCCCGCCTTTGCCCGCCGCGTCGAAGCCTTCGATGGCGATGATCGCCCTGCCGCCAGAGTGGTAGTTGCCCTGTTGAATCCGCAGCATCTTGCGCTGCAACTGCTTCAGCGTTCGCTCGTAAGTTTCTTGCGAGTCAATTTTCGGAAATTTGTCCCGGGCCAGCAGGTCCGACAGCGATGGATGTTTCACGGCGACTCGCGGTTCCGGCTCGAGGACATTGCACTCCCGACTCCCATCCGGCCGCCATACCACAGGAGGCTCGGCTCCTGGCGAAGTATGGAGAGCGAGGGTGTCGGGGCGATACCTAGACTAGATTTCCATGGCGGTTTTGGGGCACGAGCTCTTTGTATTGCCGGACGCGGAACGCGTGGAGCAGGCAATGGTCGATGCGGCCGCGCGAAAAGGCGGCTTCGCGGACGGATCGGCATACCTCACCTTCGCCCAGTTTCTGGGGCTCTTCTCGAGCGCCCAGCCAATTGCCAGGCGGCCATGCTCGCCTCTGATTGGCAAGATTGTCATTGCATCCGCGGCCGAGAAATTGCCGGACAATCCGTTCGGCTCGTTCGTTCACGAGCCGGGATTCGCCCGAGCCGCGCTGGAGTTGATCTTCCAGCTCAAGGGGGGACTGCTGGATCCGGACGGATTTGCTCAGGCGATCAACAGCTTACCGCCCTTGCGAAGAAAGCGCGCGCAATACCTGGCCAGGTTGTACGAGTCCTACGAGCGACGGATGGCCGCGCTTCGCCTGGCAGACCGCGAGGACCGGATCAAGGTGGCTCTTGCCCGCCTGAACGAGCCGTCGCTGCCATCGGCGTTGGCCGGCGTCGCTCGAGTCAACTGGGTCGGCATTTACGATTTCTCGCCCTTGCGATTCGAGCTCCTGCTCGCGTTCGCGCGTCAATGCGATCGGCATCAGATCGCCCTGCGCTGCGAGCTTCCTGCTTCGGGGAACCCCGCCATCGACGCCCCGGTGGACGCCGTTCTGGCGGAGCTCGAGAGGCGCGGCGAATCACTGCGCTGCACCGAGGTGATGAAATGGGACGCGGTGCGAGAAGAGCGTCCCTTCGCGGTCCTCGCGGGTTCTCTTTTTTCAACGGCCGAATGCATTCCGGCCTCGCAGCAGGAAGCTCGGCTGGGCGCGTTCAGCGCCCCCGGTCCCCGCGAGGAAGCCCGTCAGCTCGCCCGGCGCGCGCTGCGGTCCATCGAAGCGGGCGTGCCCCCTGAGCAAATCGCGATTGTCTATCGCGACCTGCGCGAAGAGGCGGAGTGGGTGGTCGAGGCGCTGGAGGAACTGGGGATTCCTTCCCATCATCGCAGGGGAGCTCCGCTGGGCTCCACCAGCGTGGCCCGAACGGCGTTCGAGCTTCCGCTGGTCGTCGAGGAAAATTTTCCCGCGCATCGGATCGCCAAGTTGGTGGCGAGCCGCTACGCCCCCGCTGTCTCCATGAGCGCCCCGGACGCGCCGGGAACCTTGCTGGCCTGGGCCTCCATTCGCGATGACGAGATGGGAGGCGAGCGGGGCCGCGGCGCGTACGAAGCCCGACTGCTGGCCTTGAGAGCTCAACTCGAGCAACGAGGTTCAACTTCTCCGGCCAGGGAGGCCTCGCTTCTGCTCGAGCGATGCCGCGCGCTCTTTCCACGGTTGCGGCGGATGTCCGCGTCCGCCCCCTTCGCTGAGCTGCTTGGCCAATGGTGGACCTGCGCAAGTGAGCTCGGATTGCCCGACTCACTCCGGCGGGCGGAGCCGCGGTCGGACGAAGCCACCTTCATCGGACGCGCCGTGCTGCGCTCGATGGCGCGCGACCAATCGGCGGGGGAGAGCCTTCAGCGGATGGTCACCGAGCTCGAGGAAGCATTCAAGCTGATGCCCTCTTCATCGCATCCGATCGGCCGTCGCACTTTCCACCGCTGGCTGCTCGATGTGGCGGCGGATTTCAACCTCTCTCCCGAGGCGACCCGCGCCGGCGCAGTCAGGGTTCTGGACGCGCGGGAGTTGGTCAATCGTCGGTTTCAGCACGTGCTGATCGGCGGATTGACCGAGGATCGCTTCCCGGGGAGGCAAGAGCCCGATTCGCTCTTTTCCGCCGAGGAAAAGCTGGCCATCAACCAGCGGGTAGGCCGTCCGGTGTTCCGCCTGTTCGTCGGCGAGCGCGACCAGAGGGTCAGCTGGCGGTTGGGGGAGGACCGTCTGCTGTTTTACCTCGCGCTCACGGCGGCCCAGGGCGAGGTCACGCTTTCCTATCCACGGACGAGCTCTCGGGGTGAGGAAGCGATGCCCTCCTCCTTCTTGAAGGAGCTGGAGCGCCGTTCGGGTCGCGAAGTGGAGGTCGTTCTATCGAGCCCGGTGCCTGGAGTCCGCCAGATCGCCTGCGAGCAAGAGTTGCGAGAACGGGCGTCGCTCGAAGCCGCCATCCGCACCGATTTGAGAATCGAAGAGCCCGATCCGGCGGGAAAGGCGCTGGCAGACCGGGTGCGGGCGGAAGATTGGTTCGAACAGGCGCGCGCGCTTGCAGCGATCGAGGAAGAGCGACTCCGCTCCTTTTCGGATCCGATGCGTCCAGCGGAGGCGTTCAGCGGCTGGGTCGGAGCAGCCGACCTTCAAAGTGCCTTGGCCGAACTCCTGCGCTTTGGTCCGGACCGGCCCCTGACGGCATCGGCCTTGAGTAAGTTTGGCAACTGCGGCTTCCAGGGCTTTTTGTCGTACGGGTTGCGGCTGGAGTCTGTTGACGAAGCGGACGAGGAGCTGAACGCGCGAGAACGAGGCTCGTTCTGGCACAAGATGATGGAGGTCCTCTTCCCCAAGCTTGGAGCATCCGGGTTGTTGAATCGGCCGATCGAAGAGATTCCGGCAAAAATCATCGAGGATTCCCTGAACGAGGCGGCGCTTTCCGTTGAGCAAGGCGGGCGCGTGGGCCATCCACTCCTGTGGAAGCTGAGCCGGGATCGCGCGGTGGCGATGTCCCGCAGGCTTCTTCAGAAGGACCATCGCGGCCTTCCGTTCGATGGGCTTTCCCCGGTGCGTGCGGAGCTTCACTTCGGCAGTCCAGAGGCTCCCGAGGGATGGAGGGAGGTGCGAATTCCGGGCAATGGCAAGGAGCCGGAAGTCTTCTTTGAAGGAAGAATCGACCGGTTGGACGCGAGCGCCAGCGGGATGGGAGTTCTCGATTACAAGTCGAGTCAGGTCGACCAGGGCAAGCGGACGATGGAGAAATTGCTGCGGACCGAGTTTCAGCTCCCGCTGTATCTGTACGCTGCTGCCAGGGGGGCGGCGCCAGCGCAGAAGCTGGATGGGGCATGGCTCTCGCTCAAGGACGGCAATGCGGCCTACCTGAGCCGTCTGCTCGCCGACCACGGCGGTCAGACGATCGGCGATCTTCTCTCCACCGATCCAGAAGTGCGCGAGCGGATTGAAAAGAGCGGAGGAATAAACCTGGCCAATGCCGTCCACGCGCTTCTGCGCTCCCTCCGTCTCGGCAACTTCCCCGTTCGCCCGTCCGATTGCCGCTTCTGCTCCTACCGCGCGGTGTGCCGAATCTCCGAGCGCAGATGGTACGAGAACAACCATGGCTGAGATGGAATCCTCCGCTATCTACGGGCTAGAGCAGAACCTGTCGCTGATGGCCGGTGCGGGCGCCGGAAAAACCCATAGTCTGGTGACCCTCTGTCTTCATCTTCTGGGAGGCGCGCGCGCCGACGGGAGAGCACTGCAGCCTGGTCGCCTGTGGATGCTCACTTTCACGGACAAGGCGGCGTCCGAGATGCGGGCAAGACTGAGCCAGCGATTGGACGCGCTGGCTCGAGGCTCGGACGAGGCCGAAGCGATGCTTCGCAGTGGATTCGCTCGCCACGGCCATTCGTTTCCCCCGAAAGAATTTTGGCGCGGCGTTCGCGACGGACTGGGAATGGCTGCGATCGGCACCTTTCATTCCCTTTGCGCGCAGCTGCTGCGGGGCGCGCCCGCCGGATCCGGAGTCAACCCGGACTTCCAGCTTCTGGACGAGCGCGATGCGCTCGAGTTGCTCGAGAATGTCGCCGAGCGGATGGTCCTGCAGCGGTTGGAGCAAGAAGACCGGCAGGTGATCGGCCTCTGTCGCGAGCTGGGGTTCAAGGGACGCGATCGCGCAGAGGGGTTGGTGGACCACCTCTGCGCCGTGTTGGGTAAGGCTCGGGAAGCGGTCCCGCTGGAGAGCATTCCAATTTCCCGCCTGGAGACGTGCCTCCAGGATTTGGAGCTGGAGATCTCCCGCGGCGAGCAACTCGTCGGCGAGGCCATTGCCCTCGATTCATCCCGCGGGGGTCGCTTTGAGGAAGTCCTGGGCGCTTGTCGCCATGCGCTGCACGGAATGACCGTTCAAAATTTCTGCGAGCCCAAGCGATTTCCTGCCCTCCGGCAGGCCATCGCCACGAAGCCTAATCTGGCAAAGCAGCACAACCACTTCGGCGGGGTCCTCAAGCAGCTCAGATCCCTGGGGATCGCCAACGACGGCAGACTTACCTTGGAGGACTATTTCGGTGGCTGCGCAGTGGTGCCGTACGAGACAGCCTTTCGCGACCTGCTGGTCGATCTGGAACAGCGTTACCGCGGCGAATTGGCGAAGCGAGGGGTGCTCGATTTCTCGGATCTGTTGATTCGAACCCGGGATTTGCTGCGCGATCAGCCGCTCGCTCGCCGTCAAGTCCAAGAGCAGGTGCA
>WNFB01005962.1_pt1 | contig 10917 bp, 14 predicted proteins | sample 5400501 | NCBI WGS metagenome assembly WNFB01 (sample SAMN13153341, study PRJNA577476) | soil metagenome | isolation source: 200 cm saprolite under Douglas fir tree site 2 hole 1 | place: USA:California | collected 2015-04-18 | reverse complement strand
GTGAAACACGCATGCGCGGAACTCGGCCGAGGTCACCTCCGGGATGGTGAGGCCGGTGTACTGGAGCAGGGACCGGTTGCCGTAGAGGGGTTGCCCATCCGGACTCAGGACGGCAATCGTCTGCGGAATGGCGTCGACAATCTCCTGCGCCTCCCGCTCGGACGACCTGAGTCCTTCCATTCGTCGAATGCTACGCCTCGCCTACCTGATCGCAATGTCCGGCGGTTGGGCCCTCCGCGTCTATGATGAACGGCACAAGGAAGGTGAAGAGGCATGGCGGTCCAATCGGGTGAAGGGTTCTGCAAGTGCGAGCGACGTTGCCGATACTGCGCGCTGGCAACGCCATCGCAAGTCACGCTCAACCTATCATAGCCTCCTCAGTCCGCCGACTTAGGCTTGCCCAGAGAGTTCTCATCGGGATCGGCGCGGTGCGTTCCGCCTGGGTCAGCGCTACCAGGCGCGCCGCGCTCGACGGAATTGTGGTGCATGACGGCCGCGCGGGACTTCCACCGCGCCGGCGTGTCGGAGGGCGAGATCATGAAACGGCGCACGTGGCGCACGCGCTCGATGTTCGACCGCTACAACATCAGCGACGTGGCCGACCTGGCCGCTGCGGTGGCGACGCAATTCGGCGACGGCAAACAAGCGGCAAACCATTGAGCCTTCCACGGTCGCCCCGGATTCTGTAACTTCCAGCCGCAGCAGTTCCTAGGTCCGTTGCTCAATTGGTGGAGCACCGGTCTCCAAGGGCGGCGGGTCCATCCATGGTCGCCCTGGATTCCGTAACTTCTAACCGCAGCAGTTCCTAGGTCCGTAGCTCAATTGGTAGAGCACCGGTCTCCAAAACCGGGGGCTGCAGGTTCGAGTCCTGCCGGGCCTGTTGGAACATCATGCGTTGCAGTCCCTTGCGCGTTGCCAGCCTCGTATTCCGCCGGTCGAGTCCAAGCAGTGTCAGCCACAGTGTCAAAACCGCCGCACCGAACCACCGACGCATCCTCGACATGATGAAGATGAAGAGGAGGGCCATGACGGGCGGGCCCTCACAGCGCGTCGTGTAGGGAGGCGCTAAGTGTCACATCCCACCAGCTGACAGTGTCGTCGCCTCGCGCGCGATGGCGTCACGGTGCTTTTGTGGCCTGTCGCAAAACGACCCTTCGTGCTGCAAAAACAGCCTAGTCTCATGGCCCGACCGACCTCATCCTTCTTTGGAGGAGCTCGAATCGGCCATATCTTTGCTCAACGTGTTTTGCCCCGTGACGCGGAGGACGATTTGAAGACAAGCGCGGCAATCCTGATTTCACTGGGGGCGGCCCTGCTGACTTCGCATCCCGGCTTGTCCGCTACGAACGGCCCGCTCATCGAGTTCACCTACACGGACGGACCCTCGACGCAGGACTCTTCTCCAGATGTGCAGCCGTGCGGCTACTACCTCCTTATCCGTGGCACTATCACCCACTCGGGTGGCTACCGACCCGGTGCTTCTGTTCACCTCCTCGGCGACACGCTCGCAGCCGCAGTGAGCCTGTACCGCGCGAGCGTCTTCGATCCCCGTGATGCGCGGCAGGCGAGTTGGACGTTGCGCATCGGGGCACTGGACCGCAAGGCGTATCACGTCACTGTGGCGGTCGGCGGGACGGTGCTGGTGCGGCGGGAAGTGAGGCTGATCGGGCACGAGAGCTGCAGTACGTGAGGCGCATGAACCGAATGGCGGCACGCTAGGAGTGGGCTCCAAAACCGGGGGTTGCAGGTTCGATTCCTGCCGGGCCTGTTTCCGTAATCGCGTGTTTGGGCTCAAAGCCATACCCACAGCGCGGTCACCAGCAGGAGGATGCCGAGGCCGCGCAAGAGCCAGCGGAGTTCTTGCGACGAGGGGCGGCGGCGACGCACCCAAATCAGGACCCCACCGCCCAATGCTGCTGCTGTAAGCGCATCGAGAGCGTTGCTGCGGAACAGGTACGCACCGCCGCCGGTAGCTTGATCGACAGCGAAGCCGGCCATGAGCCAGGCGGGAATCACGGCGAAAGCTTCCCACACCCCAAAGATCGGCCGCCCGAGCGAAGCAGCAGAGAGGTCCGCGCCGGGTGCGTCGTCGTCGAACCGCTCTTGGAGGCGTATGAGGCCTCGGTAACCCTCCCAGATGAAGGCGTAGACTACGAGGAGCGCGAGTGCGCCATCCAAGTGCTCGGCGAGGCGGGCGTCACCGTACGCGACAATGCCAAGGGCAAGCGAAGCATCAGAGACGCCCTGGGCCAAGAGCTGGCCGGCTTCCGCTCCCTGAGCCCGCGCCCGCCCGGCGAGGATGATCGCCGCTACCGTGCGGGCAGCGGCGTAGCCGATCGGCAGAGAAAGACTCATCGTGTCAGGGCCATCTAGGAAAGTATTAGGTCCGACCCGTCTATCACGCAACGCCAGGCTCTCCTTGCCGCACCGCACTGCGGCCAGTGAACCGGCGCGAAGCTAGGGTCCTGGCGCGCAGGGGGCGGCACGTGAGCCGGAACGAGCGCGCCGGGGAGAAGCAGCAAAGGATCTTCCGATCGGAGCGCCGGAACCAGCGATTCGTCAGTGCCGGGATTAGTGCCAACGCCGGCGTTACTAGGAGTGGGCTCCAAAACCGGGGGTTGCAGGTTCGATTCCTGCCGGGCCTGTGAGAAGATCCACTCTCGCAGTCGGTTGCACCGCTCCGAGGCTTTGCGTGTCTCGGAACAGTGCCAAGCTCAGTGACTGAGCGCCTCGCTCTCAGGTCTGTGGGCGATAATCGGGTGACGCGAACCGCGCGTTCGGGATGCGGTCAGCCCGGAAGCCAGTATCGCATTTCGATCATCGCAGACTTGGGAATGTGAGCCAGGACGAACGCCACCACCTGGCTTGTGTCCCCGAAGTTGGGTATCCGCACCTTAGACCCGAGCCCGCCGACCCTCACCTTCACGGTGATTGTAGTAAGGTCTATCCGCGCGGACCGCTTAGCGGACTGTACCGTGATCCCGTGGACATCGTCGTAGACCCGGACGACCTCGCTCCACGGGATGTGCACCGGGCCTAGGAAGCCCGCGCCTGTCACCCCTTCATCGGTGAGGCGAATACTCGTGATCAGGCTGCGGGCCGCTGCGGGCGCCAGTAGAATGACAACGAGGCCGCCGAGCGTCATGAGCCAGCGCACGAGTCCTTGCGGTACAGCGTCTGTCCATGCGCCGATCAAGATCATGAGCCCTAGAAGAGTGAGGGTCCATCGTAGCGGGCCCGGGTGCGCGTCTGGTACTCCCTGTGGATTTACGATGTTGCCTCCCCCGTTTGCCATTAGCCGGCTCGTGACGCTGCAGGATGGTTGTGGGCATCTCGTCGGGGTGCGGGTTTTCAGTGCCAGGATTAGTGCCAACGCCGGCGTTGTCCAGCAACGCCGGCGTTGCTGCCCCAAAGCTAAGTCGTTGAAAATCAACAAACGTTGCAACGCCGGCGTTGCTAGGAGTGGGCTCCAAAACCGGGGGTTGCAGGTTCGATTCCTGCCGGGCCTGTTTGCATAACACAAAGCCTTTGCGCCCGCAGCTTAAGGGCAATCCGTTAGGCGCCAGCAGAGCGATGAACTCTGAGGCGGTCAGTTGACCACAAGGGCGAGCTCGGTTCAGTCAGACGGAGGCCTTCCTCGCCTTGCGAGCAGGAGCTCTCATCGTGGTGGCGGCGGGCCTGAGCAACTGATACGCGGAACGGCCTCCAGGTTGCAGAGCCACCGCCGCACCACTTCTCTCCCGGACACTTAGACCACAGTTTATCGTGGTGTCCACACCCTCTGTTCAGGGGCGGCTGGCCCTGCTGCTGGTGCTCGGGGCCTGCACGCGGTCCGAGACCTACGGATTCGTGGCCGTCCTTGGTAACGATACGACGTCGGTGGAGCGCGTCACCCGGACCGGCCATCGCATCATCGGCGACGCGATCGGCCGGTCCCCGACGGTGACCCGCCGGCACTGGGAAGCCGAGCTGGGTCCGAACGGTGTCATCGCGCACTGGTCGATGTACACCGACATCCCGAACGGGCCACCCGACGGGCGACATCTCCACCATACCGCCACGTTCACCGACACGGTCACGGCGTTCACCCGCGGCACGTCGGCGGGCACGCGGTCGTTCGCGTACCAGAAGCGCTACGCCGAGACCGTCCCGTGGAACGCGTTCGTGTACGCAACCTGGGAGCTGCTGCTCGACGCTGCGCGCCGGCAGCCGGATACCACGCGCGCCCGCATCGGCCAGTATTTCTTCGAAGGCTGGGACGAGGGCCACGTGGGTTACGCGGACATCGAGCGCAACCCCGACGGCTCTTACGCGATCAGCAGCACCGGGCTTGCGGGCACGGGCACCGCGCGCCTGGACGCGCACGGCCGACTGGTCTCCTACTCGGGGCAGGAAACGACGTACAAGCAGGAAGTCCGGCGCATCACCGAGGTCCCGGATATCGATGCCATCGCGACGCGATTCGCGGCCGATGAGAAACGCACGGGCCTGGCGACGTCCCTCAGCCCGCGCGACACCGTCCGCGCCACGGTGGGGGCCGCCGACGTGACCGTCGACTATAGCCGCCCATCGAGGCGCGGGAGAACGCTGGTAGGCGACTTGATCCCCTACGACCAGGCCTGGCGCACCGGCGCCGACGCCGCGACGCAGCTGACCACCTCCGCGCCGATCGAGCTCGCCGGCGTTCCGCTGCATCCGGGGACGTACACGCTGTGGACCCTCCCGACCCGGGGCGGCGTCTCGCTCATCATCAACGGCCAGTCTGGCCAGTGGGGCACGGAGTACAGCGCCGACCGCGACGTCGCGCGCCGGCCCATGACGGTGGATTCCTTGCCAGGGAACGTCGAGCGGTTCACCATTCGCCTCGAACCGGCTGGACGGCTTGTGATGGAGTGGGGCACCTTCCAGTGGAGCGCGCCCATCCGGGCGGTGAGACGGGCTTCATAGGCGCGGAGGGCCTGCCGTTGCAGGCGCGCTGACCCGCCGCCTCGCGCGAGGTTGTTGAATGCCTATTGTGGGGAGTGGTTGTTCGAATCCGCTGGACCCCAAGCGTTCATCACAAATGGTGCCACGTAACACGCGCGTGAAGCTGACGGCGCCACGGTCTCTGAGGTAGTCTTCTATTCTATGAAGAGCACAGCAAGGCGCCGCAGCTTAGGCGCAATCCGTTAGGCAGCCGCGCTGCTTCCACGTGGCCGCACTCTCAGTCCCCTCCCGCATCCTCCTCTCTACCAGCCTAGTGACGATCCTCGCGTGGTGGGCTGTTGTTGCGTTCGTGAACCCGGAAGCGTTCGGATTCGGCGTCGGGATCTTCATCCCGCTGCTCCTGTACGCCCTCGCGATCGGTCTCGTGGCGTCGCTCCTCGCGGCGCTCGTGGACCTCCTCCGCCATCCCGACCGCCGGACACTCTGGAACCTCCTCGCCCCACTCGTGGGATTAATCTGCTTCGCCGTCGTTTATCGCATGTGGGGGTGGGGCTCAGAGTAGGGTGCTAGCGTCGGGACTGCCTAACATGCGCCTGAAGCTGACGAGCCTGGGACGAACGCGTGCGCGTTATCAAAGCTGAATTTCGGCGACTCGACGAGCACTCGCTGCCCAGTCTTATTGGCGCTGTTGGTGTGTACGTGATGTGGGATGGCCAAGCGAGGGCCCGACCTACGTACTTCGGGGAGGGCACGATCCTAAAGCGCTTGGCTGAACACCCCACCCGCTTTGCGCTTCCGTTCGACGGAGCTGGCGGCGCGCGTAGATTAGGGAATGAATCTTTCTTCAGCGCGCCGCAGCTTAAGCGCGATCGGTTAGGCAGCACATGCCGGCGTCCATCTCGCCTCAGTAGGTTTACGCCGATTTCAACGGCCTTTTCGGCGACATCCTTTGCATCTCGCACGGCAATACCTGCACAGATGCGAATGGTGTCGAGGTCGAGCTCCGCGCCGGTATAGTGCTGACGGCATTCGATGAGGATCTGAATGAACGGGGCGAGGGCGACGATCTGCTTGCTAGTGGAACTGTCGAGCCGGCTCCCGATTGGCTCCAGTGCAACGGCTCTCGCTGGGCCTTGCGGATCGATGCGCGGGGAGTGCGTCATGAATCCGACGGTTGAGCGGGATGGCGTGCTGCCTAACAAGCGCCTGAAGCTGACGGCGCACGTAGATTAGGGAATGACTACTCTTTCTTCAGCGCGCCGCAGCTTAGGCGCGGTCCGTTAGGCAGGCAACTGCGCGCAAATGGCTAACCATCCCTCATGAGCGAGCAAGAGTTCTACGAGCTTGTCAGGAAATCGCGTGCCTATCTCGCCGAGTGCCAAGCGAGGCTGAAGAGCGAGTTCAATATTGAATCCTATGAGTATTTCGATTGGAATCAGCCAGCCGGACAGATCGTCTTTTCCGACGCCAAACGTCGGCCGAAAGTTGTGGCCAACTTTGAGTTTGTAGGAACCCTCTCTAAAGACCCACAAACGTGGCGTTGGGCCTGGGCGAACGACTCCTTCTTACCTGCAGTTAAGAAGAGCGTCCTAGAGGTGAAGGGGTTTGGTGAAGCCCACGACCTTCCGCCGCTGCTGCAAGAACAGTGGGAGGCGGATGAGGCTGACGGATGGGACATGACTGCGCTTGCGGTCAATCTTCTACAATCTGAGGGCGCGTATCGAGCGCCGGGTGACAATGGGTTTAGTTTCCTTCTGCTCACGCGTCTCGCGTGGGCGCCTGTTGCTGCCTAACACGCGCCTGAAGCTGACGGCGCCCGGCGCCCGGCGCCTGTGGTAGAATTTGCGTTTGTGATTATTGACGTCAGGCGCCGCAGCTTAGGCGCACCCCGTTAGGCGGCGCACTAGATGAGCTGGGACATATTCGTCCAAGACCTGCCGGCCGATGCGCGAACCATCCGCGATATCCCTGAGCACTTCACACCGTCTCCCCTGTGCAAGCGGGCCGAGCTCATCCAGCTCATCAAGCGAGCTGTTCCTTCCGCGGATTTCACTGATCCGACTTGGGGACAGTTCGAAACTCCTAGCTTCTCCGTCGAGTTCAACCTTGGTGAACACGAACTCGTCCAATCGTTTGCGCTTCATGTCTGCGGCGACGATGCTGCTGCGGCATTCGTTGCGGACCTATTGGCGCATCTCGGGTTCCGGGCGCTCGACCCCCGATCCGATTCCGGTCTGTTTGAGCCTGGGCGCGTCGCCGAGGCCAGCCTACGTCGCTGGCGTGAGTACCGTGATCGAGTCATCGGATAGGGTGAACTGTTCAGGTGATAGGTAACAGTTTGTTATCAGCTGATAAGTAACACTTTCCCTTTGATTCCCGCCTTCCGGGCGGGCGGCGCGACCGAGATGGTCGACGATCCGACACGTCCTCTCGTGCAAGCGGCCGAGCCAGACCTGGCCGAAGTACACCTCCCAGAGTCCATCCTCGATCTCCTCGAGGCGGATCGTCAGGGTCAAGATTCTGGATTAGCCGGTGCACCCTGAAGTGCACCCTGGGTAACGGGAAATTCGGGGCCCTAAGGCGGACGTGCGCGGTAACGCTGTCGGGCGATCTCGACCTTCCGCGGACGATTAGGGAGTCGGCGGGTCTTCGGGGGACTTGGGAGGCTCGGCTCCAAAACCGGGGGTTGCAGGTTCGATTCCTGCCGGGCCTGTTTCTGCATGGGCGCCTCCAACCGGGGACGAGTCGCTGCTGCCTTAGCGCCACGTCGTCCCTGTTGCGTCGTGTCTAGAACCTCGGGACCGTACTGATCTCAAGCGCCATTCCCGTCTTTGTGACGACGGGGCGCCTGCCTCAGCCGCCGCATCACCTTGGCGTCACTTCCACGCCGGGATTGAGATGGATGATCTCGGCCAAGACCCGTGGATTACTGTACTCGATACGTACGAACTCACGGTTCAAGTGAAGTAGATCCTTGCCTTGGTTCAGCGCCGCAAACGCCCTCCAGCGAGTCGTCTGTCCGGGTTGTGGGGGGCGGCGGATGTAGCGGAGCCAAGCTACCACACCACCGAGCGCTGCCACCGCGACGGTCGAAGCTACGATTCGATCGGCTCCAGTCGTGAGGAACGCGATAACCGCGAAGCCGATGGCAACAGCAAGAAGTCCGAGAGTAGGAGGGAGGCTTTCGGGAGCCTTTTTGTGGGCAGTCACCGCGCATCGCGCGCAGTACGCGATTTGATGTGGGGAGCCGGACGCCGCGAGGGAAGCCGCCGCAGCGACGGCAGCAACTATCAGACCGTGCCCCGCGCCAACACTTGACGCGATACCACCTTCGGATCGAACGGAGATGGAGGTGGTTGAAGGTGCGTTGCAGTTATAGCAAAAGCCCGACGGCAGAATGAACGGGCGCGCCCAGATAGTTGCTTTCATAGAAGCCACCTTGCGGGCGCTCTCGCACCCCGGGATTCGGCTCGCGATGTCCTGGTGGGAGCACGCAGGCGCCTTGTATATCGGCTCTTCGGATCTGGCGCTCCGTGGTGACCGTTTCTCAGTGCCAGAGATAGTGCCAACGCCGGCGTTGTCCAGCAACGCCGGCGTTGTTGCTCCAAAGCTAAGTCGTTGAAAATCAACAAACGCTGCAACGCCGGCGTTGCTAGGAGTGGGCTCCAAAACCGGGGGCTGCAGGTTCGAGTCCTGCCGGGCCTGTTCTCGCAATACTATGCCTTGTAGCCTGAGCAGCTGTTCTGGCCCTCTGGCACGAACTCTTTCCCCATCGCCCTCGCGATCCTGGTTGGCGCATGGTTCTATGAGTGCCGACCGCGGACATCGGGAGCAGTCGCGAGCGCCGCCTACAAGCGCCTGAAAGCGACGGCGCCGACGTCCGGAAGAGGCCTTGTGTTCGTCTCCATGCGACGTGGCTGGCGATCAAGAATCGGCTTATTGTCTCCTCCGTTTACTCCCGAACTGGGCACAGAAAGGAGGACCGCATGGCCGCGAGTTCAGCACTGGAGATCACCAGGCGTGACTTTGTCGGAGCGGCTATTGGCGCCGCACTTGTTGGCTCCGCGGCGTTCAGGCCCACATCTCAAGTTATCGGCGCTCAGCCGACCGTCGCTTTGCCTCGTGCGGGTGGAGTTGACCAGAATCCCATCCGCCGTCGCGGCACGGGCCTCCGTGGACTGGAGGCTGATCGCGCCTCTGTAGGTTTGACGTTGTTCGCGCCCATGGGAGGCGACGGGACCGTCTACCTCGTCGACCTGCACGGCACCGTAGTCCACGCCTGGAAGATGCCCTACCCCCCCGGTCTATACGGCTACCTCACCGATCAGGGCACGCTCCTGTATAACGGCAAGATCCCCAACGAGACATTCCTTGGGAAAACGCCCTTCAAAGGCGGCGCGGTATTGGAGGCAGATTGGAATGGCAAGATCCTGTGGGAGGTACGGCACCGGGATCATCACCATGACGCTCGGTTGCTAAAGAACGGTAACGTTCTGCTCTTGTGCGCAACGGAGCTCCCGGACGCGGTGGCCAAGCGCATTCAGGGCGGCCGACCGGGCACGGAGGTGAAGGGGAAGATCTGGGCTGACTATCTAGTGGAAATGAGCAAGGACGGCCGCACCGTTTGGGAGTGGCGCACCTGGGACCACCTGGATCCGGCCAAGGACGTAATCACCGCGACACAGGAAAACCGGTGGGAATGGACGCACGGAAACGCCGTCGTAGAGCTTCCTGACCGTGATCTCCTGGTCAGCTTCCGGCACATCTCCACAATCATCAAGATTAAACGGCAAACAGGTGAGATCGTGTGGAAGCTAGGAGCCCCGCCATTGTCTGCTCAGCATGCGCCTGCGCCATTGCCAGATGGCAACATCCTGATCTTTGACAATGGTCCGCACCGACTGGATCAAGTCTCGACCTTCTCACGGGCCATCGAGGTGAATCCTACCACCAGCGAGATTGTCTGGAAGTATCAGGAACCGATTCCGTGGAACTTCTACAGCCCGCATATCTCAAACGCCCAACGACTGCCGAATGGTAACACGTTGATCAACGAAGGCGCCTTCGGGCGGTTCTTTGAAGTCACCTCGCTGGGTGAGGTCGTGTGGGAGTACGTCAATCCATACTTCGGCCCGCCATCTGCGCCCGCGAAAGCACAGAGCAACAGCGTTTTCCGCGCGTACCGCTATACGGAGGACGAGATCGAGAGAGCTCAAAAGGTCTAGTGTGGCGTCCAAGAGCGTGTTGGCCTTGCGCCGACGAGCAATACGCCGGCACCTTAAGCGCGGTCGGATAGCCAGCAAACGTTAGGCAGCACACGTGCAGCCAGACGAGCAGTACCGTAGCGGAGGCGGCTCTATGGCGACGCAGGCTGACGTTCGCCGTATTGCCCTATCGTTGCCCGAGGTCGAGGAGGCGCCGAACCACTTCGCCTTCTCGGTTTGCAAGAAGGGCAAACGGAAGGGTTTCGTCTGGGTCTGGATGGAACGCGTTGCACCGAAGAAGCCCCGCGTGCCCGAGCCGAGTGTCATCGCAGTAAGGGTCGCGAGCCTCGACGACAAGGACGTCCTGCTCGCCCTGGACCCGGCGAAGTTCTTCACCGAGCCCCACTACAACGGGTTCCCTGCTGTTTTGGTTCGCCTACCCGCAATGACCGCCCGAGAGCTCGAGCCGCTGATCACGGCGGCATGGCGTTGTCAAGCGCCGAGAGACTTGGACATAAAGCAGCGGACACCGCGGCGTTCGAAAGGCATCTAACGGGTTGGTGGCTGTCATGATCCTCCGCACTCCTCGGCTAGAATTGCCACATATAACGTTATCCATTATACTTGTCCCTTGCGGAGGGCGGCGGACGCTCGGTGATTCGCTCATTCTATGATCGCGGAACCGAGGATGTCTTCAACAGGCGCCGCACCAAGGCTGCCCGATCCACGTGCCCCGAACAGCTGTGGCGAGTCGCGCAACGCAAGCTCGACCAGTTGAACGCAGCCG
>WNFB01009831.1_pt1 | contig 10918 bp, 10 predicted proteins | sample 5400501 | NCBI WGS metagenome assembly WNFB01 (sample SAMN13153341, study PRJNA577476) | soil metagenome | isolation source: 200 cm saprolite under Douglas fir tree site 2 hole 1 | place: USA:California | collected 2015-04-18 | reverse complement strand
ACCATTCCGGAGAAGTCAGCAGCTCCCAAGCATACTTAATCGCGTCCTCTTTGAAATATTCCCCAAACGAAAAATTGCCCAGCATCTCGAAAAACGTGTGATGCCGCTTCGTAAACCCCACTTTTTCCAGGTCGTTGTGCTTCCCGCCCGCGCGCACGCATTTCTGCGCCGACGTCGCCCGCGTGTAGTCGCGCTTTTCGAGGCCCAGGAAAACGTCCTTGAACTGGTTCATCCCCGCATTCGTAAACAGCAGGGTAGCGTCCCCATGTGGCACCAGCGACGAGCTCCGCACCCGCCGGTGCCCCTTGCCTTCAAAAAACCGCAGAAATTTCTCCCGTATCTCGTTGCCCGTCACATCATCCTCAGTCTTTGCGATTTACTACGCCGATTTGATTCTTGGATTATGGCAGAGCGCTCCCACCGCGGCAATTGCAGGAGCACCAGTGGCACAGGCTTCAGCCTGTGGCCTTTTCCCCTCGGCACACCTTTCTGCGACCTGGGATTTGTCATAACATATGCCTCGTTCCACGCGCGCTGGAGGGATTTCATGGGAGAAATGCTTCAGTTCAAGCGGCCGGACGGAAGGACCTGCCCGAGCTATCTGGCAAGTCCCAAAGCAGGAGCGGGCGCGCCCGGCTTTGTCTGCATCCAGGAGTGGTGGGGACTCAACGAGCAAATCAAGAAGACCGCTGACCGGCTCGCCGAAGCCGGCTATCGCGCGCTTGTGCCGGACCTCTACCGCGGCAAAGTCGCCAAGGCCTCAGATGAGGCCAGCCACATGATGGCCAATCTCAACTTTCCCGACGCCGCCGAGCAAGACATTCGCGGCGCCGTGCAGTACCTGAAGCAAAGCTCCAGGAAAGTCGCCATCGGCGGCTTTTGCATGGGCGGTGCGCTGACCATCCTGTCCGCCGTGCGCGTGCCGGAGATGGACGCTGGCGCCTGCTTCTACGGCATTCCAGAGGTCGGCGCAACCGATTTAGAGAAGATCAAAATCCCCCTGATTTGCCACTTCGCGAACCAGGACGGCTGGTGCACGCCTGCCAAGGTGAATGACCTCGAGGCCGCGCTCAGGCAATCCCAATCTCAATTCGAGATTTATCGCTACGCCGCCCAGCACGCCTTCATGAACGAAGCCCGCCCCCAAGTCTACGACCCCGCCAGCGCCAAGTTAGCCTGGGACCGCACCCTCAAGTTCCTGAAAAGCGCCCTTGCCTAACCGTCTGCCTGCCATCTTGCTGTCCTTCCGCTCTCAGGTCTGACCGTGCTGGCCGCGACCGCTACCTAGATATAATACTAGTACTCAAATTGGCTATTGACAATTAGTAATATCCATGCTACCATGTTTTGTGAATCAGCAATCCCGCACCCGCCAGCGGCGTAAGTCCCGCGCTATCCGTCTTTTCCGCTCCTCCTGCCCCCTCGCACATTCTTCCAAACTTTCAAACGTTCCGATGTTTGGCTTGGTCGTACCGCCATACCGGTATGTTGCCCCGACTTATCTCCTTTGTTTGCCACTCTTACGTAAACTGCCGGGTGTGTATCCAAAATTCCCAAATTGGAAAACTACTCTAGGTCTGCCTCCGGCACGTCTTCCTTTACTATCGCCTTCAACTCCCGCCGCACCACGTCCGCAGAGAACCCTGCCCGCAAGAGGCTCCCGTATATGGAAGCCATTTTCTTTTCATCAATCTCCCCGCGAAACGCCCGCAACTTGCGTTCGATCCGCTGGCGCACCATGGTGGCTTCATCGTTTTGTTCGGCCGATTCCTTCAGCGCCGCCTCAATATGCCGGTCAGGGACGCCGCGTGCCCGCAAGTCTCGGGAGATCCGAAATTTGCCCTGCTTGCGTGTTTCCGTTCGCTGCCGCGCAAACTGCTTCGCATATCGCGCGTCATCGATCATGCCGTTTTCTTTCAACCGCGCCATCACCACTTGCACCAGCAATTTGTTGTCGCTCCGCCGCTCCAGCTTTTGTTTCATCTCGTGCACGGAATGCGCTCGCCGCATCAACGCGCGCACCGCTATCTCATACAGCTCGGATTCCATTTCGACTTGGAGCGTTTTCCCAAACATGGAGGAAGCATAGAAGAGAAAGCGTCGAGTGGCTAGTGTCGCGAGCGGGGACGATAGTTGATGGTTGGAAACAATGGGTAAATTGGCGAAGAGGCACGTGCCTATCCGTTGGCGGGTTTAGCCCCGGGCAGACGGCTCTTCAGGAGCTTGATCTGGCCGTTGTGGTTGGCTTCGTGTTCGGTGACATGGAACCATTTGCAGCCGGCAGCCACGTTTTGTCCACGGCTGCCAGCCACTTATCGTCACGTTTGCGGAATTCGGAGAGTGTTTTGTCGCGCGTCTCGCGTAAAATGTTCAGATAGAAGTCGAGGCTGTGACCCTTGATTGCGTCCCGAGCAGCGTCGCCGAGTTCCTGGGGTACGCCCCATTTCTCCTTGAACTCTTTGGGCAATTTCTCCGGGTTCACGCCTTCAAAGGTGTTGAGCTGATAGGATAGAAGGTTTCCACGGCGGCCAGGTGCATCAGCAGCGCGCCAATTCTGTTGGCTTTGGCGTCGAGAAGAAAATCGAGATCCAGTTGCGACAGGCCTTTGACGGAATCCAGAACCTGCGATCGCATAAACGCCATCATAGAAGTCAGTGTCCCGATTTCGGGTGAGTAGCCTTTTCTTTGTCCGATGATGCCAAGATCGGCATCATCCGAATACGCGGACGGTGACAGAAAGTTCAGTCCCGAGATGCCGGTCGTGAGTGCGGCGCCGGCCTTCAGGAAATTTCTGCGGCTCGGGAAGCATTCGGATGGAATCATGACGGCCTCCGTTCACAGAAGAGCAGGCGCCGATTATTGGAAGGAACTGGCGGATGATACAGCGGAACGCGTGATTGGGCAAGAATGTTAACTAGTGAAGGCACAACGCCCGAAGCGACGGTTTACTTGCGAGCGAAGCGCTCGAAGTCGGCCATTTGGCGCTCCATTTCCTCGCGGGCGGAGTCGGAGGCGGAGCGGATGCCCTGAATGCGCAGCTTGAATTCGTCGGCGTTGGAGGCGCGCGCCAAGGCTTCGTCGAGCGTGATGAGCTGCTTCGAATAGAGATCGAAGAGCGACTGGTCAAACGTCTGCATGCCGTACTGGCTGGTGCCGGCGGCGATGGCGTCGTGAATCAAGCGCGTCTTGTCCGCGTTGATGATGCAATCGCGAATGTAGCCGGTGGCGATCATGATTTCGCAGGCCGGCACGCGGCCCTTGTCATCCGCACGGCGCACCAGACGCTGCGAAACGACCGCCTTCAACGTGGCGGCAAGCTGCAAACGAATCTGTTTTTGTTCCGGCGGCGGGAAGACCGCGATAATACGCTGAATCGTTTCCGTCGCGTCGAGAGTATGCAGAGTCGAAAGAACCAGGTGGCCGGTTTCCGCGGCGAGCAGCGCCGTGGAAATGGTTTCCAGGTCGCGCATTTCGCCGACCAGAATCACATCGGGGTCCTGACGCAGGGCGGCGCGCAACGCCGTGGAAAAGTTCGCGGTGTCCACTTCGACTTCGCGCTGATTGATGAAGCTCTTTTTGTCGCGGTGCAGGAACTCGATGGGGTCTTCGATGGTGATCAGGTGATCGGAGCGGTTGGCATTGATGCGGTCGATCATCGCCGCCAGCGTGGTGGACTTACCAGAACCAGTGGTCCCCGTAACCAGCACCAAGCCGCGCTGTTCTTCGCAAATCTTGTTGACGACGGAGGGGAGGTTCAATTCGTCGGTGGTGCGAATTTTTGTGGGAATGACGCGCAACACCATACCGACGTTGCCGCGCTGCTGGAAGACGTTGACGCGAAAGCGGCCCAAACCCGCTACGCCATAGGCCATATCCAATTCCGCGGTTTCCTTGAATTTTTGCTTCTGGCGGTTGGTCATCATGCTGAACGCCATAGAAAGCATCTCTTCGGGCGTAACGCGGGGTACGTCGGATTGCGGGGCGAGCAGGCCGTCCACGCGCAAGTAGGGGTGATTGCCGACTTTCAGGTGCAAGTCGGACGCTTTGTTTTCGACCGCGCGGCGGAGAAGATCGTCAATGCTGATAGCCATGTCGTGTTAACCCCGCAAGAATACAGCTAAGACGCGACAGTAACACCCGCAGAAAGGGTGGGCAAGCAAGGCGCGCAGCCAGGTTGCGCGCTAGTTAACTGTACGGAGGGAGGGGAATTTTGAGTTGTAAGTTGCTAATTCTCAGTAGCGGGAAAACGGCTCAAGCCTTTTTCAGATAGAGCGAATCGTAGAGCAGCCCGGCGACAAATCCTCCCGCCAGCGGACCGACCCAGTAAACTCCGTGATTGGCCCAATGGGTTGCCACTAGCGCAGGCCCGAATGCTCGTGCGGGGTTCAAAGCCGCGCCCGTGAGAGGACCGGCGACGAGAATGCCGAGCGTAATGGACAAGCCGATGCCGAAGCCCGCGATCGAGCGGAACGCGCCCTTTTCGTCGACTGCGGTGGCGAAAACCGTCAGCACTAGGAAGAACGTCGTTACGGCTTCGAGCGCCATGCCCGCCCAGCGCGGAAAATCCCGCGCCAGCTCCGGCGTGCCCAGAGCGACGGCGCGCCAGGTCTCTTCGGGAACGACGGCTCTAAGCAAAAATGCGGCGGCAGTCGCGCCCGCAAGCTGCGCGGCCCAATACAGAATGGTGTCTACGGTGTTGACGCGCTTGGTGACCCAGAAGCCGATGGTCACTGCGGGATTAAAATGTCCGCCGGAGATGTGCCCGAGCGCGGAAACCATGATGGCGATGGCGAGACCGTGGGCCAGCGCGATGCCGAGGAGACCGAGGCCGCCTGCGCCATGCAAATATTGATCCGTGCAGATCGAGCCCGCGCCGAAAAAAATCAACGCGAATGTTCCGAGAAATTCCGCGATCAGCTTTTGCGATGTTCTGTACATCGATAATCCTCCGCGCGAGGAAAGGAAAGCACGCCCCATTCGAACGGCTGCATTCTAGCCGGAACCGGCAGCAGGATGCCAGCCCTATGAACGAAATTTATCGTGGCCGGCAGAGCAGCTTATTTTTTCAGCGCTGGCAGTCCGACGCGCTTCAAAAGGTCGGCGAAGCGCGGCTCACTCCGCAGTGGCTCCATGGATTCATCATTCAAGAGCAGGGTCATCCAGTTCTCGTGTTTTTGAAAGGCCAGTTCGAGCGCGGCAAAAGCGTGGTCCTTCTCGCCGAGTCCAGCATAGATTCCGCCAACCCCGTGCCACGTAGCGCGGTCAAGCTTTACGCCATCAATCAGCTCTGTCAGTATCTTGCGTGCCTCCCCTGTTTTCCCGTTTCGTGCAAGAGCATAACCGAGAAAACTGCGAGAAAGTGGCGATTCCGGGAAAAGGGTAGTGGCCTGCTGAAACTGTATCGCGGCTGCATCAAATTGACTCTCTCGCAGCAGCGCCAGTCCATAGAGCAGGTGTCCCAAGGCAAAGTTTGGCTCCAAATCCAAAGTTTTCTGAAACTGATTCGCGGCATCTTTCGCGCGTCCACTCCTGGAAAGGATCTGACCGTGCACCGCGTTAATAATCAGGGAAAATGGGTCGGCGTCCTGCGCGCGCTGGATGATAGGCAAGGCTTCGTCAGGACGTCCAGTATCTTGTAGCAGTTCCGCGTACCACTGGAGTCCAGTCGCGTAGCCCGGATTGAGCGCCATTGCCCGCTTGAATTCTCGCTCCGCAGCAGAAAAATCCCATTCGAAATCTTCCAGCTCGATTCCCAATGAGGCGTGCGCCTCCGAGAGGGCAGGGTCGAGTTCCAGAGCTTTGGCAGCCGCTGCTTTAGCCTTGGCGGCTGCATCGCTTCGCGAAACAGCGAGCTCGTGGAAGGCGATTACGTAATAGCAATCCGCCAGTCCCGAGTATGCCAAGGCATAATTGGGATCGTTTTCGATGGCTTGTTGAAAATACTCGATCCCTTTTACTGCGCCTTCCGCATTCCGCTTGTTCCAGTGGAATCGGCCGCGGAGGTATAGCTGGTAGGCTTCTGAATTTTGGGTCGGTGTTTGGGTGACGAGAGTATGTTGCGCGCCGGTGAGCTGCAGCCTGAGATTGTCGACGATGTCCTGGGTGATCTCAGATTGTAGAGTGTTCAATTCGGTGAGTTTGCGTTGATACTGCTTGCCCCAAAGTTCGCGGTCGTTCTCAGCGTCGATCAATTCGGCGCTGATGGAGAGGTTGCCGGCCTGCTGGGTCATGCGGCCGGTGAGAATCGTCTGCACGTGAAGCTCGCGGGCGACGGCCGGCGGATCAATGTTCTTCCCTTTGTAACGATAAGCTGATATCAGGGAGACCACTTTGAGCTTGGGCAGCTGCGAGAGTGCGCTGATGAGGCTCTGCGTGATGCCCTCACTAAGGTATTCCGCGCCGGAATCACCACTGGCGTTGACGAAAGGGAGGACGGCAAGCGAACCGATTGAGACCGCGGTGGTCGCTGAAGTCGGCGGTTCTCGTTTAGTACGACGCCACCCATACCAACCCGCGACGGCAGCCAGCGCGATCACAGCCACCAGTCCGAAATACAAGCCACTCCTCGTGGGGCGAGAGGCGTTTTTTGCGTTTGCCGATGCGACGGCGGAGACGCGGGCCGAGTCCGTGTCGCGTTTGAGGCGCTTCAAATCTGCGGCGACTTCGGCGGCGCTCTGGTAGCGGAGGGAGCGGTCTTTCTCGAGTGATTTCGAAGCGATTTCGTCGAAGCGAGGTGCGAGATTCGAATTGAGGGCGCTGGGGTTCTGCGGCGTGCGCTCGAGAATTGCGTGGAAGATGACGGCAGAGGTCGGACCTGGAAATGCGACGCGGCCGGTGGCCATTTCATAGAGGACGGCTCCGAAGCTGAAAAGATCGGTCCGCGCGTCCATTTCTTCGCCGCGGGCTTGCTCGGGAGACATGTAGGTAACGGTGCCCATGGCGATTCCGGGGCTGGTGAGGGCGTCTTCTGTTGTCACGCCTTCGAGTGAGCCGAGCGTGGCTCCCAGCGCAGTGCCGTCAGGGGCGAGCTTCGCCAAACCAAAATCCATGAGCTTGGCTGGGCCACGGGTGGTCAGGAAAATATTCGCGGGCTTGATGTCGCGGTGGACGATGCCTTTTTTGTGGGCGGCGTCAAGAGCGTCCGCGACTTGAATACCGATTTCGAGGAGTGCATCCGTCGCGAGAGGGCGTCCGGCAATACGGTCCCTGAGCGTTTCACCTTCGAGCAACTCCATCACGAGGAAAAACTTTCCTTCGTGTTCCCCGATATCGTGAATCGTGCAGATGTTGGGGTGATTCAGCGCGGAAGCGGCACGCGCTTCGCGGCGGAAGCGCTCCAGCGCCTGGGGGTTCTGGTTGAGCTCATCGGGAAGAAATTTGAGAGCGACACGCCGGCCAAGCTTGAGATCTTCGGCGGCGTAGACCACGCCCATGCCGCCGCCGCCGAGTTTTTCCAGAATGCGGTAATGAGAGACGGTTTGGCCGGTCATGAGAAGGATTGCCGCTGCGCGAAATGATAGGGGTTGCTGTGAGGTGAGTCAATGCGGCGAGATCGCGCGCGACTTAAATAGGATAGGGCGCAGCCCGCCGCGGCGGGCGTCCCTACAAACGGAATCGACTAACGGGAGGCGGCGCCAACGGGGGCGTTTACCGGAGTGAGCCAGTTGTGGCGATCGGGCTTGGTGCCGCTGGTGAGGGCGAAGAACTCTGCCTGCAGCATCAGCGTGATCGGGCCGGCGACGCCCTTGCCGACCCGGATGTGATCGACGGAACGGATGGGAGTGATTTCGACGGCGGTGCCGACAAAGAAAACTTCGTCGGCGATGTAGAGCATTTCGCGAGGAATAACGCTTTCCTTCACGGGAATGTTCAGGTCTTGCGCCAGCTTCACGATGGCGTCGCGCGTAATGCCCGGCAAAATGCTGGTGGCGAGAGGCGGAGTGTAAAGCACGCTGTCGTGCACGAGGAAAACGTTCATGCCGGAGCCTTCGCTGACGTGGCCGTCGGCATCGAGAGCGATGCCCTCGGTGTAGCCGTTGAAGGTCGCTTCCATGCGAATGAGCTGCGAGTTCATGTAATTCGCGGCGGCCTTGGACATGGCGGGAAGAGTGTTCGGGGCAATGCGGGTCCAGGAGCTGACTCCGACTTCGACGCCTTTCGAAAGAGCTTCCGGGCCAAGATAAGCGCCCCAGGTCCAGCAGGCCATGTAAATGTCGATCGGCGAGTTCAGAGGATTCACTCCGACTTCGCCGTAGCCGCGCAGCACGATGGGCTTCACGTAGCAGGAATTTAATTTGTTCAGGCGGACCAGCTCGCACGCTGTGTTGGCGAACTGATCGACGGAGAAAGGAAGCTCCATACGGTAAATTTTCGCGGAGTTGATCAGGCGCTGCATATGCTCGCGCAACCGGAAGATCGCCGGGCCCTGCTTGGTTTCATAGCAGCGGATGCCTTCGAAAACCGCGGAGCCGTAGCTCACCACGTGCGAAAGGACGTGCAACTTGGCGTCGTCCCAATTGATCCACTTTCCGTTGCGCCAGATTTTCTCGGTCGCCTGAATCGGCATAGATGCTCCCTGTTTGATAGTGCCACTCGCCGTGGTACGGCTCGAAATCGCAGAATACGGTACACAGCGGTGAGCGTCAATGCGCCGCGTACTGCAGGTGTTGCTGTGGCGGAACCAATTTGGCGTTCGCCCTTTGCGCGTGAAGACCGAAATGCGCGAGAGCGGGTCAAGAAAAAATCAGAAGTCAGTGCGGTTGTCCGGACGTGGCGTCCGGTTTCGAAGGCGCACTGAGCGAATCAAACATCGCTTGCGCCTGCGCCATCGTCCGATTTGTTTTGTTTTCCCAAAACCCCAGAAGGAGAAACGGGATAGCGGTGGCGGCCGCGAGGAGCTTAGCCCTGCGGGGAATCTTGGACTCGGGTTCCCAGCGGAAGAGCTGGGCCGACAAAAAGAAGGTGAGGAGGGCCCAGACGGCGAGCGAGCAGAGCGCGAGGAGAACATCCACACTCCAGGGAGCGAAGGAAGCAAAGATGGCGCTCTGCAGGCCGGTGACGAGGTAAGTGGCAGGAAGAAAGAGGCCAACGCGCTTGACGACCTGCGGGAGATTGGCAAGCGGAATGGTCGCACCGGAAAGGAAAATCAGCGGCAGCCAGATGATCTGATTGATGACCTGAGTTTCCTGCATGGTATTGGTGACGCTGGCAACGACGAGGCCCATGGACGCGAAGGATACCGTACCAATGGTGATCAGAAGAAATGCTGAAAGGAGATCGCCGAACTGGGTCACATGAAAGACGGTGCGCGCGAAAAGGAATTCGATGAGAACGGTGGGTAACGTGAGGACAAAATTGGCGACGACGCTGGAGGCCAGCATGTCGCTCGGGGATACAGGTGTCACGTGGAAGCGGCGCAAGATGCCTTGTTCCCGGAACATGACTAGAGCGGCGCTGAGCCCCCAGAAGCTTCCCATCACGGTGAGGGCGATGACCGGCCCCAGAAAATATCGGACCTGGAGTGGGATACCTCTTGCGAAGACTCCGGCATAGAGAAAGAAAAAGCCGAAGGGCATGATCACGCTGAAAAACAAAAACATTTTATTGCGCAGCGTGAGTTGAACGCGCATACGCGTGAGAGTGGCAAAGTTTGTCAATCGCGCAATCTCCTTCCGGTCATTTCGATAAAAACGTCCTCAAGCGAAGGCGAAGCGATTTCCAAACTCACAAGTTCATTACCCTGGGCTTCGAGATGCTTGACGAGGGAGACGATGGTCTGCGGCGGACGCGTGGAGTGAATGACGTAAGCGCCGTCAACTTCGCGCGCGTCGGCGGCACCTTCGAGATTTTTCAACGCGCCGTCGGTTTCCGGCTTGGAGAGGCGAACTTCAATGCGCGTGGTTCCGCCGGAGTGCGCTTTCAAGTCACGTGGCGTACCGAGGGCGATAACTTTTCCGTGATCGACGATGGCGACGCGGTCGCAGAGCCGCTCGGCTTCCTCGATGTAATGCGTGGTCATGACAATCGTTTTTTTCTCGCGCTTCAATTCTTCGATGATGTCGTAAATCTCGCGGCGCACCTGGGGATCAAGCCCGGCGGTGGGCTCGTCGAAGAACAGGACCTTGGGATCGTTCACCAGAGCCATGGCGAGAGCAAGACGCTGCTTCTGGCCGCCGGAAAGCTGGCTGTAAAAGGTGTTGCGCTTTTCTTCGAGGCCGAAGCGCTTGAGCAATTCCTCCGGGTTGCGCCGCCGCTTGTAAAAACTGGCGAAGAGACGCAAAGCCTCCATCACGCGAAGCTTGTCCGGGAGTGAAGTGGATTGCAGCGCGGCGCCAATCTCGTGTTTTAGGGCCGCCGAATCGCGTTGCGGGTCAAGGCCGCAGACGGAGACGCGTCCCCCGTCCGGAGTACGAAGGCCTTCGAGAATCTCGACGGTGGTCGTCTTGCCTGCGCCGTTTGGCCCGAGCAGTCCGAAAACCTCGCCCTCTTCCACGGCAAAGCTGACGCCGCGGACGGCTTCCACGTCGCCGTAGCGCTTGACGAGGTTTTCCACTTGAAGGATGGAACTGGCCATGTTGGTTGCCCCTCACCACTCAGGGGCGCAGTCGAAAAAGAGCGTATAGCATACCGCAGATAGGCGTCTGCCTCGCAACGCGAGAACAGACCGCCTGCGGCTTCACTTCCGAATACGCTTCTTGGGGGCTCCGTGTTTCAGGGTGGATTTTTGTGGCGGTTTCCAGAGGTGGCGTTTCAAGTCCACGCGAGACTCGATGATTGCGACGCCCTCGCTTTCGAGGAGTTTTCTTTGCAGGGAAGCGTAAGGCTCGCGAATGAGGATTTTGCCGCGCTCACCGATGACGCGATGCCAGGGGATGCCCTTTCCAGAGGGAGTGGCGGCCATAGCGCGGCCAGCGGTACG
>WNFB01007172.1_pt1 | contig 10918 bp, 12 predicted proteins | sample 5400501 | NCBI WGS metagenome assembly WNFB01 (sample SAMN13153341, study PRJNA577476) | soil metagenome | isolation source: 200 cm saprolite under Douglas fir tree site 2 hole 1 | place: USA:California | collected 2015-04-18 | reverse complement strand
AACGTGACCGCCGAGCAGGAGCTCCTCTTCGAGCGGCGCGGCCAGGTGGCCTGGGTCACCTTCAACCGGCCCCAGGCCCGCAACGCGATGACCTTCGCCATGTACGAGCGGCTGGCCGAGCTCTCCGAGGAGGTCAACCGGGACCGCTCGATCCGGGCCGTGGTGCTGACCGGGGCCGGCGGCAAGGCCTTCGTGGCGGGCACCGACATCTCCCAGTTCAAGTCCTTCAGCACGCCCGAGGACGCGCTCCAGTACGAGGCGCGGATGGACCGGGTGCTGGGCGGCTTCGAGGGCATCCAGGTGCCCACCATCGCCGCCATCGCGGGCCCCTGCACGGGGGGCGGGGCCGGCATCGCCGCCGCCTGCGACCTCAGGCTCGCCTCCCCCTCCGCCCGCTTCGGCTTCCCGATCGCGCGCACCCTGGGCAACACCCTCTCGATGGGCAACTTCGCGCGCCTGGTCGCGCTCCTGGGTCCGGCCCGCACCAAGGACCTGCTGTTCACGGCCCGCCTGCTGGACGCCCAGGAGATGCTGGCCGTGGGCCTGGTCAGCGAGCTGACCAAGGACGAGGAGTCGCTCCTTCCCCGCGCGCAGGAGCTGGCCGAGCAGCTCGCCTCGCACGCGCCGCTGACCCTACGCACGACCAAGGAGGCGCTCCGCCGCATCAAGCAGGCTCTGCTGCCCGAGGACGGCGGCTCCGACCTGGTGGTCCAGGCCTACATGTCGAAGGACTTCAAGGAGGGCGTGGACGCCTTTCTCAGCAAGCGGAAGCCCGAGTGGCGGGGGGAGTGACCGGGTCCAGCTTCAACAGCCGGCGGGCGTTGCCCTCGTAGATCGCGGTCCTGGCCTCCGGCGATAGGTGGGCCTGCTCCAGGGCCTCCATGGAGAGGCGGATGTAGAGCGAGCCGCCCTCTTTGTCGAAGAGAGGCGGATGTAGAGCGAGCCGCCCTCTTTGTCGAAGGGCATGTCCGAGCCCCAGAGGATGCGCTCCAGGCCGAAGAACTCGACCGCCATCTCGATCGCGCGCGGCCCCCCGTAGACGGCGGTGTCGGCGTGGAACCTGCGGAAGTACTCGACCGGGTGCTGCGGCATCCTCTTCAGCAGCGCGCCGTAGTCCTCGTCCGGCGTACGGGCGCCGAGCTGGTCGTAGGCGTTCTTGATGCGGTCGGCGAAGAAGGGCACCATGCCGCCCAGGTGGTGGGTGATGATCACCGCCTGGGGCTGGCGGTCGAAGAGGCCGGAGAAGGCCAGGCGGGCCATCGCCGCGGTGGTGTCGTAGGGCCAGCCGAAGACGTGCCAGATCTCGAAGCGGGACTTCTCCTCGCCCTCGTAATCGAGGAACTGCGGCCCCCGGGCCGGATGCATGAAGGCGACCAGCCCGCGCGAGAAGGCCTCCTCCAGGACCGGCAGCACGGCCGGGTGGTCGAGGGGCCGGCCGCCGATGTTGGTGTTGAACTGGAAGCCGGGCAGGCCCAGCTCGACCAGGTGGTCGATCGCCCGGGAGCAGGCCTTGGGGTTGTGCAGCGGCAGGCTGCCCAGGGCCGCCACGAACCGGTCCGGGTGCCTGCGCACCAGCTCCCGCAGCTCCTCGTTCAGGCGGCGGCAGACATAAGGCGCCTGCTCGGCCGTGGTCACCGTCTCCAGGGCGGGCAGGGCGATGGTCAGGACCTGCCGGTAGTCGAAGCCGGCGTAGCGGTCCATGATCCGGAAGCGGGTGTCCAGGTCGTGCAGGGTCTTCAGGCGCGAGACCCGGTGCTGCATGTAGGAGCCGTCGGCGCCGGTGATGTCCTCGTAGTAGCCGCTGGGGATGATGTGGGCCGCGATGTCGATGATCACGCCCTCAGTATCCGCAGCGCGACGGGGGTAGTCGTCCCTCCCTGCTCGCGGGGAAGGTAGGGAGGGGTCAAGCGTCTACGTTAGCCGGCGGGCGATCTGGGCCAGGTGCGCGGCGTCGTGGGCGGCCAGGTGGCGGGCGGCCCAGGAGATGGTGATCGCCCCCCAGCGCCCGGGGTAGTCGCCGCCCCGCCGCCAGTCCGGCGGCTGCAGCCCCTCCAGGTAGGCCACCGTCTCCCCGCGCAGCTTCTCCACCTCGGCCAGCGACTCGGCCAACCCGGGCGCCACCAGGTCCCGGTCCGGGTACCAGACCAGGCGCGGCCGTTCCTCCTCCCGCATCAGGCGGATCCGCTTGAACCAGGACTCCTCGCCGTCCACCAGGTGGGCGGCGATCTGGGAGACGCACCAGTCGTCCTCGGACTGGCCCCGCCGCGCCTCCGCGTCGGAGAGTCCGCGCACCAGCCCCCGCAGGGTCTCCGGCGTCGACCGCAGAACGGTCAGGAGGTCGAGGCGCTCCTTCTCGGCGAGCGTCGGGGGCACCGTCACGCGCGAATCATGAACGCGCGGTGCCGCCGCCTTCAACCCACGAGGTCCCCGTCCCCGACGGCTCCGGCGCCCCGGCGGAGGCGGCCGCTGCGCAACCCCAAATCTTCATCGCAGCAAAGCGAGCTGAGTGCCACCTCGCGGACGGCGCCGGCGAGTGCGGAGAGTCGCGGCGGTAAGCAGGAGCTCGTTTACGCGACTTTCGTACTCGGGGACGCTGTTCGGCTCGGCAAGCTTGCAGAGTTCGCGAGCGGCTGTCTCCAGCTGATACCAGAAGTCGCCCCGCCGCTCCTTAAAGAGCGGGTATTCAGAGTTGATGACGATACCTCGTACTCCCTCCTCCAGCACAGTCGTGCTGCGTACCCTCGGATGGAGCGCGCGGATGACGATGTTTCCGAAGCCTCGACGCTGCCCCTTCGGCCGCGGCAGAGGCACCTTCGGCGGCGACGGTTGGGGTGGCTCGAGGGGTGCGACCAGCGGCAGCTCCGGTTCCGCTCGAGCAGACCGTTCCTCACGCGCTGCGTTGCCGGATAGCCCCGCGAAGAGGTCTGTTCGGTCTGCCAGCCGCAGGGCTTGGCTCAGAAGGCGGCGTACTTGCTCCGCTGCCCTGAGGGCACTCTCTGGAGGAGGCGCTTCACCGTCCCTGGCGAGACGCCTCACCAAGGGAGCCAGCAGCCTGTGCATTCTCTCCTCGACCTCTACCCATTGCGCGCTGTCGCGATCGAAGTCACTCTTGTTCATCGTCAGCGGCACTCGCGGGATCTCTACCTCGCCCATCAGGCGAGAGAGGCCTGGATGCTGCGCGGCAGAGGGATGCCCAAAGAACTCGCCTTCGGTGATCAGACGTCCCAGTTTGTAGATTCGTAGACCTGGGATCCAACCGGGCGAGCCGCGGTCAGCTGACGCGACACCTGTCCAGCCGCGTAGGCGCCCGCTGGCCGCGTTCGCGGTGAACGGCTTTCGTTCGTCGACCCAGATTGGGCTCGGCAATATCTGGGAATCGTTGAGGAAGATCTCCAGCGAGCGTTCTTCCAGCAACGGCCTATAGGTCTCGGCCAGGCGCTGGCTGAGACGTCGCTGGTCGATCCGCTTGTCAACTTCGTCTATTCGGATCCGGACGTATCCGGTGTCCGCGGAAGTCCGCTTTGCGACTTCTGTCACTTCGTAGGTCTTGAGCCGACGCCGGTCGCGGTAGTCCGGATCAGCGAACCGCCAGGCTATCGGGACACCGGGTCGACTCGCCTCAACCGTGAATCGCCTGCCGAGATGGCCGATGGCGGCTTTTCCACCTTGGCCGTACTGGCCAAGCAGGTTGTGGCGCCCACGCTTGGGTGAGGCGCCCCAGCGCAGGTAGTTGTGCTCCAACTCCCGCACCCCCATCCCCTCACCTCCCTCTGCATGCACAACCAAGGAAGCTGGGTGCACGGTCAGCCGAACCCGTAGAGGAAAGCCGGGCAGGCGAGAATCGACTGCGTTGTCGAGCAGCTCCATGACAGCGTCGGCGGAGCTCCGGTAGTTGGCGAACAGCGAGGCTGTGATCTCGGGCGCGATGCGCTCGCTGACCTTGATCGTGCCGCCACTCCCCTCAGTCAAGCCAATGCTCCTGGGACTCGAGGGCGCCCACAGCGGGATGGGCCGCCAGGAAAGCGTCCAGACGAGCGACCAGTCGACCGATGGCCCGCGCCGCGAGCGAGTGACGACGGGGGATCAGGAGCAGTCCGTAGTGGCGGTCGCCCCGGCTGATGCAGGTTTCGTGCAACGGACGGAAATCCTGGTAGTTGACTGTGACGATCGCCCGGCGATCTCCGGCTGCCCAGGCGAAGACGTGCGCATCCGGGGCCTGTCTTAAGCCGACCTCAGCCGCGGCGACGACGTCGTGGCCTTTGGATCGGAGCCTCTCGGCCGCCGACGGGCTGATCATCTCGTCAAGGACCAGCCTCACTCACCCGGCGCCCAATGATTGACGTCGGCGCCAGGACGCTTCCGCCTCTTCAGCAAGAGCGCGATTGCGAGCGATCCAGTCATCGACCTGGGGGCGGTACTCGGCGTAGTAGCCGAGCGCGGCCTCAACCTGGCCTGTGGTCAGACCCAGCGTGCGTGCCGTAAGTTGTGAGTCTCGCCCCTCGTCCAGCCAGACCTCGATCGTCTCCCATACGTCGGGACCGCCGGCGATGCCCGGCCGCCGGCCTGCCGGGCCGTCACGGAAGACGATGCCCGGGTGAGCGGCCAGCTGCAAGGCCTCGCGGAGGAGCGCCTCAGCCAGCCTGGTCTTCGGCGTCTGCCGCCTCTCTGCCTCTCTCTCCAGATGCCGTCGTGTTTCCGGGTCCAATCGCAAGGAAAAGTGATCGCGTGCCATGCCGTGCCACAGCGTACCACAGCCGCCTCGATCTGAAACGCCGGCGGTCGCCGTCAAGCAGCTGCTAGACGCCCTCCGGGCACGGGAGTAAGGTCAGGGCCTCGGCAGTCTGTGGGGGGTGTAATGACCAATCCGTTGCCTGCGGCCACGGGCCAGGCGGCGCCGGATCCGGAGCTCCGCCTGCGCAACCTGACGTCGCGCCATGTCGCCATCCAGCGCACGCCCGGCGGCCCGCCCCTGACTCTGCCGCCGTGCGGTGAAACGCGCCTGCGGAGCAGCGAGCTCATCCGGTATCAGTACACGGCCTGGTGCGAAGCCGGGCTCCTGCGCCTGGATCCGATCCTGATCGTCCGGCCCCGGCGAGGCCTCTGGCTGGTCGGGCTTACCGCCACCCTCCTGGTCCTGACCGTGATCCCGGCCGCGCTCCTGGTCTACGCGGGCTGGGCGGCAGGCAGTCCACCGCCGGCCTGGCTCGCCAACTCACTGGCAGGCGTGGCCGGCCTGTTCGCTCTCGCGCTCGTGATCGAGATCGCGGTGTTCGGGTTCCTGCACCGCAGCGTCAACGTCGCCCTGGCTGTCATCACCAAGACCGTTTCCATCGCGGTCATCGTCCTCCTGGCGCTGGCCATCCCGTTCTTCGCCATGAGCCTGAGCTGGGACTACGGCAAGGTCTTGAGGAGCGACCAGGACGCCGCCACCGCGGTCTTCCTGCTGCTGCTCGAAATCGCGATCGTCCTCTTCGGGGCGGCGGCGCCGGCGGGCCTGTACTTCCTGTTCACGCGCCAGCGCCTGGACTGGCTCCGCCAGGACTTCCTGCGGGCGGTCCTGCTGCTGGATCCGAACCTGCGCACCCTGGACGAGGCCGAGACGAAGTACGGCGGGCTTCTCGAAGAGGTGTACGGCCCGCCGCAGGCGCTCGGTCTCCACCCCAGCGTTGGCATGCCTCTGGTCCTCTGCACCGTGCTGCTGGCCCTGGGCTGGACCCTGACCGTGCTGCCCGCCTCGGGCGGCTATCTCAGCCCTGGCATCGCGGCCTTCCTGCACACCACGCGGGCTCAGGCGCTCATGTTCGCCTTTCTCGGCGCCTACTTCTTCGCCATCAACATGGCGTTCCGCCGCTACCTTCGGGCCGACCTCAGCCCCAAGGCCTACAGCCAGATTTCGGTCCGGCTCATCGGGGCCCTTCTCCTGGTGCTGGCCCTGACGGCGATGCCACCCTTTGCCAGCGCGTCAGCCGACAGCCAGACCGCTCACGTCCTGGAAGTGCTCGCCTTCCTGGTCGGGATCGTCCCGGAGACAGGATTGGCCCTGCTCAACGACTTCCTCACGAGGCGTGGGCTGGCGGCGAAGGCGGTCGGTCTCCAGGAACAGTACCCGGTGACGGTGCTCGAGGGCGTCAGCCTCTACGACAGCGCGCGGCTGCTCGAGGAGGGGATCGAGAACGTGGAGAACCTTGCGCATGCCAAGCTGATCGAGCTGATCCTGAGGACGCGGATACCCACCTCGCGGCTGGTGGACCTCTTCGACCAGGCCATCCTCTACCTGCACCTCTGCAAGGGAACCGAGAAGGTCGACGTGCTGACGGCGCACCTCCGCGAGTTCGGGATCCGCACGGCCACCGACTTCGAACGTGCCGAGGAGGCCGCCCGGGCGAGACACGAGGACGGCGCCCTGGTCCGCATCCTGGGCGTCAACACCTACGACGACTCGCCCGGAGCCCAGAAGGTGCCGCGCCTGCAGGTCATGCGCGACGCCTGGCAGGACGACGAGTGGATGCCCTACCTGCGCGAGTGGCGCCGCTCCATCCAGAGTGACCGGATGCCCCTGACCTCGCCGGAGGGCTACCAGCCCGAGCAGCCCTACGTTCCCCCGAAGGCGGGGAAGGGCAATGGACGCCCCGCGGCCGCGGGCGCCCGCCGAGCTTCCGACAATGGCTGACGCCGACCTGGTCCTGGAGGGCGGCGGGGTCAAGGGCATCGCGCACATCGGCGCCATGTCGGTGCTGGAGCAGTCCGGCTACACCTTCCACCGTGTGGCGGGGACCTCGGCCGGTTCGGTGGCCGCGGCTTTCATCGCCGCCTGCATGAAGGCCGGCAAGAAGGTCTCGGAGATCGAGCCGCTGATGTGGCCGGGCAAGACGCCAGACTCCATCGACTACCGGAAGGTGCCGGGCGGCAAGCTGCCCGTCCCGGGCCTCGAACAGGCGCGCGCGATGTTCTCCCTCCTCCTGGCGGACGGCATCTTCGACGGGGACTACCTGCGGGAGTGGCTGCACAGGACGCTCAAGAGCCAGACCGGCATCGAGAAGTTCAAGGATCTCCGCATCGACGACGGGCGGGGTGACCTGTCGGCCGACCAGAAGTACAGCCTGGTCGTCCTGGTCGCCGACATCTCTCGGGGCAGCCTCGTGCGGCTGCCGTGGGACTACCACCTCTACGGCCTCGACCCCGACGAGCAGTTCGTCGCCGACGCGGTGCGCGCCTCGACCTCGATCCCGTTCTTCTTCAAGCCCGTGAAGCTGGCCTGGGCGCAGCCGTCCCGCAACCTCTCCTACCTGGTCGACGGCGGCTCCTGCTCGGACTTTCCGATCGAGGTCTTCGACCGCACCGACGGCCAGGCTCCGCGCTGGCCGACCTTCGGGATCAAGCTGTCGGGCCGGCCCCCCGCGGGAGAGCTGGTCAACCAGGTCGACGGGCCGGTCGACTTCGCGCTCGCGCTGCTGGAGACTGTCATCAACGGCAACGACCAGATCCACCTGGCCGATCCCTGCGTGATGGAGCGGACCATCTTCGTGGACACCTCAGGCGTTGGTTCGGAGAACTTCGAGCTCACACCAGCGCAGCAGCAGGAGCTCTTCACCAACGGCCAGGCCGCGGCCACGAGCTTCCTGGCCACCTGGAAGTGGGACGAGTACGTGAAGCGCTGCGGCTCGGACCCGGCGCGCGAGGCGCGCGCGAAGGCTGCCCGGGGCGAGCTGCCGGAGCTCGCCTGAGCTCCACCCACACCACCAACCTGGTCGCCTACGTGTCCGAGCGCCTGGTCGAGTCCTACGCGGTGGTCGGCTCCGGCTGGCGCCTGTCCGCCTACCACCCCGGCGCCGACGTGGACGGCAAGGACATCGTGATCGACGAGCTGGGCACCTACCGGGTGCTCTACCTGCAGGTCAAGGTCGCCACCCACCTCGACAGCGCCCGCCGGGTGGACTGCAGGGCGGCCTACCGGGCCGAGGCGATCCCCGAGAGCCCGCGCCTGCTCTACGTGTTCGGCTTCCTGGACGCGGAGCGGATCGAGGTCGACCCGCTCTGGCTGGTGCCATCGGCGGACTTCAACCGCCTGGCCGTGCGGCACCAGTCGCCGGACGCCCGGGCCGAGATCCAGCTCCACTTCCGAAGCCGCCTGGGCGGCCGGGACCGCTGGAGTCCCTACCGCGTCGACCGGCTGGAGCTGGGGCGCCGCCTGCTCCAGATCGAGCGCACCGCGCCCAGGGTGCCCGCAGTGCGCCTGCCCAGCCTGTACCTGATCCGGGCCTAGCGCAGGGCCTCAGCCCCTCCCCGCTGGTGGGAAGGGTACCGAGGGGCCTTGTTGAGCACCGTTGGAGGACTGTAGGCTGCCGGTGGAGGTGACGGCGAGATGACGAAGCTGCGATTTCTGGTGGCCGGCCTGGGCGCGGGATTGGGGCTCGCCCTGGCAGGTGCTGTCCCGGTGTTGGCGGATGGGAACGGACCGGTGTCCTGCGATTCGATCCACGGCGTCTTCGGCGTGTTTGCACACCACAACGCCACCGTCCCCGAGGACCCTGCCGGGAGCGCGACCGGCACCCTTCCGATCCCCGTGGATGCCCGGGAGGATCGCGGTCTCGGACACGCGACGGGTCCCGCGCAGGCGGCGGCAGCGCAGGCTTGCCAGGGCCAGAACAAGCCCTAACCGTCCTCGTCACCGGCGGCACCGGCGCCCTGGGCCGCCAGGTGGTGGAGCAGCTCCGCGAGAAAGGCCACCGGGCGGTGATCTTCAGCCGCCGGCCGGGCCAGGGCGATTGGGTGCAGGGCGACCTCGCCACCGGCGCCGGCCTGGCCGAGGCCGTCCGGGGGATGGACGCCGTCGTGCACGCCGGTTCCGCCACCACCCAGCCCTGGAGGTACCGGGCGACCGACGTGGAGGGCACCCGCCGCCTGCTGCGGCTGGCCCGCGAGGCCGGCGTTCGCCACCTGGTCTACGTGTCGATCGTGGGCATGGAGGGCGTGCGCTACCCCTACTACCGGCACAAGCTGGCGGCCGAGGCCGTGGTCAACGAGGGCATCGCGCCCTGGTCGATCCTGCGGGCCACCCAGTTCCACACGCTGCTGGAGATCTTTCTGGACGGGATGTCCCGCCTGCCGGGGCTGATGCTGGTGCCCTTCGCCTGGCGGTTCCAGCCCGTCGACACCCACGACGTGGCCGCTCGGCTGGTGCAGCTGGTGAGCCAGGAACCGGGCGGGCTGCTGCCCGACTTCGGGGGGCCCGAGGTGCGCGCGTTCAAGGAGGTCGCGCTCTCCTACCGGGCGGCGCGACGCTGGCGCAAGCGGATTGCGAACCTGCCGCTGCCCTTCCAGTTCAGCCGGCGCTTCGCCGAAGGCGCCCTGCTCTGTCCCGAGCACCGCGACGGAACCATCACCTGGGAGCAGTACCTGGAACGGAGGTATGGGAAATGGTGACCCGAGCCGTCCTCCTGATCGTCGGCCTCAGCCACGCCCTGCCCGGCCTGCTGATCCTGCTGGTGCCGCGCTGGTTCTATGACAACGTGGGCACCTTTCCGCCCTACAGCCCCCACTTCCTGGGCGACGCGGGCGCCTTCGAGCTCCCCCTCGGCGTCGCCCTGATGGCGGCGGCGACGGATCCGCTGCGGCATCGCTGGCTGATCCTGCTGGGCGCGGCGGCCAGCCTGCTCCACTTCGCCAACCACCTGCTGGGCTCGCTGGAGGGCGGCGGCCAGTGGCTGCTGACCGCGGCGGTAGGCGTGCCGGCGGCGGCGCTGGTCGGGGTGCTCTGGATCCAGAGGCGGTCCCCGCCGGCCGCCGTCTAACCTGAACAGCTCACAAGATCAGGCGACACCTGGGAGGTAGTTCCCAGAGATAGCAAGACGGCCCCATCCTTTGGGTGCTTCACGCCACAAAGGGAGGGCCGTCGTGACTAAGGATGACCGTTTCTACCTGACTCGGGTAGCTCTGTTCGCCCACATCGGCCGGGTCGGCGTCACCAGAGGCTGCCAGGAGTTCCGAGTCCACCGCTCCAGCTACTACCGCTGGCGGCGCCAGGTCCTGCGCCACGGTCTGGAGATCCTGCGCCCACGCGAGAGGCGGCTGCCCCGGATGCCCAACCAGTTCCCCAGCTGGGTGGAGCAGAAGATCGTCACCTTCGCGCTGGCGTATCCAGGCCTGGGCCCGCGCCGGCTGGCCGCTCAGCTGACCCAGCCCAACCCGCTCGGCGAGCTGCAGGTCTCGGCCAGCGGAGTGCTCAAGGTCCTCCACCGCCACGGGCTGGGCACCCGTGAGCGGCGCCTGGCCTTCATCGCCGGCTACACGGCGCCGCCCGAACCGGAGCCGCCACCCAGACCGCTACCGCTGCATCTCGAAGCCGAGCAGCCGGGTGATCTGGTCCAGGTCGACTGCTTCCACATCGGGAGCTTGAGCGGGACCAAGGGCAAGGTCTGGCAGTACACCGCCATCGACGTGGCCAGCTCCTTCATCTGGGCTCAGGTTCACCGCACCTGGCGGAACCCGAGCGCGCACTTCGCCAGCGCCCTGGTCCGAAGAGTGGCTCGAGAGCTGGCCGCGGCTGGCTGGCGGTTGAAGGCCATCACCACCGACAACGGTTCCGAGTTCCGCTCCCTCGACTTTCAGGAGGCCGTCGAGCGCCTGGGCGTGGAGCAGCGCTTCATCCGTGCCGGCCGACCCCAGACCAACGGCTCCATCGAACGGGCTCAGCGGACCATCCTCGAGGAATGCTGGCGGCCAACCTTTGCCCGCTCCTTGGTGCCGCGTTACACAGCTCTCAGGCGTGACCTGGCCGACTACCTCGGCTACTACAACTACGAGCGGGCTCACACCGGCCGTCGCAGCCAGGGCAAGACGCCGGCTGAGCTGGTGTACGGTGCCCGGAAGATGCGCCCGAGATGAGGCTCGACTGTCTCCTAATCTCGGAAGCTGTTCA
>WNFB01005958.1_pt1 | contig 10920 bp, 11 predicted proteins | sample 5400501 | NCBI WGS metagenome assembly WNFB01 (sample SAMN13153341, study PRJNA577476) | soil metagenome | isolation source: 200 cm saprolite under Douglas fir tree site 2 hole 1 | place: USA:California | collected 2015-04-18 | reverse complement strand
TGGACTATCATCCCCAAGCCATACCCGTCCCTTACAATCACAGCAACATCGACAGTGACGAGATACTGTACTATGTCAGTGGAGACTTTGGAAGCCGCCGTGGAATAGAAATAGGATCTTTCACACTTCACCGGCGCGGTGTGCACCACGGACCCCAACCAGGAGCAATCGAGGCAAGTCTCGGGAAGGACTCGACCAACGAACTGGCAATTATGATCGAGACGAAGAAACCTCTGCGGGTGACAAGAATGGCGGAGAAATTGGACGATCCGAATTATCCTTACAGCTGGCTTTCGCCAGTTAAGAAATAGAAGGAACAGGTTGGCAGAGTCTGGGACGCCGATCCGTGCCAGATCAGGAAACAGTTATCGGCGAATACTCCTACCTGCCTATCGAACGAGTGCACTTCGGACGCGGCATTATCAGTAAGCTTGGAGCAGAACTAGACAGAATAGGATCGACAAGACCCTTCCTCATAACGGGTCACACCATCGCAGAGAAGACAGACCTCATAGCCCGACTGGAGCGGGCTTCCAGCAGAGAGCTCGTTGGAGTATTCTCCAGAATCAAACAGCACGCCCCGATGAGCGGAATCTTAGCAGCAGCGGAAGAAGCCAACAAATCCAAGGCCGATTCCCTGATCAGCCTCGGTGGGGGGAGTCCAATCGACTCAACCAAGATCATTGTCAGAGAACTATCCAAGAATTTTCAAGAGTCACCAATACCACACATTGCAGTCCCTACAACACTGTCGGCTTCCGAGTTCTCTCACATTGCCGGAATGACTGACGAGAAACTGAATCGAAAGACAGGGATTCGAGACGTGCGCCTGGTTCCCCGACTCATATTTCTGGACCCCGAACTAACAGTTCACACCCCCTCATGGCTATGGGCATCTACCGGGATTAGGAGCTTAGACCATGCTGTAGAGGCCGTTTACTCGCCCAAACACCAACCCTACGTTGACACCTTGGCTCTCGAGGCCATACGGGTTCTCTTCCAGAAATTGAAAGTCTCAGCCGGCAATCCCGAGAATCTCCAGTCAAGACTCTGCTGCCAGATCGCCGCGTGGATGTCTTTCGGGGGGGTGCTGAGTGTAGGAATGGGGCTGAGTCACGCAATAGGACGCGTGATTGGGGCAACATGGAACATTCCTCATGGGATAACTTCGTGTCTAACGTTAGCGGAAGTGATGCGGATGGAAGCGAAGCGAAGCCCTGAGAGGCTGGCCTTAATTGCTAAAGCCGAGGGACGACCAATCGACGGTCTTCCCGCGTACAAAGCTGCGCTGTCAGCAGCCGATGGCGTGAGCGAGTTGGTTGGTGAACTCGGCTTATCAAAGAGACTGAGAGACTACGGGATCAAGAAAGAAGACTTCCCAATGATTGTTCAAGAAGTAGCAGACGCTCGCCAGCGCGCTGAGGTTCTCCAAATACTCGAGAAGATATTTTGAGTTGGGACTCGATCCGAAGCGTTTATCGCAGGCAGGCTGTCGAGGTCCCCAAACTCTAACAGGTTCTGTTGAGAATGACCAGAATTACGGAGCGTCTCCTCTACAAACTGGCGAAACGCTGGATTGCGGGTTATACTCTGGATGACGCCATTCGCGCAGCGCAGGACGCGAACCGCAGGAATATCCATGCAATTCTCAACCGACTTGGCGAGCATACCCCAAATTATGACTTGATACAAGGATACTTGGCGGAATACCTCCAGCTTCTCGAGCGGATCAAAGCCGACAGAATTGATGGCACAATATCCGTCAAACCCTCACAAATAGGATTAGCTGCCGCCGCATCCCTCTACCGGGAGAATCTCGTTAAGATCCTAGAAAAAGCAGTTGAGGAGGAGAGATTCGTTTGGCTGGACATGGAAAACTCGCCCTATACAGAGGCCACGGTACAGATCTACAGGGAGTTACTTCCAGATCACAGAGAGCTCGGTCTGTGTATCCAAGCGAACATGAAACGAAGTGAGACGGATCTAAGGGACCTCTTATCCAGAGGAGGTAGGATTCGCCTGGTGAAGGGAGCCTACCCTGAGAACTCGGACGTTGCCTACAAGAAGAGGAGCGAAGTGGACGCTAATTATGTTCGTCTAATGAATATGCTCTTCGATCAAGGGGAGTCGTTCGCGATTGCGACCCACGACGGAAAGCTGATTGCTGAGGCGAAGGATCTCAGTCGAGAACATAAGGCTAGGTTTGAGTTTCAGTTGCTCAAGGGAATCCGGGACGACCTTAAGACAAATCTTCTATCCGACGGGTACAAGGTGAGTGAGTACATACCCTACGGTCCCGAATGGTACAACTATAGCAAGAGGAGAATGAGGGAGCGAAAACGCAACATTCTCCTTCTCATACGGTCAATCATTGGCTAACTGTTGATCATAGGGCTTTGGAATGGCTTATGTACGAAACGAAATTCTTGATGATGAATTCGCAAGACGAAAGGTTCGAACAATCTCTTTGAGAGACCGATAACTGTTGGACAAAGTCGACAGGAGGTTTCTGGAGGATATTCTAACGATATTGGCCCTACTATCATTCACCGCATTTTCCTACACCCGGTTTCCAGCCCCGGGTATTCTCCTAGCGGACTCCCTGGCTCTGACGGTTCTAGTCGTTGCGAACATTCTATTGTTTCGCAGAGGGTAGGTTCGGCTTCTGAAGGTTGACCCGTGAGCGTCTCCGACGGGACCGTCTCTCTCTTCTTCGCTTCTTCTTCTCTTCGCGGACAAACTTTCCTCTTAGAGAAGTCACCAGCTTTCTTACTTCGCCAGCGTAGCTCGAAGAGGGGCCCTTGATGTGACGACTCGCGAACACAGAAAAGAAAAGGCCTAGCCAGGCAATGGCGACCCAGTAAGCAGGCGCGATATTGCTGGATGTCAAGGAAGGGATGGACAGTAGCAAGTCTGCGAACCCGAAAGTGGTTCCGATTCCGACGAATTCTTTCCCAGACCTCAGATGGTTCTTGTAGCATAGAAGACCCCCGGTGAAAATGGATATTCCTCCGAATTGCACTAGGAAGTAGATCATCCCAGCTAGAACTGCGAATACGGTGAGCCCTCCGCTTGACGATAGTGCCGTGAAGAGATTAGCCCAGCCATTCGTAGCCTGGGCCGGATAGAACTGTGGAATCGCAACTCTCGTCGTAGTAATCATGATGCCAGCAATCATTGCTAAAGCGCTGGAGTAGCGATTGTCGATATTGACGATAGCCAAGGCTGGGCTCTAAGTGAGATTCTCTTCAGGTCCCGCTAAAAGGATAGGGATACCAGTGCTCACAGCAGATAGAAAAATCGCGTCTTCAGAGGCTACTTTATTGTGAAGAGCTGTATGTTTTTCGAATCGAGAATCGCATCAATATTCCGCTTGAACCTTTCCAAGTTCATACCAGGCAAGACACTCTCGGAGCCCATCTTTTCCTGTGCACGTCTCAAGACGGACAAGCAAATATCGTCTTCGCCCTTTTGGAAATGTACAAATGCAGCAGCAGTTAGGATAAGACCTTGAATCACATCTCGTTCTTTGCCCTTTGCCGGATGCCATATCTCTTCGAGAACTTCATGGCACTCCCAGAATCGTTCCTGATTGAAGAGCTGAATCCCTTCTCGAAGAGCCTCAGACATCTCCATGTGCGCGAGAGCGGTGTCCAGCTGTTTTAGCTCAACTATCTTGGAGAGCTTACTTTCTAAGAGTGTCTTTCGCTTTTCAAGCTCGTTCATGTCGCGGGCGAACAGATTGAACTCAAGAGCTTTGCTACCTACCCGAAAGTGGCTCGCACTCTCCCTGGATCCCAATATCGTCCTCACCCGATTGGAGAGATGCTGAATGTCCTTTGGTGTATAGCGAGCGTTGTTGGCGAGTCTGACAAGATATCTTGTCAAGGGTCTCAATCGCTGATTCTTAGGCGAACGCGTGTTCTCTCAGTATTCTGATTCGCAGAAGCTCCTCTCCTGTGAGAGAAGGCGCATCACCCGCTTTCACGTTCTCTTCAGCCTGTTGAAGTGTCTTTGCGCCTGGTATAGCGGTGGACACTTCCTTATGATCAAGAACGAACCGAATGGAGGCCTGCGCTAGAGTTCGGGTTTTCGATTCGAGGAATCGCAACTGGTCGGATGCCCAGGTCAAATTCTTGATGTATTCTTGCGGGAAGTTGTATCGTATGTCCCCGGGTGGAAAGATCGAGTCCGCCTTGAACTTTCCCGCCAAGAATCCGTTGGCAAGAGGTTCACGAGCGATGAGCCCAACATTGTTGTCTTTGGCCGCCTCGAAGAGTTGTTTCTTGGCCTCTTGGCGTAAGATGTTGAAGACGACTTGTATGGCTGCAGGTTGTCCCTCCTTCATCGCGATAATTCCCTCCTGGGGATCGTGGATCGACATACCATAGTGCCGAATTTTCCCCGAGGCTTGCAACTTCTCAAGGCTCTCGAAAATCTTGCGATTCTTGACCAGTTGAATAGGAGGATTGTGGAGCTGGAACAAGTCGACGTAGTCTGTCCCGAGTCTTTCGCAGCTCTTGGACAGGGCGAATTCGAGGTAATCCGGATTGAAGTTCATTCGGGGAGGGTCATGATAGAAGTCGCCGCCTACTTTTGTAGCGAGAATGACACGATCCCTCTGTCCCTTCAGCGCTCTACCCAGGAGTTCTTCGCTGTGGCCATGCCCGTAGACGTCTGCGGTGTCGAAGAAGTTGCATCCGAGCTCTAGGGCTCTTTGGACTGCTGCAATGGATGTCTCGTCATTTGTGGGGCCGTAACTATTGCCGTAGGAGTTTCCTCCGATGGCCCAGGCTCCAAAACCGACCTCGCTGACCTTGAAACCTGTCTTTCCTAAGATCCTGTATTTCATGCGGGCACTCTTTCCTTCCTTTCAGGACGGTTGCTAACGGATTAATGGGGTGAGCTCGTCAGATAATTAGTCTTCACCGAGAGTAGAATACGAAGAGGTCTGAAGCGGGGGTTCGTTATCAGTACGTCACTTTTGTTAGAATTCTCCAGAAGAGCAGCTTTCGATGGTTGAATACTCGCATAGTCAGAATGATGTTCATGTACTATTTCGAGTAAGAAAGGTAGTCTCTAAGCAGAGTCCCGGGACAATCTTGACAGATAACTTGACCAACTCAAAGCACTATCTGCGAGAACAACATAACACTGGTAGACCGGGAGAATAATATGAAACCGAAACTCGGCCGAGAATCATGTTCAGAATGACCGCTTAGGAGATTGTTTTGTCGCTTCTTTGCCGTTGCAAAGCGGGAATCGCATGTATTCTTCGCCTTCAAGGGTTACAATCGGTTGATAGTTGCCATGCCAATCCTTGTAGTAAGGATAAGCCTTGGCAGTAAACGTAGCGCCAAAGCCTACAGCAGCCTTCGCGCTGTCACTACTCGCGGGAATAACTACACTGCTCACAGCCTTCATCGCTGGCAACGTCGCGATGCTCATCGTACCAGCGTTCAGTAGCATGATCCTGGTATGGGGTAGCATCGCAGGCCTAGTCTGCTTTGTAGGTTCTTGGCTCCTGTACAGCAACGCGGCCCAAAGGAAACTCGGGTCAATACTAGTGCTGGTCTTCTCCCTGATTTCGGGGAACTTTGTCAGTCCAATCCTAGGCCTCATCGGAGGCTTCCTAGGATACACGTACAAAGGCACCTCAAGCACGAACACCAATACCTCCTCTCCGAGCCGCGGCTATAACCCGCCCTGAAAACCAGGGCGGACCTCTTTTCTTTATCGCTCGAAAGGCAGACTAGCCTCAACAATCGTTAATCCTTAAATCGCGAGCAACCCTTCCAAATCCGCATCCATCCTTGACCACCACGGTCAGCATGAACATTCTCGACCAATACGGCGGTAGCAAACTGCTAACCTCGGACAAGATCCGACACGTTCAACCTAATCCGCTGCCCAGCAAGCCTGTAGACTCTGCATTCAGAGACGCATTGGCGATTCCCACAGGAGCAAAGCCCCTCGAGCGGGAGAAAGGCTGGAGCCCAGCCATAATAATAGCCGACTCAACCCGTCGACCCTCCCCCTTTGTCAAACACCTCATCAATCTCATCGAGCCGAAGACCGATGACATCAAGATCATCTGCGCCAACGGCACCCACGTCTCGCCAAGTCTCGACTTCATCAAGAGGATTGTGGGCGAAGACATCTACAACCGGTATCAGAAAAGTATCAAAATCAGTTCAACAAAGAGCCCTGCCAGCAAGTACGAATGGATAGGCGTTACGAGTAGAGGCACTCCCGTTGAGCTGAACAAGGAACTATTCGACCGAGACCTGTTAATCTCAACATCAAACGTTCAACCCCACTACTTCGCAGGCTACGAAGGCGGGGCGAAAGCTCTCCTTCCCGGATGCTCTGGCCTAAAGACGATCACCACGAATCACGGTTTCGTAATCGGCGACCCCAATTGCCGCGAGCTTGTTCTCAAGGGCAACCCGATGCGGGAGGACATGAACGAGGTTCCAGAAATACTCCGGGAGTTCATGAAGATTGAACATCGCATCTTTGACTTCGTATTGAATCAGGACGGATCGATGATCAAGGCGGCTTATGGGGATCCGAATCTGGCTCATCAACAGTTGGCAGAGAATTTCTCCCGCAGAGCTCATTCTGTACAATCGCGACCCTCTTCTTTGGTGGTGACTGTCGCTGATGGTCCCTCGGGTCGGAACTTGTACCAGGCGTTGAAAGCATCATCCTTCGCTGCAGGACTCGCTGGTCCGGGTCATCAGCCAAAGTCAACCGTCATATTACTAGCGTCACTGGAAGATGGGATTGGCGGAGATGCGTTCAGGAGTGAGATGGAGACTTATGGTAAGATGGAGCCTGAGAAGGTCCTTGAAGACTTGAAGAAGCGAGCGAAGGCTGGCAAAGTGACAGAGGCTTCCCAGAAGCCCAACAGATTCGCTCTTGACGACAAGAGGGCCGACTTCATGGTAGTATCACCTCAAGCCCCAGCTTCGGTGGAGGAACTCTTGGGAAAAACTCGAATCAAGTTCTTCCGGGCAATCGATGACGCGTTAAGATCGCTTGATGCCAACTTGTACAGCCGGGATGTTGCAGTCTTACCTTACGGGTCCTCTACAGTCCCAATAGCAGTCTAGCGCGATCGCAGAATGTGGTAGCTGAGTATCATCGAGTGACGACATAACGTGTTATTCACAAAACTAGGATCTGATTACGTTCTCCGCCTTGAGCAAGGCGACGACATCATCAAGTCATTGCGACAGTTCGCTGAGAGGTGGAGAATCCGAGCCGGTTTCTTTGAGGGAATAGGTTCGTTGAACAAGGTAAAACTGGGCCACTACGACTTTAACGATACGAAGACGTACAAGTACGAGACGTTCCAAGAAGACTTGGAAATACTAACCTTGTCAGGAAATGTATCTACCATGAACAATCAAGCACTGCCCCACGCCCACGTCACACTCGGCCGGCGTGACTTTTCCGTGATAGGCGGGCACTTGGAGGAAGGGTCAATTGCTAACATGGTGGAGATTGGGCTTGGGAAGCGTCCGGGGAAGCTGGTCAAGGCACGGGATGACGGCGTCGGGTTGAATCTTCTACAGTTGCCCCGCAAACTCTAGCACGCCTAACCGAAGCGTCTGCGTCCGTTCCCAATCAATGGCTGGATGTGGACCATTCAGCCTATTACGAGCACGCACCGGCTCACCCTTCTTGTCCTTGGCGGTGCCTTTGTGACTCGGAAGATCGGCCTCCGGATGATTTTGTACCTATACTTGGCGGTCTTTCTCACAAGGATCGGATTCGGGTCCGTCACCATCATCTTTCCTCTCTATTTGCCTGCTGGCGCGTTTCAGGTCGGCTTGATCCTCGCTCTCTATCCTATCGCCGAGGCTTGTTCTGCTATTCCTGTTGGCCGGTTGGCGGACAGGGTTAGTCGCAAGAGACTCCATGTTATGGGGATGATGATTATTACTGTCTTGACTGCCGCGATCGGTTTTACCCGGAACTTGTTAGATGTCTCGATTCTTCACGCTTTCATGGGTGTCTCAGCTGCTACAGCAGCGGTCACGTCTCTGACACTGCTGGGAGATGCAACGAAGCAGACGAGCCGGGGAAAGAAGATGGGTGGTTTTGACCTGGCGAACTTGGGGGGTTATGGTCTCGGGTTCGGCCTTGGATCATTACTCGTCAACGTGTTTGCAGATCGTTTGTCTTACGCGTTCTGGGTAACGTCGGGAATCTTTCTTGTTACTTCAGCGATGGCGATGAGATTCTTGGTGGAGCCTGTGAGGATTGAGGAGATTAGACAAGCGACTGTTCGTCGTCGGAGGATTGGGGCTAGGATTCGTCCGGTCTTGCCGGTTTGGATTGCTCAGACCGTTATTCTCGGCATGTACTTTTTGCTGCCGAAGGCTTTCAAGGATGCGAATTTTGTAGTTACACGTGAGATGCTTGTATTTCTCGGTGTGATTGGAGGATTGTTTGCTCTAGGTGCTATCGTGTTTGGTCATGTTTCCGATAGGGTCGGCCGAACGAGAGTTATGTTGTTGGGGGCCGTTGGCGAATTGGGTTTTCTTGTCTTGTTCGGCTGGTCTTTTCCCAACTTTCTGAACTATGCGTTGTACTTGGCGCCCATGTTATTTCTAGCGTCTGGGGTTGCCCCTGCTATTCTTGCCTACGTGAGTGATATTTCGGGGAAGGCTAAGCGGGGTTCGGCCAATGCCGTGTATAGTGTTGTGTTGAGTATTGGGATGGCTGTCGGGAATATTCTGGGAGGGTTTATGGCAGAGTTTGGAGTGAAGTGGATATTCTTCGCTGGTGCAAGTATACTCTTCCCGTCAATTCTTGCTACGTCCTCACTTTTGAGGCGAAAATAGAGCTGGGCTCGGGCCCGCGCGACTCTCGAAGGCCCCGGGGGGGTCTAGAAAAGAAAATTTTTTTGAAAGGAGATAGTTAGAGCATTTTGGAAGAATGGCTATGAAAGAAAGCATCCTTCTAACGTAAGCTTTGTCGGGTCAATCGCACGCGCGTCACAGCCCTTCTAGGGTACCGTCTCGGTTTTTCTGAAGGGTCTCGCCAGGAACGGGACTTGGGACGCTTGGAGGCAACCGTGAAAAAGCTCGTCGACGAAGCATCCTGACTCTAACAGACTCATGTTCTGAACTACGACCTAGTTCTTAGCCCGGCCGAGCCTATCGGCCAGCGAGAAATCCTTGCCGTCCAACTCCAACCCTAAGGTTTCTATTGCCTCCACGCTTAGACCGAGAAGAGCGTGAAACGCTGATCCAGTACCGTCCGAGTCCAACAGACCTCCTGAGGCTTAAGACGCCTATTGGAAGACTACTCGCGGGGGAGCCCAGAGACGTGGCGACCCAACTCGCGAGTCTAGTGAGACAGGTAGAGCCCCCGAGGGTCATAACCGTGGGCGACATCGTGTCCCGGGAAGCTCTCGAGGTAGGCATACGGGTCAATCTCAGGATAGTAGATCGGAAGACCATGAGGCAGCCGCTGAATTCTCCATTGAAACCTTCACCTCATACCTATCGGGTGAGGAATCCTCCGGGAGTCATCACAGATGAATCCCTCAAGGCGATCAGGCAAGCTATGAAAGATGAAGAAGCTTTGATTGTTGTAGAGGGAGAGGAAGATCTTCTTGCTCTCCCCGCCGTTCTGGAAGCACCAGCCCAGGCCTTCGTGATCTATGGCCAACCGCTACAGGGTATAGTGGTAATTGTCACCACAGCGTCGGTGAAAGCAGAGGTGGAAGCCATCATTGGAAGAATGGCTAGGGAGGCCGGATAATAATCGGACTTGAATAGTTACTGATACTCGGAGCTGGCGAGTTGACTTACCGCGAGACGAGACCCTCTTTGGTCAATGGGGAACTGGGCCTTCGCCATGGGTTCTTACAACAGAGATTGTCTCGCCTGCCTCGAGGCATGTGACCAGATGAGCTCAAGGGCGTGTTCTTTTGCGGTCACGCGAAAGGCGCGAGAGAAAATCACAATGTTTCGGAGACTGAGAGCCTCAAACACTTTAACGATCTTGACGTTTCTTCGCGAATGATTATCAAATGACTTTGGTCTATGCTTGCATCGCCCCGCATGGCGGCGAAATTATTCCCGAACTGGCAGCGAAATCATTGCTAAGAAAATTTGAGGCCACCAGAGTCGGAATGCGATACCTCGCCAGGAAAATATCAGAGACGAAACCCCACACCGTAATATTAGCAAGTCCGCACAGCTTGAGACTAATCGGCCAAATAGCCGTCGTAACGGCGGAGAATTCGTCGGGAAGTCTAGAGGGATCTTCAAAGAAGTCAGTATTTCTTCACGCAAACTGCGATGTGGAATTTGCCAAGAAGCTGATTGAAGAGGGTGAAAGGCGAGGTCTACCGGTAGTTGGGGCTAATTACGGGACTTCGACGGGACCAACATCCAACTTGCAGATGGACTGGGGGACGCTTGTTCCTTTGTGGTTTGTTCTGAATGAGCGGAAAGTCAAGTCGAAGATCGTGATAGTTGCTCCTTCAAGAGAAATTCCTTTGCGGAAGAACTTTTTCTTCGGAAGAATGCTGGCGGAACTGATGGAGAGGCAGGGGAGTAAACGGTTCGTTTTCATCGCGAGCGCTGATCAGGCGCACGCTCACAAAAGGTCAGGGCCTTACGGATTCAGTCCGGCAGCTTCTCAATACGATAATTACGTACTGGACGCAATAAGGAAGAACAGATTGAAGCGAATCTTGGCATTAGATGCTGGATTCGTAGAGCGGGCCAAACCCGACAGCCTGTGGCAAATGACGTTCCTCGCCGGAATTGCTCACATTGTCAAGTTACAGTCACGATTGCTCTCTTACCAGGTTCCCACATACTATGGAATGGCGTGTGCTAGTTTTGAGCGGGTATAGCTTGATCGCCCGACGGCCGTTGGCGCTTACTG
>WNFB01005957.1_pt1 | contig 10921 bp, 12 predicted proteins | sample 5400501 | NCBI WGS metagenome assembly WNFB01 (sample SAMN13153341, study PRJNA577476) | soil metagenome | isolation source: 200 cm saprolite under Douglas fir tree site 2 hole 1 | place: USA:California | collected 2015-04-18 | reverse complement strand
AACCCTTGCGGGCTTTTGCAAGGGTGGGTCTCTTTCCTTTTTCAGTGACGATCTCCATGGAATGACCGGCAACATCAGGAGTAGCTGACGCCCTGTTTCGGCGTGCAGAGTGATCATACCGCCGAAAATCTTCTCCGGGGGACGGAGGACTCGGTGTGGAGAAACTAGGGGCTACCAGCGGCAAGGCGCTGCCACATGTCCTAACCCAAAAACGAGAACCGGACTCGAAGGTCCGGTTCTCGCTTCGGTCGGTACCAATCTCTCACTCTAGATGCACTTGTTGGCCTTGTTGGACCATTCCAGTTGCACCGTGTAGGTGCCGATTTTCTTGGTTTTCCAGGCGCAGATGTCGCCAATTTCACCGTTGGCGTCGTCATACCAGCCTTGGCCCGGAATTGGATCGGTGATGGCTTCGCACAGCTCGTGGGAGCTGGTCGAGGTGAGCGCATCAATCGGTTGAAGGCCGCCCGTGCACCCGGTGCAGCCCGGGAAGGGCATGGCGGCATAGAAAATCTTACCGTTGATGTCGTTGTGATAGCCGCAGAACGCGGTGCAGGAGCCGGCCCCGCCCTGGATGACCTTCACGCCTGGGGGAAAAAATAGAAAATAAAGCGTGTTGGGAGTGGGTTGCGGAAAGGCGCGGTTGGTGGCGATCTCACGCTGAAGCGTGTGCTGGATCGTGCTGTCGTTCACGGAATGATGCAACAACGGCGTCGTAAGTTGCGCCGTGCCGGTGCGCTTGCCATGACAGATCGTGTAGTTCGGCACGTTGTACTCGGCGAGCTGGTCGATCAATGGGCTTGTCAGGATGAAGTCAAAGAACTGGTTTAATTTCGGGATCATCGCTTTCTGCGGAGCAGTGTTCCACGCCGCGCCCCAGAAGACGCTGAACACTTCGGGAGCGGCGATGAGCGGACCGTTGCGATAGGTGAGCTGCGGAGCGACGGCCGGGGCAACTGCCGCTTCTGCGCCCGGATGCAAAGGCACAATACGTATGGCATCGGAGTGCGAAGTTACGACCTGATCGAAAACGTCGGGATGCGTAGCCATGGTACCTCCTCGATTCAGTGGACTGAGAGCCTTAGGTCGGGATTTGGACCGGGTTGGTTTTCAATGCGGGCCTAGAAGTTTGATTCCCTGAGGACTGTCGAGACCGCATCGGAAGAATCCCAGACAATAAGCTAGAGGAACTCGCGCGTGGATGCACCAAGTCCTTTCCATCGCATTTCGCAAAAGGTACCTCTCGTGGTGGGGGAGTCCAGAGGCTAACAGTAGATTGATCCAGACCTGCGGCGTGTTTGATACACGCAGCGAACTTTCATTTCCCGGGGATGACCGGCAACAGCAGAAAAGGCTGGCGGCCGGGGTATCGAGCAAATTGCATCTCGAGGTTTCGTCTAGCGTAGCTGCTGAAATTCTTCCAAAGTTATTCTGAGGTGCCGCAGAATCTTGGAAAACAGGGGCGGCCCAATTTCCCGGCCACCATGAAGCGGGATCGTAACGGCACTGCCGTCCGGGTGGTTCCACCGTTCGTGACTTCCTGTTTGGCGAGTCCGAGAAAAACCAAGCTTTCGTGCGGCATTCTGAAATTCGCGCGCTGTGGCGCTAGGGATGCAGGATTTCCGTCGTGTCGGCGGGGAGAGCGAGCCCCTTTTCCTGGTACTCGTCAGAAATTATCTGAAAGACGCCGTTCAGTTCTTCCAAGGCCTGCTCGCGGGTCGGCATCAGCGCGTAACAGCCAGAAATGGCAGGAATTTCCGCCACCCAGGAACCGTCCTCCTGCCGATAAAGCACGATCTTGTAGTTTTCAAAGCCCATCTTGTATTCTGACCTTGAGGTTAGTCTAGCACACTGCAGGGTTTCCGCTGATTCCACGCGCGCCACCTGATAGAGCCCTACAAATTAAGCCGACTTAGTCTTTTCGAGTTCTTCAGTGAGTGCGGGGACAATCTCGAACAGGTCGCCGACAATGCCATAGTCCGCAACCTCGAAGATGGGGGCATTCTGGTCCTTGTTAATCGCCACAATCGTGCGCGAGCCTTTCATCCCTACCACGTGCTGGATGGCGCCGCTGATCCCCAGCGCCAGGTAGAGCTTCGGCGCGACCGTCTGCCCCGAGCTGCCGATTTGGCGGTCCATCGGCAACCAGCCTTCGTCGCAGATCGGGCGCGAGGCCGCCAGCACACCGCCAATCGCGTGCGCCAACTTCTCCGCGATGGGGATATTTTCCGGCGCCTTGATCCCGCGTCCGATCGCCACCAGGATGGGCGCCTGCGTCAAATCCACGGCCTGCTTGGCTTCGCGGAACAGCTCCAGGGGCTTCGTGCGAATCTGCTCGGGCTTCAGCTCGACCGCCAGCGATCTCACTGGTGCTTTTGATGCGCCCCGCGCGACCAGGTCCCCGCCGAAAGCCCCGGCTTGAAACGTGGCGAACCACGGCGGCGCGCCTTCAAACACCACGTCCGCCGCAGTCTTGCCTTGGAACATTTGCCGCACGAAAACGAGTTTTCCTTTCTCGTAGCGGTAGCCGACGCAATCACCGATCATCCCCTTGCCCAACGACGCGGCCAGCTTGGGCGCGAAATCGCGAACCTGGTAGGTGTGCGGCAGCAGGACTAGGTTCGGCTTCGTTTGCGCGATGGCCTGCGCTAACGCCAGGGTAAACCCGTCGGGCGTGTAGGCGCCCAGGAGGTCGTGCTCGACGAGCAGGACTTCGTCGAGCTTTGACGCGGCTAGCTCATCGGCAAGTGTCGCCACGCCCTTACCGATGACGAGTCCTGCCAGGCGGCCCTTCGCCTCGGCGGCGATCTGCTGGGCCGCGGCCAGGGCTTCCAAGCTGGTCTTGTTCCATTTTCCTTCGCGTTGTTCGGTGATCAGGAGGATGTTCATTTTCCCATGCCGGGGCTACAGCACGCGCGCTTCGTGCTTCAGCTTTTCGACGAGCTTCGCCGCGGCTTCCTTCGGCGTGCCGTCAAGGAACTCGGTCTTCTTGGTCTTGGCCGGCACGTAGATGCGCTCGATGTGCTGCGTTGGCTCGTGCGCGACGCCGAGCGACTCGCGGGGAATCGCCGTGATTTCTTTTTTCTTCGCCGCCATGATGCCTTTCAGCGTCGCGTAGCGCACCTTGTTGATGCCGGACTGAATCGTCAGCACCGCTGGCAGCGGCAGCTCGACCCATTGGAACCACCCCGCCTCGAGTTCGCGCTTCACGCGCAGGGTTTGGCCCTGCGCTTCGATCTGCATGATGAGGGTGGCGTGCGGCAGCCCCAGGCGCTCCGCCAGCACAACGCCGGTCTGGCCGAAACCGTGGTCGTCGCTTTGCAAGCCGGTCAGGACCAGGTCCGGCTTCTCGCGCTCGATCGCCGCCGCCAGCGACTTCGCCACGCCTAGCGGATCGAGACCATACGCCTTGTCCTCAACCACATGAATTCCGCGGTCGGCGCCCTTGGCGAGCGCTTCCTTGATGGTTTGCTTGACGCGCTCCGGGCCCATGGAAACCGCGATGACCTCACCGGTGTGCTTTTCCTTCAGACGCAGCGCTTCCTCGAGGGCAAAACTGTCCGGCTCGTTCATCTCGAATCCGATGTCGGCTTCGCGGATCCAGCCGCCTTCGGCGATCACCAGCGGCGCGTCCTTGGCGGGCACCTGCTTGATGCACACGACGATTTTCATTCACGTTTCTCGATTGGGGCGCAACGGCTAGCGGCCAGCCCAGCGCTTGAACAGCAGCGCAGCGTTGGTTCCGCCAAAACCGAACGAATTCGACAGGGCGTACTCGACGCTGGCCTTCCGCGCCTTGTTCGGGACGTAGTCCAGGTCGCATTCCGGGTCCGGATGCTCCTGGTTGATGGTTGGGGGCAGTATCTGGTCGCGCAGCGCCAGGATGCTGATGCCCGCTTCGAGCCCGCCTGCGCCCCCGAGCACGTGCCCGGTCATGGATTTGGTGGAGCTGATAGCCACCTTCTTCGCGTGCTCACCAAACGCTCGCTTCATGGCTCTGGTCTCGATCGCATCGCCCAGGGGAGTCGAAGTGCCGTGCGCGTTTACGTATCCGATTTGCGCGGGTTCGATCTTCGCGTCGCGCATGGTGGCTCGCATCACACGAAACGCGCCGTCGCCGTCTTCGGCCGGCGCCGTGATGTGGTGCGCGTCGCCGGACATCCCGTAACCCGCCACTTCGGCGAGGATGGGCGCGCCGCGGCGTTCGGCAACCTCAAGCGCCTCCAAAATCAGGATGCCTGACCCTTCCCCGATTACAAAGCCGTCGCGGTCCGCGTCAAACGGGCGGCTGGCGCGCTCCGGCTCATCGTTGCGCGTCGAAAGCGCCTTCATTGCCGCAAAACCGCCAACGCCCATGGGCGTGATCGTAGCTTCCGTTCCTCCGCAAATCATCACATCCGCATAGCCGTGCTGGATGAGCCGGAAGGAATCCCCGACCGCATGCGCCGACGCGGAGCAAGCCGTGGCCGTCGCCGAATTCGGTCCTTTGGCGCCATATCGGATCGAAATGTGGCCGGAGGCAAGATTGATGATGGCCGCCGGAATGAAAAAGGGGGAGATGCGCCCGGGGCCGCCCTGCTCGAGTCGGACGTGCTCGCGCTCGATGACATCGAATCCGCCGATGCCGCTGGCCACGAATACGCCGGTTGATTCCGCAATCTCCGGCGTCACCTTCAACCCGGCCATGCGGACCGCGAAGTCGGTAGCGGCCAGAGCGAGCTGAATGAAACGTCCGATCTTCTTGAGTTCTTTCCTCTCGACCCAGTGCAGGGGATCGAACCCGCAGACTTCGCCGGCGATCTTGCTGTCGAAGTCGGTGGTGTCGAAATGGGTGATGGGGCGGATACCACTCTGCCCCGCCAGGAGGTTCTTCCAGACTTCCTCGGTGCCGATACCCAGGGCGCAGATTAGACCCACACCCGTTACGACGACCCGGCGGCTCACGATGGCAACTCTCCTGGCGGCTTTCCGGCGGCCGGCAAACTACTTCTTGGCCGGGGCGTGCTTCTGGATGTATTCAGTGGCGTCCTTTACGGTGGCGATCTTTTCGGCGTCCTCGTCGGGAATCTCAATCCCGAAAGCCTCCTCGAACGCCATGACGAGTTCGACTGTATCGAGGGAATCCGCGCCCAGATCGTCCACAAAGGAAGCCGTGGGCGTCACTTCACCCTCGTCCACTCCCAGTTGCTCGACGATAATTTGTTTTACGCGTTCTTCAACGCTGGCCATTCGTTTTTGCCTCCGCTGCGCGCCTTGCGCCGCTTCCTGTGGCAGTCATTTGGCTGCTTCCCATTCTGATATAAGACCCGCCTATTCTATTTGCGCCCTCCCATCAGGTCAACCTGGAGTATCTGATTCACCTTTGTTGGCGTGAAATTCGCCTGAACCAGAATGGACCTCACCGGCCGCTATCCCATATGAAGGCCGCCGTTGACCTCGAGGACTGCCCCGGTGATGTAGCCCGCCTCATCACTGGCGAGAAACACGGCCGCCGCCGCAACCTCCGCGTCTGTCCCCATCCGGCCCAGCGGAATGCGGGCCACCAAATCCTCCTTCGTCTTCTGCGGCAACGGGGCGGTCATCGGGGAGACGATGAAACCTGGAGCGATGGCGTTCACGGTGATGTTCCGCGAGGCGACTTCCACCGCCAGCGCGCGTGTGAGACCAATCAATCCCGCCTTCGCCGCAACATAATTGGCCTGTCCGGCGTTTCCGGTCTCTGCGACGACAGAGGTCACATTGATGATGCGCCCGTAGCGGGCGCGGATCATGACCGCCAGCGCCTGTTGTGCGCAGAGGTGCGCGCCGGTGAGATTGGTGCGCAGCACGGCTTCCCAATCTTCCAGCTTCATCCGCACGGCCAGGCCATCGCGCGTGATGGCGGCATTGTTCACGAGAATGTCCAGCTTGCCGAGCTTTTCAATGGCCGTGCGAACCCCCGTTCTAACTTGCTCTCCGTCCGCCACGTCCATCGGAACCGCCACGGCCTCGCCGCCCGCCGCCTCGATTTCGGCGACGACGCTGGCCAACTTTTCCCCGGAACGCGCCGCAGCCGCCACGCGGGCGCCCGACTGCGCTAGCGCCAGCGCCGTGGCGCGTCCGATGCCCTGCGATGCTCCAGTCACCAGCGCCGTTCGATTTTTCAAGCTGAACATAACTTCGGTTCCTGGCCGACCTGGTTGCTTGCTTTGTGCTGCTTGCGCCCAAATTCGCCGCGCCGCGCCCAAACTTTCGGCTCCCCCTCGGAGGGCCGGGCTTCAGCCCGGCCAGAAGGTGGGCTCGAAAACCAGGCGCTTTAAGCCCCTGAAGTCACTTTGGTTCCGGCTTGGCCGCGCTATGAATTCTATGTCCTCTCTGATAAATCATTTCGGAAACCCCTTCAACACAGAGGACACAGAGAGGCACTGCTGCGACCAAAGTCAGCTTCAGCGGCTAAAGCCGACTTCACAGAAGCTCGCCTACGGCCGGGCTGAAGCCCGGCCCTCCGAGGGAACCCGACAATTTGGGCACGACGCGAGAATTCTGACCGCTAGTAGCACAGAGAGCACGGAGAACGCGGTCCTTGCGTAGAGTTGCCGGGTATGGGCGGCTCCTTGGCGCCGCTGACGGAAGCGCGCGGACCCTTCTACGCTTCTGCGGCTTCCACCTGGGCCTGCCCCAGCTTCTCCAGAGTGATTTGCAGAGACTTTCCGTCCTCGACGTTGAACACGTGCACGGAGCGGTCAATTTGCCGCAACAACCCGGTCAGGACGCGCCCCGGCCCCACCTCGACAAAGATACTCACACCGAGTTCGACCAGCGTCCGGACGGATTCCTCCCATCGCACGGGAAGCGTGACCTGCCGGACCAAGGACTCGCGCGCTTCTTCGCCGCTGGTGATGATTTCTGCGTCCGCGTTCGTGACCAGCGGAATCCGTAGCGCCTGAAAGGCCGTCTGGTGCAAGTCTGCTTCCAACCGCTGCTGCGCCGGCGCCATCAACTCACTGTGGAAGGGAGCAGACACGGTCAGCATAACAGCGCGCTTGGCGCCGCCAGCCGAAGCGAGTTCGACGGCGCGCTTGACCGCGGCAGCATGCCCGGAGATCACTGTCTGTTCCGGGGTGTTCAGGTTGGCCGGACCTACCACCTGCCCTTTCGCGGCTTTGCGGCAGAGTTCCGCCACCTGGGCCGGGGCGAGTCCCATGATGGCCGCCATGGCCCCTTCGCCTTCGGGCACAGCGGACTGCATATACTCGCCACGCCGTCGCGCCAGCTTAACGGCGTCCGTAAATGCCAGCGCCCCCGCAGCAACCAGCGCAGAGTATTCTCCCAGACTGTGCCCCGCGACATAGTCCGGCCGCACACCCTTTTCCTCGAGCACGCGGCAAGCGGCAGTCGAGACCGAGAGGATTGCCGGCTGTGTGTTGGCCGTCAGCTTCAGATCTTCTTCCGACCCCGTGAAGCAAACATTGGATATGGAAAAACCGAGCGCCTGGTCCGCTTCGGCGAACACACGACAAGCTGCCGGAAACCTGTCGGCCAAGTCTTTGCCCATTCCCGGGTACTGAGACGCCTGCCCGGGAAACATGAATGCCAGTTTTCCCATTGGACGGTCCGCCGTTTCGTTCCTCAGGCTTCCACGGCGACTTGAAGCATGGAAAGCTCTTTCTCGATTTTATCGTTGATCCTGCCGCGCGCCAGTTCCGCGGCCACTCGAACCGCGTTTTTAACGGCGTGCGCGTTCGAACGCCCGTGTCCAATCACGGTGACGCCACGCACGCCGAGCAGCGGCGCGCCTCCGTATTCCGAGTAATCTATCTTCTTCCGAAAATCCTTGTACGCCCGCCGGGACAACACATATCCAACTTGAGAGGCCAGTGTGCTCCGTAACGCATCCTTCAACAAAGACTCGATGTGCTGCGCCGCGCCCTCGCTGATTTTCAAGGCAATGTTCCCGATGAACCCGTCGCAGGCGATCACATCGACCGAGCCGCCGAAAATGTCTCGCCCCTCGACGTTCCCCACGAAGTTGAGCGCCGAATGTTTCAAACGGGTGTGCACTTCGCGAGTGAGCTCGTTGCCTTTGCTTTCCTCTTCGCCGATCGAGAGCAGCCCCACTCTTGGGCGCCGCGTTCCAAAGATGGCACGATAATAAATCTCCCCCATGATGGCAAACTGCACCAGGTGCGCCGGCTTGGAGTCAACATTGGCCCCTACATCCAGCAGAACGCACGCTCCGCCGCGCGCGGTGGGGAACGGCGCCGCCAGAGCGGGACGGTCCACCGAGGGGAGCGTGCCAAGGCCAAACCGCGCCACCGCCATCACCGCGCCCGTATTCCCGGCGCTGACCAACCCCTGCGCGATCCCGTCGCGCACCAGCTTTGTGGCCACGTGCGCCGAGCTGTCTTTCTTCTTCCGAAACGCCTGCGACGGCGAGTCATTCATGGTAATGACTTCGCTGGCGGGCACAATTTCGATGGGCAGGCCGCGATGCGGGTGCCGGGCCAATTCGCGTTTTAGTTCCGGGGCAAGGCCGACCAGCAGGATCCGCGCCCCAAGCTCGCGAGCCGCCGCAATGGATCCCTCAACCTCAGGGCGCGGCGCATGGTCTCCTCCCATGGCGTCAACTGCGATGGTGATCATTTACACTCCGGTGGGCGCCGGCGCGGGGCTCCGCGGACGTCTGGGCGTCAGGCCCCGGTATCTACGACTTCCCGCCCCTTGTAATAGCCGCAGTGCGGGCAAGCCTGGTGAGGCTGCTTCATCTCATGGCAATTGGGACATTCGGCCAGTGCCGGAGCGGTTAGGTAGTCGTGCGCTCGCCGCTTGTTCTTCCGTGCTTTCGAATGGCGCCGTTTTGGATTGGGCATGCAAACTCCTTGCCAACACCCCTCACCGCCGGGGGCATTCTATGGTGTTTCCTCCTGGATTTCTATTGCTTTTTGAACCAGTCCTGCCTGAGGCGCGCCAGGGGGGCCATGCGCGGGTCCGCGGTATGGGTCTCACAGCGGCATTCATCATTGTTCAGGTTGACTCCGCATTGGGGGCAGAGCCCGCGGCAATCACTGCGGCAGATGACCTTCATGGGGAGCGCCAAGAGCACCTGTTCGGCCAGCACGTCGGCCAGGAACAGCCCTTGGCCTTCGAAAAACGCAATCTCCGTGTCGTCGAGCTTCAGCCGGACCTGTTCCTCCTTCGTGATGGAGGCCATCGGCCGGTAATACAGGTCGAACTCCCGGGCGACATCCTCCTGCACCGGCTCCAGGCAACGCGCGCAAACAAGCTCCAGCCGGGTATGGAGTTCCCCGGTAATCCGGATCTGTCCCTCGACAAGCTCTGCGGTCGCCCGCACATCTAGTGGCTCCGCTTGGCGGAACTCCCCGGTGTGATAATCCACAGCCCCGGGGGCGTAACTCCTTCGGATGCGGATCTTGTGAACCGCGAGCTCGTTGACGTCGATGAACATGAGTTTCTTAGCCGCGTCGAGCGGAAGCCCTGATTCTCCCGCTGAAGTCATTATAGGATTCACAACAATGATGTCAAGGAAGCGACCGTTAGGCTCCGGGGGGGTTGCTGCGAATCAGATAACTCGTGGATTGCCAAGGCACCGGGGGAAGAGAGCACACGGCGCTCGGGCCAACCCATTCCCATTTTGGCCCTCTCTCAACGGGCCGGCGAGGCAGAGCTTGCGCCGATCAGGTCCGTGTGTTGCCGGAGCAGAAAGTGGTCGGTCATACCGGCGATGTAATCGCACACAACGCGATGGCGCGGCTCGCGCCCGGCGAGTTCCGCATAGTATTTTGGCATCGCTTCCGGATGATCCAGGTAATACTCGAACAGTTCCCCTAGCACTTGGACGGACCGTTCGCGATCCATCACGATGGCTGGGTGGTTGTAGAGGCGTTCGTTGAGGAATTTCTTAAGCGCCGCGTTTTCCGTGGCCACGGCCGGGCGAAAACCGGCGACCCGCCTCGGCAAGCGCCTCACATCTTCGACGCTTTCGAGACCTGCAGCCGCCACCTCCTCGCCCGTATTTTCGATGAGGTCCGAGGCGAGCTTATCGAGCATCTGCTTGAGCGCGTGATTGAATTTCAGCTTTTCCCGGCCCTGCGGATATTTTCGTTCCACCTCTCCGTACAGTTCTGCGAAGAGCGGCACCCCGGTGCGAATCGTGCCGATGTCGAGCAGCCGCGCCTCGTAGCCGTCGTCCACATCGGCCGTGTTATACGCGATCTCGTCAACGAAATCGATGAGTTGCGCTTCGAGCGGCGGGCGCTGGTTGAGCAGATACTCCGCAAGCTCTGGAAATTCCCGCGCGTCATAGCCCCGCGAATGCTTGACGATTCCTTCGCGCACCTCGAAGGTCAAGTTGAGGCCGGGGAAGTCCAAGTACCGCTGCTCAAATTGCTCGATAATTCGCAGTGCCTGGAGGTTGTGATCGAAGCGGTCTCCGTGCGGCCGCATCAACTCATCGAGCTTGTGCTCACCCGCATGGCCGAACGGCGGGTGGCCGATGTCGTGCACCAAAGCCAGTGCTTCGGCGAGGTCGGTGTTGAGGCCGAGCGCGCCGGCCACAGTACGCGCAATCTGCGCTACCTCGATCGTGTGCGTGAGCCGGTTGCGAAAGTGGTCGGAGTACCGGGTGGTGAAAACCTGGGTCTTTGCTTCGAGCCGCCGGAACGCCCGGGAATGAATGACGCGGTCCCGGTCCCGCGCGTAGTCGTTTCGGTAAGGGTGCGGCGGCTCGGGATAACGACGGCCGCGAGACTGTGCCACATCCATCGCGCATGGGACCAGCGCCATACCTCATTCTATGACACCACGGTCGCTACGCCAAACGCGCGGCAACCGCCCCGTCAGGCGCGAGTTCGATCTGCTCTGGGAATCTGCAAGGGAAAGACCCCGCCTCTGAAGAGGCGTGCTACAGCAACTACAAAAATCG
>WNFB01005955.1_pt1 | contig 10923 bp, 10 predicted proteins | sample 5400501 | NCBI WGS metagenome assembly WNFB01 (sample SAMN13153341, study PRJNA577476) | soil metagenome | isolation source: 200 cm saprolite under Douglas fir tree site 2 hole 1 | place: USA:California | collected 2015-04-18 | reverse complement strand
CTTCGTCCAGACTCATCTCCAGGCCCTGATCGACCGCCTCCATGGCGAGACGCACGGCCAGCGGGCCCATCGCGAGGATACCCCGCATCATCTTCTCGGATTCGGCGAGCAGATCCGCGGCCGGCACGACCTTGTTGACGAGCCCGATCCGGTACGCCTCCTGCGCATCGATCATCTCTCCGGTCAAAATGAGCTGTATGGCTACGCCTTTGCCCACGAGGCGTGGCAGGCGCTGCGTGCCGCCGTAGCCCGGCGCGATTCCCAGCTTCACTTCCGGCTGTCCGAACTTCGCGTTCTCGCTGGCGACGCGGATGTGGCAGGCCATCGCCAGCTCGCAACCGCCGCCGAGCGCGAATCCGTTAACGGCCGCGATCACCGGCTTGCCGCAGGTCTCCAGTCGCCGCAGCACGCCCTGCCCGCGCTGCGCGCGCGCCTTCCCGTCGAAGGGCCCCTGCCGCGACAGATCGCCGATGTCGGCGCCGGCGACGAACGACTTTGGCCCGGCGCCCGTGATTATGGCGCCTTTGATGTCGGCCTCGCTGGCGATGCGGTCGGCCACGGCGCCGAGTTCCACCATCACTTGGTCGTTGAGCGCGTTGAGCTTGTCGGGACGATTGATGGTGACGAACGCAATGCCGTCGCGAATATCGAATAGCAGCGTCTGGTAGGTCATGGCACAATGCTAAAGCGCGGACATGCAAAATCTAGATGTACAGACGCACCGCGGCGATCGCCGCTGCGTCTGTTGCCTAGTATTTGCATGTCCGCGCTTTAGCTTCTGCCTCGTGACTATCCAAGCCATCTCATGGTCCTCTTCGGGCGCGGTGCGCATTATCGATCAGCGTGCATTGCCCGAGGCGGAAATCACGCGCGACCTGGAGAGCGCGGAGTCAGTCGCGGAGGCAATCCGCCAGCTCCAGGTGCGCGGCGCGCCGTTGATCGGCATCGCCGCCGCGATGGGGCTCGTCGCCGGCACGCGGGAGCAGCGCGGCGCTCCGCGCGCCGGCTTCCTGGCACGTGTGAACGACCTTGCGGCGTTACTCGGCGCCGCCCGGCCGACCGCGGTGAACTTGCGCTGGGCGCTCGAGCGCATGCTGCGCGTCGCTGAGGGAACGCCGGGCGAGGGGACCGATCTCTGGGAGCGGTTGCGTGGCGAAGCAACCGCGATTTGGGAAGAGGACCGAGCCATGTGCCGCCGGATCGGCGAGCACGGTCTCACCATCCTCGCAGACGGCGCCAAAGTCCTCACGCACTGCAACACGGGAGCGTTGGCGACCGGCGGCATCGGCACCGCACTCGCGCCGGTCTATCTCGCGCACGAGCAGGGACGCAAGGTGCATGTCTACGTGGACGAGACTCGACCCCTGCTCCAGGGCTCGCGGCTCACGATGTGGGAGTTGGTGCACGCGGGGATCTCATGCACCCTGATCACCGATTCGTCAGCAGCCGCGCTGATGCGCCAGGCCAAGATCGACGTCGTAATGGTGGGTGCCGACCGGATCTGCGCGAACGGCGATTTCGCCAACAAGATCGGCACATACGGGTTGGCGGTGCTGGCGCGCCATCACGGCGTGCCGTTTTATTGTGCGGCGCCCTGGTCCACGGTGGATGTCTCACTGGCCGATGGCGATCTGATCCCGATCGAGCAGCGCTCGCCTGCCGAGGTTACCGTCATGGCGGGCCGGCCGATCGCGCCCGAGGGAGTCACGGCACTCAATCCTGCATTCGATGTCACCCCTGCGCGGTACGTGACGGGATTCGTCACCGATCGGGGGATTGTTCAACCACCGTTCTCGGAGGGGGAAGGGGAGGGGGGGGAATCGCTCCAATGACTGCTGTCCTTGCGCTCGATCAGGGAACCACAGGCTCCACCGCGCTCGTCCTGAGCGGCGAAGGCCGCGTGCTCGGCCGCGGCTATCGTGAGTTCACGCAGCATTTCCCATCGCCCGGAGAGGTCGAACACGATGCCGAGGAGATCCTGCGCGTCACCGTCGAAGCGGCGCGGGAAGCGATCCGCCAGGCCGGGGTGACGCCCGACGCCATCGGCATCACGAACCAGCGCGAGACGGTGTGCGCCTGGGAGCGCGAGACGGGTCGCCCCGTCCATCGCGCCATCGTCTGGCAGGATCGCCGCACCGCGGCGCGCTGTGCGCAGCTCGAAAAACAGAAGAAAGGCGCGTTGGTGCGTGCGCGCACCGGCCTCGTGCTCGACCCCTATTTCTCGGCCACGAAGATCGAGTGGTTGCTCGAGCACGTGAAAGGGCTGCCGCGACGCGCGGCAAATGGAGACGTCGTTTTCGGCACTATCGACACCTGGCTGATCTACAAGCTCACGAACGGCAAGACGTTCGCGACCGATCACACCAACGCGTCCCGGACGATGCTGTTCGACATCGGCAAGCGCATGTGGGACGGCGACCTGCTTAAGCTGTTCGGCGTACCGCGCGACGCCCTTCCCGAGGTGCGGAATTCGAGCGGCGAGTTCGGTACGGCCGCCGCGGAACACTTTGGTGCCGAGCTGCCGATCAGCGGCGTCGCCGGCGATCAGCAGGCCGCGCTCTTCGGTCAGGGCTGCTGGCAGCCGGGGCAGGCGAAGAACACCTACGGCACCGGCGCGTTTCTGCTGCTCAACACCGGAAAGCGCCGGGCCAACTCGAAACGCGGCTTGCTCACGACGCTCGCGTGTGGTCCGCGCGGGGAGCCAGTGTTTGCGCTCGAGGGCAGCGTCTTCATCGCCGGCGCGGCCATGCAATGGCTGCGCGACGGACTGGGAATCATCACGCAGGCTGCGGAATCGGACCCGATGGCGCGGAGCGTCGACGATACCGGTGGCGTGTACTTCGTTCCCGCGTTCGTCGGGTTAGGCGCTCCGCACTGGGAGCCGAATGCCCGCGGCACGATCGTCGGCCTGACTCGCGGGAGCAGCCGCGCCCATCTCGTCCGTGCCGCGTTGGAGGCGATGGCGTTCAGCACCAAGGACGTGCTCGACGCGATGGTGGCCGACGCCAAACTTCGTCTCGCGAGTCTCCTGGTGGACGGCGGCGCGGCCGCCAATGACTGGCTGATGCAGTTTCAGGCCGACGTGCTGGGCGTCACGGTAGCGCGGCCGGACCTCGTCGAGACGACCGCGCTCGGCGCCGCGGGACTCGCCGGCCTCGGCGCAGGCCTGTGGAAATCGGCCAAGGACTTCCTCGCGGGCCGTACCTTCACCCGCTTTGCGCCTAGTGCTGGCCGCCGCGCCGTGCAGGCGCGGGCCGCCGAATGGCACCGCGCGGTGCAGACCGCACTGCACTGGGCCGGATGAAGCCAATCATTGCAGTGATCGGCGGTAGCACCTGCACAATTGAAGAAACGGCCTTCGCGGAAGAAACGGGACGGCTGCTGGCACAGCGCGGAGCGGTCCTGGTGTGCGGTGGCCTGGGCGGCGTCATGGAGGCGGTGGCGAAAGGCGCGCGGGCAAACGGCGGTACGACGGTCGGCATCCTACCTGGAGCGGATCCCGCCGCGGCGAACGCCTACATCGACATCCCGCTCGCGACGGGCCTCGGGGAGATGCGGAACTTTCTCATCGTGCGCACAGCGCACGCGCTCATCGCGATCGGCGGCGGCGTCGGAACATTGTCGGAGATCGCACTCGCGCAGCGAATCGGAAAGCCGGTGGTTGGCCTTCACGATTCCTTCAGAAACACCGTCGATATTCCGCGTGTGGAGACGGTCCCCGAGGCGGTGCGGTGGGCGTTACAACGTGCCGGAAACGGTATGGTATAATTCAGCTATGAAGGCAGGGTCGAAGTTCGCACTGGGCGCGGTCCTGATTGTCGGCTCGGTCGGCTATTTGATGGCCTCCGGGATACGGCAGACGGGACAGTACTTCCTCACGCCCAGCGAGCTGGCGCAGCGGGTATCGGCCGATCCGTCCTTCTATGATCTCGGCCTGAAGGTCGGCGCGCGCGTCGTCCCTGGAACCGTCTCGAAAGAGATGGCCACGCAGACGCTGCGTTTTCACATCACGGACGGGACGGTCAACTATCCCGTGATCTTCAAGGGCCTGCCTCCCGACACCTTCACCGACTCGGTCGAGGTCGTCGTCGAAGGGCGACTCCAAAAAGACGGTGTGATCCATGCGACCAACGTGCTTGCCAAGTGCGGGTCGCGCTACGAAGCCGTTCCCAAGGCGTAAATGAGTCTGCTCGGCCATCTCTCCCTCTGGCTCGCCTTCCTGGTCGGCCTGTGGGGGACGGTCACCGGGTTCGTCGGCGGCGCGCAACAGCGGCCCGATCTGCAACAGAGCGCTCGCAATGCGACGTTCGCGCTGTTCGGCGCGCTGGTCGTCGCGGTCGTGTCGCTCGAGGTGGCCATCTTCCGCCACGACTTCAGTCTCGAGTACGTGGCGGCGTACACGAGCCGCAATCTTCCCACGTTTTATCTCTGGTCGGCGTTGTACGCGGGACAGAAGGGAAGCCTGCTCTTCTGGGCGACGGTGCTGAGCCTGTTCGCGGCACTGGCGCAGCTGCTCACAAGCCGGCGCCATCGCGCCTACCTGCCGTATGTCGCGGCGGTGACGTGCGCCGTGGCGACGTTCTTCATCTCGGTTATGCTCTTCGCCGCGAACCCCTTTCAGCGGCTCGGCTTCACGCCGCTGGACGGTCGTGGCATGAACCCGCAGCTGCAGAATCCGGGGATGGTGTTCCATCCGCCCATGCTGTACCTGGGCTACATCTCGATCACGATTCCGTTCGCGTTCGCGATCGCGGCGCTGCTGACCAAGAAGCTCGACACCGAGTGGCTCGTGGCCGTCCGCAAATGGACGCTCGTGTCATGGCTGTTCCTCGGTATTGGATTGCTTATCGGGATGTGGTGGGCTTACGTCGAGCTCGGGTGGGGCGGCTACTGGGCGTGGGATCCGGTCGAAAACGTCGCGCTGTTGCCGTGGCTGGTCATGACCGCCTTCCTCCATTCGGTCATGATCCAGGAAAAACGGGGCATGCTGAAGAAGTGGAACCTCGCGCTGATTCTGGGGGCGTGGCTCCTGTCGATCTTCGGCACATTCCTGACGCGCTCGGGCGTAATCGCGAGCGTGCACTCCTTCACGCAATCACCAGTCGGGTACTTCTTCCTCGGCTTCCTGTGCGTGGGCACGATCGCCAGCGTCATCCTGTACGTGAACCGGCTGCCGCTGCTGCAGGCGGAAGCGACGCTCGAATCGATGGTGAGTCGAGAGGCGAGCTTCCTATTCAACAATCTGTTGCTCATCGGAATTGCGTTTGCGGTGTTGTGGGGCACGCTGCTGCCGATTCTCACGGAGTGGGTGGTTGGCGTGAAGTACACGGTGAAAGGGCCATGGTTTACGTTCGTGATCACGCCAGTGGCCATGGCTCTGTTACTGCTCATGGGGATCGGACCGCTGATCGCCTGGCGTCGGGCTTCCATTCCCAATCTGCGGCGTCAATTCGCGGTGCCGACAACGGCAGGCACTTTCGCTTTGCTGATCTTGCTAGTGGCGGGGATGCGCGACTTCTGGGCGCTCACTGCAGTCGCGTTTGGCGCATTCGTCTTCGGGACGATCGTTCAGGAATTCGCGCGCGGTGCGCGCGCTCGGCACCGTCAATACGGTGAGCCGACGGCCATTGCGGTCTTGCAACTGTTGTCTCGCAATCGCCGCCGCTACGGTGGGTACATCGTGCACGTCGCGATTGTGCTCCTCTTCATCGCATTCGCAGGGATGTCATTCAAGACAGAGACCCAGGCCTCATTGCGTCCCGGCGAGACAGCGACCCTTGAGAGTCCGGATGGGCACGTCTACGCTTTCACCCACCTCGGGATCTCCCAGTACAACGCACTCAATCGGCAGGTAACCGCCGCGCTGGTCGAGGTCCGTCGGGACGGCAAGGCGATCGGACGCATACGCACCGAGAAGCGCCAGCACGTCGACGCCCTGGGTAACAATACCTTCGAGCCATCGACGGAAGTCGGCATCATGAGTGGACTGCGCGTCGACCTCTACGTCGTCCTCGCTGGCCTGGTAAACGGAACGGAGCAGGCCGTCTTTCGCTTCACGATCAATCCGCTGGTCTGGTGGGTCTGGTTCGGTGGCTTCGTGCTGGTGATTGGGGGGCTGATCGTACTGTGGCCGGGCGGCGCGGGCGTGGCCATGAAGGGATCGAAGACATCGTCGGTGCAAGCGGGATATGCCGTGAAACTGGAAGCCGAGCGATGAGCCTCAGCCGCAGAGGGTTCTTCGCCATGGCCGCGGCCGGCGTAGGTGCCGCTATCCAGGACACGGTGAAGGCTGGACGCGTCTACGATCCGGAACGCGCTGGTCGCCCTCAGACGCCCATCACAGCGGCTGATAACGACCCGGGCATCCAGGCCGTCGAGAAGAAGTTGCGGTGCACCTGCGGCTGCGGCCTCGACATCTATACTTGCCGTACGACCGACTTCCAATGCACCTATAGCCCCGCATTGCACAAGGACGTTCTGCGGCTCGCGGGGCAGGGGAAGACGGCTCAGCAGATCATCGACGAGTTCGTGAAGCAGTACGGAGAAGCGGCGCTCATGGCCCCTCCCAAGCGGGGCTTCAATCTCGCCGGCTACTTCGTGCCGTCCATTGCGATCGTTATCGCCGGCTTCTTGCTCGTGCGCGCGCTGCGTCGCTGGACACGTGAAGCAGACGCCGGTGCCCCGGCGAGCCCGACGCTGCCGCCAAACGCCACCCCCGCCGAGCTGGAACGTCTCCATCGAGAGCTCGACCGGCTCGATGCTTGAGCTGATTCTCGGAATTCTGCTGGCCGCAGGGGCGACGTACTACGTCCTCGTCCCCATCCTTCGGCCGCCGGAGGAGTCGGCGAGTAGCGTTGCGGCTGACGACGAGGGCGAGGATCCCGCGGACGACATGCGTCCGCAGGCGGTCGCGCTGCGTGCGCTGAAGGAGATCGAATTCGATCGCGCGACGGGAAAGCTCTCGGACACCGATTACGACCAGCTGAAAGCGAAGTACACGCAGGAAGCGGTGGCGGCAATGCGAGGGGAGCAGGGAGCGAGCAGGGAGCAGGGAGCGGGGAGCAGGGAGCAGGTGTTGAAGACTGCTCCCCGCTCCCTGCTCCCAGCTCCCTCGTGTCCCGAACATGGTACGCCTTCTGAGGTGGATGCCGTGTTTTGCCCGCAATGCGGAAGACGGTTAGGCGAAGCGCCCGGCTACTGCGTGCACTGCGGCACGGCGCTCGATGATGATGCCCGCTACTGCAATCGCTGTGGAGCCCGCGTCGCCGCCTGACTATTGCGTTTTCCCCTCCCGTTTCCTATCAGTCTGCATCCCCGAACTCTGGAGCGGGTCGTGAACCGATGGGCCTCGCGATTGTTGGTCGTGCTGCTGCTGGTGGCGTTGACAGCGTCGACGGTGGATGCGCAGGGGCGGTACCGCCGGCGCGCGATCACGGCATCCGGTCCCACCTACGGCGCACACGTCGGCTACAACTTTGACGTAAACGACCTGCTCGTCGGGGCACAGCTCTCCTGGCCGTTCACGCCGGATCTCGCCCTCTATCCCACGTTCGACTACTACTTCGTGAGCGGCGGATCACTGTGGGCGTTGAATTTCGACCTGAAGTACCGGCCGCCGACCCGCTACGGCGCGTGGTACGTAGGGGCCGGCTTGAACTGGTCGCACGCCAGCGGCGGCGGGACCAGCGCGAGCCACTCCAACCTCAACCTGCTCACGGGACTCGAGGGTCGTCGCGGTCGGACACGGCCCTACATCGAAGCCAAATTCATCCTCGGGAACGGCAGCTCGTTTCAGCTGGTGGGAGGCGTGAGCTGGCGCTAGGCTAGAACTCGAAGGTCTCCATCTTGCGCAGCGCCATCCGCAGGGGAACGATCGTGGCCGCCGTGCACAGCGCGGCGGCCACCGCGAACCAGAGAAACATCCACCCATCGATGACGACAGGCCGGCCGTCGTAGACGGCCCGGACGTAGGTGTACACCGCCTGCCAGAGGGAGACGATCACTCCCGCCAGTAACGCGATCGTGGCCATCATGAAGACCAGGCCGCCGAACGAGGTCGGGATCTGCGCCGCGTTTTCCGTCTCGAACTGCGGATAGAGCGTCCCGAACGCGACCGCCATCGCCGCAATGGCCAACGTCAGTGCCGCCATCGTCGCGAGGCTCATCACCATCATGAACGTTGAGACCTCGAGCAGCGCGTTCGTCATTCCCGTGAGCAGCAGGCCGAGCGCCAGCAGCGGCAGTGTCCCCACCCAGTACTTCGACCAGAGCAGCGCGCGCAGATCGAGCGGTGAGGATCGCAACAGCCACATCTGCCGGCCTTCGAGCGACACCGCGGGGAAGATGAAGCGCGCGGCGATTGAAGCGAGGACGAAGCCCGCAAGACCCAGGTTCAGGAACGACACCAGATTGACGTAGAAGAATCCGACCGGCTCGCCGCGATGCAGCGGCAGGGCCTGAATGTTGAACAGATAGACGACCACGAGCACGGCGAGCAGGATCAGCTGGCTCCACTGTGTTGTGTCCCGGAAGAACAGCTTGATGTCCTTGAGGACAAACTCGCGCTTCGCGACCGGCAGCCACCCGAGCAGCGACCCCACCGTCCAGCGCCACAGGCCGCCGCGAATAAAGCGCTCCGCGCCCTCCTGCGCTTTGGTGAACCCTTGAGCGTACAGGGCGCGATGCAGCACGGCGCCCAGCGTGACGAACGCGGCCGCGGTCGTCCACAGCAGCATCAGGGGCAGGGGATCGAGCTTGTGCTGCAGAAATCCCATGATTGCTTGCGACGCCCATTCGCTCGGCAGATACGGCGAGGTGGGGCCGCGCAGCAGGATGAGAAAATCGAGCAGGTTGCGAAATCCTTCCGGCCGGGCGAGCTGCTCCGGCCGGATCACGCGGAACAGCAGGATCACTCCGGCGGCGGCCCCTAACGCGATGATGGACAGCAGATCGCGCGTGCGGCGCGCCGGGAAAATGTTCACCAGCACCAAAGTGACCGCGCAGCCCACCACCGCCGGGAGAATCAGCATCGGCACGATTGCGAGGATGGCGTACAGCGCGAACAGCACGCCGCCCTTGTAGACGACCCCGTAGGCCGCGAGGATCGGCACCACCATCAGCGCCACCATCCAGGACGAATGCAGCAGCGTCTCGCCCAGCTTCGCGAGATACAGCCGCAGCCAATCGACCGGCGACGAGACGAGCAGGTCGAGATCCTTCGCGAGAAAGAAGCTCGACAGCGCCGTGATGACGTTGGAGAGCACCAGGATCGAGATGAACGACAGGAGGATGAGGCCGAGGATCTTGCCGGGGATCAACGGCCCCAGCTCCTCGACCTTCCGCAGATTTCGCAGGATCAGGTACAGCACACCGAACACACCCGCCCAGAACGCCCCGCCCACCAGGATCAGGATGATCATCTTGCCGCTGCCGCCTTTGGCGCGCTCCTCGCGCAGCCGTTGCAGCGCGGTGCGCCACTTGGGCTGCAGCACGTGGGCGAGCGACGGCTGCTTGATCACGCGACTCTTCCTCCCAGGACTTCGGCGAGCTCACGCACCTGCACGCCACCGGTCAGCTTCAGGAACAGCTCCTCGAGACTCGCGTCGCCGGCTTGATGCTGGCGCCGCACATCGCTGACCGTTCCGGCGGCGACGATCTTCCCGTGCTGGAGGATCGCGATCTGGTCGCACATCGCTTCGGCGACCTCGAGCGTGTGCGTGCTCATCAACACCGTGCCGCCCCGCTCGACAAACTGCCGGAAGATGTCTTTCAGCAGACGAGCCGCTTTCGGATCGAGCCCCACCATCGGCTCGTCGACGACGATGCACTCGGGGCGGTGAATCAGGGCGCTCGAGATGATCAGCTTCTGCCGCATCCCGTGGCTGTACGCCTCGATCAGCTCGTCCTTCCAGCTCGTCAGCTCGAACACCTCGAGCAGTTCCGCAATGCGGCGCTCGACGCTGTCGCCTTCCTGCCCGTACAGGCCGGCGACGAACCGCAGAAATTCCGCGCCCGTAAGCTTGTCGTATACGAAGGGGCGGTCCGGGATAAAACCGAGCCGCATCTTGGCGGCCAGCGGATTGACGTGGATGTCGTCGCCGCCGAGCAGCACGCGGCCCTGGGTGGGCCGCAGAATCCCAGCGATCATCCGCAGCGTGGTCGTCTTGCCGGCGCCATTCGGGCCCAGGCAGCCGTAGAGGACGCCGCGCGGCACGTGCAGGCTGATGTCGTCCACGGCGACGAAGCTGCCGTAGAGCTTGGTCAGGTTCTCCAGGCGGATCATAGCACCTCGAGCTTCAGCCGGCCGATGAGTGGGACCAGCTCGACCTGCCGCGCGAGCCCCCCCCCGCTGGCCGCGATCGGCAGATGCGCGGCGTCGGCGGGGAATTGATCGAATGTCGGGTCCACCGCGATCCAATCGTTCAGGTAGACCTCGGCCCAGGCGTGATAGTAGAAGCGGCCGTTCAGGTAGATCAGTCCCGCGACAGTGCGCGCCGGCAATCCGGTCGATCGTGCCAGCGCGACGAATAACGTCGCTGCCTCGTTGCAGTCGCCGCGGGAGGTCTCCAGCACCTTCACCGCGCTGGGCGCACTGCCCGCCTGAGGGATGGTGCGGCGCAGCGAACCGTGGACCCAATGGGTGAGCAGCTCCGCGACGCGCGCGGGACTACGCTCCCGCTCGATGATGCGGCGGGCCTGCGCGGCGATCCGCGGGTCGAGGCTCTGAATCAATGGCTCCGGCGTGAGCCACCGCGCGAGCGCCGTATCGCGCGAGGGGAGCCGATACGGCGCTGCATGCGCCTGCAGCGCTCCGGACTGAACGATCTCGAGCGTATCTCTCCCGTTCCGCCGTACGCGCATCCGCGCTCGTTCGGGAGGATCGTCCCGGAGTCCGGCGACCAGCGCGGTCAGCGGCACGATCTC
>WNFB01005954.1_pt1 | contig 10924 bp, 12 predicted proteins | sample 5400501 | NCBI WGS metagenome assembly WNFB01 (sample SAMN13153341, study PRJNA577476) | soil metagenome | isolation source: 200 cm saprolite under Douglas fir tree site 2 hole 1 | place: USA:California | collected 2015-04-18 | reverse complement strand
CGGGAGATGCTCTCAGTGCACCTTCAGCCGAAGAGGCAGGCCAACGCATGAGCCGCCGCGGCAGCTCGCTCACCCTCGCGCTGCTCTCGACCACCCTGCTCGCGACGACGGCCATGGCTCAGCGGGCGACCGACCGCACGGGGCGGGACACGATGTTCGTCGGCGTGGACACGAGCGGGTCCTTCGTCCAGGGGGGTGATTACGGCAACGCCATGAGCTTCCTCGCCTACTACATCTATGGCCACCTCCACGGCCTCGGCGGGCTCACCCAGGTGAAGGAGCTGTTCGTCGCCGCCATCGGGGGCAAGGAGGCGGGCGAGCCCAAGGCTTTTCACCCGACCCTCGAGTTCGCGGACAAGGACATCGCGGGGATCGAGGCGAACCTGAGGCGCTGGTACCCGCCCACCGACACGCTCACCGACTTCAACGTCTTCTTCGAGCAGGTGGCCCGGGTCACCAAAGAGCGCAACCTCGTCCTCAGCCCGATCACGGTGCTGCTGGTGACCGACGGCGTTCCCGACATACCGCACCCGACCTTCAAGCCTGGCTCGAAGGGCATGTACCGAACGATCAACCTCGGTCCGCTCGAATACCTGTCGAGAAACCTCACGCTGCGAGTAGCGTATACGAGCCCCAAGGTGGCAGAGTTTTGGCGGACGGAAGTCCCTCGGCAGCGGGTCAGGCTCTGGACGGCCGAGGCCGAGATCATGAGAACCTGGCGCAGTCAGGTCATAGACGCCGCGCCGCCCGACCAGGCCCGCCTGTGGAAGTGGGTGCGGCAGACGCTCGACTTTCGCGTCCGCGTGCGCCCGCTCTGAGGAGTGTCTGAGCCCGTGAGGCTGGTGATAGGCTGACCGCGATGCGCTATCACTTCTCCGGCGTCGCCGGCGCCGGCATGAACCCCCTCGCGTGTCTGATGCGGGCGCGCGGCCACGAGGTCCAGGGCTCCGATCGCTCGTTCGACCAGGGGAAGAACCGGGAGATCGCCGCGCATCTCCGGCGGTTGGCAATCCAGCTTGCGGCGCACGACGGGACGGCCGTGACGCCAGCGATCGATCGCTTCGTCTACTCGACGGCGGTCGAGGCCGACACGCCCGAGATGCGAGCCGCGCGTGCACTCGGCCTCGACTGCGTGTCCCGGCCACAGCTCCTCGCCGAGGTGGTCAACGCTGGTGGGCCGGGCGTTGCCGTCGCGGGCACGAGCGGTAAGAGCACGATCATCGGCATGGTGGCCTGGCTCCTGCGCGAGACGGGCGTGCCTGCCACGGTGCTCGGCGGTGCCGCACTCGTGGGCGAAGGCACGGGCGGCTGCTTCGTCGCCGGCCCTGCGGAGGGCCCCGTCGTCGCGGAGGCCTGTGAGTCCGACGGCACGCTCGTCGGCTACCGGCCCGCGATCGGTCTCGTGCACAATGTGAGCCGCGACCACGCCGAGCTGTATGCACTGCGCCCTCAGTTCTCGGCCTTCGCCGAGAGCTGCGGCCGGCTCCTCGTCAACGCGGCCTGCCCGGAGGCGGCCGCGCTCGGGCGCCGGTTCAAGGCATCCACGTACGGCGTCTCGCCCGGCGCCGACACGCGTCTTCGAGTCACGAGCGCGGGCCCCCGCCGCGCGACGGGCTCGCTTCGGCTCGAGGGCCGCGTCGTGGTGCTCGACGTCCCGCAGCCCGGGCTCCACAACCTCGAGAACGCCGCCGCCGCCGCGCTGTTGGCGCTCGAGCTTGGGGTTGACGCGTCCGCCCTGGAGGCCCCGCTCGCCCGCTTCCCCGGCGTGGCGCGCCGGTTCGAGGTGGTCGGCACGACGGCGAGCGGTATCCGCGTCGTGGACGACTACGCCCACAACGGCGAGAAGATTCGCGCGGCTGTCACCACGGCGCAGGCCGGCGCGCCGCGCGTGGTCGCTGTCTTCCAGCCCCACGGGTTCGGCCCGGCTCGCTTCCTGCGCCCGGAGTTGAAGAAGCTGCTACCGAGGCTGCTCCGTCCTCAGGACCGCTTCTGCTACGCCGAGATCTTCTACACCGGCGGCACGGTCGCGAAGGACGTCTCGAGCCGAGCCCTGGCGGGCGACCTCCCTGCCGAGCTGCGCTGCGGCTACGCCCGCGACCACGACGCCGTTCGTCAGTGGGCGCTGAGCGAGGCGCAGGCCGGCGACACCGTGCTCATCATGGGCGCGCGCGATCCCGACCTTCCTCGCCTCGCGCGCAAGGTGTTCGAGTCGCTGTCGGTATGGGCTTCCTCGACAAGTAGCAACCTGCTGGGCTGGCGCTAACCGCGCTGCGACGGTCGCGCCGCTCAGGCGATCACCGCTCCCGCGCGGCGCCGTCCGCGTCCACCCCGTCGCCCCCGCCGCCGACGCCGTCCAGTCGCTGGCTCAGGCTCGCGCGCCTCGCCGGCTGCCGCCGCGATGGGCTCCGCATGCGCCGCCTCGCCCACCAGCGTGATCATGCCCGTCGGGCTCACCATCAGTTCCTTGATCCGCCGGAGCCGCGTGACGAGTCGCGGCGAGCCGGGTGGTCGGCTGAAGCCCCGGGCCTTGAGCGTCCGGGCCAGCGTGTCGAGCAGGACAGCGCCGTTCGACGACTGCTGGGCCAGCTCGCCGACGATACCGACGAGCTCGTCGTGGGGCGCGGTGTGCGCCTCGCTCGCGTGGGCTGCGGATGCTGGCTCGTGACGCCGCGGCTCGGCCCGTCTCGGCTCGGCGACAGACGCAGGCGCGCGCCCGCCGCGACGACCCCGCCGTCCCCGGCGCCGCCCCGACCCACCTCCCGCCTGAACCTCACGCGGCTCCACCGACGGCGCGCCGGCGAGCGCGCGGTAGGAGAGCCGGCGGAACGCGATGCCGAGGGCAGCCGCCACATCGCCCACGGCGTCGAAGGCGCGGTCATCCGACACGATCTCCAGCACGTCGCCCGGGCGCGCGGCGGCCAACCACACACCCGCGCTCACCGCGATACGGAGGTCGCTCCAGTCTTTCACCCCGGAGGAGGGCGCACTGTGGACGAGCTGGGCGCCCTGGCGCGCGAGCAGGCGCGCCGTGTCTGGGCCGATCACGCGCCAGTTCCCGACCGCCACGAACTCGGTACGCCCGCCCAGGGGGTCAATGGCGAGGTGCTCGATCACCCGTGCAATGTGCGCGGGGTGGCTCGCGTTCTCGACGTCGTAGAAGATCGCTCGCCGGCTCGTCGGCAGCGGCGGCTCCGGGGCCGGTGGCGGCACGCGCGCGGCGAAGACGGGCTCGGGTGTGGCGAGCGGCACGACGGGCTCGTGCTCGAGGGCAGGCTCCTGCTCGGCGGCGGGCTCTTCGATCAACGGCTCGGGAGCAGGCGCGATCTCCCGGGCGGGGCTCGCCTTCGCAGCACCCTGGCGGCGGGGCCGCCCGGCGCTCATACGTTCCATGCCAGCATCATACCTTGCCGACCCGCGCGAGCGCGCACGACGCGTGTACCGGACCTGGCACGTTGATCCGCGCGCACGAGGTCCTCCGCATGCCTAGTCCTCCAGGACCATCCGCCGGAACGCCTCCGCGGCGCGAAGCCGGCGCCGGGCGCCCTGCTGCCGGGCCCAGCCGCGGATCATCGGCGACGGGTCCCAGTCGCCCATCTGGCTCCGGTGCTCGCGCAGCGCGCTGATCTTGAGATCGAGCACGCGGGCGACGTCCACGAAGGCGTCGGCCCGCTCCGAGCCGTGCACCCACACCTCCCGCACGTGGTGCGGCTCGAGCCCCTCGTCGAGCAGCTCGGGGAAGATGAAGCGCGTCCCGGCCGAGGGAAAGACCGCGTCGAGGACCACGTCGGCCGCCACGCGGTGGTCGGGATGGTTCAGGTAGCGCGTACCGTAGAAGCGCACCGTCGGGTCACCGCACACGACCGCGTCCGGGCGATAGCGGCGGATCACGCGCGTAAGCTCGCGCCGGAGCGCGAGCGTGGGCTGGAGCATCCCGTCCTCGTAGCCGAGGAAGACGACCTCGGCGATGCCCAGCACGCGGCAGGCCGCGCGCTGCTCCTCTTCGCGGATCTTCACCAGGCGCTCACGCGTCATGTCGGCGGGCGTGTGCTGGTTCGAGCCGGCCTCGCCGCTCGTGAGGCAGACCGTCACGATGTGGCTGCCCGCCCGCGCCCACTTCGCCAGCGTCCCCGCTACGCTGAACTCCTGATCGTCGGGGTGCGCGTGGATCGACAGCACGCGCGCGGGCGCGGGTGGCTCCTTGCTTCGCTTCACGTCAGCCGGCCGACGGCGAATTCGAAGAGGTCCATGGTCCCCTCCCGGCGCCAAGAGTAACACCGCCCGCGTATCGCGTTTCCGACGTTGATCTGCTCCCGCGCACGCACTACGATGAAGTCCTGGTGGCAGTCGGCGACCCGCCCCTCAAGACTCGGCGCTGGACGCGAGTCGAGTACGAGCGGCTCGTCGAGCAGGGTGTGTTCGGTGAGGACGAGCGTCTGGAGCTGCTCGACGGCCTGCTCGTCGTGCGCGAGCCCCAGGGCAGCCGCCACGGCGCCGCGATCACCGCTGTGCAGCGCGTGCTGGCCGGGGCGTTTGGCGACAACCACGTGATCCGGCCGCAACTCCCGGTCGCGCTCGACGACACCTCTGAGCCCGAGCCCGATCTGGTCGTCGTTTCCGGCGGACCCTGGGACTACCTGCACGGGCACCCAACCACGCCGCTGCTGCTCGTGGAGATCGCCGAGACCTCGCTCGCCCTCGACCACCGCCACAAGGGCGGGCTCTATGCGCGCGCCGGGATCGCCGATTACTGGATCGTCAACCTGGTGGACGCCGTGCTCGAGGTCTACCGCGAGCCGGGTCCGGCCCCGACAGCGCGCTTCCGCTGGGAGTACCGGAGCGTTCAGATACTCTCCCGCGACGCCTCGGTGTCGCCGCTCGCAGCACCCGACGCCCGCATCGCGGTCGCCGACCTGCTACCACCGACGTAGCCCCAGGAGGCAACACCTTCGCGCGTAGGTTACCTTCGCCGGGGCCCCTTCCGCCGCTCCATCGCGGCGCCCCAGCGCGCAAGGAAGGCTGCAATGAAGGCATGCTCCTTCGCAGCATCGACGGCCAGCGGGGCCAGGGCCATGGCCACCGCAAGAGCGACGTGGTAGCCCTCGGAGCGGGACGCGAATGCGCGCCGATATGCGGGGTGCGCCTCGTTCACCCATACGGTGGACTCGACTAGACGGCCCAGCTCGAGATCGTCGGGGCGGTGCTCGAACTGGATGTTCAGGCCGTAGCGAGCGGGCCGGCGCGCCCGCAGGCCCGGGGTGAGATGCGCCGTCGCCGGCGCAGGCCGCGACGCATCGAGCGGTGCAGGCTCGGTCGCCGCCTGCAGCCCTGGAGCCGCCTCCGGCAGCGCTCCGGCAACCGCCGACTGCGCGCTCGGCGCACCAGGCTCGTGCACTGCCAGCAACGAGCTGGGATGGTCTCCCGACGTAGGCCTCGAGCCGTCGACGGGTAGACGGCGCTGGCCACCGGCGCGCTGCTCCACCAGGGTTGCGAGCAGCGGAAACTCGCCGGCCAGATCAGCAAGCACCGCCTCCAGGTCGCGCTCGACAGGACGGGCGGCGCGCCGCCTTGCATGCTCGGCCGGCTCGCCTGCGTGACCCCACACGGCGAGTTGACGCGAAACGACCTCTTGAACCGCCTTGCGGTACGCAAGATAGATCGCGCCGCGCCCGCCGGCGCGGATGAAGTCAGCCTTGTTCAGGGTCAGGCACTCGGCGAGCGGTGGCACCTCGATCAGGCCGCCCAGGCGTTCCGACGAGGAGGGCGCGATGGCGAGCCAGTCCCAACCCCGCTTGATGACCTTGCCCAAAGTGCTCACGGCGACGCCCTGGAGATCCTCAGGCAACGGTGCCGCGTCGCGAATGAGGTAGCCCGCGCCGGCGGGTTTGCGCTTGCGAGCCATCCGGATGACGACAGGCGCGGTTTCCTCCGCGCGCGAGCCTTGCCTCTCAAGGGGGCGCCCGTTGAGGAAGAACGCGACGCCTCGCGGATAGTGGGAGCTCAAGATCTCCGCGAAGGCTCGGTCAAGGAGCGGCTGAAAGTTCCGGCGAAGGGCGCCCTCGATGAACCCGGGATCGAGCAGGGGGGAGAGCGCGTTTGTCGGCGCGAGACGCACGGCCGTTCCGCGCCCAGCGACCAGCCCTGGCGGTGGGATCCATCGCCACGGCGCCTTGTGACGCGACGCCAGACGCCAGGCCGAGGCGACGTGATGCTTGCCCCGCACAGTCTCGGTCACCACGTCGGCGCAGACGAGCAGCGCGACCTTGATACCAACACCAGCGAAGCCGATGCCGGCGCCGCGGATCTTCGTGCTCGACGCGACGTCGTGGTAGCGCGCCAGCTCACGCCGGCGCATGCCGACCCCGTCGTCCACGATGGTGAGAGCGGGGGCCGTCGGATCCGTCGTGATTGTGATGGCCGCGGCGCCGGAATCGAGGGCGTTGGCGACGATCTCGGTGAGGACGGTCTCCTCGGTGGACGCAGGATAAGCGTCGCGCAGATCCTCGAGCAGGTGGAGCAGATCGACCCGCGTCTCGCCCAGACCGTGGCCCTCCGGCCGACTGGTTAGCGCTCCGGCGGCGCAAGCCAGGCGCGCGTGTCGTTCATCCCCATCGCGCGCTCGGTTGCGACCACGTTCTCCGGCCGGGCGAACGGTGCGGGCGCGGGCTCGCCGGGCGTCCGCGGCCGGCCGATCGCCTTGAAGAAGTCCTCGAGCCCGGGCGGCGAGACCAGCCAGAGCATCACCAGCTCGTCCGGACCCTCATTGAGGATCTCGTGCTTGACGTCGTAGCCGAGGAAGCACACCGTCCCCGGCACGAGCGGATGGCTCACGCCATCCACTACCACCCACCCGCGCCCGCGGAAGCAGATCTGCAGCTCGATCTGGTCGCTGTGCGAGTGCTCGCGCACCCGCCCGCCCGGCGCGATCGTCTGGTAGCCCATCGAGAGTTCGTCGTAGCGCGTGTTCGCCGGCGTCAGCGTCGGGTCTGCGTGGCCGCTGGCCGGCAGTGGCTGCCAGAAGGACGCGGCCTGCGCGGGCTGGACCACCACCGCGCGGCCCCGGACCGCCTCGGGTGTGCTCATGACGCTCCAGATGCTACCATTCCCTCACCCGAGCGACTCCCAGATCCCGATCAGCGCCTCGTACTCCTGCATCCAGTAGCGGTGGTCGCGGAAGTGCGGGAAGGCCTGCGGGAACGAGGGGTCGTCCCACCGCTGCGCGATCCAGCCCGACATTTCGACGATGCGCAGGGCCCGCAGCGGCTCGCAGAGCGCGAGCGTCGAGCGGTCGAACTCGCGAAACAGCTCGTAGCCCTCGAGGAGGTCCTCACGCGCCCGGCGCGCTTCCTCGGAGTCGCCGCGCGCGAGGAGCCAGAGGTCCTGGACGGGCGGGCCGACAAGGCAGTCGTCGAAGTCGATAAGGATCGGGCCGTCGGTCGCCCAGAGGATGTTGCCCCAGTGGAGGTCGCCGTGAATGCGCTGCGCCCGGGCGGCGGCGAGCGGCGCCGCGACGGCATCGGCGGTGCGCAGCGCGACGTCGCGGTAGCGTGACGCCAGGCCGTCGGGGATGAAGCCGCCCTTCGCGAGGACCTCCAGGGGCTCACGGATGTAGCGCGCCACGTCGAGGCGCGGCCGGTGCGGGGCGTCGCGCGCGGCGCCCACCGCGTGCATACGGCCGATGGTCCGGCCGATCCGGCGGCGATTCTCGGCGTCCAGCTCGTCGAGCGTGCGGCCGCGCACCTTCGGGAACGCCGCGTAGAGGATCCCCTCGATCTCGCCGAGCGTCCCGCCGGTGCCGAGGTCGAGCGGCGCCACGGCCGGCACCTCGGCGGCCGCCAGGTCCGAGAGGAACGCGTGCTCGTCCAGGATCGCCTCGCGCGACCACCGGCCGGGCCGGTAGAACTTCATGACGAGCCGCCGCTCGTCCTCCAGCTCGACCTCGTAGACGCGGTTCTCGAACGCGCGTAGCGGCAGGCAGCGCCCGGTACAGCGGAGCCCGCCCACCTCGACCGCGTCGAGCACGCGGTCGGGGGTGAGGGAGAAGAACGAGGCGGCGGCTTCGCCGGTCAACGGTACGTTACGTTTTTGCTTCGATCTTCGCCCACGTATCGCGCAGTCCAACGGCACGGTTGAAGACGAGGCGTCCCGGCGCCGAGTCGCGCGAGTCCACGCAGAAGTAGCCCTGGCGCTCGAACTGGAAGCGGTCGCCCGCCTTCGCCCCCGCCAACGCCGGCTCGAGCTTGGCGCCGCGGAGCACCTCGAGGGAGCGCGCGTTGACGAGGGCCTTCCAGTCCTCGGTCTCGTCGGGCTTGGGCGCGGTGAAGAGATGGTCGTAGAGGCGCACCTCGGCGTCCACCGCGTCGGCGGCCGAAACCCAGTGAATGGTCCCCTTGACCTTACGCCCCCGCGCGTCGCCGCCGCGGCTCGCCGGGTCGTACTCACAGCGCACAGTCGTCACCTGCCCCGCGGCGTCGCGCTCGACGCCGGTGCACTTGACGATGTAGGCGTAGCGCAGCCGTACCTCGACGCCGGGCGATAACCGGAAATACTTGGGCGGCGGCGGGTCGCGGAAGTCGTCCTGCTCTATATAAAGGATGCGCCCGAAGGGGACCTTGCGGGTGCCCGCCCCCGGGTCCTCGGGGTTGTTGACCGCCTCCAGCTCCTCCGCCTGCCCTTCGGGATAGTTCTCGATGATCAGCCGCAACGGCCGGAGCACGGCCATGCGTCGCTCGGCGCGGCGGTTCAGGTCCTCGCGCAGGCAGTGCTCGAGGAGCGCGATGTCCACGAGGTTGTCGGCCTTGGCGATGCCGATGCGCTCGCAGAAGTCGCGGATGGCCTCGGGCGTGTAGCCGCGGCGGCGCAGCCCCGCGAGCGTAGGCATGCGCGGATCGTCCCAGCCCGAGACGAGGCCCTCCTCGACGAGCTCGAGGAGCTTACGCTTGGACATGACGGTGTGGGAGAGGTTCAGGCGCGCGAACTCGATCTGGCGCGGGGCGTAGATGCCGAGCGCCTGGATGTACCAGTCGTAGAGCGGGCGGTGGTCCTCATACTCGAGCGTGCAGAGGGAGTGCGTCACGCCCTCGATCGAGTCGGACTGGCCGTGGGCCCAGTCGTACATGGGATAGATGCACCACGTGTCGCCCGTGCGGTGGTGCGCCGTCTTCCTGATCCGGTACATGACCGGGTCGCGCAGATTCAGGTTGCCCGCGGCCATGTCGATCTTGGCGCGCAGGGTCTTCGAGCCGTCGGGGAACTCGCCGGCCCGCATCCGGCGGAAGAGGTCGAGGTTCTCCCCGACTGAGCGGTTGCGGTACGGGCTCTCCCGGCCAGGCACGGTCAGCGTGCCGCGGTACTCGGCGACCTGGTCGGGCGTGAGGTCGTCCACGTAGGCGAGACCCTTCTTGATCAGCGCCTCGGCCCACTCGTAGAGCTGGTCGAAGTAGTCGCTCGCGTGGTAGAGGTGCGGGCCCCAGTCGAAGCCGAGCCAGCGCACGTCCGCCTTGATCGCCTCGACGTACTCGGTGGTTTCCTTGGCGGGGTTCGTGTCGTCGAAGCGAAGGTGGCAGCGCCCGCCGAACTCCAGCGCGAGGCCGAAGTCGAGGCAGATCGCCTTCGCATGACCGATGTGCAGATAGCCGTTCGGCTCGGGCGGAAAGCGTGTGACGATGCCCTTGTACCGCCCGGACTTCAGGTCTTCGAGGGCCGCGTCGCGGATGAAGTTCGAGGGCTTGTCCTTGGCCTCCGGCTCGCTCATCCGTTAGATGGTATCACCACACTGTCTCGACCAGCCGGCTCCGCCGAAGCCGAGCGTCGCCGGTGACCAGCGGCAGCCCCTCGGCGCGCGCGGTGGCGGCGATGAGACGGTCGGCGGGGTCTTTCGGGAACTCTTGTGTGAATTGCACGGCGAGTATCGCCACCGCCGGTGTGATCTCCTTGACCACCACGCCGGTCTCCTCGACCAGCCTCGTGAGCACCGTCTCGGACGTCCCCCGGAGCCCAAGCCGGTTATGCGCCATCAGCCAAGCGATCTCGACGAGGCTCACCGAGGCAATCGCGATTCCTCCAGATTGCAGAGCCCCTGAGATCGCAGCCGCGGCCGTCCGCGACAGCCGCGCAGGATTCGACCCGAGCCACAGCCAGGCGTGCGTATCGAGGAGGATCACCGCGCCTGCTTCCGCCGCGCGGTTTTCTTTCGCCGGGGAGTGGGCTCCGGGCGCGCGGCCCAGTCGATGCCCCGGGCAATATCCCACTCGTCGATCGGTGGCAGGACGGGCGACTCCACGTCGCCGAGGATCTTTATCGTCCCCGCCATGCAGCCGAACACGTCCTTCCTGGGCTCGTCGGGCGGCACCAGCTTGGCGACAGGCTTTCCCTTCTTGGTAATGACCACCGGCGTCCGGTACTTCTTGACCTCCTCCATCACCCGGAGGCACCGGGCCTTGAACTCGCCGGCCGGCATCGTCTTCATGGTTCCCTCCCCGGGCTCATGGTCACGACGTCGTGACCATGTTAGCATGCTGGCGTGGGAGCCACGAAGATCTCGGCCCGCGTTTGAAATGGTTCCATAACGGAACCATTTTGGATACACTAACCGCGTTGGAGGCTCGAATGGCCAATCTGACGATCAAGAACGCGCCCGCCACTCTGGTCCGCCGGCTGAAGCGGCAGGCGGCCGTGCATCGGCGCAGCCTCAACCTGGAGGTCATCGCCTGCCTCGAGACGGTGACGCACGCGGCGCCGGTTGGCCCCGAGGCCCTGCTGGCCCGGGCGCGGAGCGTCCGCCGCACGCCGGCCGGTCCTCGGCTGACCGATGCGAGGCTGGCCCAGCTGAAGGCGGCCGGAAGGCCGTGATCGTCGTCGATACCAACCTGCTCGTCTATCTCTACGTCGAGGGGGAGCACACCGCCCAGGCCGAGAGAATCCTTCG
>WNFB01005953.1_pt1 | contig 10924 bp, 9 predicted proteins | sample 5400501 | NCBI WGS metagenome assembly WNFB01 (sample SAMN13153341, study PRJNA577476) | soil metagenome | isolation source: 200 cm saprolite under Douglas fir tree site 2 hole 1 | place: USA:California | collected 2015-04-18 | reverse complement strand
GCATCAGCTCCATCGTCATGTCACACCGCTCTCGGAGTTACAGAAGCACATCTTATCTCTCTGGGACCTTTCGCCAAACCTGTACGACCAACTCAGTGGCGAATTTCCAGAATCAATCTGAAAATGACCGAACCATGAGGTAAAAATCATGTTAAATAAACATCAGCCCCACATTTCGCAGTTTCATCCTGAGAGAAGATAGACTTTCTGATAGAGCGGCCCGAAGAGCTGTAAGATGAGCCGATGAACCGGTTGAAGGCGTAAAACGAGGACACGGGAAGCCGTAGCGGTTTGGATATGGAGCAATTCAATGCCTTCAAAGTAGTGAAAGACGAGAGCCGCATCGTGGGACGGGCCGTCGGCCGATGGAGTTGATCGGGAATGGTCTGCTGGGTCTGGGCCAGGCGGGAACGCAACCACACTTGGGCTAAGCGGTAGATGAGCAGGCAAAGCACCATAATGAAACTCAGCGCCATGATGCGCTCGGGTTTCGAGACCGTGATCGAAGAAGCCAGAAAGAGCGGATCTTAAAGATCAGCGAAAGCCGCGCTCAGCCCCGCCTTGCCCTTTGTAGGTAGTGATCAAGTCGTGATCGGAGAGGGCAGTGGACTCCAGGATATTGGTGCCCACGATCCAACAGGCATTGCGAAAGGCTTCCTGCGTGACCTGTTCCTGGTTAACGCTCACGGCTGCCACAATCTGCCACTGGTGGCTAACGGGAGAAGCGCCTTTGCGTGGCCGTCCCTTGCCTGCAAACTGTGGATGAGCGACAAGGTCAGTCTGGATCTCGAGCCAAGCAGGCTTGCCTTTCGGTTCCCGCTGGGCAGCGGGACGAGCATCAGCGCGACATCCAAAGCGCCGCTTCCCCAGATGCCAACATTTCTGTTCCCAGCTTGCTTGCGCTTTGCCCACCTGTCGCTGCATCGTCTGCTGAGCACGCGCCAGTGACTCTTGAGTGTACACAACCACCCAGCGTTCTGGGCCAGCTCCAGGTCGCGGCTGAACCAGTGGACAGTGCCATCGGCCGACTGCTACCAGCTCTCACTGCCTTCTTGCACGAGCGTTTTCGCTTCTGTCAAGGTTTCTGACACTCGACTCACCCACTTTACGCCAGCCTGGTTCAACTGCTTCATATTGGCCTCACAGGAGAGGCTGTTATCAGCCACATAGATGCTTGCCTCTCCGTCCGCTTCTCGCAATTGCCTCTGGATCGTGGTGATGGCCGCAAGCAAGCTGACCTTGTCACTGCTGTTGCCAGAAAGACGGTTGCATATACAACGGAATATCGCCATCATGGGTGGTTGCCAGGGCTAATATCCACTGCTTGAGATCAGCACGATGGTCGCGCGAATAGCCGTAGGTGATGGCGATGACGCTCGCGTCTTCTCCTTCTTGCGTCCCAGCATACTCCCCACTTACCGAAAACGAGGCCGTATCCACATGTACCTGCTGTGCTCTGATGCCGAAGACCTGCCTGGCGCGTGTGGCGATCCCGGCAAACAGCTTGGTCAGATCGTGGGCATACAACCAGTCCAGCGTGCGCCCCAAGCAATCAACACTCTCGCCTCTCGGCACTGATAAGTGTTCAACGGGAATGCCCGGCGAAGAACTGCGGCACCAAATACAATTGGCGGAGGCTTTCGCCTAACCCATTGAGCACCATGGCCACCGTCGCTGTTCCCACGCTCACCGGGTTTTCGATTTCCCGGCTCTTGAGCATCCAGCCACGCCGCCAGCCCGATTTCGTGGCACACTCCTGCCACCAGCCTCAGGTGATCCAACCGTTCATTCACGTAGTCTTCTGTTCCCTCCATCGTGAGTCCCTCCTGCTTGATGGACTCTACCCTAGCCATTTTCCCCAAATCTGTCAATCCAACTGCGGAATGTGGGTACCTAAACCATAATTTCTATAACCAGGCACAAAGCGCACGTCATATACTCCTGCACCGATATTCGCTGGTAGTGACACCTAGCGTAGCTCTGGGCCTATACCAGCAAGTCAAGAGGCACTGGCGGAACATCTGTAAGAGGTTGATTGGGATTGCTCCGATGACGAAAAACCATCACAAGAGGCCACAGATCAAGCCCCAATCCCGCAATGGTGAACTGGACATTCGCGGCTAAGCTGAACGTAGCATTCACATGAGTTCCTTTGGGTTTCCGTAGAATCATAAAAAGCTTCTGAGAACCTTCAATCTCGCGAGCGTCAGTACGTGTAAACTGCCATTTGGGTTGCGAAGTACGCAGCCCAAAGGCGATGATACGGCTTTGATAGGTGACATACTCCTGTGATCGCTCATAATAAGGAAGTTTCAGACTGGACGATGCGGGAGCAAAGCCAAAAGTGATTTCAGGGCCAATACTCTGCTTAATGTTGATCTTGCTTTCATCTTCAACACGAAGAGGAAAGAGGTCGTAGGCAATGGCATCTCCAGAGGCAGTCTGTAGAGGCGCATTGGAATTAGCAGGGATTGTCTCAAGGTTGAGCGCGAAACTCGCATCATGGAAGCGACAGCCTCCAGCCGCTAGAAAGGAACAAGCGAGTTCTACTTGATAGAACTCATAACGTTGCATCTGTAACTGGATATCGGTAGGAACAGACTGACCACTTTTTTGAAAGTATTCAGCGAGGGAAAGAACTACAGGTTCTCCAATCGAGAATTTGCTCTTGTCACGCAACGGAGTAAGAATCCCCCCTGTCGCCTGTTTCACTCCCCCAAGTCCACTTGTTTCCTTTATGAAAAGCACATCTTCTTCAGCAAGCTGTCCCTCTACCCGGAACAGTTCAGGTTGGTCATCAATCATAAACTGTTTATTCATGCTTCATTTCTCCTTAGATATAGCTTGGGCTACACCTCATTTTCTGATGACCAGCCAGCACAGAGGCGATGCAGGAAACCAGGCTGTGGTAATGAGTAAATACATTACTTATTATCACCGCCCCGTAATCTGGAAGCCTGCCCAAAAGAAAGGATCAGCAAAGGGAACGGCATCCAAATTACCTTGCCATATTTTTTCTACCCATCTCTTCAAAAACTCTTTAACTTGTATCAACTTTTTCGCTTGCTCCTTCTTTCTGGCATCGGAGAATTGCTGTAGCTCTTGCTCAGTAGGTGTCGGTATGCTCTCGCTATACCATGCCAGCAAGCCACGAATGGTGACAGTACGGAGCCAATGTTGTGCCTCTATTAATGCAGCCGCTGGTGCTTTACTCTTCATGTTGGGGAACCACACCTGTGCGAAGCGCGCCATTAACAAATATGTTGCTAGCTCTTCCACCGACCAGAGAGGTGCTAGCACTGCCTCTGCTCCTGCCTGCAGCATCCCCGCTGCTAGGCTACGTACCTCATTGACTGCCCCCCGCAAATCGAGTACTGCTGTCTGGCATGCCGAAAGGATCATCAGCCGTAGGCCTCGCAAATCAACTTCATGACTCAACATGTCTGCCAATGTCAGTTGCTCGTCCTCAGCGAGGTGCAAAGCTGTTTTCAGGAAGTCATCTGTATTGAATCTCCCATGGCAAGATGCATCAACGATGTATCCTCGCTGCATGGCTTCAGCTAACCATGAACGTGTAGCTTGCTGACGTACTTTTGCCTCTGCGAGCAGGTTCAGATTTCGAGCCAAAAGCGTCAGGACATATGCCTCGACTTCACCCCAGTAGAGGTCTAGATCGGGGTTACCTAGAGCATAGACCGCAGAACGCTTCGTCTTCGTAGACTCGTCTTGCAGCAGTGATCGAGCGCTAGGCGCAACACTTGTCGGTAACGTTTCACCTACTGTACACCCATCAGCCAGAGGTATGGCAGTGAGGGGAAAGGCAGCAAGATATCCGGCAGGGACCAGAGTGAGACTCGTCACCTCTTCCTTATGCAGCCACTCGTAGAGTGGCTGCATAACTGCCCTGCTGAGCAGAGGTAAACAACGTTGTAGCTCACAGGAGAGAAATTTGTGTCCCAGGTTCTCAGTGAGGATTAATCTCTCCAGGTCTTCCAACTCCCTGAAGGACTTGTCGAGAAAGGGTCCAAGGTTAGGAACACTTAAGATCTGTTGTGCAGCCTCGCCAAGCGTACTTGTCTTCTTTGTAGCGACACATGCCGTTTGTAGTGCTGATGCTGCCTTCCGGAATGTCTCACCAATGCCAATCAAGCAGCATTGCTAGCACAGCTTCACCTCCTTCTTGTGCATAAGCAAACCCACCAATCACATCTGGTATCTCTTCATCAAGTCGCGTGTCAATGAGGTCACGCAAGAAGGTGCTGGTGAATTCAGGGAGTTCGAGAGAAGCGATACGGGATGACGTAGAGAGACTAGGATTCGTGTTCAGGGCGGCTAGAGCATACCCACCCCATGGAGTTGCCGCGAGGTACACTAATGCACGACCTACTCCTCCACATGCCGCCGTGCGGGAGAGAGTAGAGGCATCGACAGTATCCATCAGGAAATCAGATGGATCCTCAGCGGCACGAATCTCGGCAATTACGTTATCAAATGCTCTCATTGCCTCATGATAGATCCTAGTTCGTTCCAGGTTGATCTGCCGTTTTTCCACTTCGGAGGGTTCTCGTTGCGGAGAGGTGAAAGGTTTGTTGCGGGCAGCATCTGCTGTGATGAGTTCTTGCGGAGTGATGAACGGTTTGTTGAGGACAGCCTCTGCTGTGATAAGTCGCTGACGAGCTTCTTGGTAACGTGAACGTCTCTCCGTGTTGGTGATCTGTTGAGGATCAGCGGCATCAAGTGCCAATGCTTTTGCCAGTCCACGCGCCCGTCCACGCTCAATAGCCAGCACAGCTTCTGTCACTCGCCCCAGCTGCATCAATGCAAAGCCATCATGTATAGTAGCATCACCACTTTCCTTGAGGATAATGTCATGACCAGCAGCTCCAGCACCAAGGGGAAGAAGCAAGAGTTCAGCCTCAAAAACTTTCGTGTAAGCAGCGTGAGCTGCGGCCCAATTGCCTCGTTCAGCTTCTGCGTCACCAAGATCATGCTGTACGTCTCGATATTCACGTGGATGAGTATCGAGGCGATAAATTTGCAAGGCTTCTTTGTAGCAGGCAATGGCTTGCTCCAAACTCTCCTTCCGCTCTTCCTTGATACGATGATAAGTAATACCTAAACTGTGCTGCGTTGCTGCCCATTCTACAGGGTAGGCGTCGCGGGTATGAATCTTCAGTGCAGCTTTGTGGCAGGCAATAGCGCGCTTCACATTATCATGCTTTTCCCCTGTAGTACGCTCTCGGTAGGCAACACCGAGATTACGTTGAATACCCGCCCAGTCATAGGGGAAGCTCTTACGTGTAAAATATCGCAAAGCGGCTTTACAGCATTCAATAGCCTTTTCTTGTTCTAAATTTGCAATGTAGGCTGCCCCAAGCTGAGATTGGGCCAAAGCCCTCTCCCAATGGATAGCATCATGTGTGTAGATGTGCAATGCATTTTGGTAGTATGTGATAGCCCGCTTCAGGTTATGTCTTGCTTTACCATCAACGCGATCACTGTAGGCGTTACCAAGGGTGAACTGAATCCGAGCCCATTGGTACGGATCCGACTCATGGGTACAAACTCCTAACGCCTCTTCGAAATGGGCGATGGCTAGTTCCAGGTTACTACGCCGCTCACCCTCAATACGTCTCCCATAAACAGCCCCCAAGTTATGGTGAGTAGCGACCCATTCTTGCCGAGAGGTCTCTGGGGTAAGAACCTCTAATGCCTTGTTGTAGTATTCAATAGCTTGTTCGATATTGTCCTTTTGTTTTCCTTCAATGCGGGTCAGATACGCTGAACCCAGACCAAGCTGCACTCTTGCCAGGTCAAGTACAAAGGAATGGTGGGTATATACTTTCAATGCGGCATTGTAGTGGGCGATGGCTTGTTCCACATTATCCTTGCGTGTTCCCTCGATGCGTTCAGTATAACTGTTGCCCAGGCTATAATGAATAGTGGCCCATGAATGAGGTGACTTCTCACGAGTGATTTCTTGTAGCGCAGCATGAAAATGCATAATAGCCAGCTCCAGGTTGTCTTTCCGTACTCCCTCAATGCGGAAGAAGTAGGCGTTTGCCAGAGCATGTTGGGCAGATGCCCATTCAGTTGGGAAGGACTCACGGGTGAACACTTGTAATGCAGCCTCGGCACAGGCAAGAGCCAGCTCCAGGTTATCTTTTATAACTCCTTCGATTCGCTCGCGATAAGCCCAAGACAGGTCAACCTGTGTTTCTGCCCACATTCTGGGAAAAGCCTCTTTTGTCAATTCCTGTAAAGCAGCATGATAGCAAGTAAATGCTCTTTCCAGATTCTCCTTACGCACGCCTTCGACACGCTGCAAGTATAGGTCACCCAGGCACTTTTGCACTATAGCATAGCGGTGTGGATAACGAGCATGAGTATACACTTGGAGAGCCACTTCACAGGCCTCTATCGCTGTTTCATATGGTTGTGGATCACGGATATAGAGATTTTGCTGTAAAAGTGTTTGCGCCAATATATAATGCAACTCAGCAAGCGTTTCCGGTGCTACTTGTGTGTTATCTTGCGATTGTCTGATCAGTTTACGAAGGATTGTAATATACTCGGTTTCAGTCCGCTCAGATGTCTTTCCATGCTGCAAATCTTCAAGTAGCGCTTCCTTTTCCTCAAACCACGATGGGACGTCAAGGGTTGCTCCTCCATTTATATCGACATATGCTTCGCGAATGGCGGCTACTGTCCCTCCCCTACTCCTGGCATTGCGTAGTATCTCCATATGAGAACGCTTTTCCTGTATTGCATCTATCACCCCTTGAGATTCGGTAACCGATGCATGTTGGTTTGATCTAATGAATGGATCTACACTTTTCTCTAGAAGCATGATATAGTTCTCTAATCCCTTATCGAGATCAGAGTTAAGCAGTTCAAGATGCTGTTCAAGAGCATTGCGTTTTTTACGGTAAGTTGATTGGTTAAGGCAGCTAAAAAATAGTCCAATCATCTTCTTGATCTGAGGATTTACTAGATCTGCTACTTCCTCCCACGCTGTAGAAACGCCCAGCTCGCGAGCTTTACGTAGAAGGGTACGATAAAACTCCAGCCTCACCACCTCCTGCCTATCACCGCTCCTCTGAATATTAGTGATCCGGGTCATGAGAATTTGATCGGCCGCACCTGTTAATAACAAGGCCTGGTCGCGCTCAAGAATAGAGCGGATCTTGTCAGAAGGCGCATTCATCAGTCTCTTAAGTGCCATAGCGACTGCCATGTTCGATGGTTCAGACTGTTGTGGTGAGAACGGCATGCCGAGCATGCTCCTTTCATCGTAGTATTCTACTGCTACCTCTTCGTGGCACTGATCAACACCCTGAAAACTTCTTACAACCTTCTAGCCACAATGATGATGGAAGGATTCCAACCTATATCTCAGGGTAACGGAGTAAGTCTCTGCTACCCTGTCTACTCCTGATCTTCTACGAATGCTTGCCAGGCTTGGTCGATACCTCGTAGACGAGCATCTTCTAGCAGGTGCAAATGCATCTCCATTTTTTCAGCCATATCGTTTTTTCCCATGCGGTATAGCCGAGCCATATCCTGTTCTATCATGTCGCGTACCAAATCGGAGAGTAACACCTCCTGATGTTCTTTCAATGTCTGATAGGCTTCCTCGAACGTCGTTGAAGTCAAATACTGCTCCAGTACCTCGTTAATGTGATCGAAATCTTCCTTGTAATCAGGTTTGACCCTCTTCATAAAGCTCTCCACTGCGGAATCTACTCCCTGGTCACGGGCTTCCTCTAGAAGACTGAGCAGGAGTTGCAGAGGCTCTCCACGCTCTGGGTTCTGTGCTGTCACTTGCTCAATTAACATCCGCAATACATTGAAGGTGGCAGGAGAGAAAGGATGTCTTTGCTGCTGGGCTAGTATCTCCAGTATGTCCTCTGGCGTATTCACTGTCGCTAGTATTTTGAATGCCTCAAGGACTTCCTGCTGGTTTTGCAGCATTTGGATACGTCCCTCCAAATGCTGTCTGGCAACATTTAATCCATGAGCCAGGACATCTTCGAGGAATTCTAGATCGTGCTCAAGTCGGAAGATCCAATGACCAGATGCCTGACGTTGCCGTAACGTAGCAATGCGTGAGCGTAAGAGAGCGAGAGCACGCTCACTGAATAGCACGCGCTTTTTCGCCTTAAGGATGCGAAGGGACTCATCCCATGTATCTGCTGCATTAAAGGCATCAAGTGCTACTTCAAGGCTCTTGCTCTGACCTCGGCTGCTTTCATAAGCGGCTTGTCTGCACAGCCCAAACTTTTCTAGTTCAAGAGTCAAATAGCTACTTAGACTGTGTGCTCTTGCTGACACGGAGTCAAGCTCAAGTAGACGCTGCCCTTGTTCAAGATCCATCCCAGTGAGAAAGGCCATAGTATAAACGATCTCACGTGGCTCTTTGGTATCTAGACGAGGAACGATAACACTCTCGGGCATCTTTTGTGAGAGAGCGATGAGTGTTTTGAACGAAGGGATTACCTGACGTATCATCGCCTCGGTCTCATCCTGTTCTTCCTGGATATCTGGCTTGAGAGCGATGCGGGCCACAAAATACGGGTGCTCATGTGTTAATTCACCAATCGTCACGCGCTCTAACCCCAGAAGAACGATCTGAAACTTCCCATCCGGTTTGCGCTCCATCTGGGCAAGACGTACTACTGTGCCAACTCGAAAAAGGTCATCGAGCTTCATCGGCTCTCTATCAGTATGCTTTTGGGCAACGACCACAAGCAACTGATTACCGTCTTTAACATCATGAAGCAAGCGAAGAGCAGATTCTTGCTCGATCTCCATTGGTTTTATCATGGAGGGATAGACGAAGGTTTTCTTGACAGGCAAAACTGGCAATACATCAGGGATACGAAATTCCTTTTCCATGTTCACTTCCTCTTCTTGAAGGAGATCGTCCGACGCTAAAAAACGGTCATCATCATAGAGTTCTCAAGCGGTACGGATCGCCTTCGAGAGCTGCTCACACTCCTCCTGGCTATTACAGCATAATGCCATGTAGTATTTGAAAGCGTGTACCCCTACGATGAATTGAGAGTTTGGGTCTGACCCAAGCCGCCTAGTTTCAGTCTCAACAAACGCAATCTGTGATAAAGATGTCTCACTTCCATACGTGGCTCCAGGAACAAGAAGTCGCTCGGTTGTTACCCGACAAAGCGTCCCTTGACAGGTGGGAATCCAGTAGCCAGGAGGAGCAGTTCTGACAGATCTCAGATGTACATGGTACAGCTCGCGCTCACTCATACATACCTCTCTGTTCTCGCAGTTTCTGCGCAGCGTGATAGCCGATTTACCTCGTTCCATCGGCCTGTGAGGAACAACAAGAAAACCACCTCCTCTTTAATCCTTGCTGGAAGCGAGGAATAGATTTGCTTAATCGCAGCAATAATCGCAATAATATTAATGCTCTTGTTCTCCCTTCTTGTAGCTTTGATGCGCTAACAACCTCTGTTTTCAGGACCAGGCCCTTCGCGAACAACCGAATGGGTCGCACCGGTCCATTGTTTCCCCAGGGACCAGATCTCATAGTGGCATCAAGACTGCTGAACGCGTACCTCTACCAAGGCAGTGATCCATTCTCCTGTCGGGTAGACTGCCGGATTTAAGTGGCGTGTTTGTGTTTCCTCGGCAGCTACAACTGCCAGGAGTTGTTCGAGTGAATTTCGTGGTCTCCCTCGTGCGCCCTCGCTACTGTGTGGCTGATCCAGAGCTGGGAGCTCTAGCCAGCGAAAGCTCGTGCTGCCTAGAGTAGCGAACACCTTGAGGACATCAACCGCGTCAGTATAGTTGCCCGGCAGGTAGGCTTGTAAAGGGATCAGTAACTCAGCCCCAGGGTCAAGCGTCATTGCACTCGTATCCCGGCGCGATGGATAGATCTGGGTAATACTCCAATCGGGTCCCAGGTCCAATACGGTGATATTGAGGACGTGCGAAAAAGCATTCTTGATGCGCAAAAAAGTCCACTCTCCTGGCTTCAGTATGGGAGTATGACCAGGGTCGCGAAATGACCGTGGCTGTGGTCGGTCGGCGGGATCATACTCTGCCTGCATACCGGCAAGTTCGACCATCAGCTTCCCAGCCAGGGGCGAGAGCACATCGGCATTCTCGAGTTGCAGCACGTTGCGGTATTTGGCCAGATGTATGAGCCTCTGTGTGAGCTGCTCAGCGGCTCCTTTCTCTTCAATATGTATGGCAGGGCGCAGGTTGGCAAGAGGCACACCAGCTGGATCCCAGATCTCATACGTACTCTGGGGAGTAATCGCGACGTGATAGTCTGTTGTCTCATCGGAGTCGGCCACTACTACAAAGTTACTCCTGTCGTGCCGAATCACTTGCTCAATCTCTCTCAGTGCCTTCTCCTGAGCGATCGTCTCCGGAAGATGTTCCTTGTGTACGAGCCGGACGGTCCGGCACAGCCGCGTTGAGCCAGGATTGATCAAGACCGCTTGCGCACCCTGCAGGATAGGATCAGGGTGAAAAGAGGCAACAATACCGGCCCACGAATCGGTGGCACCCAGTTCGCTGATTTCGACGAGTGCCTGTCGCATATTCGTCTGGCCGAAGTCAGTCGTGCCAGGAGGGTACACCATGAATTGTGCTCCCTGGCGAACAGCTTGCGATTGACCTGTATTTAACAGGAGTCGTTTTTGTGCAGGCTCTACGCGCATGACATTGACTGCATAGAGTGGTTGTCCGTGCTCTAGCAGCTTGTCGGAGAGAAGCAGGCCTTGCCCAGCGGTAATGGTATACTGATGGGCATGAGGTGCGCTCCCTAACGAGCAAAAGTGTTGCCCAGAGGGCTACATTTGGATAGCAGTGTAAGGGGTAAGCGGCATGCGTTGAAGAGCGGCACTCTTCAGGGTGTGAAGCCCGCTGAAAATGGAACGAAACATCT
>WNFB01005951.1_pt1 | contig 10925 bp, 11 predicted proteins | sample 5400501 | NCBI WGS metagenome assembly WNFB01 (sample SAMN13153341, study PRJNA577476) | soil metagenome | isolation source: 200 cm saprolite under Douglas fir tree site 2 hole 1 | place: USA:California | collected 2015-04-18 | reverse complement strand
TACCCATACGTTGGCATTCAACCCAGACACTAACAAGGTGTACGCTTTCATGCCGGAAAGCCATCGCGCGTCAGTATACTTGGATGAGTAGAAAGAAGAAACGGTTACCCTTAAGCACGTGGCCTTCATCTTTCCTCTACACAAGAGACAGCTGTTAACTTGTGTACGGCCTCACGCGAGATCAAAGACCTGCGTAGCCTAGTCTCGGAGTCCACTCAGACCCATGATGGACGAGGTTGCACTAGCACCCAACGAATAGGTGCTTCCAGATTTGTTTGTTGACGATGTAATCCTGGGGGTGCTACGGCTTCCTGCTCATGACGATGCTAGCTCGGTAATGAAGCCACAACCAACGAATCGCGCCTAATGTAGCTAGGACTGCGCTCCCGGTGAGAGTTGCCCAAATTGGCAACGAAGCGACTAAGAACAAACAACCGAGCAGGCCGAGCCACGAGATGAACGGCGTTGTTAATCGCTGCTCTTTGCGCAGTTGTAGGGCGGAGAGATGGGTGACAATGTACCAGGTAAGTGTGAATATGCTGGCAACGGCCAACAACTTTCGAAGGTCGAAGCTCAGGGCCAAAGCTAGAACTATCAATCCTATGGTCAGAACGGCATTTCGCGGAATGCGGAATTTCGGGTGGAGTGATCCAAGCCAGCGGGGGAGTTCATTTGCTTCACCCATCGTGTAGGCTACTCGCGAGGCGGTTAGAAGATCTCCGGTCAGTTCGCTGAGAGATGCGGTCCAAGCAGCCGCCAGAATTACCAATCCCCCCCAGGTTCCAACTGCCTGAGTCGCTGCTCTGAAGAGCGGCACATCATCTCTTCCCATAGATTCAGGGCCTAGTACCCCTAGAGTGCTTGCTGCGACTATGAGGAAGACGACTGCGGCAATCGCAATACCACCAACAATGGCGAATGGAATGGTCCGGCGTGGATTCTTGATCTCCCCTGCCATAATCGCGGTTCGCATGAAGCCGTCCCAGGTCCAGAAGAAGATCGCTGCTCCGGCAAGTACGCCGAAAGGCCCGTTTTCTCCCAAAGGATTCGTGAAATGACTGGGGTTTACGATGGGACTAGAAAATGCAACGAAGAGTCCCAACAGGGACACGTTCACAACCATGAGAATAATCAATAGTTTAGTCGTTAGCTGGACATGGAAGAAGTTGAGGACTACTACTGCCAGAATTACAACGCCAGCGAGTAGCGGCATAGGTAGGCCGGGTAGTATCTGGACGGAATAAGCCGCGAATGCGAGTGAAATAACGCTTAGAGAGAAGATTCCCTTCCCTAGGTATGCACAACCCGCAATGAATCCGACTGTCTTATGGTTGAACTCTCGTGCCCAGGTAAAGGCTCCTCCTTCCTTTGGATAGTTCACGCCCAGTTGTGCAGCACTGATGCCTGTTGCCAGCGCAACGAGACCTCCTAGTGTCATCGCGACGAGGATACCGCTGCCAGCCTTCGCCGTCGCTGACCCTATTGCTCCAAAAATTCCCGTGCCAATGATCATCGCCGCTGTCATTAGCGTAGATGTGCTGCGCCCAAGCGTACGTGCCAACGTGGTTGTCGGCTCTGGCTTTTCAGAGGGTTGTCCTGACACTCCTTCCGTGGAAATCGGATACTTGCTCATTTTCGACCAACGACCTTTCGGGTCTAACGCACCACACTCGTTTCCCGCTTATCCTTTGCTGAGTCAGGTGCAATGGCTGATACGAGGCTAAGCTATCTCAATGGTACGATTCGAAGACCGACATGTATGACACCACTTCTCCGCCTCAACAGGTACGCACTGATGTCTTGAACTTGAATCTTCCGAACACCGTAGAACGTCAGCGGCTGATATTCTCCGGCGCCGCAATATTGTTCGTCCATTATTCTCCTCACCTTCTTTACTAGTCGCTCAAGATGCGGAGCCTGCCTTCCACAACTGTTTCAACCACGAGCTTGCTAGTCTCGATAAGAAGGGAACCTTCGGGGTTGATGCCAATGTTAACACCTTTCACGACTCCCCTTGGGGTTTCCACTTGGACCAGTCTGGAGCGGTGGATGCAATTTCGCCACCACTCGTCTAGAATCTTGCCAGAGTCGCTGAGGGATTGGTACTGTGATCTCATGTTATCGACTATGCTTTTCAATAGGTCGTCCAGTCGGTGCTCGCGTCCCGAGCTCACGTAGATGGAGGTGGCAGCGGTGGGCAGTTGCCTTTTCGTTTGGTTCACATTTAGCCCGATTCCTACAACCACGAAAGAAACCTTGTCACCCACACTCTTTGACTCTACCAGTGTGCCAGCCAGTTTGCCAGACTCCAGGACAAGGTCGTTCGGCCACTTCATCCAGGCCCGGACGCCAGTCTCCTCAACCACGGCTCGCCTGGTGGCGTTCGACGCGAGGAATTGCAGAAGAGAAACCTTGCCGGCGGGCAATTTTGGCCTAAGAATTACTGAGAACCATAGTCCGCCCTTGTGGGACTCCCATCTCCTCCCCTTCCGTCCCCTTCCCCGAGTCTGAACCTCGGAGACCACCACCGTCCAATCCGGGGCACCGTGACTGGCGAGGGCCTTTGCCTTAACATTCGTCGATGGGATTCGCTTGTACGTTACCACCATCAAATGGAGTCACGTCAACCTATGGCCATTCTCACGAGCTTCGACTAACAATGAGTCCTTTGATTCGCGATAGGGCTTGGAGCGAGGGCAACTTCAGGTGTCAGTTGAGCCCCGCGTAGGAGGGCATCACTTCCTTCGCGAATTGTCTCATTTTCTCTAAGAAGTTTTCCTGTGGGAATGGTGCAACGTAGTATAGACATCCTTCCCTAGCAGCCGTTGACACAGCTTTCTCTGATTCTCCCAAGTCGAAGTTCTCCTGCGGCCTAGGGGTGCCCACGGCAAAGGCTAGACTGTTGTGCCGTCCAGTCTTTCGAGCCTCTTGTAGAACGATCTCCTTTGCCTTTCCGAACGGAATTTGGGTCCAGGGTGCGATGAAGCAGATGTCTGCAAACCTTCCGGCCAATTTGAGCATCCTAAGCCCGACGCCGCCGAACAGAAGCGGTGGGTGCGGTTTCTGCAGTGGCTTTGGGTCAAGAACCGCTCCTTTTGCGTGATAGTATTTTCCGTCATGATCGACCCGTTGTTCCTGCCACAATCTCAAGATGAGCTGAACTCCTTCCTCGGTCTTGTCAACCCTGGTCTTGGCGTCTTCCCATCTGGCGTATCCCTCGAATTCGGCCTGTGACCAGCCGGCTCCAACTCCGAGTACAGCCCGACCGGATGATAGGAGGTCCACTGTCGATATAGTCTTGGCTAGCATTCCTGGTGGGCGGAAGGGAATCGGAGTCACTAGCGTCCCGAGTTTCAGCTTCTCCGTTCGCGCAGCAAGGTATGTGAGGGCCACCCAGGTTTCCAAGGTGGAGTTTCCTCCTCGGTTCTCGCCCCACATGTAATGGTCTGGGAGTACTGCTCCCCAAAACCCGAGTTTGTCGGCGAGTACGACCGCTTCCTCGATTAGTTTCCAGGATTGGTACCAGTTCCCTAGTCCTGAGAGAATGAACCTCAACGATTCCTGTCCTCCTTCCTACGGTCACGGAAAGCAGAGATAAAACACTCCAAAGCCCATTTCTGCTGGTTTTCAGAGGGCCCCCGGCCCCTAGGAAAAAGAATTCTTAGAAAAAAAGATTCGACTGTTTTGGATGATATTAGGTGGATCTTTTCCCTGTTCAGGGAACCGGAGTGGTTCGGGGGGGGACTCTCAAGTCGCGGTAGGTGAGTGATAGGGCCCATTGTTTTTTGAGGGTCGTTTTGTGTCTGGCAGGGTTTTTGGGCGAGTTTTTCTGTTCTGGGCGTGGAGTCTGCCTGTCTCGGGTTTTGCCGATCGTTGATTACGAGACATTTCCTTCATGATCACGAGTGGGTCAGGTACAGGGCTCCCGGATTGGGAAAAGGGGCTGATTATGGGCGAATTGGGTTGTCCCGACTTGCAAGGGGCTGGGACCCTCAGGTGGACGCTCTGGTAGGGGACGAGCTTTCAAGGTTGTAAAGCTGGGGCAGGGGAGACGACTCTTTCGACCCTTTGTCGAGCCTCAGAAACAGGCCAAGACCCAAGGCTAGAATACCTGCTTGGAGTAGGAGCACACCTGTTTGGTAGCCCCAGAAACCTGCCCCGAGAAGAAGTGAACTCAGGGTCAGAATCGTGCCCGACACGGCCAATAGCTTAGCACTATGCATACGGGTCCAACCTCGGCCCATCTGGAATGATCTCTACCTGAAACTCGCTAAAAGCCGCAGCCGACTTTTCCCCGAAACAATAGTCAATTCCTAAGCCATCTTGCAGGCTTAACGGTCGTGAGCATCCGCGCACTGTTCACCGACCCTCGGTTCCTTAGGTTTAAACCGGCTTGACCGGTTTGGGCCATGGTGACCGGGTTTGCTGAGGGTCGAGCTGAAAAGCCTCCACGGGGAGGTTGGCGCGATTGCTGATTTCTTGTCTTCCAAGTCGAAGGTTCCTGTTAGGACCCGGGGGTCAGCGCTGGAGCTGCAGAATATTAGTGCAAAGGATGTGAAGCATATGCTTCACAAGTTCCTCCACCACAGAGGGCTGGACGATTATCGAGTGGTAGTGGTTCATCTGGGACTGCTGGAAATACTTGCGCCCGAACCGCAGAGCCCTCACGAAGCTCATCAGCCGAAGGGTTCTCCTCCCACCGCTCCTGCCACAATGCCGTACTACTTCCCTGGCGGGGGCTCACTTTCGTCTTCGGTAAAGAAGTCAAAGAAAAAGCGGGAGAAGTAATACAGACTGTGATGACCGGTCCTTCAAAACATATTGGCTTGGCTTGAGATTGGGCGCTACTGGACGCTATTGCCCTGTTTGCGGGGCGGAGGGAATGATTCTTTGGCTTGGTGGCTACGCGGGTACATTGTATCGTTGCCCGAGGTGCGCTTACATTGGACCGGTTGTGATCGAGCGCGATATTCCTCCCCCTGAAGAGTCGAGAGCGACCTCTGAGACTAGGGAAGAGACCGAGGACGAGTCCTAGTCGCCTTTGACCTGCTCGCCCGGTTTCAACGGCCCTACGAGTTCGACCTTGTAGCCTTCCGGGTCGTGGAAGCTGGCCATGCGGGTGCCCCAGGGGCGGTTGGCTGGCTTTGCTTCGAACTTTACTCCCTTGGCTTGTAGGGCGGTGAAGGTGTCGTCCACGTCCCTAACTTCTAGGTGGAGTTCTATGGTGGGCCTTTGGATGGGTGGGGCTTTTTTGAGCTTGTGGAGGGCGAGCCTGGAGCCTTCTGTTTCGAACATGATGAAGTTCTCGTTTTCTTCAGCTACTGGTAGGCCTAGGATTTCCTTGTAGAGCCTCTTGGCCTCGTCGAAGTGGACGGCCCAGAGGGTCAGGTAGGATAGTTTTCGGAGCCTCATTGTGGAACCCTGGTTTTCTACGGGGTTTATTGGCTCGTTGGACAGGGTTTAGAATAGCGGGTTCCTCGGGATTACTTCTCGCTGTGGGCAGAGCAACAGTGTTTCGAGGTGAGACTCTTGACTCTCACGTCTTGAGAAGGCCGTTGACGTACCCCCCTTTTCAAAAACCATTTTCTGTCTGGGCGGATTACTGGCGATTTTCCCGTTTCAGCGCGTAAAGCCTGCCCGTTTCGGCTCTCGGTGACCCCCTGATTCTACAGCACTTCCTTCACGACCGATACGTGGGTGAAACTAATGCCTAACCGGATCCGGAAAAAGGGCTGATTTTGGGCTTTTTTCCTTCCGCGCCTAAGGTTACGTGTAGGTCGGTGCCGGGCTCGCTGAGATGCCTAAACGAGGGGTCTTTGCGAGCTCAGCTAGGATACTGGGGTTCTCAGGATTTGGAATGGCTCTCCCGCTTAGAAGGGTTTCTCTGATTCAATGCCCGAGGAGTGGGGGCGAATTCTGGTTTCCTCTCCCAGCGAGAAACCGACGAGTGAAATGGCGGAAGGAATCTCACGGCAACGTGTAAGGTCTGGTCGGGACACTTATTTTCTGCATAGTTATAGACTGTGACTATAGCCATGACTACCAGCGTTCAGGTTTCTGAGAAGACCATGCAGCTTTTAGACAAGCTGAAAAAGGAGCTTGGAGCTAGGTCCTTTGACCAAGTAATCCGTGACCTGATTACCGAGAGGAAGAAGACTCCTCCCTCCATTTTCGGGTCCAACACTAGGCTTCGACCCTTCTCGTCCAAAGAAGAGGCCAAATCCCACGAGCTATAGGCACATCATTGACACGAACGCCTGGATAGAATACTTCCGAGCATCGCCTCCCGGCGAAAGGTCGAGACCGTATATCAAGAGAGAAGGGTCCAATTGAGTTGCTCACCCCATGAGTAAGTCAAGCCTTGACCGGCTGCGAAAAGCATGGCCTTGGCTGATCGTTCTTGTTCTCTTCCTGACAGGGGTGATCTACCTTGTTCTCCTGCATCTTGGTAATACTTTGGCGGCTTCTGCGGTAGTCGAGCTTGAGAAGGACCTGATTCAGATCAACGGGCTTCTCATTGCTTTTACCGGTATCATATTCACAGGTATGCTGGCTGAGGTTCGGTTTAGAACCGAACGTTCCCTGCAAGCAGCCAACCATCAGCATGTTGACAGGCTAGATAGAACCTCAAGGACTCTTCGAAAGGCTGCCTTCGCGAGCTTCCTCTTCTTCTCAGCATCCCTATCGGATGCAATCGGGAACCTGGTTGCTGCCCTGGCATCCATGTCGTCTCTTGTCCTCATGGCAAGTGCCTTTGTGCTTCCTGTCATGCTAATGATCGGAGGCCTGGCCCTTCTACTGGTTGCACTGGCACTGATAGCCCTGGAGTGAAGAAGCCCGGAAGGCTGTGCGCTGCGAGTTTTCTGGGGACCCCCGCCCCTAAGAAAAAGAATTCTTTAGAAAAAAAAAGATCTAGATGTTTTTGCCTGATTCAGGTTGTAACTTTTCACTGTTCAGGGAACTGGGTGGTTCGGACAGAGGTCTCTCCCACGTTAAGAGAGGTGAGTGATAGGGCCCATTGTTTTCGGAGGGTCGTTTTCTGTCCGGCTGGGATTTTGGGCGATTTTTCCTGTTTAGGGGTGGAACCTGCCTGTCCCGGGTCTTACCAATTGCTGATCATAGCGCATTTCCTTCGTGACCACTAGCGGGTCTGGTACATGGTTCCCGGATCGGAAGAAGGGCTGATTATGGGCGATTTATTCCGTAGATTTGGGAACTTACATTTCGAGCGTGGCTGGTCATACAGTGGTCCACGGGTATAATATCACCAATCCGAAAGATAAAGCTACTAATTATCAAAGATTAGAATCGCCATCTACTCTCGCCCGTGCACTTTGCCACTCCTTTCTGAACTGACTGACTTTCCTCTTGGACAGTTGTCCCAATAGGAGTCCTAATGGGATGACCAGGAGTAGTAGGAGTACCACTAATAGTGGGTTACCGTTGGAGAATCCATACACTGTTACCCAAACAATGTAGATGCCCAGCATGCTCCAAGCTACAATCCAAGGCTTCCGCCATTTCCGATTCCACCTCCAAAATTCGGAATGGGCGTTCTGATAGTGAGGCGACTGGACAATCCTAAATTGACGTATAGTGGCCTCCTGAAGAGGTACGTCGCAAATAGCACACTTTGCAATTCGAAAATCCCGGACACGTTTCACGTCCCGTTTTACTTTCATGCTAACAGCTACAAGCATGACTGCTGAGAACGCAAGTAGGAGGACAATCTCAGTTAAAGCAGCATAGAGGGGAATAATGAAGTCCGACGGTAGGACAAGAAATGCCACAAGGAGCCACAAGATCGCAGGAATTCCTGTAACAAGGAGGAGAGTTGTGAGGAGGCCAGGTCTCTTCAATGTGCTAATTTCCCAGTCGTAGCAAGGCCTCGCTATTGATTATCAATGATTGGGACCCCCCGGACCAGCCCTGAACCACTTTGGCAGAACGCGATTCAGCATTCTTTTCTCGAAGTCTCGGTCAAACTCCCATCGCGCCCGTTTTGACTTTCGAAGACACCGCATACAGTAGAACCTGGTCTCTCGAATTGTCAAGTCTTGAACCAGCTTTTCTCCACACTCAGGACAGCCGAAACTCTGTCCGCTCTTTCTGAGAGGCTGGATTCCCAAGAGTGCTCTTGCCATAAAATCGTAAAATGGCTGGTTCCGTAAGCGCTCCGCAGGGATTTCCTTTCCCTGTATTTCATCGATCACCCGGTCGAGGAACTCGGGATCATTCTCTTTCAGAAAGATCAGTCGGTTTCTGGCCTCACGGAGATTAAACAGGTCGGTAGTCAAGAAACGCCTGCTCAATGAAGAATGGGTATTCACAGGCAAAGTGCGAGAGAAGGAGAACGAATCTGTGGCCGCGATAGCTGTGGAAATGCAGTAGCGGAGGAACGGCCAGCAGGTCCTTTGCACCCTCAAGGTGCTACCCCTCCAGGTCTTAGGCGGTAACAAGAGACAGAAGAGTGGGTACTCGTGAGCCGTGTCGCTTCGGGTAGGTCCTGACCAATGTGGAAGATAATGAGAGTGGAAGGGGAAGGTTTCGATTTTAGGTCCAAGGTCTTCATGCTCATTACGAGATGTCGTCCCGCGACGTATACCTGGGTGATGACTCTCGGGAGAGGAAGGTGAGAGAAAAGATTGAATTTTAAATTGGAAAGGACAAAAAAGAACGGCATCCTGGGGCTTCTATTCGTTGCCGCTGTAGTTGCCAGTTTCATAGCGGGAGGCTATGTGGCGACCAATAACTGGAATCCCTGGGGTAACAAGCACTACTACCAAGTCCTGAACGCCAACTTCCAAGAATGCCATACTCTGAGCGGAGTGACTGCTTGTTCGACAGAACACAACGTGCTCTTCAACACTGGAGCACTGTATGTTGAGCAGCTGGTCACAAGGGCCAACGAGGGCTTCTGTACGCCCAGCGCAACCTGCAGCTTCAACTTCATTGCCATGTCAGCTACAACCACCGCTCCCGCTGCCACCCAAAGTTCCACAGGTACGACAAGCGGAACGTCAAGCGGAGACTGTGGTGTTGCAGGTGGAACAGGTGGCCAGAACGGTGCAGAGCTTACGACTAACGGCTATGCGGCCGCCGCTGGAACAGTTACAGACATCTCGGGTAGCTCTCCACAGACTTCGACCGTCGTGAAAACCTTCACAGACACCACTGCAGCCCAATCCGTGGCTCAGAGTTGCCTGGTCAACCAAGCTGCTAACGGCTCTGCTACCAGAGTAGACCTGGCAGCAGCAACATTCACGGCCATCACTCTGCAAATCGGTGATACCATAGCGATAACCTGGAGCATCGCCTGGACCTGGAGTTAAGTGTCAACTGCCCAAGCTTCGTAACCGTCAACCCGTTTTCTTTGGAGGGGAGTCGAAGCGCGAAAAGGTTCATTGATCGCAATGGTGATTCTTGCAATCGTCGTAGTGGTAAGTATGCCCTGATGGTTATGCCTGGGTTTGATACCGAACCTGGGAGGAGTAGTCATTCAAAGCAGGACCTCAGTCCATCCCAGCATGCTTTCCACCGTTTATGATGTTCATCGTAGGCAGGGGCATCAGAGGCTTACGCCGAATCGGCCAAGCTTCGAGATAGTTGGGAGTTGGCAGTTTGGCCGAAGCCCTTGCCAGCGCTAGAGATACGCCGATGACTTTCGCTCCAAGGCTGCTCTTGTTATCGGTCCCGTCCAACTCAATGAACAGTCTTTCAATTTTGCCCTGGTCCCTTGAGTCTAGTCACATAATTTTGGGACCAAGAACGGTGTTTATGTTCTGCAGCGCCGAGTGAACCGTTGACCATTAGCGTTGCTTGTCACCATCTCGCAATTCAAGGGCTAAAATGGCCCTTTGAGCCGCCGGAGGCTGAGAATCGCCCGAGTCCATTCTTGGTGTAGAGGTCAACGTGGACTGTGGGATTTTCTCGAGAGTCAAGAACTTCCCTTGAGACGATCCTCTCGACCCTGAACTCAGACGCTTCCTGTCGCAGCTGTCCGACCCGAGGGCACCTTCCCATCACGGTTTCTCAAGCACCATTTTTCCTTAGGCTAAGCTTTTGCTTTGTCTTGCTAGTTCCGAAGGGCAACATCACATGTTACAACATGTGTATTCGTCGATGCGCACTTCCTCGCGAAGAAGGGCGGTTCTTGATGAGACTGGCAGCGGTTACCACATTCCATGATACAGTAAGTTGCTGTTTCAACTCGGTGCTGGAAAAGACGGGGACTAGCGTTTGTGACGTAATCTACGAGCGGTTGGAGGGGTGGGGAATTCCAATATCTCATATTTCGACTCGATTCGATGATGTGGTGGCAATTCTGAACGAGTCTCTTCTGAGGAAGAGCTCGAGTGATCATCTACAAGACGTCAGTAGGGCCCTATCAGGAGGTACTACTGCTGTGCGGCAGGTGACTCGGTTAGTGGTGCTACGAACGATGACTGTGGTAAGCCTGCTGGTTCTGAGCTTAGGGCTTACGATATGGCAAGGGCTGCTGGTACAGTGGCCGATGGATTGATTGGTAGCAACAACTCTCCGCAGACAGCGGCGGTCGTCCATATCTTCACCAACGCTACTGCTTCAAAAGAAGTCGCCAAGAGCTGCCTGGTCAACACCAGCACTCAGAGTAACCCAAACAACGCACAGCTTGTTGCTGCAACTTTTCACGTCCCATCAAACTCAAAGTGGGCGACACGATTCAATTCACTTCGAGCACACTGCGGACCTGGAGTTAAGGGCGTGAGAGCCAAGCACAGAGCTTTGTAACCGTCAACCCGTTTTCTTTGGAGGGGAGTCGAAGCGCGAAAAGTTTCATTGATTGCAATGCTGATTCTTGCAATCGTTGTACTGGTAAGCATGCCAGTTGGTCATGCGACTAATAATGTTCACACTTTCTATCTTGGCAATTCCCTTGTAGGTTC
>WNFB01006157.1_pt1 | contig 10926 bp, 10 predicted proteins | sample 5400501 | NCBI WGS metagenome assembly WNFB01 (sample SAMN13153341, study PRJNA577476) | soil metagenome | isolation source: 200 cm saprolite under Douglas fir tree site 2 hole 1 | place: USA:California | collected 2015-04-18 | reverse complement strand
AAACTTGAAAAGATGGTAGTGGATGAAATTGCTGTTATTCTTGGGCAGATGGTTGCCTATTTCAATGGCCGGGCCAATGTGGAGGATACGGATGTACTCACCTTTAGCCTGCATCATCTTTTCTGCCGGGTTGACTACCTGTATCGAACCGCTCTACCTGAGCTGATGAGCGTCACTCCCTCAGCCCCCTCAGCCTCATCAACCGTAGCGGCACAAACACTGCTTGAAGAGCTTCTTCGCCATCAACATATCTGGACAAAATTGAGGGCCATCCGGCATACACTTAACCGCATGGAGCCGTTGTGTACTCTCCTGAGTGATGCTACTGAATGCATTCTTGACGCGCTTGACATGACGAGTGAAACGCTTCACTCGTCCCATGATATCCCCGATGATGCTACAGTTCCCTGGCCTGTGAAATCGGCGCGGGATAGCGAGCAGGATTGGGTGCAATCACTCAATCAAGAACGATGGGAACAGGCTCTTACTGCGGTGACAGAAAGCCTGGGCCAGTGGCAGCAGAGTTACAATCAGCTAGCTCTTATTATAAATCACTTTGCACTTGTCGCTTCGACATTTCCTTCATTGATCCAGCTTGACGAGGTATTCAACATCCTATTGGACAGTGCCGCAGCCATCTTCGGCGATATTTTACCGGGCTTTCAAGCGATTTCGGTTGGCGACGATGATGCGGTCGCCACGCTCCTGTTCGATTTAATGCACCAGGCTGATCAGCTTTTGCTACAGTTTGATGCGGCACTGGAACCTCTGCAAGCACTGACCGAATATTTCGCACTGAAGACAAACAGGTAGCTCCAGGGTACCTCTTGCGGGTATCCTGGGGCGGGGTGTCAGGGACTTAACCATAATCTAGAAGTCTTAACGTAAACGCAACCGTAATCATAGCTGTTTCTGGGTATGGCTGGTGTTAATATTGTTGATAACATATTCTCACTCTATACAATCCGATCAAGGAGCCAGGGATGAGCAACGAAGCTGTATCTGATCTGATGATGGAACATATTCCGAATACGTATGTATACGAGATCATTGAGACAACCGATACTCTTGCTACGGCGATTGAGCAGATTACCACGGCTGACGTTGAGCAGGTCGCTTTAGTGACCATTACAGTCTATTTTGAAGCTGAGGGGAAACCCGGTTCTAGCCGCCTTGTCTCTACTGACCCGAATACCTGTGCAATTTACTTGATGAATAGTCTACGCCCTTTCGTACGCAGAACTGACGCGGTTTTTCTACTGGGTCACTCATTGCACTTTCTATTGCGGGGAGCTAACCTGCAGGGGGGTGAAATTGTGCAGACTCGTCTATGGGATGCTTTGCTGTGGCGCATTCATAACACGACAGAAGGGGAGATACCCCGACCGGACAGTATAACCATCGGCCATAGCGCCTACCCAATTCCCGATTCAAATATTGATGAATTTATTGAGGCGGCTGGTGTTGTAAGCCTGCGCCGTAATTTTGCGTCGGAGAAACCCGTACATAAAACACTCGCTCGCCAGGCACGCACTGCTCAACTTGATGCCGAGGACGAGGAGTGGCCAACATTAGCTCGCAAGCTGGGTATTCCCTATCTTTCCCTATTGCCGCGCAAGCCACCTGAGCGGGTACAACAGCTTGTCAATACACGGCTGGCACAGGAGTTGCGCTGCTATCCTTTAGGGCGGGAGCGCAATACGCTTACGGTGGCGATGCTGAATCCACACGATCGGGTGGCACTCGAACGCTTACACCGGGAGACAGGTTTAGATATCTACCCGGTTTTAACACATCCCCAGGAACTGCAGACCGCACTAGAGCAGTTGGTTTAGTAAAAATGGTCACCGAATTATGCAAGGGTAGTTGCTCAACGGCACATTGCAATGTGCCGTTGAGCAACTACCCTTGCATAATTCGGTGTAATGAAGAGATGCGATCTAAGGTCATGAACCCCTGCATAAATGACAGGGGCTTGTGTCTACGCTCCACCTCACAATTCAGAAAGGAGACCTTTCCGCTTTGGTTTCATCACGCGACACATCCGAGTCTTTCGACTCTGGGCTGCATGACAAGCAACCCGTCTTTATCCAGAACATGCCGGATAAAGAGCGTTCTCTGCTATGCACTGTTTTACCTGACGTGGCAGTGTCAGAACCTCATAAAGCTGAGGCGGGCGTGTGCGAACTGTCTCTCTTGCACTCCATCAGTGCAAGTGCCTTAGCACGATACAAGTATACCATAGAATGCTGTCAATGTCAAGTAAAGTGGCGTGTCAAGCGGGTTTACCCCACCGATCACGCCCAGAAAGGTAGGCCCATTCATCCCCCACTTGAAAGACCTGATTCTTACCCACATCTTTTTTGGCTCGCTTGTAGAGCGGAACGAGATGGTAGAGGTTGTGATACACTCTGCCATACGACTTGGCTTGATAGGCCATTTCACAAAATCCATTTGTAAAATGTGGGTAAGAATCAGACTTGAAAGACGGGGGCTTCCTGGGCCGTCATGGTGAACTGTTGTATACTGCAAGGAAGGTCGCCATGTATTCCCAGCATGTAAGAGAGAGTTTGAGGCAGATTTGTTATAGAAAGGTTATTACTCTTCATGAAAATATTAGTCACAGGTGGGGCGGGGTTTATTGGCTCACATATCGTCGATCAGTGTATAGCGGCAGGACACGAGGTCGCTGTGGTGGATAGTTTATGGGACGAAGGAGGTGGGAAACGCACGAACCTCAACCCTAAAGCACGTTTCTACCAGATAGATATCACAGATGAGGCCAGTCTTGATGCTGTTTTTGATGAAGTACGACCAGAAGTTGTGAGCCACCAGGCGGCACAACATAGTGTAGCCGTCTCAACCAAAAATCCGAAACTGGATGCGCGTGTCAATGTGCTGGGTCTGATCAATGTGTTAACCAATTGTACACGTGTGGGGACACGTAAGATCGTCTTTGCTTCATCGGGTGCGACATACGGTACTCCCGTGCGTCTGCCCATCGATGAAGAGACTGAACAACATCCTGAGTCCCCATATGGTATTACAAAGATGGTGGCGGAATACTATTTACGTTACTGGCAGGAGGCACATGGCCTGGCGTATACAGCACTGCGCTATGGGAATGTTTATGGACCACGCCAGGACCCCAATGGGGAGGCCGGTGTCATAGCCATCTTCGCGAAGCGGTTCTTGAAACACGAAACAATCCGTATTGACTGGGATGGAGAACAACAGAAAGATTATGTGTACGTAGGGGATGTCGCCCGTGCCAACCGTATTGCATTAGAGCAAGGTGACAATCATATTTTCTGTATTGGGACGGGCAAAGGTACCTCGGTCAATGAGATCTATAGGGCATTGGAGAAGGTTGTTGGGTATACGCCTGAGATTGTACGAGCACCCAAACGGGCGGGCGATATCCACCTGGCCTACTTTGATTGTAGTAAGGCGGCACGTATGCTGGGGTGGAAACCGGAGGTGAGCTTAGAGGAAGGGATTCGGGCGACTGTAGACTTCTTTAGAGAGGGTTGATCTGGCAGAGTCTATTCAGATATGCAACGGGAAAGCGCATCAATTTGGGTGTTTGGCTCTTTGATGCGCTTTCCCGTTGCATATCTGGCATGAAACATGTTGCCGATCATTTCATTTTAATTTGTGCTGGCCAGTGCCAGTGATTCGGCGTGGGAGCGCACGACTTCGCGCATGTGGCGGGTAATGACATGCGCCAGGATCATGTGGGCGTCCTCTTCCTGTTCGATGTTCTGACCTGGTGCCAGGATGTAGGCGTCGACCATGTCTTTGATCTTGCCGCCTTTTGCTCCCAGCAGACCGATGGTTGAGGCGTGGAACTGTTTGGCCATGCGGAGCGCATTGATGACATTGGGCGAATTGCCACTCGCGCTGATGCCGATGACTACATCACCTGGCTCGATCATGTTGGCCAGTTGTTCCGCGAAGATGTGTTCGTAGGCGGTGTCGTTGCTCCAGGCGGTGATTAATGGCACATGATCTGTCAGCGAGATGGCTTTGAGGCGCGGGACGCCGGGCATGATGGTATTTTTGGCAAGGTCAAGCGCGAAGTGAGAGGCGGTTGCTGCGCTGCCGCCGTTGCCCATGATGAAGATGCGGTGTCCGTTGCGATAGGCTTCTTCGAGCACTCGTAGGACCGCTTCGATATGTGGTTGCGAGATGGCTTGTACCATTTGCTCAAGTTCAGAGAAGTACTGGTTAATTGACTCCAATTTCTAGTATCCTTCTTCCTTACTAAACTACATTTAAAAAATGCGGATGAGTTCGGGGGACGCCCCCATTCCCCCGTCAGGGGGCCGCGCCCCCTGTACCCCCGCTTCTTGGCTCAACGGGTTTGGAATTGTGGTTCTGGTTCGGCGTAGGGTGCTACCCAGAGGTGGTTAAAGCTGGCGACATTTAATACCACTGTAGCCCCTTGCTGGTCGAAGCGGAAATTCATGCGCTTGAGGCCGCGCTCTTCCAGAGCCGTGGTTACGGTGTCCTGGAACTCTTCATGACAATAGATCAAGAGGAAACCACCACCACCGGCACCGGTTATCTTGCCCGCGGAGGCTCCGCGCTCAAGGGCGAGCGTATAACACTCGTCGATAAAGCCGGTAGAGAGGTTCGGGGCCAGGCGGCGTTTCTCCTGCCAAGAGTAATCGAGGAGGCGGGCAAACTCATCCAGGTCGCCGCGCTCCAGGCAGGCCTGAACATCTACAGCTACCTGTTTGATATTGTGCAGAGCTTTAAGCACCGACTCGTCTCTGTCTTGCGTTGACTTACGCTGATGCTTGAGAATAGAGGTAGATTCACGGGAGCTGCCCGTGAAGAAGAGCATCAGGCGTTGCTCTAAAGTCTTGCGTACGTCGGGCGCGATTTTCACGGGCTCGACGGTGACGCCATCGCTGGTGAAGCTGATCTTGTTCAATCCTCCAAAGGCGGCTGCATACTGATCCTGTTTGCCAATGGGCATGCCCATTTTGCCGATTTCAATGTAGGAAGCCAGTTCCGCTACCTGCTGCTTGGTCATTGGCTGTTCAACCAGGGTCGAGATAGCTCGCACCATGGTGACTGCGGCGGCACTGGATGATCCTAAGCCGGTGCCGGGTGGCACTTCGCTGGCAACAAAAAGATTAATACCACGGCGAATGCCAAAATGATGCAATATTGCTTTGGGGAGAGCAAGGTCCCCGTTCCAGAAGAGGTCATTGTAGGGCGAATGGCGGAACAACGAACGATAATCGGCTGAAATGACTTGTAGATCATCGGACTCATCGGTGGTGATTATGGCATAAAAGTACTTATTGATGGCGGTACTGATGACCAGGCCACCATATTTGGCATAGTATGCCTCGAGGTCTGTACCTCCGCCTCCAAAGCTAATACGCATCGGGGCTCTAGCAATTAACATCGTCTTCTTCTTCTTCTCTCTTCGTGACTTCTCTTGTACTTTTTCAGATTTGCTCTTTTTAACTCCTCACTGCCTGTATCATTCCCCGAATCCGGCTGGCGGCGAGGAGTTCTGAATAATTAACCCTGTGCAAGTTTTTTTCGCCGCCTCCGGCGACAGTTTCTGGTATATCAGCGGGCTTTGCAGCCAGTGGCTGCAAAGCCCGCTGATATACCAGAAATCCTGGCGAGCCGCGAAGCGGCGAGGATGCAAAGAAACCTGAGCTTCGGGTTAATTATCTTCTCCCAGTGATTGAAAGACGTGGAGCACAATGAATTGCGTCCCTACAATGCATTACGCTACAGGTTGGCGCATAGCCTCAATTAGTACTTTTGCCACCTCTGGACGTGAAAATTCGCGTGGCGGAATCTCCCCTGCCTGTAACATCTGGCGCACCTTTGTGCCGCTCAAAGTCACATGCTGATCACTGCCATGAGGGCAGGTCTTCGAGGATGCCATTGAGTCACAGGCGCGACAGAAGAAGGTGTGGTCAAAGAACATGGGGGTGATGCCAAGCTTTGCCGGGTCGAACTCCGCAAAGATGTGGTGAGCATCATACGTGCCATAGTAGTTGCCAACACCGGCATGGTCGCGACCGACGATGAAATGCGAGCAGCCGTAGTTCTTGCGCATCAAAGCATGGAAGATGGCTTCTCGCGGACCAGCATAGCGCATGGCGGCGGGCAGCACCCCAAGCACGACACGATTGGCCGGATAATAGTTCTCCAACAGCACTTCATAACAGCGCATGCGTACATCGGCGGGGATATCGTCGCCCTTGGTATCACCGACCAATGGATGGAGATAGAGGCCATCAACTATCTCCAGAGCGCACTTCTGAATATATTCGTGGGCACGGTGGACAGGGTTGCGGGTCTGGAATCCAACAACGCGCTTCCAGCCGCGCTCGGTGAATTGCTGGCGAGACTGCGTTGGAGTGAAGCGATACTGGGCAAAGGCTTGATTTGGCAATGTGACCACGCGGACAGGGCCGCCCAGCAGTATGTCGCCCTGCTGATAAACTACCTTGACGCCTGGATGCGCCTCTTCAGTTGTGCGATAAACATTGCTGGCCTCGTGCTGCTTATCATAGCCATACTTCTCTTGAACCGTCATAACGGCTTGCAGCGTGCCATGCTCGTTGACCAGTGCTACCTGCGAGCCTTCTTTCAAAGTGGCGGCCTGCTCTGACGTAGTAGAGAGGGTGATCGGCACCGACCAGGGGAGGCCATTTTCCAGGTGCATGTCATCAACTACGCCCAGGTAATCCGCACGGCGCATAAAGCCACCCAGGGGGCTATAGGCACCAATCGCGAGCATTTCCAGGTCTGCCAATTGGCGAGAACCTACCAGTACCTGGGGCAGGCTCCTGGCCCGCTGCTGTAATTCTGCGCGTTCCGCTTCACCGGCCATATTCAGTATCAGTTCCCCGCCATGGGGAGCAATCAATTGATTTGTCATGTGTTTACATACCTATTTCTAGTAGAAAAACGATGTTACGATATTACAGGTAGCCCAGGGCTGCCAGGCGATCAGTCACGATTTTGGACTCATCCTCGTGGGTTTCCTCGGCTTCGAGGTATCCGAGCTCGATCAGTTTGGAGAAGATGCGGCCCACGCTCTCTTCGACAGTCTCTCTGTCGGTCTCGATCACGAGTTCTGGATGCTCTGGCTCTTCGTATGGGTCATCGACGCCTGTGAAATTCTTGATTTTCCCTTCGTCGACGAGCTTGTAGAGGCCTTTGACATCGCGCTGGCGGCAGACTTCGATAGGGCACTTGACATATACTTCGACAAAACTGCCGATCTCTTTACGTGCCCAATCGCGGGCCTCACCGTATGGAGCGATGGCGGCAGAGATACAGATGACGCTATTGCGGGTGAGCAGGCCGCAGACAAAGCCGATGCGCTTGATGTTGGTATCGCGGTCCTCGCGGCTAAAGCCGAGGCCTTTGCTCAAATGGGTGCGCACGATATCGCCATCCAATACTTCAACATTGCGTCCGCGCTCTTTCAGACGATGCTCAATGATCTCAGAGAGGGTACTTTTGCCCGAACCCGAAAGACCCGTAAACCAGATAGTAAAACCAGTATTCGCCATTAATTTCTTCTCCTCATGTGTGCTAACGATTGGGCGCAATGAATTGCGCCCCTACAGTTAGAATGCTTTCCCCTGCATATCAGAGGGGACTGGAACGCCCAGTTGTTCCAGGATGGTTGGTGCCATATCCATTAGTTGTAGTCCGGTTAGCTCGCGCCCGCCGGAGCCTTCATGTACATCGGGATCATGCTTGATGACAATACCGAATTGTGCATGGTTACAATCATCAGGGCCGGTGTCGTTATCGAACGTATAGATTGAACCATGGCCGACTGTGCCTACTGAACGCCAGAAGAGGTCGCCAAAGTAGACGATCAGGTCGGGTGGAACGCCATTTACTTCTTTATAAATTTCCTTTGGCTTAAAGACTTTTGTACCAATATTCACGCCATTGTGATCCACCAAAGCCTCAAACTTCGCGATAAGTTCGTTGCGCAATGCTTCAACTTCGTGAGGTTTTACCGTACCCTGGGGTTCGCGTCCCTCGACATTGAGAAAGATACGCGCATAATAGCCGCCATCGCCCCAGACCTTTGTCTTGCTCCAATCGATCTCGCACTTGTCAATTGCAGTCAAGGTAGTTGGCTGCGTCTTCAAGGTGAGATAGCCTTCGCGGATGAGCCATTCGTTGACACAGATACCGCCATCCATCTTTTTGGCTCCGTGGTCAGAGACAATGAAAACGGTGGTATCATCGTCTACCAGGTCCAGTATCTGGCCGATCTCACTATCGATGTAGCGGTAATAGTTGTGAATGCTCTCGTTGAGCAAAGGATTGACCTCGTACTTGTGATGGGTGGGATCATGGTACTTCCAGAGGCCGTGATGAATGCGGTCTGTGCCCATTTCAACGAACATGAAGAAGTCCCAGTCTTTTTCCGCGATCCATTTTTTGACGAGTTTAAAGCGTTTCTCGGTCATAGTGTAAATTTGGCGCAGCAGGTACTCTTTATCATCTGTGCGGAAATTTGGTACGTCCACCAGGTATTCGCCGATTGTAGCGTCGATCTCCTTCATGATGGAAGCAGGATAGGTATAGGGTTTTTCGGGATTCTTCGTCGAGGGTGAAAGGAAACATCCTACCTGGATACCATTGACGGGTTTTGGTGGATAGGTCTGGGGAACGCCAACCGTGATGACTTTCTTGCCCGCACGCGAGAGGATATCCCACACGCGGTCGGTCTTGACTGAATTTGAATTTGCGAGCGTGTTTTTCTCATATGAGTAATCCCCACGATTGCGAAAGCCGTAAAACCCTAGCGTTCCTGGGTCCTTGCTCGACATCATCGAACTCCACGCGGGTACGGTAATCGCAGGAATGCAGCTCTCTAGCTGGCCCCACACGCCATCATCCATAACCCGTTTGAAATTCGGCAATTCATCGCGCCATTGCTCAAAAACCAGTTCGGGCGGGGCGCAATCCAGTCCAATCACCAGGACCTTTTTTCGCCGACTCATAAATGACTATCTCCTTTTTTTGCCTGCCAGGCTACCATATTTCTTTTTCTCAGTGAAGAGAGTACGGTTTCAATTGAGAACATAGATAAGAGAACTAGCATCAATACATCTCATATGTTCTATACGGTACCTTACCGATTGCACATGCCTTCGGAAGTGCTGCAAGATTCATGGTATTGAGCATATCACTTCCGACAGGTGAAAGGTGTTGTTATAGAGTGAAGAAGTGGTTACAAACCACTGTCCTTCGTTATGTTTACTCAACCTCATAATAAAACATCTTTCACATAAAATGTAACGGATGTTGCTATTTACCAGGAACTTTCAGCCCAAATGGGCTATTTCTTCTCATAAAAGAGAAACGCTTGTCACAATATCCACCGGGTTTGGTATCTTTCCCTTCCACCTTAATTATAAGCAGGCGGACAAATTGTGCCATGTCAAGACTTTTGTTACAAAGTTCACAGGAAGGATGTAAGTGGTAGCATAGCAATCAGGCGGAAACGGGGGTATAGTTAGGAATAAGCAAGTAAGTACACCCTTCTTAGGATAGAGTTTGAAAGGAATATGGAACAATCATGACCAGTTCAAGGAAAGTGCGCGTCGCGGTTATAGGTGTGGGCAACTGCGCCAGTTCGCTCGTGCAAGGCGTCCACTATTATCGTGAGGCAAAACCAGATGATTTTGTGCCTGGTTTGATGCATGTCGATATGGCAGGTTATCACATCAGTGATATAGAATTTTCGGCGGCCTTTGACATCGACCAGAATAAAGTAGGCAAGGACATTAGTGAGGCCATCTACGCGACCCCTAATAATACGTACCGCTTTGCCGACGTTCCACAACTGGGGGCAAAGGTGTATCGCGGTATGACCCATGATGGACTTGGGAAGTACCTATCGCGGGTGATTACCAAGGCTCCCGGTCAGACAGATGATATCGTGAAAATTCTGAAAGACACCGGGACCGATGTTGTTGTCAACTACCTGCCCGTTGGCTCGGAGACGGCCACCAAGTGGTATGTTGAGCAGATTCTCACGGCAGGGATGGGATTTGTTAACTGCATTCCCGTCTTTATTGCTCGTGAGAAATATTGGCAGGATCGTTTCAAAGAGGCCAATCTGCCAATGATTGGGGATGATATCAAAAGCCAGGTGGGGGCAACGATTGTTCATCGTATGCTGGCCCGTCTCTTCCGCGAGCGCGGCGTCAAGTTAGAGCGCACAATGCAGCTGAATGTGGGGGGCAATACTGACTTTTATAATATGCTGGAACGGGAACGGCTGGAGTCGAAGAAGATTAGCAAGACAAATGCTGTTACCAGCCAGCTTGACTATGAGCTAGGTGAGGACAACGTGCATATTGGCCCATCTGACTATGTGGCCTGGCTCTCTGATCGCAAATGGGCCTACATCCGCCTGGAGGGCCGCACTTTTGGGGACGTGCCACTGAATGTAGAGCTAAAACTCGAAGTGTGGGATTCGCCCAACTCTGCCGGGGTGGTGATTGATGCTGTGCGTATGGTCAAGCTTGCGCTGGACTCCTCCTATCCAGCATCATGATGATGTGGCGCACGAAATGACGGAAGCGTTCATTCGGGAAGAGCGGATGCCAGGCCCTGCAAAGGTGGAGGTGCCGGACATCGTCAATGGGCATAAGGTAGAAACCAGAACGGAGTAATACACAACAGGAGTGTAAATGCTTGAGAACGATATGGCACCCTGCAGGTGCCATATCGTTCTCAAGCATTTACACTCCTGTTTCTAGCGTGGTGATGCTGGCGCAGCCGGACTTGGTGTGTCTGTAGTGAGAACCCTCAGTAGTTCTTCACGTACAATTGTTACATCTAGCGGAGCGTTTATGCCGATTTTGACGCGCTCGCCTTCAACAGCCAGCACAGAAA
>WNFB01005949.1_pt1 | contig 10926 bp, 9 predicted proteins | sample 5400501 | NCBI WGS metagenome assembly WNFB01 (sample SAMN13153341, study PRJNA577476) | soil metagenome | isolation source: 200 cm saprolite under Douglas fir tree site 2 hole 1 | place: USA:California | collected 2015-04-18 | reverse complement strand
TCGCGCACTGAAGCAGGTCCGGCGCGGAGACCGCGTGCTCTGCTACCATGCCGCACCCGAACGTGCTCTGTACGCCATTGCGGAAGTTACCCGCGACCCGTACCCGGATCCCCACGACTTGGAATCGAAGATGCTCGTAGCGGACCTCCGCGCGATGGAGAAACTGCCTCGCCAAGTGCCGCTGGATGAGCTCCGGGGCAATCCCGCCTTGCGAAAAGTGAAGTTTCTGAAGAACGTTCGCCTGATCATCTCGGTCATCACGGACGAGGAATACCAGGAAATTTTGCGCATGGCGGGCATTGTCGCCTCCCCAGGCCTCCCGCTCCCGTAACCCTGTTTTCCACCGGCCCTGATTCAGGACGCTTCGGTCTCGTTGTGGTATTTTCGCTGAGGCGCCGAAATGCCAGAACTCCCCGAAGTAGAAACCGTTGTCCGCGGTTTGCGCGCTTCGCTGCCTGGCCGCAGCATCGTACGTGTGCGGCTGGGCAAGACGGATTTTATCGAGGACCCTGTCGCGCTCGCGGTGCAGTTGCCGGGCTCGCGAATCGCCGGCGTTTCACGGCTCGGCAAGTTCGTGTGCGTTGAATTGATGCCGGGAACTCCTGCTCCCCACTCCAAGACCCGCGCCTTTCTTCTTGTTCGCCTGGGAATGACCGGGCAGCTCATTACCCGCAACCCCGCCGACCCAGTGGCGCCGCACACGCACGGTTTCTTCTCACTCGACGACGGCCGAGAGCTGCGCTACACCGACATCCGCCGTTTTGGCCGGATTCTGTTGGTGCCGGAATCGCTCCTCCCTGAGTTTCGCGGCCGCCTGGGGGCCGAGCCGCTCGATGTCAGCGAGGAAGAGTTCAGCGCTCGGCTGGGGACCCGGCGCGCGCGCATCAAGGCCTTGCTGCTCAACCAAAGCGTACTGCGCGGGCTTGGCAACATCTACACTGACGAGAGCCTGTTCCGCGCGCGCCTCCACCCGGCACGCATCGCCTCCCGGCTTACCCGCAAGCAGCTTCACACTCTCTACCGCTCCATACGCGAAGTCCTCACCGCTGCGATTCGTCTGCGCGGTTCTTCGATCTCGGATTACGTGGATTCCAACGGAGATCGCGGAGGATTCCAGCGCCGCCACCGCGTTTATCAAAGGGAAGGAAAGCCGTGCGTTTGCTGCGGTGAACAAATTCGCCGCATCATCGTGGCCGGACGAAGCAGCTTCTTCTGCCCGCGCTGCCAGCCTCCGCCCCGGAAGCGGCGAGAACGGCTCCTCGCGCGCGGCCGGTTGGGTTAGAATCGCGCGCTTGGAGAAATCCTCTTGCGCGCCGTCGTCCAACGCGTTACCCGGGCTCGCGTCACCGTGGACGCGCGCGTGGCTGGAGAAATTTCCAACGGGTTGGTAGTTCTGCTCGGCGTCGGCCGCCAGGACACCGCGGAATCGGCGGCGTACCTTGCGGAGAAAATCGCCAACCTACGCATATTCCCCGACGAAGCCGGCAAGATGAACCGGTCGCTGTTGGAGACGAGAGGTTCGGCGCTCGTCGTGTCGCAATTTACGCTGTATGGGGACACGCGCGGAGGCCGTCGCCCGTCGTACACGCAGGCCGCCCCGCCGGAGGAGGCCAACCGGCTCTACGGGGAGTTCGTCCGAGCCCTGGGCGCACACGGCATCCATGTGGAGACCGGGGTTTTTCAGGCGCACATGGAGGTCGAGTTGGTGAATGACGGCCCGGTCACCCTTCTGCTCGACTCCGAGAAAGCCATTTGACCTAAAAAGAACGCCGGCGAAACCCAGCCCTTGCAAAGGTATCGTAACACGATAAAATAGTCCTGTGAAACGCACTGCCATGACGCCCGACGAGTACCGCGCCTTGGCCGAATTCCGCTACCGAATCCGCGTCTTTCTGAATGGCAGCGAGCAGGCGGCGCGCGCTGCAGGGCTCGAGCCACAACAATACCTCCTCCTGCTCGCGGTGCGGGGACTACCTCTCAGGCGGGAGGCAAGTATACGGGAACTCGCTGAGCGAATGCAGCTTCGCCACCACAGCGTGGTGGAGTTGGTGGACCGGCTGGAGCGCCGGCTGCTGCTGCGCCGGGAGCGTTCGCGAGTGGACCGGCGGCAGGTCATTGTGCACCTAACTCTCCGCGGCGAGAGGATCATATTGCGGCTGGCCAAGCAGCGCTTGGACGAGCTTCGGACGGCGGCACCGGCATTGGTTCGCGCGCTGAATGCGATCGTGACTCCGAGCGGCGCGCGCCAGCGCGTGACAAAATAGGCCGCGGCGCCAAGGCCGCCAAGGTCAGACGAGACCGCCACACGTTGTATTCCCCGCTAAGGTCTTTTTTTCCTTGCTGACGGGGGTCAGGTATCGGGCGGGAATCTGCACGCAAGCCAGGAGGAACGCCACTTTGGCAAGCCCGAAAGGAACAAAAGACCCAGAAAAAAACCCGGGGTTCCAGCCCGAGAACGACGAGTCGGCGAGCGCGCTCGGCGATTTCACCACAACGTGGAGAGTCATTCCGGTGTCGCTCATCGCGATCGGGATCGGCGTTCTCAGCGCCTTCGTAGCGTTGGCGCTTCTCCGTCTCATTGGCCTGTTCACCAATCTCTTCTTTTATTTCCGCTGGAACAGCTCGTTCGTCTCTCCAGCAAACCATCACTTGGGTCCGTTCGTAATCTTCGTGCCGGTGATCGGGGCGATGATCATCGGCCTGATGGCCCGCTATGGCTCCGAGCGCATCCGCGGCCACGGAATCCCCGAAGCGATTGAGGCAATCCTGATGACCGGCAGCCGGATTGAGCCTAAGGTGGCCGTGTTGAAGCCGCTCTCGGCGGCCATTTCGATCGGCTCCGGCGGCCCGTTCGGAGCCGAGGGCCCGATCATCATGACCGGCGGGGCCTTCGGTTCGATGGTGGCTCAGTTCCTGCACTTGACAAGCGCCGAGAGGAAGACCCTGCTCGTCGCCGGAGCTGCCGGCGGAATGTCCGCTACCTTTGCTTCGCCCGTCGCCGCCGCCCTTCTCGCCGTCGAGTTGTTGCTCTTTGAATGGAAGCCTCGCAGTTTGATTCCGGTCGCGCTGGCGAGTGCTACTGCGGCCATGATGCGGCGTTACATCATCGGCTTAGGCCCCCTCTTTTCCGTTCCCGCGCATCCCCTTTTTATTGGGCCCAAGGGTCTGCTCGGTTGCGTCCTTGTGGGATTGCTCGCGGGCGCCCTTTCGGCGTTGCTCACCATTTCGGTCTATGCCGCAGAAGACTCCTTCGGGAAGCTTCCCATCCACTGGATGTGGTGGCCGGCGCTGGGCGGTTTGGCGATCGGCATCGGAGGTTGGATTTCTCCTCGGGCGCTCGGCGTGGGGTACGATTCGATCGGAGAACTCTTACGTGGCGACATGCCCCTTCGCGTGATGCTGGGCCTTTTCGTAGTCAAATGGATCATCTGGTCCGTGTCATTGGGCTCGGGCACGTCCGGGGGTGTGCTTGCGCCGCTGCTGATAATGGGTGGCGCGCTGGGCGGCGTGATGGCCACGGTGCTGCCGAACGAGGGCGCCGGTTTCTGGCCGCTCGTTAGCATGGGCGCCATCTTGGGTGGCACGATGCGCTCGCCGTTCACCGGGATTATTTTCGCCTTGGAACTCACCCATGACGTCGCGGTGCTCCTGCCGTTGCTAGTCGCCGCCATCATCGCTCATGCATTTACTGTGCTGACGCTGCGCCGGTCCATTCTGACGGAAAAGGTCGCCCGGCGGGGATATCATCTGAGCCGGGAATACGCTGTGGACCCATTGGAAATTCTGTTCGTTCGCGAGGTCATGAGGACCAACGTTGCCGTTCTTCCCGCGAATACCCTCCTGAAAGACCTGTCCCAGTCTCTCCGCAGTGGCCGCAGACATAGCCAGCGCTTATATCCGGTGGTGGACAGCACTGGCCGCTTGTCTGGGGTCGTGACCTCCGGCGACCTACAAGGATATCTTCTGGCGCACCCCGCTGAGGAAGGTGGACGCAAAGTGGCCGATCTGGTCAGGCCGAATCCGGTCAAGGCTTATCCGGATGAACCGCTGCGGGTGCTGGTGTACCGAATGGCAGAGACAGGAATCACACGGCTTCCCGTTGTGGACCGCAGCGACCCGGGCAAGCTGGTAGGGATTATCTCGCTGAAAGACTTGTTGAAGGCCCGGGCCCGGAACCTAGAGGACGAGCGACATCGCGAACGCGTCCTGACGATGCGCCTTTTCTCCCCTAAAAATTTCCAGACGCGTGACACCAGGTAGCAAGTTCCCGACGAATGATGCAGTTTGTCAGCATCCTCTGCCACCACCGCCGTCGAGCACGCCGCTGAAGGGTCCCCCGCTCCGCTGAATCCTGCCCCCGCAGCCTGGGATCGTTTGCTGTGCCCTTACGTATGAATTCGTGCTGGTGCTCAATCCCTTTCGCTTGTTCAAGTCTCAAATATGTAAATCCACATCATGACATATGGAAAGCTGGATGAATGGCCCCGCGCCGTCGGAACCTCCCGGCTTAAGGGGTGGCTAATTCATTGAGCCCAAAAGCGATGTTCATAAGCACTCGCCGTATGATTTTGTGGAACCTGAAATGCCTGCTTAATGCAAATCCCGAACGACATATCTTGAATTCAAACTAAGGAGGATATTGCTATGAGCAGGTTGTTCGTCAGGTTGTTTCTCGTCATCACGGGGCAACTCCGCACACTCGTCCTGGCCACTGGAATTGGCCTCCTCGTTCCTCTCACAATCACCGCACAGACTCCTAACCTCCAAGCGGATGCAACCAACTCCGGCGAAACGTCACCCTTAGCTGGCCCTGCTGCGGACAGTTCTGCTGCCCAGCAGCCAGCGTACCCCCAGCAGCAGCAACAGAATCCAAGTCAGGCCCCCGACCAGGGCAAACTCGGAGTGACCCTGGGAGCAATTAACTTCAGATTTCGCGGCACGCTGCTGTTGAATCTATCCGGCTCCGACAGCGGAGTGGTGGGCGGAGATTTGCCGTTGTGGGCGGGTGCAAGGAATGCGACGTTTCCCGACGGCAGCTCGGGCCGCACACATGACCTGTTCATCACCGCGCGGCAGACTGTATTGGGTTTCACGATCAGCCCGAGCACTCCTCCAGCGAGCGGCTGGACGCCCGCGGCCGTGGTGGAATTTGACTTTTTTGGCTCCCGGCCTGCGGACGGTAACCTGCCGCAAGGACGGGTGTTCAATCAGCCGCGCCTCCGCTTAGCCTACTTCCAGCTCACGAAGGGAACCTGGAAGTTCGTGGCGGGCCAAGATAAGGTGATTATTGCTCCACTCGATCCTATCTCTTTCTCCCACGTCGCCGCTCCGCTGGGGGCCACTGCCGGAAATCTTTGGGGCTGGCTGCCGCAGGTACGTGTTGAAAAAACTCAGCAGCTTAGCGAGAAGACCACGGCGTCGTTCCAGGCAGGAGTTCTGCGCCCGGAATTTGCTGATACTAGGCTGAACGACACGCTTACCCTTAACGCTGCCGGAAACATTCCCGGAACCGCTTCACTGGACAACCCGACAGCCGGCACGCGTTCCACGATGCCATTTTTTCAGGCCCGCGCGGCCCTCTCGCATCCCATGAATGGCTCAACCGCAACCGTGGGCGTGGGAGTTCATTACGGGCGCGAGGTCGCTGGCCTGACCCGTCACCCTGATTCTTGGGTTTCGGCGCTGGACTTCAGAATCCCGGTACACTCCCGCCTCATTCTGCGTGGAGAGGGCTACGCTGGCAGCAACCTGATTCCCTTTCAAGGCGGCATTGACCAGGGCGTAGCAGTTGTCGCGGCGACGCCGCCCCAGCCCCAAACGTATCTGATTAAAAAGATTGGCGACGCTGGGGGTTGGGGCGAGTTAACGATCCGGGTAACGAAAGATGACAAGAACCATCTTTACTTTGGAGCGGGCACCGACGACCCGGTCATCCACACCCTGTTGCCAGGCTCGACTCGATCGAAAAACACGTTCTATTGGGCCAGCTATTTCCACAAGCTGACCAATGACGTCACTATGGCTTTGGAGTGGAGCAACTGGCAATTTCGCACCGTTGGGTTTCCCGGGGGAGGGACCGTGCCGGGGCCCAGGAACCCGGTTGGCCGAGCCAACGTCCTCAACCTTGCGTTCGCTTACACATTCTAAATTTCCGCCACGTGAATAAGTGGATATGAGCCCCCGTAAGAAACCTAGGGGCTCATGTCCACTGTTCCCCAAACCGAGTGGTCTCCACACGGCGGTGGCGATGTCTTCGTTGTCCAGACCGGTGTGTGTACCTGCGCGCTAGTTGGCTCGAATTTCCGGCCTGTGAGGAATCCTAAAACCCTCCGCCGCCTCCACCACCGAACCCGCCGCCGGACGAGCCTCCCCCGCCGAAGCCCGAGCCGCCGCTGCTCCGCGGTGCCGACGCCAGGACAGAACTCGCGCGCGTCGTCATCATGTCCAGGCTGTTGACCAAGCCGAGCGGATGGAATCCGCCGCTGTAATACCCGCCCTGATACCATGAGGGCGGTTGCGTATAGATATTCTGGAACGCGCCTACCCACTTCTTTTCCACGCCCAGCGCCATGGCGAATGGAAGAAACTTCTCGAAGGTTTCCGGCGTCTGGGTCATGCGGTCCATGCGGTCGGCTTCGACGTGCGTCAGAAAATCCTCGAAGCCTAGCACGCCGGCGAGCGCTTGCGCTCCTGCGGGGGTTCGTGTAGGCATGAACCAGCCGAATCCCGCGATGATCGCGCCAGAAATGATGGCCGCGACCAGGAACGGCGCCACCGCCATCCCGTTGGTTTCGGACAGCTTGATCCCGCCCACCAGGAGCAGGATGCCCACGACGAACGCGCCCGCGATGTAGCCGCTGCGCACAATGTCCGGCCGGTGCTGGAAGTAGCCGCGCGCCATCAGCGTCTCAAAAATACCGTCGCGGATCGGAGGCAGATTCTTGTAGAACCGGTTCTGCAAGTCCGATAGCTCGACCTGGGTGGCCATGCCGTTGTCGAACATTCCCGCCAGCAGCAGCAGTTCGTGTGATTTCAGGCCCTTCCAGTCGTTCGGCTCCTTCTTCCGATGGAACACGTACTCCTTGTTGGAGTAGAGGCCCATCATGTGCGGCTTGTCTTTTTCCTCGATGGTCAAGTAGCCGCGCACGGCCAGGTCCACAATCGTGGCGGTGATGTCGCGCATGTTGGCCGCGTCGTCCACCAGCGTCCCTGCTTCGGCGGGAGTCATGCCGTCGGGCGGCTTGTACTGCACGGCGATCGGTCCGACGCGGGGATCGCGCCCGTGCTTGTACCACAGCCAGAACATGATGAAGAACACAGGGACGGGGAAAAACAGCGGCCAATTGCTCGCCAGGAATTGCTGGATCTGCTCGCTGCGCCCGGGTTCTTGCACGAAGCCTTTGTCCCAGCCGACCACGACGGTCAGTCCTTCGTGAAACGCCAACGGCCGCTGCATCGTGACGTTTACGCTGTTCCCCGAGACCACGACCTCGGCGTTCTGCGCCCGCGAGCCGGACGCCCCGGTGAATTCGAGCGCGCGGATGCCGGTCACCCCGGAAGGCATCAGGATCTGCGCGGACGCAGTCTCGATGGGCACATCCCATTCGTCTCCGGTGACGTTCCAATAAAGTTCGTCGTGGTCTTCGAAGAATTTCAGGCCGTTGCTCACGCGGTAGTGGAGGGCGATGGTCCGGACCGCGTTGGTGGCGTCGTCAATGTTGATTTTCCATTTCAAGTAGTGGCGGTCGCGGGAAGCTTCCACCTTGAGGGGTTGTCCGGCGGCGTCGGTGGCGCCTAAGAACTTCACGAACAGGGTGTAGTTGAATCCTTGCGGCGTGACGTATTCGATGGGGATCGTGCGGTACAGGCCGTGCCACTCGCCGATGAAGTCCGCCTCAATCGTTTCGGTGACGTCGAGCGCGGCATCCGATTGAACGAAAATTTCCGCGGAGAATTTCTGGATTTTGAGCTGCCGCGCCGCGGCCGGCGTGGCAAACGCCGCGACCAAAACACCAATCGCAGCCAGCAGCGCCGTGCTGTGCAACCAGCGTTGCCTCGTTGCTTTCCGGGCACTGACGGCGGCTCTTGTCCCGATCCCTCGCATTGCGGCTAGGCGCCGGTGGAGCTGAAGCTGACCTTGGGCACTTCGCGCTCGGCGGGCGTGCTCACCTGGAAGAATTCCCGCTCCTTGAAGTTCCCCATGCCGGCGACCAGGTTGGAAGGAAATTGCTCGATCTTCGTGTTGTAATCGCGGACGACGGCGTTGTAGTAGCGCCGCGCGTTCTGCAGCGTGTCTTCGATTTCGTTGAGCGAGTTCTGGAGCTGCGTGAAGCTTTCGACGGCGCGCAATTGCGGGTACGCTTCGGCCAGCGCAAACAACTGCCGCAGCGCGCCCGTGAGCATGCCCTCGGCCTCGCCCTTGGCGGCGGGGCCTTGCGCGGTCATGGCCTTGCTCCGCGCGGCGACGACCGCCTCGAGCGTGCCCCGCTCGTGGCCGGCGTACCCCTTCACGGTTTCGACGAGGTTGGGCACCAGGTCATACCGTCGCTTGAGTTGCACATCAATGTCGGCCCAAGCGTTGTCACACTGAATTTTTAGGCGCACCAGGCCGTTGTACGCCGTGATGAAAAACAGGACCAGGCCCACCACAATGACGACCAGGGCAATCAGCATGGAAGACCCTCTCTCGCTCCGGCGATTCGTCCAACCGGGCGCAGGACTCGACTATAGGCGCAGCCGGGCGCGCTGTAAAGCACCTCGACCCTCAATGTGCAACGCTTGCCATCTGATGGAATCCTATTTCAATGTGGGCATGGCTGTCTTCGCGGACGCCACGTCCGGCATCTTTGCCAGCCAAATTCCCGGTGGTCTTAGGCGGATGAAGTAGGGGAAGGGTCTCTCAATCACTCTTTTCTCGCGATTATTCACATGATATGAATATAAGAGTTTATCAAGATCGCAGTCTTGCAGGGGGTGAGTATGGACCGGGCACAGAGAATCTTCTACTGGCTCCATTTCTTCTGGGATAAGTGGTACGGGACACTTGTCATTGTCCCATCGCTCCTGGGTCTGCTGGGGAAAGGTGTGAAATCGATATACGACACTATCGAGGCCAGAGACAAGTACCGGGACCGCCGTAGAAATGGGCAAATGGGAAAAGTTGAAAGGCGCATGGAAGAGGCCGAAGAAGCTGCGAGGAAAGAACATCGGGTGAATCTTGTTTTTGAGGAAGTGTTTTATATAGAGAGCCTTCCCGATTTGGACCCACTTTTAATCAGAGAAGTATTACGTCGCAGGGTTAAGATGAATGCCTCATATCCAAATACAGGAAGGTGGAAAAGAGGTTGGTAGTTTTCCGGCCGTTAAGCTGCCTTCTTGCGAGTGAGAGCTTTGAACGTGAGCGGATCGGCATTTAACAAGTTCAAGGGTGTGAGAGAAAACAAAGCGAGTTTTTTTTCGCTGGCTGAACAGGAAGGGCTATCAGGAGATAGGCGCGAAATTTCATAACACAAGATCGGCTTTTCATTTCTTGGCGTCCGGCGGCACCGATTTGGATGGCGTTTCCACTAGAGCCTGTTCAATGCGCTTGAACAAGTCGCCTTTGTCGTTGTGCGCGAGGCCTGAGAATATACCTTCCACTGCCACTTCGCACGTGTCGCCTGAGCCGGAAAGAGTGAGATAGAGCGTACGCTTGCCGGTCCACGCCCCATGCCCCGTCACGAACTCGGCTTTGTGGCGGGCGTCATCGAGCATCGACGAGGAATATTCCTTCGTGTCTCCTGCAATGAACTGGACGGCTTGCCAAATCCGCTCGCATGAGGCCGGATAGGTTTTTGTGCGCGGTTTGGCCAGTGCTGGGCTTGCAGCAAGTAGCAAAATCAAGGTGGTGACTAGGATCTTCATTTTTGGTCCTCCCTTTTCCGCACGACGTATTTGGCAGAAGCCTATCGCTAGGCGTGAGATTTTGCAAGTTTACTTGTAGATTCCGCTCTCCCCTGCGTCTTATGCTGGCATGGAAGTACCAATTGCGTTACTCTGGCGCCCGCGGGACCCGTCCGCTTCTCTCGGCCGATGCACTTCAAAACCTTCAGCGCCGCTGTTTTTGGAATCGATGCCTACCTCGTGGAGGTGGAGGTGGACGTCGGCTCGGGGAAGCCTGGCGATTTCAACGTGGTGGGCCTTCCCGACATCGCCGTGAAGGAAAGCCGCGAGCGCATCAAGGCCGCGCTCAAAAATTGCGGCCACGATTTCCCATTCCAAAGCGTCACCGTGAACCTGGCGCCCGCGGACATCCGCAAGGAAGGCTCGGCCTTTGATCTGCCTATGGCGCTTTCCATTCTGGGCTGCCAGGGCACGTTTTTCGGCAAGCGGCTCGACCAAATGGTCATCCTCGGCGAGCTGTCGCTGGACGGCCAGGTGCGCTCGGTGCGCGGGGCGCTCTCGGCGGCGCTAGCGGCTCGCGAGCACCACATCCGCGCGTTGGCCGTGCCGGAAGCCAATGCCCGCGAAGCCGCCGTTGTGGAAGGCGTTGAGGTCTTCGCGGTGCGCTCGCTCCCGCAGGCGGTGGACTTGATCAACGCGCCCGAATCATTCACGCCACTGCGCGTGGACGCGCGGACGATGCTCGCCGAAGCGGCGCAGTATCCGGTGGACCTGCGCGACGTCCGCGGGCAGCAGGCCGCCAAGCGCGCTCTCGAAGTAGCCTGGGCCGGCGGGCACAATATCATCTTCATCGGGCCGCCCGGCGCGGGAAAAACGATGCTCGCCAAGCGCATCCCGACCATCCTCCCGCCGATGTCGCTCGAGGAGGCCATTGAAACGACCCGCATTCACAGCGTGGCCGGGCTGCTTGAGGATTCGCGCGGGCTGGTCGGCACGCGGCCGTTCCGCTCGCCCCACCACACCATCAGCGACGCGGGGCTGATC
>WNFB01005948.1_pt1 | contig 10926 bp, 8 predicted proteins | sample 5400501 | NCBI WGS metagenome assembly WNFB01 (sample SAMN13153341, study PRJNA577476) | soil metagenome | isolation source: 200 cm saprolite under Douglas fir tree site 2 hole 1 | place: USA:California | collected 2015-04-18 | reverse complement strand
CTTTGTATTTGCATCGTTTTCATCCCCATGTTTTTTCTTTCCGGGGTGGCGAAATTCCTCTTCGTGCCCCTGGCCGAGGCCGTGATCTTTGCGATGCTTGCCTCCTACTTCTGGTCGCGCACCATTGTGCCTACCCTGGCTATGTATCTCTTGAGTTCGGAGGACGAGTACCTCGCCGTAGACCACCTCGGTGAAAAAATGGGTTTCTTTCGCCGCTACCAGCAGGGCTTCGAGCGGCTTTTCGATCGATTCCGACAGGCGTATCGACACGGACTGACGCAAGCCTTACAGCATTCCCGGCTATTCGTCCTTTGCTTTCTCGCCTTCTGCGGTATCTCCGCGGGACTCGTTCTTGTGCTCGGCCGGGATTACTTTCCCAGCGTGGACGCGGGGCAGATTCGCCTGCACATGCGTGCACGCTCAGGACTTCGTATCGAAGAGACGGCGCGTCTCGCCGACCAGGTGGAAAACGCCATCCAGGAGACCATTCCCCGGAGCGACCTGGTCACCGTGCTCGACAATATCGGCCTGCCGTACAGCACCCTAAACATGACTTACAGCAATTCCGGCACAATCGGGACTTCCGATGCGGAAATACTTGTTCAGCTGAAGAATGAGCGGGGAAAAACTACCGGAACCTATATTCGGGAACTGCGCGAACTGCTCCCCCAGAGATTTCCAGGAACGCAATTCTTTTTCCAGCCACCCGATATCGTTTCTCAAATTCTAAATTTCGGGATGCCCGCGCCCATCGACGTGGAAGTAATGGGCATGAACCAGCCGGGAAATTACGCAATCGCGGAGCGGCTGGCAAATCAGATCCAACACATCCCGGGCGCCGTGGACGTCCATTTGCAGCAATCCTTTGATAGTCCTACCCTCCACATGGATATCGACCGCACGCGCGCCCAATCCATGGGACTCCAATCGCGTGACATTGCACAAAACTTGCTCGTCTCCTTGAGTTCGAGCTTCCAAACTGCTCCCACGTTCTGGCTGGACCCCAAGAATGGAGCCTCGTATCAGGTCGCGGTGCAAACCCCGCAGTACAAGATCGATTCGATGCAGGCCCTGGCGAATACGCCGGTCACCAGCAGCGACGGGGATGCAACGCCGCAAATTCTTGGCAATCTCGTGAACATGTCCTCGGCCATGCGCCCGGCGGTGGTTTCGCATTACGACATCCAGCCCCTGATCAACGTATATGCATCCGTGGACGGACGCGATCTTGGTGCAGTCGCAGATGAGGTAGCGGTGCGGGTGCGCGCCATCGAGAAGGATCTGCCGCGCGGCAGCCACATTACCATACGCGGTCAGGTGCAGACGATGAAGTATTCGTTCACCGGTCTTGGTTTCGGACTGGTTTTCGCAATTATATTGGCCTATCTCCTGATCGTCGTGAATTTCCAGTCCTGGCTGGATCCCTTTATTATTATTACGGCGCTGCCGGGCGCGCTTGCGGGAATCTGCTGGATTCTGCTTTTCACCCATACCACCCTGAATGTGCCGTCGCTCATCGGGACGATTATGTGCATGGGTGTCGCCACGGCGAACAGCATTCTGGTGGTTTCTTTCGCCCGCGAACAGATGCGCGAAGGGAAGAATGCGCGAGAAGCGGCGCTCGAAGCCGGATTCACGCGCATCCGGCCCGTGATCATGACGGCGCTAGCGATGATTATCGGCATGGTGCCACTCGCGATTGGGCTTGGCGAGGGTGGTGAACAGAATGCTCCGCTCGGGCGGGCCGTGATCGGGGGCTTGATTTTTGCAACGTTTGCAACTCTCTTCTTCGTGCCGACCGTCTTCTCGATCATCCATGGACACCGGGAACGGAGACGGAGCCTGGAACCTGGCGATGTATCCGTTATACCCTGAAGAAGACGAAATTGAATCGGGATTGGAATCAGGGGAAATGAAGGGAAGCAAAGCAAAAATGGAAGGGCAAAGCGAAAACCAGGATTCCGGAAAGGGCCGCCTTTTGTTCAAGGTGCTGCTGTCCGCGGCGCTCTTGCTCGCAATTCTTGGCATTTTCACGCTGCTACAGCGCAGAGCAGAATACCGGACTCTGGCCAAGGAAACAGAGACCTTGGCGATCCAGACCGTGGGAGTGATTCACCCCTCCCTCGAATTGGGCCAAGAGGATTTGGTGCTGCCGGGAGCTATGCAAGCCTTTGTGGAAGCGCCCATCTACGCCCGCACCAACGGTTACCTGAGTAAGTGGTACCACGATATCGGCAGCCGCGTGCAAAAGGGTGAATTGCTCGCGGACATCGACACACCGGAAGTCGATCAGCAGCTTTCCCAGGCGCGTGCGGAACTTTCAACGGCACAGGCCAATGCGCATCTCTCTGAGATTACTTCCACACGATACATGGAACTCCTCAAGACGGACGGCGTCTCCAAACAAGAGGTGGATAATGCCGCCGGCGACCTCGCCGCAAAGAGAGCCATCGTGCAATCCGCCGAAGCCAATGTGCGCCGCCTCGAGGACATGAAGTCATTTCAGCGAATTTACGCCCCGTTTGCGGGAGTGATTACGCGGCGCAACGTGGACATCGGAACACTGATTAACGCCGGAAACACCGGGGCTTCACAACAACTCTTCTTCCTTGCACAAACAAACCCCATCCGTGTTTACGTGCGTGTCCCAGAGACGTATGCAAATACAATTCACACGGGGTTGGGATCCTATATCGAACTTACACAATATCCCGGCCAAAAATTTGAAGGTAAAGTCGTGCGCACGGCGGAGGCCATCGACCCCGGCACACGCACGCTCCTCACCGAAGTGGACGTGGCAAACCGCAACGGCGCACTGCTCCCCGGCGGATACGCGCAGGTTCATCTGCAAGTGAAGGTGTCCGGCGTCAGACTTACCGTGCCGGTGAACGCTCTCTTGTTTCGCTCGGAAGGTCTGCGGGCAGTGATCGTGGATGCCAATCGTAGGACTCACCTGAGACAGCTAAGCGTCGGCCGTGATTACGGAACCTCACTCGAAATTCTTCAAGGCCTCGACGCCACCGACTGGATCGTTCTGAATCCGACAGATTCGCTCGAAGAGAATCAGGAAGTTCGAGTGACGGAGATCGTGCCGGAGGCTCGGCCAGGGTCCACTGGCCCTACTACGGGACCCGGGAACCCACCACCAGGCGAAAACAAGAATGGAGCGCCCGGAGCACGGAAGTAATGCCACGTAGGAAGCGGTTCCCTTCACTTTTCTCATATTTCGCAAGCGGTACTTTGTTGGCTGCAAGTTTGGTCCTTGCCAGCGGCTGCACGGTCGGTCCGAAATATCAGCGGGCGGCAGCTCCTGTCCCCGCCAAGTGGGATATTGCAGAGCCCTGGCGCGAGAGCGCTCCGAAAGATTCGCTCCCCAAAGGCGAATGGTGGGGCGTGTTCCATGATGACGATTTGAATGCACTCGAAAAGGGCGCGCTCAACGCGAACGAAACGATCAAGATTGGCGTCGCGCATCTCGAACAAGCTCGCGCAGCCGCGGCGATCCAGGTGGCCTATCTCTATCCCACTCTGACAACAACTCCCAGCGTGGAGCGGCAGAGACTCTCGGGGGACCGGCCGGCAAACAGCAATTTTCCCGTGCGATCTCCAGTCTCACAAACTAACATCGTCGTGCCGTTCACCGTGGGCTACGAAGTGGACTTGTTTGGCCGGCGCAGACGGAGCGTCGAAGGCGCCCAGGCTTCCTATCAAGCGAGCGCTGCGGATCTGGAGAATGTGCGCCTGGTCATTACCGCCGAGTTGGCGGCGGATTATTTCACGCTTCGCCAACTTGATACCGAGCTTGGAATTCTGAATCGCACCGTGCAAACACTGGAAAGAGGCCTGCAGCTTGTTGATTCGCGGCATAAGGGAGGCCTTGCTTCCGGCCTGGATGTCGCCGAAGAGGAAACGCTCCTGAACGCGACGCGCACGCAAGCAACACTTCTCTTGCAGCAGCGAAAGCAGTTTGAAGACGCTATCGCAGTCCTGGTCGGAAAACCCGCGCCCGACTTTCATATTGCGAACAAAGAATTGAGCTCCGAGCCGCCTGTCCTCGATGCGGGATTGCCTTCGGACTTGCTCGAGCGGCGCCCCGATATTGCCGAAGCCGAACGGAACATGGCTTCAGCCAACGCACAAATCGGGATCGCAAAGGCGGCATACTACCCTTCGCTGAATTTGTTTGCGCAAGGCGGCTGGCAAGCCGCCGACATCGCCAAACTCGCAAACGTGTCAAGCACGTTTTGGGCGCTAGGCGCGAACGTCGCGGAGAGCATCTTCACCGGAGGAGCGCGGCGCGCGCAGGTACAATTTGCCCAAGCCGGCTACGATGCAAACGTGGCCGGTTACCGGCAAACGGTGCTCAACGCGTTCCAGGAAGTGCAGGATGATGTGACGGGGCTCGGTGTGCTCGGCCAGGCACAGCAATTGCAACAAAAGGCCGTGGACTCCGCAAAACGCACCCTCGACATTTCTACCGACCGTTATACCGGCGGGCTTGTCAGCTATCTCGATGTGGTGACGGCGCAACAGAATTTTCTCTCCAACCAGCAGGAGTTGGCGGTCATTCAGGGCCAACGGCTGGTGACCAGCGTGCTCCTTGTGAAAGCCCTCGGCGGTGGCTGGGACGCCTCCAGCCTCGCGGCAGTCCAGGTTAAACCGAAGCTGAAGGACGTTGTCGCGCCTTGATTTCAGTTTCAACCGTTGGGGACCAACTATGAAGACGAAAACTTTCTTGCTCTTTTGTTTGGCATGCGTGGTAGTGGCGGCGGCTTCGTTTGTCCCGCAAGTTCAAGCCGATGCCGCGGAGGAAATGAAGCGCCTGGCCGCTTTGATGCAATGGAAGCCAGGCGCAATCGTCGCGGATATCGGAGCGGGAGACGGGAGATTCACCTTCGCTGCCTTGGACTATGTAGGCGCTTCCGGAAAAATCTTTGCCACGGAGATTGATACACAGAAGGTCAAGGAGCTTAAGGCCGAAGTTAAGAAACGAAACCGGCAAAATGTGATTGTGGTCGAGAGCGCGGAAGCGGACACCAATCTCCCGGACGGATGCTGCGACGCGATCTTCCTGCGCCGCGTATACCACCACTTGACGAAGCCAGTGGAGTTCGATACGAAACTCGTTCACTCACTGAAGCTGGACGGGCGTCTCGCGATCATCGACTTTCCGCCACGCCCCGGGCTGGAGCCGGTCGAAGGCATTCCTAGCAATCGCGGCGGGCACGGAATACCCCAAAAAATTGTGATTGAAGAGCTGACCGCCGCCGGTTTGCAGGTCGACAAAGTAGTGAGTGACTGGCCGGGCGATAGTTACTGCGTTTTGTTCGTGAAGAAGTGATTCCGCGTAGCGTGCCCTTTTCTGGAAGTTTTCGCTCCCCCTCGCGCAAGGCGGCTAGCTGTGGAACAGACACCTGGCCAAGAACTATGATAGCCGCGCGCGAATTGCTTGTGAGCAGAGCGGCGCGGAGGTATCCTTCCTTGCGGCTTCGCGAAGGAGGCGAGTACTCATGAAAATCATAGGACTGATGGCGGTGGGCGTGTTGATGACAGCGGGTATGGCGAATGCTCAGGATGCGTCGGCACCGGTTACGAACCCGGTGAGCGCGACTGTCAAGCAACAATTGCCGCGCTTCGAAAAAAACATGGTTGGCGCGGCCGAGGCCATGCCGGCCGAAAAATATAATTTCAAACCCACGCCGGAGATGAACACCTTCGGGCACTTGGTCCTGCACATCACACAAGCTAACAATTCGCTTTGCTCGAAGATTTCCGGCGCCCCAGCCCCCGATGTGAAGACCGCCGAGACAGACGGAAAAGATAAGCTGGTGGCCGCGCTCAAGGCTTCGTTCGAATTCTGCACCACCGCTCTTGCCGGGGTGGACGATTCGAAGCTCGGCGAACAGATGATTCTTTTCGGCAACCGGCCCGCGACGCGTGCCGCCGCGATGATTGGCTTGAGCGGTGGCTGGAGCGATCATTATGCCACCGAGGCTATTTATCTGCGCCTCAACGGCATCCTTCCTCCATCGGCGCAGCCAAAGAAGGACTGACAATAATCAAACTGGGCGGGCTCAAGGCTCTTCCGAATTATCCATCTCGATGGCGATTCGCCACTTGCCGTCGCCGCACCGCCGCCAAATCTCAAGATACCTTTGGCGAACCACGGAGCTTTCTCCCGCTCCACGCGGCTCCAGAGTCATTACAAGATTCCCGCGCTGATACGCCCAATTCGCCGTTACGGCCATCTCCTCGATATTCACCACCAGGCTCGGCCGGAATTTGGCGTGGATTTCCGTAACACGGCTCAGAAAATGCTCCCTCGCCGCTTGGCCCTTCCGCGTGGGCCCTCCTGCGGACATATCGATGAAGTCTTCGGTGATAATCTGCAGGATGCGAGCCATTTCGCCCGCGTTGAAAGCATCCACAAAATCTTCGACGATTCGCCGGATTTCCCCTTCATCGCTCATGGACACAACTCCTCGCAGCCCTGCGAGGGTACCATATTCGATTTTCGAGTTGGCGAGAGAAGAACAAGCCGCGTTTCGTGCAGGGGTGTTGTGAAGAACGCGCCGCGAGCGCGGAACGATCGCCAGCGCTCACGGCACGCTTAGTTAAATTACGAACCCGGCTTGGCGTCGGTGTCCGTTTGTGATTCTCTTACATCTTCGTCGGTTTGTTTCTGAGCAGTCTTCGTTTCCGCCTTGGAATCGGCATCCGGCCGCAACGCCTTTATGGCCTTGCCGAGACTGCCGTCGTTCATGATTTCCGTCTTCAACGTCGTGAACGGAATATTCAGATTGTTGGAAACGTGGACCGCGGCGACGAACTGTCCGAGATTTTTGAACCCCGACGAAGCTGCCTGCAGATCCGTGATGGGCGGGTTCTGCTTCGCAAGCAGCGCGCTCAATTTTCCGGCCAGCTTTGTATTTTGCGTCAACAGCGTCCCCGGTGTCTTGCTGCCTTCCATCGAGCTGACGGATTCACTCTTGCCGTTGCCCATGGTGTCATGCGAACCGGAAGCGCCGTGCGAGCCCATTGCAGCTCCCCCGGCCATCGACGGCGGACCTCCTGGGTGACCGCCTGGGTGTCCACCTTGCGCAAAAGCGGGAGTACCGGCAAACCACACAAACGCTACGGATGTTGCTATCAGAATGGATCGTTTCATTTTTCTTTCCTCCTGAGTTCGTTTACTGCTTGCAAAATAAAAATGCGGAAATCATCTAATACCGTCTTCCGGAGACGAGCCGACTGAGATTCACCCCGATTCCAAATGAAAATGTATTCAACTGGTAGTGAACGCTGCGGCTGTAAGCCACCTCGAAATCAACCGCAGGTGCGGGATTGAAGTCCATGGCCGCGTTGAATCCATTGTCGCGCACCAGCGAAGCTCCGCCAGTGGTCTCCGCCGCAGTTTCAAAAACGCGCCCGTGACGCACTAATCCTCCAGGGCCTCCGGGGCCTCCCACGCTGGATCGACTGACGATTCGGCTGAATACTTTTTGCGTGCCCCACGGCGCGACATCATACGCCGAAGCGCTCACGCTGAACGAATGTCCAAGATCATAGGCCGTGCCGGCCTCAAATGTAGCTACCTTTCCGAGGGTCAGGAAAGGCCGGCGAAAATAGGCCGTGTTGTAAAGCGAGTTACCGACGTTGATGTTGGCAAACGGCGTCCACTTGTCGAATTCGCGGGAAAAACTGTTGCCCCAGTTTACCGTGGCGCGCCCGGTGGTCAGCCCCCTCGACGAATCTCCCGTAGGAGCGGACCCGCTCAATGCGGTGACATAATGAACGGCCGGATTGTTGAACGCGAAGCGGAAATCCGTATACACGTCGCCGATTCCGTTGCTGGTGATCTTCGTGCCCGTGGAAGTTGTGCCATTCAAGAAGAAAACGGGAAGCCCCACATCCCAGCTAAAGTGCCGGTTGAAAATGTATCCGGCCGTAGTATTCAGGTCCATCACCTGACCGTCTGTGTTGGTGCTGCCTTCGAAAGCCTCGTAAAGCGTCACGCCGCGCCCTTCCTTCTTGTCTTCCTTCGGCGGCGTTCCCGACGTACCGCTGCTTTGCGCGGCCGCTTGGCTCGTGCACAGAAGCAGGCCCAAAGCCCACAAGAGAACAGTGGAATGTCTCCCTATGAATGATCTCAATGACAAATCCTCTCCCTAGTTTTGATTTGCCCGACCCCAATTCCCCGTAATAACCGGTGCGACCTTAGTGTGCAAGCAAGCAGATGACGGGCTGGGGCAAACATCGCCTCTTATGTGGATGCAGCAAGCTTGCCGTTGGGTGGCCTGGAACTAAGTCCTTACAAATGATGGTAGTACAATAGATTCTAAGACCGGAAGAGACGCTTTTTGCGGGGAATTATTACCTTCCGAGTGGCTTTTTTCCAGCGTGCTATAACGTCCCAATAGCGAAGAATAAGCAAATGCTTCCGCTAGGGTCTGCTGACTACGCCAATCCTTTTAGATGGCGCGTTTGCGCCGCGCCGCAAGATTAAATGTCTCGTGCCAGGTCGACTCCGCGCCGCCCCCGTATCGCGAGATGATCACTTCCACCAGATAAGGCTTGCCGTCGCGGGTGGCCGCCATGCCGCGCTTCAATGCAGCCGGTAAATCGTTCCCCGACGCAACCCGCTCGCCCGAGACGCCTTGGCTCTCCGCAAGCTTCACGAAGTCAATGTCCGGGTCGCCCAGATACATGCCCGCATATTTTCCGGATTTCACCATGCGACCGCCGTATTGGTAATAGGCCTGCCGCACCGTTTGATAATTGTGGTTGTTCCACACCACGGTCAGGATGGGGATGTGATAGCGCGCTTGCGTCCAGAATCCCGCCGCGCTATACATCACCGAACCATCGCCAATGGAACAGACCACCTGCCGGTCAGGAGCCGCTAGTTTGGCGCCGATGGCCGCCCCGATGCCCCATCCCAGCGAAGCGCCGCCGTTGCCAAGGTGCATTTGTTCATCTTCTCGAAACCCAAACCGGAAAGACTCAAATTTCCCGGTGAGGTTTTCGGAAACGATGATGGCGTTCTTGTCGAGCGTCCCCGCCATCACTTTGCCCAGTTCCTCCGGATGAATCGGTGATTGGCCAAGGCTGGCGGCTATTCGCTTGTCGCTTTCCGCGCGCTCCGCGGCGGAGAGCCGCCGGATCTCATCGCCACGCGGCCCCGCGATTCCTGCGCGGCGTTCCTTTGTGGTCAGCGAATCGATAGCGGCAAGCAAGTCTGCCAGACCCGCTCTTACATCGCAAACCAATGCCACATCCGTCGGGTAGTTGCGGCTGAAAAACGAAGTGTCCATGCCCATGCGAACGATGAGTGCCGCGAGGGGAAGCTCGGCCGATTGTGGCACCACTCTCCCGCCGACATCTCGTGCGCCTGCGAAGAAGAGAACATCGGGTTGCCCCAAGGCGCCCGACCCGTATTCCAAATCCAGTCCAAAGAAGTGGGGATGCCTCGTGGGAAAACTCTGGAATGCGCGGTCGGAAGACAGTCTGCACACCGGGATCGCCAGAGCTTCGCTCAGGGATACCAGCTCCTGCTGGGCGCCAGACTTCCACACTTCATCACCCGTCACGATGAGCGGATTCTTGGCTTCTAGGAGTAAGCGGCCAGCTTTTTCAATGGCCGTCGGATCCGCGTGGACGCGCGTGCGAACCAGGAAGCGCTCGCCTGGATAAACTGCCGCGGTGACATTTTTCTGTTCCAGCGCATAATGCGCCGCCGCGAGATAAACAGGCCCTCCGGGATCGGTTGTGGCTACCTTGAAAGCCCGGCGCAACATCAGAGGAAGACTGCCTGCCTGCCGAGCGTCCCAGGAAATCTTTGTGAACTGTCGGTTAATCTCCTTTTGATCGAAGCCGGGGCGCGGCGCCAGTATATAGTCGTCGCTCCACGCTTCGTTGTCGTTCAGCCCAGCCGTAACCACGAGGGCAGAGCCATCATAGGAAGCGTTGTAAAGTTGCCCAGCCATTTGCGCCGTCCCGGCGATGGCGTGCACGTTGACGAAGGCGGGTTTGCCGGAAACCTTGTTATAGCCATCGGCCATCGAGATGACGATGCCTTCGTGCAGCCCTTCGATCAGCTGAATCTGCGGATCGTCCACAACGGCGTCGAAGAACCCAACCTCGAACGAACCGGGATTCGTAAAAAGATACTCGACTCCCACAGCGCGAGCCTGAGCGACAAAAAGCTCTCCTCCCGATCCGGTCATAGAAGTTTCCGAAGCGACAGAGAGATTACTCGCGGAGGGCTCCATTGCTTCGAGAGGCTCGAGAAGCGCGGCGGCAGCCGAAGCCGTGAAACCCAGGGCGCTGAGGTTGCGCACAAAATCGCGGCGGGAGATTCCATGATTGAGAAAACGGGAAACCAACTCGCGCATGAGACCTCCGAAATGTCAATTTGCGACGAGTCTACTCCAGATGAAACAGAACGTGGAGTATTTGTTGGTATCTCGGCTGTGCGCGGGCAGCGGCGCGCGATTCTTCCGAGCGGTTCAAGAGCTAAATCGTCCCTTCGCGCTTAAGGTTGCCGATTTCTTCTCGCGAAAGGCCCAACTCTCCCAGGATTGCGGTATTGTGTTCGCCAAGCAGCGGAGGCGGATAGCGGTACTCGATGGGCGTCCCGGACATGCGAATAGGATTTGCAATGCTTCGAGCCACGCCCAGCAGGGGATGCTCAATCTCCACAATGGCCTGCCGCGCAAGAGCTTGCGGGTTGCGCAATGCTTCCTCCACGGTGTTCACCGGACCTGCCGGTATATCGGCCTTTCGAAGACGCTTCAGCCATTCCTCGGCCGGCCTGGTCCGAAATATTTTCTCAATGGCAGGTACAAGCTGCGCGCGATTTTCAGTTCGCAGCCGGTTGCTCGCAAACCGCGAATCACGCCCGAGTGACTCTTGAACCTCGAGCAC
>WNFB01023182.1_pt1 | contig 10930 bp, 12 predicted proteins | sample 5400501 | NCBI WGS metagenome assembly WNFB01 (sample SAMN13153341, study PRJNA577476) | soil metagenome | isolation source: 200 cm saprolite under Douglas fir tree site 2 hole 1 | place: USA:California | collected 2015-04-18 | reverse complement strand
AACGGATCGGTCGAGGTGCTTCAGCACCGGCTCCGGAAGATGCTGATGGAAGAGCGCTACCACTTCCTCCACGGACGCAGCTGGCTCAAGTCCGGCATCAGCGCCGAGCCGCTGCGCCAGGCCTGGCAGGAGGCAATTGAGTGGTTTGGGCCGCCCGACGGAGAGATCGCCAATCTGCATGAAGACGGCCGCTTGAGCCTGGGTCCTAAGGAGCTGAGCGCACGGCTGCAGGAACGCCTGGAGACCAAAGCGCCCGAGGTGAAGATCGACTGGAAGAAGTGGGACCCGATCCGGCGACGCGGAAGCAAGGGCGCCATCGATGAGCGCACCTTCGCCATGCTCCGCGGCCTCGAGGAGAAGCGCTTTGCGGCCCAATCGAAAGAAGCCTGAACCGCGATCGGATCCGAAATGCCCTCACTGCGGCGCGCGTGACGCCGAGGTGATCTCGCTCTTCGGCACACAGGCGATGACGCTCCAGTACCGCTGCCGGAAGTGCGGCACGCTTTTCGAAGCGGTCAAGTACGCCTGAGCCGGCTGATCAGCCACAGGACTGAGTCCTCGATCTCCCGCCCTCCATCAAGCGCCGCCTCGGTGAGGGCCCCCATCAACAGACGCGCCAGGGCGTCTGGGTCGCGGCGCTCCACCAGGCCGGCGCGCATGGCGACGATGAGCGCGGCCTTGAGAGGGCGGAGATGGTGCTTCTCGTCGATGTGACGCCAGCGCTCCCAGCCCAGCACGCTCGGGCCGTCGATCAGGACAATCCGCCGGACCAGGGGTTCGCGGGCCGCTTCGAGGAATGCGAGCGCGCCCTTTTCCACTCTCATCAGCGGGTCCCCCGGACCGGCCGCCTCCTGCCGCACAGAGGCGGCGAGCTCGGCTTCGACGCTCTCGAAGACGGCCCGGAACAGGGCTGCCTTGTCCTCGAAATGGTGGTAAATCGCGCCCGTCGTCAGGCCGGCAGCCGCAGCCAGGGCGGCTGAGCTGACCCCGGCGTACCCCCGCGCGCCGAAGAGCTTTCGACCCGCGGCCAGTAGGGCGTCCGAGGTCGCCTCCCGGCGCTCTTCCTGGGTGCGACGGGTTAACATAATGCCGTTATGTTAGTTCAGGCGACGGAGCTGGAGGCGTTGCTACGCAGCCTTCCATTCACGCGCCGCCTGGGTCTGAAAGTGATTGAGCTCGGCGACGGCACGTGCACCGTGCGCGTGCCGTTCAAGAAGGCCTTTGAGCGTCCCGGAGAAATCGTCAGCGGCGACGTCTACATGACGGCGGCCGACGTCGCCTTCTGGCTGGCCATCAAGACCTTCGCGGGTCTCGACGATTCATCGGTCACCAGCCAGCTCAACACCGCCTTCTTGGCTGCGGCCAGGCGCGAGCCCATCGTCTGCCGAGCCACCGTCCTCAAGCGCGGCCGCAGGGTCGTTTACGGAGTGGCGGAGTGCATGGCCGGCGAGCGGCTGCTCACGCACCACACCTTGAGCTACATGCGCCCTTAGCCGGCGGGTCGGCTCAGCCGACGGGCGCCAGCACCACGTGATTGATCCCGTCGCGACCCGACTCGACCTCCGCCCCGAGCCCGTCGAATCCGCAGTAGTCCAGCAGCGTGCGCATCACCGCCGGCGGGTAATAGTTGGCTCGGTAGCCCATGGCCGCGCCACCGACGGCGTAGGCGGCCGGGGTGAAGCAATCCGTCACCAGCAGGCCATCCGATCGCAGGTTCGCGCGCAGCCAGCGCAGGTGCTCGAGCATCGGCAGCTTGGGCAGCCACGAGGAAAGCCCGACGAACAACCCGACATCGAAAGGGACGTGCTGCGCGCATTCGGTGCGGAACGCAGCAGCAGTCAAATCACCCCGCATGAATCTGAACTTGATCCCGACCCTCTCGGCGGTCGCAGTCAACTCGGGCCCGAGGTCGCCCGCCGGATCCAGGTCAGCGGCCACGAGCACCACTCGGCGTGCAAGCTCGGGGTTCTCGGCCGCCAACCTCGCCAGCGGACGGAGCAGGTCGTAGGCGAAACCGCTCGGCGCGGTGAAGATGCGCACCTCCCTTCCAGTGGACAGCCGCTCACGCAGGTCCATCTCGATTCTTCGCTCGAGGATGGCCAGCCGGTCGCGCACCGCGCGGTGAAGCGGATACCCGTAGAACGCCCGATCCACGAGGGAGGGATGAAGTGGCTGGTCGTAGATGTGCCGCATGACTCCGGCCGAATAGCCGTCGCTGAGGAACGTGCGTCCGGGCGCGCTCAGCGGAAACAGCGGTTCGCGCCATGCGCCGTCAAAGAAGTGGCGCGCGAGGTAACGGCCCAGATAGGCGTAACTGAGCACGCGCCTCGTCACGCTGCGGCGTCCGATCGCTTCGTGCAGCGCCCCGGCCCGCGCTGAGTTGGTCGAGGCCGCGGGCAAGGTCGGCGCGAGCGCCTGGGCAGCGGCCGCAAGCACCGCACCTGGTCGCATCGAACCCACCTCGATCACATGCACCGACCCCGCCCCTTTGTTTCGCCTCATCACATCGAGCACGCGCTTGTAGCCATCGCGCGCAGCGGCGAGATCGGCGGGGTTTTCGTGACGGTCGACTTTCGCGCCGCGAGCCGTGACTCGATCCAGAGCAGCGTCGGGCGCCAGGTCGAGGAAGACGGCCTGATCCGGAATCCAGACGCCCTGCCAGCGCGCCACCCGCGCAGTGACCGCAAGTGCTTCCGCGGTCGCGAGGTTGGGAAGGTGGCGGCGGCTCTCCGGCCCCAGGCGGGTGCCCTGCAGCAAGTGCTGGAATGCGTGATCGATATCGTCGACCGAGGGCGGATCATCGGCAGGCCCGCGGTAGTTGGACGCGCGACCCGCGCCGGACAGCAACAGGTTGCCGTCGCTCACCATCACGTCGACGTGATACTTCTTCGAGAGCTTGACCGCAGCGTTGTCCTGCAGAAGCATCTGGAACACCTTGGCCGCCGGGTAGAGCGCCTTGTGCTCGACCACCACGCGCGAAAGCCTTCGGAAAAGACGATTCAAACGCGCCGCGATCGCGTAGCCGTGAGGATGGAAGCCCGGACCGGCCAGGTCGATGTCCGGCGACCGTATCCACAACTCATCGGCGACGGCGGAGCCCGCCACGAGCCCTCGCTCGGCCGCGATCACCGCGGCGAGCGACGCTGCGAGCGTGCTCTTGCCGCTCCCGTCGATGCCGACGATCGCGACCTGGATTGTCAAGCGCTCTGACCCGGAACAAACGCGAGCACGCCGGCCACATCGAGCTTCATCCATCCGGTGGCGCGCTCCGGGTCTTCGTCGAGGAAGAACTCGACCGAGTCCCGGTCGAGCAGACGGAGGGTGAACGACTCGCCTGCCTCGAGGCGCCGCCGGAATGGACGGCCCAGGCGGGGCACGATGGTGAGGCCGGCGGCTTCGTCGCCCATGGCCACGCCTGGATCCGGGAGCGGCGGCAAGGGCAGGTTCAAGGCGACCGCCGCGAGCAGCCGCATCTGCCGTGCCCCATCGATCTCGACCAACTCACAGCGAGATCCTGACACCGTGCCGGCCACCATCCGCGCCGCGCCGAACATCACGTACTCGAGCGCGTTGACGCGTTCGAGGCCCACCCACGACGCCGCCCGCTTTCGCCCGCGCGAGTGTCGCTGCCGCCAGCCCGCGATGTCGCCGGGCACCCGGCCCCACTGCCCCAGGCCGCACATGGTGACGGCGTGACGCATCGCGGTGCCGCCGCCTGGCAGGCCATGGGTGCACCGAAGCACACCGCACGGCTTGGTGACGTTCCGCGCGAGTCCCTCGCCCACCTGGCGCGCGGCTGTGACCGGATCGCGCGGAATACGGAGCGTGCGCGCGACCACGTTGCCCGATCCCATCCTCAGCGCCGCCAGCCTCACCACATCGGGACCCGGCGGGGCGGCTGGAAATGCCTGCAGCACTCCCTCCACGACCGCCCTCAGCGTTCCGCCCCCGCCGGCGGCCACGACCAGCGAGGGCCGCGCCGCCGCGGCGACATGGTGCGCCGCCGCCGATCGCGCCTCGGGATGGTCGTCGACGACAGCTGTCTGTACCTCCAGGGACGCGCCGTATCCCGACCGGAGCGCGATACCGAGCTGCTCCGCGAGCTCAGCCGGGTGCCCGGTGCCGGAGGCGCGATTGAGAATCAGGAGTGCCGATGGACTCACGGCTCGGAGTCGTCGGTTTCTTCTTCCTCGCCAGGGTCCGGCGCCCGCCGGCGGCGAATGATCGCGAGCGGGAAGCCGGCGACGATCACCGCGATGATCAAGACCGCGATCGCGATGGGCAGGATCTGGCTGCTCCCGGGATTGCTCCGCGAGACGGCGCTCGAAGGGTAGCCGGCCGCGTAGTAGCCGAACTTGTCGATGGTTGTGTCGATCGTGAACGGCTGGGCCTGGGACAGCGCGCCGATCGACGTCCATGGGCCGTCCGGAGAGGTTGCGTAGTACACCGTGCTCGGAGCCGGAATCAGGTCGGAGAACCGCATCACGAGACTGGCCTTCTTGACCAGCGGGGCGTCGGCGGTGATGTTGTAGGTGTTGGTCGCGAAGGTGATGCCGGACGGCTTGGGGCACGGGCTCACCGGCTTGATGTCGACCGTGACCTGGGTCTTCCCCGTCGAGTCGAAGACCCCGAAATTGAAGCCGAGCACCACCTGGATGTCGGGGTTCGTGAAGGCGGAGTTGGCGTCGCTGATGCCGCCCACGACTTTGATCACCTGGTGCCCCGAGCTCGGCGTCAGGTTCGAGCCGGCCTGAGGCGGCGGGCAGACCCAGTTGTATGGCTGCTGGGGGGTGAACCCGTCATAGAAGCCGGGCGCCACCATCCACGCCGCGAGCAGGTAGATCACAGCCGCCGATGCGAGCAGCCCCAGGCGCCTCAAAGGGCGATGTCCGCGATGACGTGGCCGACGATCGGACCGACCAGGTCTTTGCAGGCCCAGCGCCACAATGCCAGCAAGAGGCCGGCGGCGGCAACCGCGAAAAGAAACTCGGGTGGGTGCGAGAGCGCGTGGGCCGCGGTCCACAGGGCAGTGCTGCCGATGATCGCCACCGGCGCGCCGCCAAAGTCCTCGAGCGCCGCATAGAGTGCGCCGCGAAACGCGATCTCCTCGCCGATCGAAACCACGATCGCCGGCAGCGCCAGGAAGGCGGGCAGGGTAGGCGCCGCGCTCGCCCGCGCGGCTGCCGGCAGGAGCAGGACGGCGGCCAGCGCCAAGCCACCCAGGATCCTGAGGCCGAGGTGGGACCTGCCCAGGCCGAGGCGGCCGGCCGGCCAGCCTGCACCGGCCAGCACGAGGGCGAGACCGCCGAGGACGAGGACCACGGCGGCGGCGTGCGGCGCTGTCGAAACCAAGGCGCGCGCCCACTCGACGAGCAGGATGTACGACGCGATTACAGCCGCGCGGACACCCGGACGCGCGGCCAGAACCGAAAGCACGATGCGATTATCCGGATATGTCTAGATAGAGGACGCGGGGCCTGGGGCCGGGCGATCGCCGCGAAGGAATCCGACCAGGGTCTGGTTGAATTCTCGCGCCAGCGCGACGGCCAGGCTGGATGGCGCGCCCACGGCGGCCAGCAGTGGAATGCCCGCCCCGACCGACTTCTGGACGATCTCGTATCCCGCGCGCCCGCTCACGACCAGCAGCATTGCGGAGGCAGGCAGGCGGCCGTCGAGGAGCAGCCGTCCGACCACCTTGTCGACCGCGTTGTGGCGGCCGATGTCCTCGCGCAATGCGACGACCTCGCCATCCGCATCGAACAGGCCGGCTGCGTGGAGACCGCCGGTGCGTTCGAACACGCCCTGGCCGGAGCGGAGCTTGTCGACGAGGCCTGGAAGCTTGACGGGATCAAACCGGGGCCCCGCCGGGAGCACCGCTAAGTCGTGGCGAAGGTCTTCGATCATCTGCGTGCCACAGACTCCACACGCCGAGCTGGCCAGCATCGAGCGCTCAGGCTTCCGTCGCGGTTTGGCCACCAGGTGCACGTCCACCTGATTCGACTCCACGAGGACAGCCTCGACCTTGACCCGGCCTTCGGTCTCCCCCGCCTCTGCGCTGATGCGCAGTCCGCCCACGTCTCGCGCCGAACGGATGATGCCCTCGGCGAACAGCAGGCCAAGGGCAAGCTCGATGTCCGCGCCAGGCGTACGCATGACGACAGCGAGTGGCGCGCCGTCGAGGAGGAGCTGGAGCGGTTCTTCGGTGACGACGGCATCGGGCGCGTCGGTCCATTCGCCCGCCACAAAGCGGCGGATCCGGAGTCCCGGCGCCGCGGGCTTCGCCATCTACTGGCCTTCGGCCACGCGCAAGCGGCGCGCGGACCGCGGGACCGCCGTGGCGATCTGGAAGCCACGCCAGGAGGTGACCCGCTCGGTGCGCAGCTCGACCGCGGACGGAACCTCATCGACGTCGATGCCATACCGCTCGGCGATCGCGGCACGATCGCCGGCGCTCCCGAACGTTCCTCGGACGCAGGCGCCGACCATGAGCGACGGCCGGAAGCTGTGATGCGATTCGACCACCAGCGCGCCAGGAGATCCAGTGCGAGCGCGGCCGCCGGTGGGCGCCATCATCACGGTGCCACGGTCCACCTCCCAGAGCGCCGGCTGAATGACCGGAGCCCCACCTTCGAACCAGCAGGCGTAGCCGCGCGGCACACCCGCCAGCCGGCGGCTCACCTCTGCCGGCACCGCCGGGACCCTGGCGGCTTGCGCGGGCGGGAACGGCCAGACGTCGATGATCTCGACATCGTTCGGATGCAGCTGGAGCACGATGCGGTTGTACGGCATCCATTCGCGAGGCAGGCGCGCGATGTCCAGGAGATAGCCCGTAACGAACGGGACGTTGCGGAGCGCATACCCGGCCATCCCCAGGTACAGACCTGGGCCGCTGAGGGCTGCGCGCACCTGGTTCGAGAGGGACAGTGGATCGAAGACCTCCAGGGTGCCCCGCATCAGCACGGCTCTCGAGCCGCCGTCGACAAAGAAAGCCGCGCGCGGGTCGCGCCGCGCCATCAGGTTCTTGGCCGCGTAACGAGAGGTGGTCATCCAGATCGATCCCGCCGCGAAGCTGTAGGCGGCCGGGTTGACCAGCGGGAGGCGCGCGGCTCGAAGGGCCAGCATGCCGATCTGGGCTCGGCCCAGGATCGCGTGGACCTCGCGGCTCAGGCGCACGTGTTGAACATTAGGACTCAGACCGTTCGAGGGTGGCCCGGATGCGTTCGAGCGCTCGTTCGAGCCGCTGCTTGACGACCCAATCGAGGCGTCTGGCGACGAGCGCGCCGATCACGGAAGCCGGGGGCACGTATGCGATCCGCAGTTCGACCCGGACGCCTTTCGGCGCCTTCGTGAACGTGAAGCCGCCTTCCTGCTTGATCAGCCCCGACTCCGACACCCAGCCGATCTCGTGCGGCCGGCGCCAGCGGTTCAGTCGCAGAACGTTCCGCAGCGGCAAGCCCATGGCCACCATCTCCACATTGAAGCGCGCGCCAATGCCGGTGCTGGTTGATCCGATCGGCTCCCACCTGGTCACGCCCTCCAGCACCTTGGCCACGGGGTGGTAGTCGGCGAAGTAGTCAAAAGCGCGCTCCGGCGACGTGTGAATGACGACCGCGGCCGAGAACTCGAGCTTGGCCATCGCCTCAACATATCTGGTGTGACGAGTTGGACCGGCGGACGCGTGACCCTCGAGGATTCGGTGGCGTCCTCGCGTCCGGTCACCGGTCGCGAGCTCCGCGAGAGCTTCTACCTGGACATGCCGAAGCTGACGCTCGGACTCGTGACCCAACGAGGTTCGTCGCTGTTTCTGGGTCCGCTGGAGATCATCAGCTTCGGACGGGCAAAGACGACGCGGTCGAGCGTGGAGCTGCCGATCGAAGGCGGCCTGCTGGTCGGGAATCGTGGTGGTCGCCTCCGCATCGAGGCGGGCAAGGGCCGGCTGACGGCATCGGTCGAGGGATACCGGCCCCGCCTGCCTCGGCCCCTCTATGTGCTGACCCAGCTGCCGTTTCATCACACGGTCATGCGCCTGCATCTGCTGTGGCAGCGCGGTCGGCAGCCGGAACCCGGCGTGCCCGTGCCCCCGACTCGGCGGGCGGCAGCAGCTGCGATCGACGTCGGTCTGTTCGCCTTCGTGGCGCTCGTCGCCGGGAGGCGCCGTCGCCTCGCTGCGATCGCGGCCATCGGCGCCGGCTACCACATCGCGTGCTGGAGCATCTCCGGGCGCACGGTCGGGGGCATGATCACCGGGCAGCGTGTGGTGTCGATCGACGGGTCGCGGATGAGCCCAGGCCAGGCGATTGTCCGCCTGCTTGCGCTGCCCCTCGCCGCGTTGCGACTCCGCGCGGTCCACGACGAGATCGCCGGCACCGAGGTCATCGCCGACCAGCCCTGAGTCACTAGCATTCAATCGTGGCCGCGGGCGTCGATCTAGTCATATTCGGCGCCTCAGGCGACCTTGCGCGTCGCAAGATCCTGCCTGCACTGGGAGCACTCGTAAAACGCGAGGGGACGAAGCTGCGCGTGATCGGCGCCGGGCGCAGCCACTCCACGAACGATCAGTTCCGCGAGCTGGTGAAGGAGAACAGCGGCAGTCCTGCCCTGGCGACCTCCGCCGAATGGGTGACGCTCGACTACGCGGACCCGGCGACCTTCGCCCCAGTCAACGCGCTTATCACAGGCACCCCTGTCGTCATCTTCTACCTGGCCACTCCACCGGAGACGTTCAATCCCATCCTGGTCGCGATCGCCAACTCGGCGATGGTGACCAAGGGTGACCCCTCGCGCCGGGTGGTCCTCGAGAAACCCCTGGGCTTCGACCTGAAGTCAGCCGCGAACCTCAACAGCCAGCTCGCGACGGCCTTCGATGAATCGCAGGTGTACCGAATCGACCACTACCTCGCCAAGGACACCGTTCAGAACGTGCTCGCTTTTCGCTTCTCGAACTCCCTCTTCGAGCCTGTCTGGAATCGCAACCTGGTCGAGACGATCCAGATCACCGTTGCCGAAGAGGAGGGCATCCGGCAGCGGGCCGGGTACTACGACCAGACCGGAGCCGTGCGGGACATCTTTCAGAACCACGTCCTCCAGCTGCTCGCGCTGGTGACCATGGAGCCGCCGACCACGTTCGATCCCGATTATGTTCGCCGGGCCAAGCGCGCGGCCCTTCGCGCAATGTCGCCGCTGGACGTGACGTCCGCGGTGCGCGGCCAGTACGAGGGCTACCTGGACGAGCCCGGCGTCGCGCCCGAGTCCCGGCGTGAGACATATGCAGCCGCGCGGGTGTCGATCGAGAACTGGCGCTGGGATGGAGTGCCGATCTTCGTACGCACCGGCAAGGCACTGCGCCGCCGCGCCACCGAGGTCGTGATCAAGCTGCGTGATGCTCCACTGCTTCGCATCGGTGGCCGCCGCCAGCGCGGAATCCCAACGCTGATCGTGATTCGGGTCCAGCCCGACGAGGGGATCACGCTGCGGATCGGCGCCAAGCGCCCCGGGCCGAAGTTCGAGCTCGTGCCGGCGGGCATGCGGCTCGACTACGCCAAGCTCACACGCGCCCCACTGCCGGACGCGTACGAAAACGTGCTCTCAGAGGTTTTGGCCGGCGGCCATTCGGCCTTTCCTGGCGCGGAGGAGATCGAGCTGCAGTGGGAGATCGTCGATCCGTTGATCAAGGCCTGGGAGGCTGAGGGCCACCCCGAGGTCTACCCCGTCGGGTCGTGGGGTCCTCGGGCCGCCGACGACCTCGTCGCCGCCGGCGGCGGCGGCCGCTGGATCGTCAGTGGGGACGAACCCGGCACGGCCTGACTCTTAGCCAGGCCTAATGGCCACGAATGACTTCATGACTCGTCGACGTCTTCGAGCCAGGTTACCTCGCCACTTGTGATGGCCAGCTGAGTCATCGCGGCGTCGAGCGACGCCCCGTGCCAGTGCTTCTCGCCGGGCGGAGCGACGGCCGTATCACCGGCGGCGAGCTCATGCGTCTTGTCGCCCCAGGGCCGCACACGTGCACTGCCCCCGACTATATGAAGCACCTGGCCGCCCGAGTGCGTGTGCCACATGGTGTGCGCGCCCGCTTCGAAGTGCACAAAGGTGACCCGTGTCCTCCCGTCCGTCTCGTACAGCGCGTGCTGCGATGCGCGGCCGTGAAATCGGCCGCCCGAGGGAGGTTTGGAGCCGGACGGGACTTGCTCCGACGCCCTGATCAGAGCCGGACGGGACTTGCTCCGACGCCCTGATCAGCTGCATTTGTTTCACCCCCATATGACCCACCACCGTGGCCAGCAGGCCTGGCTCCGCCAGACCGTCTAACGCACCGTCTCCACACACCCTGCGTTGACTTGACGCGTGGCGGCCATTTGGTCACAGTCGCCTAATGCGACGAGTTATCTGGGTGAGTGCCGCCCTTTGCATTCTCGTCGTGGCATGCGATTCCACCACCCGACCCAGCGAAGTCGCGAACAAGCCCCAGTCCGAGTTCGTCGCTCCCAGAGGTGCTGCGACCTCACCAAGCGGCCGCTACATTGCCTATCTTCACTCGGGTCGGCTGAGGGTTAGTGACCGGCACTCCGTGGTCATCAAGATTTCTCTCCCAGTAGGGCCTCCCGGCGGCCCCAACCAGGCCGTCGATAGATTCGCTTGGTCACCGCTCGCCGATGTTCTTGCGGTCGCCCCGGCGTCCAACGACAAGGCCCCCGGTTTATGGATTGTCAGTCCTGATGGCGCGGCGCACCTCGTCAGCCGGACAAGTTATGAGACCTCGTTCGCATGGTCGCCAAACGGGGCAAGGCTTCTATGCACGCAGGTAGGTGGTCCGCCCCATCTCAGCTGTTCCGGTTATCCAGATGAGGTGCAGCTTGCTGACCTCTCATCTGGGCGGATCCAATCGCTAACTGTCCAGTTGAGCGGTTTCGGGCTTCGATCTGGTGGCCTC
>WNFB01005946.1_pt1 | contig 10930 bp, 10 predicted proteins | sample 5400501 | NCBI WGS metagenome assembly WNFB01 (sample SAMN13153341, study PRJNA577476) | soil metagenome | isolation source: 200 cm saprolite under Douglas fir tree site 2 hole 1 | place: USA:California | collected 2015-04-18 | reverse complement strand
GCCGAAGCGCAGCGCCATGCTCGCGCCCCCGCCCAGCTGGAGCGCACCCGCCGCCCCGAGGTACAGCCGATGGACCAACGCCAGGACGAAGGGCGAGACGGCCCCGAATGCCCCGATGGCGATCTCGAGCCACCCATACAGGACAGCGGGTCGGGGATGGCGGTCCACCCGGCGCCCAAACCACCACGCCCCGAGCCCGAGGCCGCCCATGTAGGCGGCCACCACTGTCGTCACCGATTGGATGGTCGCGCCGAAGGTCTGGTAAAGGACTCGGACCCACAGCAGCTCGTAGACCAGCCCCGTCGCCCCCGAGAACAAGAACAGCAGGGCGTAAACGCGGGCGGCGCTAGAACGCATGCAGGTCGCGCATCGCGCGCACCAAATCCTCCACCTGGGGCAAGATGAAATCCTCGAGCCTGGGTGCGTAGCCGACGAACGTGTCGGTCGAGGCCACTCGCTTCACGGGCGCGTCCAGCCACGGGAAGCACTCGTCGGCGATGCGGGCGGCGATCTCGGCGCCGTAGCCCCAGGACTGCGCATCCTCGTACGCGACGAGGACCTTGTTTGTCTTGGTCACCGACGCCTTGATCGCTTCCCAATCCACGGGCGAGAGCGTGCGCAGATCGATCACCTCGACGCTCGCCCCGTCCCGCTCCTCGAGCTCCTTGGCGGCCACGAGCGAGCGCTGCACCACCGCCCCGTAGGTCACGACGGTGAGATCACGGCCCTCCCGCACCACCTTCGCCTTGCCGAATGGGATCATGAAGTTCGGCCCAGGGTTCGGCGCCTTGTTGTACGTCTGGCGGTAGAGGTGCTTGTGCTCGAGGAACAGCACGGGGTCGTCACACCGAATGGCGGTGCGCAGCAGGCCGTTGGCGTCGAGCGCGGTGCTGGGACACACGACGCGGAGCCCTGGGACGGCGGTGAACACCACGGCGCCCGTCTGGGAATGGTAGATCGAGCCGCCCTTGAGATAGCCCCCGTAGGTGACGCGCACCACGACGGGGGCCGAGAACGCGTTGTTGGAGCGCCACCGCAAGGTGGCCAGCTCGTTGCGCAGCTGGTGATAGGCAGGCCAGATGTAGTCGAAGAATTGAATCTCGACGACCGGTTTCAGGCCGCGGGTGGCGAGGCCGATGGCCCGGCCCACGATGTTCGCTTCCGCGAGCGGTGAGTTGTAGACCCGGTCGCTCCCGAACTGTCGCTGCAGCCCCCAGGTGACCTTGAAGACGCCGCCCTTGCCCTTCACGTGCTCCAGGTGCTGCTCGCGGCTGGCGTCCGCCACGTCCTCGCCGAACACGACGATGCGCGGATCACGCGCCATTTCATCCTTCATGCAGGCGTTCAGCAGGTCCACCATCGTGGTGGGATCGCCCCCGAACCGCGGGTCGTCCTCCGTGTCGAACTGCTCGGACGTGGGATCGACGTCGGGCGAGTACACGTACAGCAGGGCCGTCTCCGGCTCCGGCTGGGGCGAGGCCAGCGCCATGTCGGCGGCGACGCCGACTTCCTCATCCACCTGACGCTTGATCGCCTCGATCTCGGCTTCGGCAGCCACGCCGTCGGCGATGAGCCGCTTGGGGAACAAGGTGAGGCAATCGCGGCGCGCCTCCTCCTCCCGCTCCTTGGGCGGCTTGTACAGCACCTCGTCGTCCGAGAGCGAGTGCGAGTAAGGCCTGGTCACATGCGCATGCACCAGCGCGGGCCCCTTGCGCTGGCGGACGTACTCCGAGGCGCGCAGCAGCACGTCGTAGGAGGCGACCGGATCGCAGCCGTCCACTTCCTCGACCAGGAGGCCAGGGAAGTTCCGCACGAGCTTCGACACCGAGCCGCCCGCCGTCTGAACCTCCACGGGGACCGAGATCGCGTACTTGTTGTCCTCGATGAGGAACAACACGGGCAGCTTCAGGTTGCTGGCGGTGTTGAGCGCCTCCCAGAACTCGCCTTCGCTCGTCGTGCCATCCCCTGCGGACACGTACGCGAGCTCGTCGCCATGTATCGGTTTTTCGGCGATCGCGTCGATCCGGTTGTAGCGGAGCCATGCTTCCGCACAGCCCACGGCCTGGAGCAGCTGCGTGCCGGTGGGGCTCGACTGACTGACGATGTTGAGTGCCTTGTGCCCCCAGTGGGAGGGCATCTGGCGGCCCCCCGAGTTGGGATCCTCGGCGGCACCGACCGCGGAGAGCAGCATCTCGGTGGGAGTCATCCCGAGGCTGAGTAGGAGCGCCCGGTCGCGATAGTAGGGATAGAACCAGTCGTACGCGGGGCGGAGGGCTTTGCCCGCCGCGACCAGCACCCCCTCGTGACCAGCGCCCGAGATCTGAAAGAAGATCTTGTTCTGCCGCTTAAGCTGGATCTCCTTATCGTCGATGCGCCGCGACAGGAGCATCAGCCGATACATGTCGAGCAGATCGGCCTTGGATAGGGATTTGGCGGCCCGGGGGTGGGGTTGAGCACGCGTCGCCATGGGAGAAAGATAGCCTACTTCGGCCCGCCCAAAAGCTCCGGTAGGCGGCGGAAGTAGTCCGTGGCGGCGCGGACGTCCGGGTCGTTCCGCACGAGGAATTCGTCGCGCGCATCGGGTCCCCATCGCACCTCGGCAACACGCAGCGCGAGGTTGCGCCCGATCCGTGCGGCGAGCAGCGAGTCTGGCTCTGCCGCCACGTGGAAGCGGCGCCGCACTCGTTCCAGGAAGGGAGTCACGAGCCGCGTGTCCCACTCCGCGCGGGCATTCATCCAGCTCGCGCGGGCGGCCGGAGTAGTCGGCAACGTCACGGCGAAGCTGTCGGCCAACGCGTCACCCCACCCCGAGTCGGCGGCCGCGCTCCACCACACGGGTATACGGGCCGGCCGGGGGAGCTCGACGTCGGGCGCGATGCCGCCGCCGCCACGCACGGGCCGGCCATGATCGGTGTGGAAGGTCTCGAGCGTATCCTCCCCGGCGCCGGCGACGCCGCCGAAGGCGCGGTACTCCTCGGAGCGCAGGCCGTGGTAGCGTCGCTGGATGAAGCGGCCGCTGGGCGTGATCACACGGCCGATGGTCAGCCATATGACGTCGCCCGACGGGGTGAAGAAGACCGTCTGCATGAGCGCTTTGCCGAACGTGCGGCGCCCCAGCAGGAGCGCGCGGTCGTGGTCCTGGAGCGAAGCGGCCAGGGCCTCGGCGGCGCTCGCGCTGCCGCCGTCGACCAGGACGATCAGCGGCGCGGTGGTGAACTCGCCGTCGCGCTTGGTTACGAACGTCGTGTCGACTTCCTTCTTCCGCCCCCGCGTGCTGAACACCACCGTGTTCTTGGGGAAGAACTCCGATGCTAGCTCCACGGACGCCTGTACCTCGCCACCGGGGTTCCGGCGGAGGTCCAAGATGAACTGGGTGGCGCCCTGGCCCCGCAACCGCTTGAAGGCGTCATGCACCTCGGACGCAGCCTTTTCTCCGAACTCATCGAGGCGCACGTACCCCGTCGCGGGATCGGCGAGCCGCACGATCGAGACCGATGGAATCTTGACGTATTCCCGTTTGAGCGTGACCGAAAACGTGTCGGGCTCGAGGCGTGGGCCGCGCTCGAAGCGCAGGTGAACCTTGGATCCCTTGTCGCCGGCCAGCCTGAGCTCGAGCGCCCTCGCATCCAAGCCCGCGACGGTGGTGTCGTCGACGAAGGTAAGCCGGTCGCCGGGCTGGAGGCCGGCTTTGTCCGCCGGGCTCTTGAGCATGACCGCCAGGACGCTCGCGGCGCCGTCCACGTTCTCGAGCATCAGGCCGGTGACGGCGAGCTCGCCGCGCTGGAGCTTGGCAGCCTTGTTGCGATCGGCGTACGACTCGAAGCGGCTGTGTGGATCGAGCGCCTGCAAGACTCCGTCAATCGCGGCGCGGACGAGCTGCGTGTAGGTCACGGAGTCCATGTAATTCACGCGGATGTGATTCAGCACTGCCGAGAACGTCTGCAGCTCTTCGTAGGCAGACGGTTGGCGGGTGGCTGGCTGTTGGGCGGACAGCCTGACGGCCGCGGCGACCAGCGCGACCAGAAGGGGCAGTGTGCGAGCGTTCATGAGAGTGCGCCTACTGGAGTTTCGTGAGCCGTTGCTGGGCGTCGGGCACGAGCTCGCCGAGCCCGCTCGGCGCCAGGGCTACGAACGACAGGTACTGCTCCTTCGCTTCCGCGGGGCGGCCCAGCTCCTCGTCGATGCGGCCGAGCAAGTAGTGGCCCAGCGCATTGCGCGGCGACAGCGCAACCGCCTTCCGAATAGGCTCCTCCGCCTCTTTGGTCCGCTCCAAGTTGAACAACAGCGTTCCCAGGTCGAGGTGTAGGGAGAAATCCTCCGGATTGGTGGCGATGGCGCGCTGGTACTCGGTCACCGCATCGGCCCACCGCTTCTGATCCTGGTAGATCTCCGCGAGGTACACGTGGGCCATGTAGAGTCCGAGGTCGTTCGCAGCGGCCTCCTTGAAGCGCTCTTCGGCCTTGTCGAGGCGGCCAACCGCGCGCTGCAGTGACGCGAGCATGAAGCGGTACTCGTTGGTCCGGAGCGGGATGCGCATGAACGCGTCCTGCCGTTCCTTGTTCTCTGCCCGGTCGAGCAGCGCTTGGTAGTCGGCGATGGCGGCATCGTAGCGCAAGCTGTGCGCGGCCGCCAGGCCGCGATGCCACAGAATAAAGTTCGGGACCTTGTCTGGATGCTTCTCACCGTCGTACACCACGCGGGCCAGCTTCTCGAGCCGCTCGTACGCGGTGGCGTACCGGCCCTTGCTCAAGTCGACGAAGCCCTCGACGAAGAGCTCATACATTTGAGACTCGGCGCTGGTGTAATCACGGAAGCCCCGCTCGTCGACCGGGAAGGCGAGCGACAGAATCTGGAGGCTCACCAACGGATTGATCATGAACGCCCGCTGGTAGAACCGGTTGGCCTCCTCCACCTTCGGCATCCATTTGTCGGGCACCCGGTCCTTAATTTCCTAAGTGAACAGGGACGGTCGGCGCATGTACGGCAGATAGGCGAGTGCCAGGTACGCCTCCGCATACCGGGGGTTGAGTTGCACTGCGAGCCGCAGTGCGCTGTCGGCCTGATCGAACTTGCTCTTGCTCCAGTACGCCAAGCCCAGGTAATAGCGCAGGGTCGCTTCGTTCGAATCCTTGCGCGTAAGCTCTTCGAGCTGAGCGATGTTCTTGCCGGAGAACGCGATCTCCTGGGCCGCGCTACGCCCGTACAACGAGACCGCGAGGGAACCGACTAGCCCGAGGCCCGCCGCGAGTGCGGTGAAAGGGGAGCTGCGAGACATGCGCGCCTCCTACTGTCGACGCCTCAAGTTGGCCCGCACGATGCGCCGGCGTTAGGGTGTTTTTGCGGCACCGTAGGGCGCCCATGCGGCAGCCACCCTACACCGCAAGTGGCGTGCTACACGCCCGCCGATCCATATTCGTGTTCATGAACGCCGCTGCGATACAGACGGTCCTCCGACATTTTACGTACGGTCTGTACGCGTTGACGGTAAAGCATGAGGCCGACGAGCACGGCATCACCGCCAACTGGGTCAGCCAGGCCTCGTTTGACCCCGCCATGGTGGTGGTGGCAGTCGAGAGCACGTCCAAGATGATCGAGATGATCCGCGACGCGCACCACTTTGCCATCAGTGTGCTTCACGAAGGGCAGCGTGACCTGGCGGAGAAGCTGGGGCGCGGCCAGGTGGGCGCTATGCCGAAGCTCAAGGGAATCAAAACCAAGCCGGGGCCGATCTCCGGTGCGCCCGTGCTCGCCGAGGCGCTCGGCTGGGTGGAGTGTCGCGTCGTTGCAACGCTGCCGAGTGGAGATCACACCTTGGTTCTGGGTGAAGTGGTCGAGGCAGGCGTCGAGCGCGAGGGGAAGGGGCTCAAGTACTCCGGCTAGCGCCTGTAGACCAGCTTTCCCCCCACAATTGTGTACCGTACTCGCGCCCGATCGAGCGAATCGGCCGTCATCGTGAAGAGATTGCGATCCAGTACGACGACGTCCGCGTCACCGCCGGGAGCCAGAGTGCCCCGCTTGGCCTCGTCGAATGTCGCGTAGGCGTTGCCCGCTGTGTATGCGCGGAGCGCCTCTCCCACCGTGATCTTCTGCTCTGGCACCCATCCATCGGGGTGTTTGCCGTCGAGGGTGCGGCGCGTGACCGCCGCGTACACGCCGAGGATCGGATCGAGCGGCGCGACGGTCCAGTCCGACCCGAATGACAGCTTGCCACCCGTGTCGAGCAGCGTGCGGAATGGGTAGGTGGTCTTGATGCGGACGGGCCCGATTCGCTGCTCCACCCAACGGCCGTCATCAATGGCGTGGTAGGGTTGTACCGACGCGATCACCCCGAGCTTCGCGAAGAGGGGGATATCCTGCGGGCGCAGGTGCTGGGCGTGCTCCACCCGGAAGCGCCGGTCGCGCGGCCCATGTGCACCTGCCACGCTATCGTAGATCGACAAGAGGATAGCGTTGGCGCGGTCACCGATCGCGTGGACGGCAACCTGCAGGCCCGCCGAGTCGGCGCTGCCGATCCAGCTGCGCATGTCCGCCTCTGGGTGCTGCAGCAAGCCACGGTAACCCGCCGAATCGCTGTAAGGCTCGAAGAAGTACGCGGTACGCGATCCCGCCGAGCCGTCCATGTAACCTTTGAGCCCGCCGATCTTCACCCAATCGTCGCCACGCCCCGAGCGGCTCACGGTCTCGGCGACGGCGCGCCACGACTCGAGCGGAAGGTAGAGCGCCGCGCGCACTGTGAGACGACCCACCCGCTCGAGCCGGCGGTAGCTCGCGAGATCGGCCCACGATGCGGACACGTGGGAGGTGGCGGTCACGCCGAGCGATGCGGCGTGCGCCAGTGCGCGGGCGAGGGCCGAGTCGCGCTGGGCGGGCGACGGGTCGGGGATGACGCGCCCGATGAGATCGAGCGCCCGGTCCTTGAAGATGCCGGTCGGCTCGACCGTCCTCGGATCTCGCAGCATCTCGCCGCCCGTGGGGGTGGGGGTGTCCTTAGTGACAGCCGCGGCACGCATCGCGGCCGCGTTCGCGAGTGCCTCATGGCCATCCACCCGACTCACGAATACCGGGTTGGCCGGCGTGACCGAATCGATCCACTCGTGCCGCGGCAGCGGCTGGCCGACCCAGAGCGTGTGGTCCCAGTCGCCGCCGGTGATCCAGTCGCCAGGCTTTAGGGTCTTGGCGTATTCCTTGAGGCGCCGCACGAACTCCTGCGGGGTCGCCGCATCGCGCAGGCTTACCGACGCGAGCTGGAAGCCGCCGTCGATGAAGTGGGTGTGCCCGTCGGTGAAGCCGGGCAGCAAGAGCCCGCCGTCGGCCTGAATCCGTTGGGTCTTGGGGCCCGCGTAGCGCCCGACGTCCGAGTCGTCACCGATCGCGAGGATCTTCCCGTCGGCGATGGCGACGGAACCCCGCTGCGGCGCTCCCGTCGAGAGGCCGGTCCAGACCATCCCGCCCGTGATGATGATGTCGGCCTTTCGGGCGCAGGCCGCGAGCGTCAGGCCGAGAAGGGCGAGAGACAGGCGTCGGCGCATGCGGCTTCCTCAGCGGAGCTTTGTGATGCGGTGGATGGTCTCGAGCGCGGCGATCGGGTCCGGACCCGCCGTTTTCCCGGAGCTCGGCTCGGCAGCCGGCGGCTGGGACGCGAGGGCATCGCGGATGTCGAGCAGCACTTCGAGCAACAGCTGCTCGCGCTGGTACGCGGCGTCGATATCCGCCATGCGCACCTGGTCGCTGGCGGCCTTGGCGCGCTCGTAGGCTTCGCGGTAGATGGACTCGAGATTACCGAGGACGCGGTCGCGGGAGCGTGGCATGGACAGAAAATACCTTCTAGACGGACCGCACTACCAGCCCGCTCGGTACCTTCGGGACGAAGTACGTGGACTTGGGCGGCATGACGTCGCCCGCATCCGCTACCGCGAATACGTCCCGTACTTTCGTGGGATTGAGCAGGACCGCCGCGGCGGCTCGACCGTTGCGGACCGCGTCGAACGCCGCGCGCGGATCGGGCGTGTAGGCGAGCGACGGCGTCGCCGTGCCCGCCCCGAGGATGCGCTGCACCACGAGCGACTCGATCCGGGCCACGTCCAATGCGCGGATCGCGGGCGCCTTCAGTTCCGGGACGCCGTCGAGCGCCGCCTCGTCCTTCAAGACCAGGGTGACATCGTAGGCGTCGGGGAACGCCACGATGCAAGCGGTGCGCTCGCGCCCGAGCTCCGCGAGCCGCTCCATCCGATCCATGCAGGGCGCGACTCGCCCGACCTCGAACAACTCCCGCCAGGTGGCGACTAGTTTGGGTGCATCGCGCCCCGCCCCGAAGATGATGCGGTGCGTAGGGAGGATGGTGAGGCCCGGATCGGCCGCCGACACGATGAACGAGAGGACGCGGTCGGCGCGCGGCTGCTCCCGAGTGTAAGCCGCCGCCGTCTCGTAGCGGTGGTGGCCGTCGGCGATGTAGAGCTGAGCTCGGCCCGCCAGCCGGGCGAGCTCCGCCGCCTCGTCGCCCGAGACGACCCAGAGGCGGATGCCGACGCCGTCGAGCTCCGCGCGCCCAGCCGGCACGCCAGTGGCACGCTTCACGAGCGCTTGTGCCAACAGCCGGTCGGGGTCGGGCGCGAGCAAGAAAATGGATTCGAGGTTCGCCGCGGTGGCGCGCAGCAGCGCCAGCCGGTCGGCCTTAGGTGCCGAGTGCGTCTGCTCGTGCGGTCGCACGCGCCGCGTCGCGAAGGGCTCGGCGCGCACGGCGGCCAGCATCCCGATGCGCGTCCGCCGCTCGCCCGAGGGTACGACGTAGTCCTGCGCGACGACGTAGACCGACTCCGAAGGGTCGGGGCGCACGACGCCCCCCTCCCGCCACGCCTCGAGCAGCGTCGCGGCCTGCGCGTAACGGTCCCCGCCCCGTCCTGACGGCGCTTCCGGCAGAATGAGATGCACGATATTGTGGGGATCCCGCGCGGCGAAGCGTGCGCGGTCCTCGCTGGAAATGACGTCGTATGGGGGCGCGATGAGCGCGCTCACGTCTTTCGCGGCGTACCGCTCCCCGCGGAACGGCGCGACCAGCGGCGCCAGCTCGGCATTCACGATTGCCCGGAGCCTCCCGTGTCCCTGCGCGAAGCCCAGCAAACGGTCGATCGGTGGATCGGCCAATATAAAGAAGGATACTTTTCCCCGCTCACCAACCTCGCGCGGCTCACTGAGGAAGTGGGTGAGCTGGCGCGGGAAGTGAACCACCGATTCGGCGACAAGACGAAGAAGCCCGAAGAGCCGGAGGGCTCGATCGCGATGGAGCTGGCCGACATCCTATTCGTCGTCATCTGCCTCGCCAACTCGCAGGGAATCGACCTGGACGACGCGTTCGCGCAGATGATGCGAAAGGTCACCTCCCGCGACGCCGATCGCTGGACCAGGAAGGCACGCTGACTTCCTCGTAGAGGCGCTGGTAGGACACGAGCCGGTCTGGATCGAACGCGCCGCGCTCCGCCGCCTGCCGCACCCCGCAGCCCGGCTCGGCAAGATGGCGGCAGTTGTCGAAGCGGCACTGGTCGAGGAAGGGCTGGAATTCGGTGAAGTAGACGGCGAGGCGCTCCGGGTCGATCCCCCACGTACCCACCTCGCGCAACCCCGGCGTGTCCACGACATAGCCTCCTGTTGCCAGCGGCACGACCAACGCCGCGCGGGTGGTGTGCTTCCCCGTGTCCCGCTTCGCGCTGATCTCGCCAATGCGGAGGTTCAAGCCCGGGTCGAGCGCGTTCAGGAGGCTGGACTTTCCCACGCCCGATTGACCGGCCAGCACCGACTCCCGCCCTCGCAGGAGATCGCGCAGCGCTGCAAGCCCCTCCGATTGCTTGACGGACGTGCCGAGCACCTGGTAGCCGGCCGGCCCGTAGCGCCGCTGCAGCGCGTCGAGCGCGGTCCGGTCGAGGTCGATCTTGTTGAGCACGAGCACGGCGGGGATACGGTTTGCCGCCGCGATCACGAAGAATCGATCGAGCATGCGGGGGCTCGGCTCGGGGCTCCGAGCCGACGCGACCACCACGACCTGGTCGACGTTAGCGGCGATGGGCTGCGCCCGGGGGCTCCGCTCACCGGCGGCGCGGCGCGCCAGCACGCTCTTGCGCGGCCGCACCGCGGAGATGGTGGCGTGCCCGTCGGCCTGGAGCTCGAGCTCCACCACGTCACCTGCCACCACGCGGTCGTCGTCCCGGTGCTTGAGCTTGCCGCGCAGCACCGCGACGACTTCGCCACCATCGGTGTGCACCCGATAGGCGGAGCCAGTGCGCACGAGCACGACGCCGGTGGTGATCACCTTTGCTGCCCTTGGATGCACCCGTCCAGATGCCGTTTCACATCCTGCAGGGTCAGGGCGAGCAGGGGGGCAAGCGCCTCGGCGGGTGTGGCGCCCCGGAAGAGGTAGTCCGTCTCGAGGTGTCCGATCGGACGATCGCCCGCGTCAGACCAGCGCACGAACAACAGGGCCGCACCGTAGCGGCCCTGGGCGTCCGGGGCATCGTCGACATACGTCCCCACGGAGTACGATTGGCCGTCGCTCCCGGAGAACGCGGGCGCGCGCTCGTGCACCCGCTGATAGCCCCCCAGGGTACCGTCCGTCAGCTCCGCCGTAGGGACTCCCGCACCATGTTGCCGACCAGAAACGCCACGTTGGCCGGCCGCTCCGCGAGCCGGCGCATGAGGTAGGGATACCACTGGGTACCGAACGGGACATACACGCGCACGTTGTATCCCTGGCGCCGAAGCCCGTGCTGCAGGTCGCGCCGCACGCCGTACAGCATCTGAAACTCGAAGCGCGGCGCCTGGATGCCCTTGTCGCGCGCGAACACCTTGGCGTGCTCGATGATGCGCGCATCGTGCGTCGCGATGCCGGGATAGTTGCCCTTGAGCATGAGCCGCTCCATGCAGCGCACGTAGGTCGCATCCA
>WNFB01005945.1_pt1 | contig 10931 bp, 6 predicted proteins | sample 5400501 | NCBI WGS metagenome assembly WNFB01 (sample SAMN13153341, study PRJNA577476) | soil metagenome | isolation source: 200 cm saprolite under Douglas fir tree site 2 hole 1 | place: USA:California | collected 2015-04-18 | reverse complement strand
CGAACAGGGTCGTCGGCGTCACAGCCCGGACGGTGGCCATCCTTGGGGTGTCCCGCAGGATCGCCATCTCCCCGAAGAACTGGCCGCTGGCGAGGGTGGCGAGCTTCCGCGCCTCCCCGTCGTCTTCGCGAATCACCTCGACCTCGCCGTCGATGATGATGAAGAACTTGTCCGCCGGTGCGCCCTGACGGACGATGACGTCGCCGGCCGCCACCTGCATCGTCTGCAGCTTGGCCGCCATTGTGGCGATCTCCTCCTTCGGCAGGTCCCGGAAGACGCTGTAGACGAGGTCCCGCTGGTACTGCACGCCTCCGCCCCCAGGCTCGCCTGCCTGTGCGTTGTCGATGAACTGCAGCTCGCTCGGCGTGATCCTGAAGAAGGAGACGCCGCTTGCGAGCCTGCCGGCGAGCGCCGGGTATTTCTGCTCGAAGAGCTCGACGACGCGCGTGAGCTCCGACGGGTTGAGCACGACGCGCGCCTCGCCGGTCGCCTGGATGCCTTTCGTGTCACGCCATTCCGGTGTGTACTGGTTGATCGCGAACGACACGACCGGGTTCTCCTCCATCTGGCGCGCCGTGGTCGTCTCCGGGCGCGTCCAGACGTACACGCCGGTGCCCTGGTTCACGTACGTCAGAGTGGTGGCTCTCGGCACGCCGCCGCGCGTTGCCGTCGCCAGCGTCAGCGTCGGCTGCTGGTCGAGGTACTCGAGTACGTTCGGGGGTACGTCGAGTACCGGCGTATCCGTCCCCATCACTCCTCCTCGTGTCCGGTCCGCCGTGGTGGGCACGCCAAGAATGACGCTTCCAGCCCGCGTGTTCAAGCGCCGCCGGTCGCGGCGCTCGTCGGCCGGTAAGGTCGAGCGGCGCACGGGCAGTTAGGGCGCAGCGAGACCCGTGCCTTCGGCCCGCGCCGCGTCGTCGACCTGCACGTGAGTCCGAACCGCCAAGACGGCGGTCACGGCGCCCACGATCGCGACGGCGCCCGACGCCATCAGGACGTGCTGCAGGCCGGTCACGAAATGCTCCGCGTAGCCGGGATGGCCGACGGTGAGATGGGCGGTTTGCGCGCCCATGATCGCCCCCATTGTCGCGATCCCGAGCGCGCCGCCGATCTGGCGGATCGCCTGCAGGACCCCCGACGCGACGCCGGACTTGTCGGTCGGAACGGCGGCGAGCGCGGCCGCGGTCGCCGGCGGGAGCACGAAGCCGAAGCCGGACCCGCCGAGCACGAACCACGGGAACATGACCCAGAAGTGCGTGTGGAGCCCGACCACGCGGGAGAGGATGATGAGCGACACGCCGAACACGGCGATGCCCGCGCTCATGGGCAAGCGAGAGCCGATCCGGTCGCTCAGCTTCCCGCCCACCGGGGCCATCAGCATGATCGCGACGGTAGACGAGATGAACGCCAGGCCGGTCTTGAACGCCGAGTAGCCGAGGACGGTCTGCGCGTACAGGGACATGAAGAAGATGAACCCGAAGAGCGACATGAAGGTCGTGAGCCCGACGATGTTCGCGCCGGAGAAGGTGGAGTTGCGGAAGAGCGAGAGGTCGATCATCGGCAGGCGCTGCCGCAGCTCGACCAGCACGAAGACGGCGAATGCCGCAACCGAGCCGACGAAGCAGAGGACGATGAGCGTCGAGGACCACCCGTATCGGTTCGCCTCGATCAGCCCGAACGCGAGCAGGAACATCGCCGTGGCCGACGTCAGCAGCCCGGCATAGTCGAGGCGCTGCTCCTCGGAGGTGTCGCGCGACTCGGGCACGACGAGCAGCGTGAAGACGAAGCCGAGAACCCCGACCGGCACGTTGATGTAGAAGATCCACGACCAGCCGGCGCCGTCGACGAGGGCGCCCCCGACGAGCGGCCCGACGGCGAGCGCGGCGCCCGAGACGGCCGCCCAGATCCCGAGCGCCACCCCGCGCCGTGAGACGGGAAAGATCGCCGTGATCACGGAGAGCGTCGAGGGAAGCATCAGCGCCGCGCCGACGCCCTGTGCCGCGCGCGCCACGATCAGCTCGCCGCCGCTGGTCGAGAGCGCGCACCACAGCGACGTGAGCGTGAAGACGACGAGACCGGCGAGGAACATCCGTCGACGGCCTAGGAAATCGGCCAGCTTGCCCGCCGTGATCAGCAGCACGGCGAACGTGAGCGAGTAGGCGTTCACGACCCACTCCAGCTCGGATACGGTCGTGTGCAGGTCCTTCTGGATCGCCCGCAGCGCGACCGCCACGACGGTGTTGTCGAGCGAGATCATGAAGACCGACAGGCTGAGCGCCGCGAGCGCCCACCACTTCTTGTTCGTGTCGGTTAGGAACCCCACGCGCGTTCGAGCGTACCCCGCCGGAGGCTGCGATGGAAGGGGGCCCGGCCGCGGGGCCCCTTCCAGCGTCGGTGGAGGGGAACTTACGAGCTCCCCGACCACCTCCATTCCTTGATCTCGGGCAGGTCGTCCCCGTAGGTCGTGACGTACTGCTTGTGCTCGATCAGCTTCTCGCGGATCTCCTGCTTGACGTACGCCGTGTTCGCGCCGAGGTATGGGAGCCGGTCGATCACGTCGTCGACGAGGTGGTAGCGGTCGAGATCGTTGCGAACGACCATGTCGAACGGCGTCGTGGTCGTGCCCTCCTCTTTGTACCCGCGAACGTGCAGGTTCCCGTGGTTCGCCCGCCGGTAGGTGAGGCGGTGGATGAGCCAGGGGTAGCCGTGGAAGGCGAAGATGATCGGCTTGTCGGGCGTGAACAGGGTGTCGAACTCCTGGTCCGCCATGCCGTGCGGGTGCTCGCTCTGCGGCTGCAGCCGCATCAGGTCGATGACGTTGATCACCCGGATCTTCAGCTCGGGGAACCAGTGGTGCAGCAGCTCCACGGCGGCGAGCGTCTCGAGGGTGGGGATGTCGCCGCAGCAGCCCATGACGACGTCCGGCTCGAAGCCGCGATCGTTGCTCGCCCAGTCCCAGATGCCGATGCCGGCCGTGCAGTGCTTGATCGCCGCGTCCATGTCCAGGTACTGGAGCGCGGGCTGCTTGCCGGCGACGATCACGTTGACGTAGTTGCGGCTGCGCAGGCAGTGGTCGCCGACCGAGAGCAGCGTGTTGGTATCCGGCGGCAGGTAGATCCGGGTGATCTCGCCCTTCTTGTTCACGACGTGGTCGAGGAAGCCCGGATCCTGATGCGAGAAGCCGTTGTGGTCCTGGCGCCAGACGTGGGAGCTGAGCAGGTACGTCAGCGAGGCGATCGGGCGGCGCCAGGGGATCTCCGAGCGTGTCACCTTCAGCCACTTCGCGTGCTGGTTGAACATCGAGTCGACGAGGTGGACGAACGCCTCGTAGGTGGTGAAGAGCCCGTGACGCCCGGTGAGGAGGTAGCCCTCGAGCCAGCCCTGGCACGTGTGCTCGCTCAGGATCTCCATCACGCGCCCGTCCGGAGACAGGTGGTCGTCCTCGGGCTTCGTGTCCGCCACCCAGGTCCGGTCCGTGACGTCGAACATGGCGCCCAGGCGGTTCGACGCCCACTCGTCCGGCGCGAAGACCCGGAAGTTCCTGGCCTCGTGGTTGAGCTTGGCGATGTCGCGGAGGAAGGTGCCGAGCACCTTCGTCGCCTCGGAGACGGTCGTTCCCGGATTCGGGACGTCGATGGCGTAGTCCCGGAAGTCCGGCATGCGCAGCTCCCGCATCAGCAGGCCGCCGTTGGCGTGGGGATTCGACCCCATCCTGCGCAGGCCCTTCGGGGCGAGCTCTTTCAGCTCGGGCATGAGCGTCCCGTTCTCGTCGAAGAGCTCCGCGGGCTTGTAGCTCCGGAGCCATTGCTCGAGGAGGCCGACGTGCTCCGGGTTCTCCGCCATCTCGGCGAGCGGAACCTGATGGGAGCGCCAGTAGTCCTCGGTCTTGTGGCCGTCGATCTCCTTCGGCCCCGTCCAGCCCTTCGGCGACCGGAGGACGATCATCGGCCACTGCGGGCGCTGCGCGGAGCCGTTCTCGCGAGCCGTGCGCTGGATGGACTTGATCTCGTCGACGACCTGCTCGAGCGTCTCCGCCATCTGGCGGTGCATGACCTTCGGGTCCGAGCCCTCGATGAAGTAGGGCTTGTGACCGTAGCCGACGAGCAGGCTCGCGAGCTCCTCGCGGGGGATCCTGTCGAAGACGGTCGGGTTCGCGATCTTGTAGCCGTTCAGGTGCAGGATCGGCAGCACTGCGCCGTCGTTGATCGGGTTCAGGAACTTGTTCGAGTGCCACGAGGTCGCGAGCGGGCCCGTCTCCGCCTCGCCGTCGCCGATGACGCAGGCGACGATCAGGTCGGGATTGTCGAAGGCGGCGCCGTAGGCGTGCGAGAGCGCGTAGCCGAGCTCGCCCCCTTCGTGGATCGACCCGGGCACCTCCGGAGCCGCGTGGCTCGGGATGCCGCCGGGGAACGAGAACTGGTGGAAGAGCTTCTGCATGCCCTCGGCGTCCTCGGTGATGTTCGGGTACAGCTCGTTGTACGTGCCTTCGAGATAGGTGTTGGCGACCATGGCGGGGCCGCCGTGCCCAGGCCCGCAGATGTAGATCATGTTCAGGTCGTGGAGGCGAATCAGGCGGTTGAGGTGCACGTAGATGAAGTTCAGCCCCGGCGTGGTTCCCCAATGGCCCAGGAGACGGGGCTTGACGTGCTCGAGCGCCAGCTGCTCCTTGAGCAGCGGGTTGTCCAGGAGGTAGATCTGACCGAGCGCGAGGTAGTTGGCCGCCCGCCAGTACCGGTCGATCCGCTCCAGCTCTTCGTCCGAGAGGGCGTGTTCTGCGAGCTCAGCGAGAGCAGTTGCCATTATGCCTCCGTTCTACCGCCTGGTTGAGAGCGACGGGACCATTATCGCGTAGAAGCGACAGTCGTCCAAGGGCGCACGGTCGTGCCCTTGACCGCGGCGAACCCGATGAAACAAGATGCGGTGCTCGGCCGACTAGGATGTCCTTGGCCCGCAACCTGTACATCACAGCTATGGAGCCGCAGAGCGGCAAGTCGGTTGTCGCTCTCGGGCTCATGGAGCTGCTCTCGACGCGGGTCCAGCGGCTCGGCTTCTTCCGGCCGATCGTCCCGTCGGGCACGGAGCCCGATCCCGAGATCGAGCTGATCCGCCGCCGCTACCAGCTCGACCTCTCCTACGAGCAGATGCATGCGCTCACAGAGGACGAGGCGAGCGCGATCCACGACTACGAAGAGCTCAGAAAGCGCGTCGTGGCGGCGTACAAGGAGCTCGAGCGGCGCTGCGAGTTTGTGCTGTGCGAGGGGACCGATTTCATCGGCGCCGCCCCGGCGCTCGACTTCGGCCGGAACGCGGACATCGCCAACGAGCTCGGCTGCCCGGTGCTCGTCGTGGTGAAGGGCGGCTCGCCGGAGGAGACGGTCGCCTCGGTGCGCGCGGCGCGGGCGGCGCTCGAGTACAAGAACTGCGCGATCTTCGGAGTCCTCGTCAACCGGGTTCCCGAGCAGCTCGTGGACGAGGTCGCGCGCAAGCTCGCGGGGCAGGACGGGGTGGAGCCGGTCTACGTCCTTCCCGAGCGCCCCGAGCTCGCCTACCCGACCGTCGGCGAGGTGGCGGCCGAGCTCGATGCGCAGATCCTCTTCGAGTCGCAGGAGACGCTCCAGCGCGAGGTGCGCGACGTGAGGGTCGCGGCGATGAGCGTGGAGCACTTCCTCGACGATCTCGTCGAAGGCACGCTCGTAATCGTGACCGGCGACCGGCCGGATATTGTCGTGGCGAGCGTGGCCTCCACGCTCTCGCCCGCGATGCCCACCGTCTCGGGCGTGGTGCTGACGGGCGAGTACCCCCTGAGCGAGACCGTGCGGCGGCTGCTCAAGAGTGCCCCGTTCCCGGTGCTCGAGGTGCCGCAGCCGACCTACGTCGCGGCGACGGCTGTGAACTCGGTGCGGCCGTGCATCCGAGCCGAGAACGAACGCAAGATCGCGACGGCGCTGGGCGTGTTCGAGTCCGGCGTCGACATCGCGGAGCTCGAGCGGCGGATCGCGCTCGAGCGGCCCGCGCGGGTCACGCCGATCATGTTCGAGTACGAGCTGATCGAGCGGGCGAAGGCCAGTCGTAAGCACATCGTCCTGCCGGAGGGCGACGACGACCGGGTTCTCCGCGCCGCCGAGATCATCCTGCGGCGCGGTGTCGTCGACCTGACGGTTCTCGGGAACCCGGACGAGGTCGGGGCGCGCGCGGCCGCGCTCGGCGTGGATCTGGAGGGAGCGCAGCTCGTGGACCCGCTCGCCTCGCCGCTGCGCGACGACTACGCTGCCCGCTACTTCGAGCTGCGCAAGCACAAAGGCGTGACCGAGGAGTTCGCCTTCGACGTGCTGGGAGACCCGAACTACTTCGGCACGATGATGGTGCACGCGGGCGCCGTGGACGGGATGGTCTCGGGCGCGGCGCACACGACCGGCGAGACGATCCGGCCCGCGTTCGAGTTCGTTCGCGCCCGGGAGGGCGTATCCGTCGTCTCGAGCGTCTTCTTCATGTGCCTGTCCGATCGCGTGCTCGTGTACGGGGACTGCGCGGTGAACCCGAAGCCTGACACCGCGCAGCTCGCCGACATCGCGATCAGCTCCGCGGAGACTGCGGCGAGCTTCGGGATCGAGCCGCGGATCGCGATGCTCTCCTACTCGACCGGCCAGTCCGGGAAGGGTGAGGACGTGGACGCCGTCCGCGAAGCGACCGAGGCCGTCCGCGCACGGCGGCCCGACCTGAAGGTGGAGGGCCCGATCCAGTACGACGCCGCCGTGGACGCGAGCGTGGCGAAGCTGAAGCTTCCCGGGAGCGAGGTGGCCGGCCAGGCGACCGTCTTCATCTTTCCCGACCTCGACACCGGCAACGTGGCCTACAAGGCGGTCCAGCGGTCGGCGAACGCGGTCGCCGTCGGGCCGGTGCTGCAAGGGCTGCGCAAGCCGGTGAACGATCTCAGCCGCGGCTGCACGGTGACCGACATCGTGAACACCGTCGCGATCACGGCGATCCAGGCTCAGGACGCAGGCTGAGCTCGCGCGGGCCCGGCTTCAACCCCGACCGAGGTGAGCAGCCCCGACACGGCCGGACAGGCGCTGCAGCCCGTTGTAGGCGGCGTACTTGTAAGCCTCACTCCACGTCGGCACGTTGTACGTCGTGTGGATGAAGTGGTCGATCGTCCCCTCGTGGTGCAGAACGAGCTGCCCCTGGTGGATCAGCTCGGATGCGAGCTCACCGAGGATGTGGACGCCGAGCAACCGGCGGTCGTCCCGGCGGAACACGAGCTTCAGCATCCCCTGGGTCGAGCCGGCGATGACCGCCCGCGTATTGTGGGCGAACAACCAACGTCCGGTCTCGACCTCGATTCCAAGCCCGGCCGCGGCGTGCTCTGTCAGCCCGACCATCGCCACCTCCGGGATCGAGTAGACGCCGAACGGCGCCACCGAGTCGACCGTTTCCTTGAACGGGATGTCGAACGCGTCGCACGCCGCGACCCGGCCCTGCTCCATCGAGACCGAAGCGAGAGCGGGTGGGCCGATCACGTCACCGGCGGCGTAGATGCCCTCGGCGCCCGTCCGAAAGTTCGAGTCGACGAGGATGCGCCCGCGCCCATCGACCTTGACATCCGCTACCTCCAGGCCGAGGTTCTCGGTATTGCCGATCCGGCCGGCCGCGAAGAGGAAGGCCTCGACGTGGAGCACGTCTCCGCCGCCGAAGGTCACGGCGAGACGGTCCCCCTCGCGCAGGACGCTCGCAAGCCGCTCGTCGAGCCGCACCTCGATCGCTTCCCGCTGGAAGACATCGACGAGCGCCTCCGAGAGCTCGGCGTCGAAAACCGGGAGCAGGCGCGGCCCCGGGTCGACGAGCGTGATCCTCGTCCCGAGAGCATTGAGAATCGAGGCGTACTCGCAGGCAACGGCGCCGCCACCGACGACGACCATGCTCTCCGGGATCCGCGACATGAAAAGAATCCGCTCGGAGTCGTAGACGTCGGGATCTTCGAAGGGCACCCATATGGGCCGGAGCGGACGAGAGCCGGTGGCGATCAGGACGGCCTCAGCCTCGAGCACGCGCTCGGTTCCGTCGGTGCCGCGTACGATCACCGTCCGATCGGGACCCAGCCTCCCCTCGCCGTGCACCAGCTCGATCCCGTGCCGCGCGATATTCAGCCGCACGGCCTCGGTCATCGTCTCGACGATCTCCTCGGTACGCGACCGCAGGCGCTCGAGGACGACCTCCTGAGTCAGCTCGAGGCTGAGCCCGTAGACCTCACGGTGCCGGAACCCGGTCATGTACAGCGCGGCCTCACGGAACGTCTTTGTCGGGACGCCGGCATGGGAGACAGCCGCTCCGCCCGGCGCCGGGCTTCGCTCCACGATCGCGACACGCTTGCCGAAGTAGGAAGCCTGAGCCGCGCCCTTCTCGCCGGCGGGGCCAGAACCGATGACAACGAAATCGAAGCTCTCCGTCATCGACCCCGCCCGCTCATCGACGCCTGGACGAGTGGGTTCTTACCCGGCTCGCCGGGCGGCGGCGCCGACGCTCGCCCTAGACGGGCTCCCACGAGCCCGTCCACCATTCGGCGTGCGGCATACCGCTCTCGAGCGCGAACCGGATGAAGAAGTCGACGTCGTACGGCGTGCGCCGCAGCTGGACGTCGAGCCGGCCGTCGTCGCCGTAGTCGAGCAGCCCGTACTCGGCCCAGCGGCAGACGCGGGCGGCGGCCACCGGCCACTCCAGGAAGGGAAGACCGACGCTGCCGGGGTTGACGATCAACCCGCGCGGGACGCGGCGAACCATCTGTACGTGCGTATGCCCCGCAACCATGATCGGCGCGTCCAGACCTCCCAGCATGTGCTCGAGCTCCTCGGTGGGCGTCACCGCGAGGATCGGCTCGTTGCACGAGCGCGGCGAGCCGTGGAAGTAGAGCACGCGCCTGCCGTCGCCCAGATCGCGCTGGAGGTTCGCAGCGAAGCCGCGCAGGTATTCAAGCTCGTCCGCGCTCAGCTGGTCGGCCCAGAAGCCGCCCATCTCGAGCAGCTTCGTACAGACCTCGCTGTCCCGGCAAGGCGGCACGCCGTCGATCATCCACGCATCCCAGTTGCCGAGGATCGTCGCGCAGCCGAGCTCGCGTAGCCGCTTGACCGTCTGGCTCGGCCACGGCCCGACGGCGACGTCGCCGAGGCAGACGATCTCGTCGGGCTCATCCTGCTCGAGGCGCTCGAGCACCGCCTCGAGCGCGGGCAGGTTGCCGTGGATATCCGAGATCAGACCGATGCGCATCGCGAGGGGCCGGTCGAGTCTATCGCTCGTGAAGGCGCGCACAAGCCGAGTTGACACCGGGCAAGGCCCCGTTTAGACTCCTCCGTTCACCGTCGGTCCAGGGTCGGGAAGGGGAGCGTGGTTGCCGCCGCCAGCCGTTCCGCATAGCAAGGTTCGCTCGGACTACCGCTGCGCGGATTGCGGCTACGGCGTCGTTGCGGCCGAGCCCCCGTCCTTCTGTCCCCTGTGCGGCGGCGTCGACTGGGATCACGCGTCCTGGAGGCCGTTCTCCCATCCGGGCGACGATTTCCTGCAGACCGTCCCGCCCTGGCTGGGAGACGCGACGGCCGGCCGCCTGGGAGCTCGCCCCCAGTAACGCAACCTGCGCCTGATCGCGCCGCAGGAGAGGCCGTAGGATCGCGCCGTGGCGCGCATCGGTCTGATGCTGTACACCGTACGCGGGGAGTGCTCGCGTGACCTCGAGGCCACCCTGCGCGCCGTCGCGGCGATGGGGTACGAGGGAGTCGAGCTCTTCAGCCTGCACGGCCACGACGCGGAGCGGGTTCGCGCGTGGCTCGATGAGTGCGGCCTCGCGGCCTGCGCGCGCCACGCCGACCTCGAGTCGATCGAGACGCGGCTTCCCGAGCTTGCCCAGGAGGCAGCTGCGCTCGGGACGCCGAGGCTCATCCTGAGCTGGATCGAGCCGCCAGGATCGATCCAGGAAGGGCGGGCGACCGTCGACCGGTTGACGAGCGCGGCACGGCGCGCGGCCGGCCTCGGCCTGCAGCTCGGGTTTCACAACCACGACGGCGAGCTGCGCCCGCTCGGCGGCGCTCGAAGCTTCCTCGACGAGCTGCTCGGTGTCCCGCGGGAGCTCCTCTTCCTCGAGCTCGACCTGGGCTGGGCCTGGTACGCGGGCACGGATCCGCTCGCACTCCTCGACCGGGCCCGGGGCCGGTGCCCGCTCGTTCACGTGAAGGACTTCCGCACGCCCGGCGAGCGCTCGTTCTGCCCGGTCGGCGACGGCGCGGTCGGCTACGAGCGGGTCGCGCCGGCGGCCGTTCGAGCCGGCGTCGAATGGCTTCTCGTCGAGCAGGACGAGACCGAGGGGCCGGCGCTCGATGCCGCCCGGCGCTCGCTCGCGGCGCTGCTCGGCATGCTCGAGGATGCAGCGTGAGCGCGCCTGCCCGGGTCGGCATCGTCGGCTGCGGCGTCATCAGCCGGCACTACGCCGAGAACGCGACGGCATTCGAATCGTTCGACGTAGTCGCCTGCGCCGACGTCGATCCTGCCCCGGCCGGGGCGCTTGCGGCGGAGCACGGTCTCGCCGTCGCGACGGTCGACGAGCTGATCGCAGACCCCTCGATCGACGTCGTCCTGAATCTCACGCCGCCCGCAGCTCACGCAGCCGTCCTGCGGCCGGCCCTGGCCGCCGGGAAGCACGTCTACACGGAGAAGCCGCTCGCCGCGACGGTCGCGGAGGCGGAGGAGCTGCTGGCGGAGGCCGAGCTCCGCGGGCTCAGGATCGGCTGCGCGCCCGACACCTTCCTGAGCGGGGCGTACCAGGCTGCCCGCACGCTGATCGACCGGGGCGCGCTCGGCGAGCCGCTCTCCGTCAGCGCGGCAATGCTGATCGGAGGCCCCGAGTCGTGGCACCCGAACGCCGACATCTTCTTCCGGGACGGCGGCGGCCC